>Ga0209977_10000004_pt1 | contig 89609 bp, 80 predicted proteins | sample SumtaG_2_FD_183113 | JGI IMG/M metagenome (GOLD analysis project Ga0209977, IMG submission 183113) | Deep subsurface microbial communities from Indian Ocean to uncover new lineages of life (NeLLi) - Sumatra_00607 metaG (SPAdes) (version 2) | ecosystem: Environmental > Aquatic > Marine > Oceanic...
CTAATTACCGCGAGACACCCTATATCGATCCATCCGGAATAAAGTTTTACATTATCAAAGGCTGAATAATATCCCCAGGTACCGAGGTCGCTATGATAGAAGTATACCTGAACACTGTCAGATGCTGCATATGCCGAGACATCAACTGAATCCCATGCAGGTCCAGATACTACTCCTGCAGGATAATACGCGAGTTCTACGACATTCCAAACACCACCGGTAAAGTACTTGATGCCAGCACGAAGTTCGGTAAGATAGCTTCCACCGCCACCGTAATTATAATAACCGTATTTTAGACATGCCATAATGGCTGGTGGAACAACAACAGGTGATAATGCAGTATCAGAATATCCACCACCACTGGCATCCGAGTCAATCCACATCGACGAATCACCAGGATCAGGGCATGGAGTATGTATTCCTGACGCCTGAACATCCCAAGCAGCTGGAAAAACCAGACCATTTGTATGTGTCCAACCCTGCCAACCATCCTCAAAATCCCACCACAATTGTCTACAAGGAGCACAGGGCATCTCACCTGGGATTACCTCTTCTGGAACAATACTTACTGAGTTTGTCTTTAAGACCTCGGGCTTCGGTGGTATATCAATCTCGTCAGCTCCAAAGAACATAGGAACCAAAGCAAGCATCAGGAGATAAAGTGAAAGGATATATATCTTCTTCATTATCCCTCCTCCTTGAATATTTTTCACAGAATCAGTTCCTTTACTTCTTTCCCTTGAAATATAAATTGTTCTTTCTTCTTTTTTACTTCAATTTTATTAAAGTGTCAAGAGAAATCTTAAAGGAATTTGTAGAAAAGAGATTGACAGGAAATTAAAATTTTGATAGAATAATTGTATGAAAACGGGAATAATAACTGTTACTGTTATTTTTCTTTTAATCCCCTTTGCAGCATTTGGTGTAAACGGTTCTATCGAATATAATGGTGAACAGGAAATCTTAAACCTGTGGGGGAGTAACTATGAGATGGGATATGCCCAGGGTTACCTGCTCAACCAGCGGATTATCGACCTTTTTGTAGATTATCTGTTCAACGGGTTGGGTATGTCACCAGCAGTGTATACCTATCTATACAACCAGTATTGGAATTATTTCACTGTTCCTTCTCACTACAGAACCGAAGCAAAAGGACTGCTGGATGGTATCGTTGATGCCGGTTTAAGCATTTATCTTGATTCACTCTCAAGGAATATGGATTCGACAGATGTATTAATTACAAATTCCTTTGGTGATATTAGCTATATCTTTTCTTATTTAAATCCTTTCGGTTGCAGTTCTCTCTCCTCCTGGGGCAATGCTACATTGGGAGATACATTACTTTATGGCGACATTATTATGGGAAGAAACCTTGATTTCACACATACGGAGATGATGCTCCGAAATGCACTGATAATGACATTTGACCCTGATAATGGGAAGAATTGGGTCGGTTTCGGATACCCTGGCATAATATCATCTATCTCTGGTATGAATGAGGATATGCTTGCCGTTGAAATGAATATGGGATACCATACAAACACGATAAACTTCAGTTCAAAATTTGAACCATTTCAGTTTACCCAGAGGGAGATACTTGAAATATCGGATTACAATGGTAATGATACAGTTAACTATAGAGATGTATTCGAAAAATGTATCGATAGTCCCAACTCAGGTTCATGGCTCTGTCATACCATGGTCCCTTATATAGATTCTTCTACTATAGCCGCAGCAGTAATTGAATGTGTAAACGAATCAGGTGATACCTTCAGAACAGCAGAAAATGATACGAATCTACGTCCTTGGAATCTGCTTCTCTTAAACCATGAAGAGGTAAACTATGCTCCAATCTACGACCCACGCTATAGTATTGTACTCGATTCCATCAATGCTGATTCAAATATAACAACAGAACGCATGTTCAACATAATGCGGGCTGTCTCCTCATATAACACGATTCAGACTATGCTCTTTTTACCCAATGATTCATTGTTTGCCATTTCATTCGCAGATTCACTCCATAATGCTGCTAACAAAACCCCTTACTGGTATAGATGGGTTGACCTTTTCCCGAACCACAGTACAGGTGTAGAAGAAATAAAGCCAGTAGACAAGCAAAGCAATATCCTCCTTTATTCAGAATTCATCAAGTTATTGAAAAAGGGAGAAGTAATTGCTTACAATATATCTGGCAGAAGAGTGAATTCAGCAGAGATACCCTCCATATCCTCAGGGATATATTTTATAAGAAGAGAAAACCCAACAAGAATCTACAAACTCCTGATCCTAAGGTAAACAAAAAAGGGGACAGGCTACTTTTTTCATCATCATGGCTCCCCTTTGAAAACCGTCGGCAAACCTATTGAATCGTCTTAATCATAATATCCCTTAAATCGAAAAAGTAGCCTGTCCCCTTTTTGTCTATCTACCACTTGACAAAAAGGTAAAATTGCTTTATATTCCATTTATGAAAAATTTTAATACAGTTATTTTGGCCTTTCTTATTTTTTTATTATTGGGTGTACCTGTAAATGCTGGTGAGGTTTGGGGAGCAAGATTCCCTGCACCTTCACCAGATGGCAAAAAGATATCTTTTTCATACTATGGCGACATCTGGATTGTTAATGCCAATGGTGGCAAAGCAGAGAGATTAACCGTAAGTGAAGGATACGATAGCAGATCATTCTGGTCACCGGATGGAGAATGGATTGCATTTGCTACAGATAGATGGGGAAGCAACGACATATGTATTATTCCTTCGGACGGTAGCAGTCCTCCTAAACGTCTCACCTACTATTCCACACACGATGCCCCTTATGGCTGGACACCCGATGGTAAATATGTTCTGTTCGGTTCCTATAGAAATACCTTAAGGTCATCTCTTTACCGAGTATCAGTAAAAGGCGGACTCCCTGAGATGATTACAAACTTCAGAGCACGAGAGGTCTGTTTCCTTCCTGATGGGAAAAAATTCTTTTATGTAAGAGGCGGTGCATCCTGGTGGAGAAGAAAGTACAGAGGAGGTGCAGACAGTGATATCTGGGTTAAAACACTACCTGACGGTAAATCAGAAAAGATAACCGATTCTACAGCAAGGGACGGATACACGATGTATTCACCAAAGGACAAAAAATTGTATTTCCTCAGCAACAGGGGAGAAGTGCTTGTCAACAATATCTGGAGGATGGAACCTGACGGGAAATCTCCTGAACAGCTAACATATGAAAAGGAAGATATTCATTTTCCAGAAATCTCCTGGGATGGAGGGTTGATTGTATATGAAGCTTTCGGATATCTATACACATATAATGTCCTTTCAGGTGAGAAGAAAAAATTGTCTATTACCACTACCGAAGATTACAAAGAGAATCTTTTTCATTTCAAAACATTTACAAGTGATGTATCTGAGTTTACACTTTCTCCTGATGAAAAAGAAATTGCTTTCATTATCCACGGTGAAATCTTTGTAATGGAGTTAAAAAAGGATAAAGAGACAGGAAAAGTTACAAGAATTACCTACACACCCTATCTGGAGAAGCACATTTCATGGCATCCCGAAAAAGAGATGCTAATTTATTCATCTACGGAAGATGGGGATATGGATATCTACACTATAGAGCCCAAAAACGAAAAAAGGTTTTACGATGACCTTGTTTATAAAACAACAAAAATTCTGGATACAGAAGAGACTGAAATCAAACCCCACTTTTCACCGGACGGAGAGAAAATTGCCTATTTTAAGCACAAAAGAGAACTCTATGTGATGGATAATAACGGGAGGAACAGCAAGAAATTGTGTCCTGAAAATGATGTCTTATGGGTCGACTGGTCTCCTGACAGTAAATGGATTACTTACAGTAGAACCACTCTCAGCTGGCGTGAAGATATCTTCATTGTACCTGCAGATGGTAGTAAAAAACCCATAAATATTTCTAACCATCCAAATGATGATTACAAACCCATGTGGAGTGCAGATGGTGGAAGAATTGCCTTCGCTTCAAGGAATGCAACTGGTGATCTGTGGATGAAATATGTATTTCTTCTCAAAGAAGACGAGGAAAGGGATGAAGAATACTGGGAAAAGGAAGAAGCAGATTCAACGGAGGGAGACGTTACGGTTAGAATAGATTTTGAGGACATAGAAGATAGAATTCATACAGTAACGAAGGTATCAGGATATTACAATTATGTTACACAATCTCCTGATGGTAAACAGTTCGCAATCTATTCTGAAACCCAGGATGAGCATGATATCTGGACTGTCGATTGGCGGGGGAAGGAATTAAAACGGGTCACTAAGAATGATGTACATCCAAAACACTTCTTCATTACAAAGGACAGGAAGATAATATTCTATCTTTCAGGAAAAGGAAGTATATTTCATGCTGATATTGCCTCTACAAAACCTGTTCCACACAGTTTCAGTGTTGAGATAGGGATAGATAAAAATAAGGAGAGGGAACAGGTATTTAATGAGGCATGGTGGGCACTACGGGATGGATTTTACGACAGCGATTTCCATGGTGTCGACTGGGACCCTATGTATCATAAATACAAAGATTTTGCTCTCCATATGCGAACAACACGAGGTTTTCACAGTGTAATATCAATGATGATTGGAGAACTGAATGCTTCCCATCTCGGTATATGGAAAATTGGAGGTAAAAGGGAAACAACCGGTACTCTCGGAATAATATACGATACAGAATACATGGATAGTGGAATCAAGATTAAGGGTATGATCCCTGACTCACCTATAAGTGAGAAAAAAGTTGGAATTAATAAGGGTGACATCATTACCCACATCAATGGAGAAAGGATTGAAAAGGGAGAAAACTATTACGCGCTCCTTCGAAACAAAAATAACAAAGATATTATGCTTACTGTTCTCTCAAATGGAAAGAAAAGGGATATAAAGGTTAAACCTGAAAGCCCACGTTCAATCTGGAACTTAGTTGAAAAAGGTTGGGTAAAATCGAATAAGGAATATGTGCATAAGATAAGTAATAACAGGCTTGGATATCTCTACATTACCTCAATGGGGGGAGAGAATCTGAAGATATTCAAAAAGGACTTATATAAAGAAATGGATAAGGATGGTCTCATTATAGATATACGGTACAACGGTGGAGGAGGCATTAGCGATGAACTTCTAACAATACTAAGAAGGAGTGCCCCTTATGCCTACTCTATTGAAAGGGATGGGGAAAAGGAATACAGTTCACTTTTCAGATATGATAAGCCTACGATCGTCATCATCAACGAGTATTGCTTTAGTGATGCAGAAATATTCCCTGAAGCCTTTAAGGAACTAAAATTAGGAAAAGTCGTTGGAATACCGACATTTGGAGCGGTTATCGGCACAAAAAACATCACGCTTCTTGATGGTTCCAGATTCCGTGTTCCGGGAACAGGTTGGTATAGGCTCAGTGGTCAGAGCCTTGAGAATATCCCTGTTGAACCGGATATCTATGTACAAAACCTTCCCGAAGATGACGGCTCCAGCACTGACCCTCAACTATCAAAAGCAATAGAAGTATTATTGGAAGAAATCGAGAAGTCAGGTAACGATTAAAAAATTGTCTTATCAGTCTTGTTGGTCAACTGAATAAATAAAGTGAGTAGACACAGCTACTAAGTATACTCCATTTTATCAATTCCTCTTCTACTTAATAGCATAATTCTTCAAAGACCTTAATATTGCAATCTTCGTTCATCTGCGATTAAAAATTTCATCATTTCTTTTGTTCACTGTGGATTGAATCTTTTTTCTTGACTTTGAGATTATTATTACTTATAATGCTCCGTTATGAAAATCCATGCTATACTGACTACTCTTCTTCTCTTTACATCTATTGCATCAGGTAAAACGAATGAGAGTCTAACAGATGAAGAGTTGATAAACATATGTTTAAGGAATGCGGGAAAAAGAATGGCGAATGATCTACTCAGGATAGGAAAGAGAGAAATACGCATTGTAGAGTATTCTTTTGAAAAAGAAGTGAACAGTAGCTTCATCCTTATAGAGAGTCTTACAAATGAAATGAAAAATCATGGAGGTAGCCTATTCTTGAAAAATGAGGATGGTGAGACAGATAAACCAACCCTTTTTTACAGGATCTTTAGAAAAAATGTTAGTATAGAGGAAACAGACCGCTTCTTCGGAGACCCTGTTGTGGTGAGGGATGCAAGAGTCAATATATCTTACAGGCTCGTTGCCCCAGAGACTGGGGAGATTTTGATTGCAAAGGAGATCGAAGAATCCTTGGAAAATAGGATTTCCAAAAAGGAATATACAAACCTCAGAAAAGGGATGAGAAAAAAGGGGTTCTCCTTTGCAAGTCTTTTAGAGCCAGCTATCGTTACTGCGATTGTAGGTGGTTTAATGTATCTTTTCTATTCACGAAAAAGCAGTCAATAATTGGAGGTATTATGGATCCTGAGTTAACGGAGAAAATCAAGAGAGGAAAGGCACTTTTTGACCAGGGAAGAATTCATGAAGGTCTTGACCTCCTTATAGAGGCAAGTGAGCAAGCACCGAACTATCCCGATGTTCACAACCAGCTGGGTTTGATGTACAGTATGCTTGGTTCATACCAGATGGCTGTCAATTCGTTCAAGAAGGCTCTTGACTTAAATCGAAACTATATAGAAGCGCACCTGAATCTTTCTATAACCTATAATGAGATGGGAAAGTATACGGATGCAGTAGGAGAGTACGAAAATGCGATGAAATTGGAGCAAGTGGAAGGAATGCTGACAAAAGGTATGAAAGCAAAACTCGCAAACGCTCATAAGGAACTTGGGTTGACCTATCTCGAGATAGAGGAGTTTAAAAATGCAAAGCGTGAGTTCTTGAGGGCGTTAAAGATTGCACCACAGTATCTTGATATAAGAACACTCTTAGGAAATACCTTTATAAAGATGGGTGAGTACGATGAGGCAATAAAGGAACTTGAAAATGTTGTGGGCGCAAATCCACAGTATATCGATGCAAGAATAAAGCTGGCAGTTGCCCATTATAAAAAGGGGGAAAAAGATACGGCAAATAATATCCTTCAGGAGACACTTACGTTTGCCCCGGAGAATGAGAAGGTAAAAGCATTTTTGAGACTGAGCGAAAAGGATCAAACAAATGAATTATAAGGATACATTAAATCTTCCTACTACTACATTTCCCATGAAAGCAAACCTTTCTCAGAAGGAAAAGGAAATATTAAAATTCTGGAATGAGAATCGTATCTACGAGAAGATATTGAAGAAACGAGACAGAAAAAAGTCTTATATACTTCATGATGGCCCTCCATATGCAAACGGGCATATTCATATGGGTACAGGTTTCAATAAGATATTAAAGGACTTTGTCGTTAAATGCTTTTCGATGCAGGGTTATTATTCTCCGTTCGTTCCGGGATGGGACTGTCATGGAATGCCCATTGAACATAATGTAATGATTGAAATTAAAAAAACTAAAGAGAACCTATCGAAGATGGAGATAAGAAAAAGATGCCGCGATTACGCAAAGAAATATTATAATATTCAGAAAGAGGAGTTCCCAAAACTCGGTGTATTTGGGGATTGGAACCAATCTTACCTTACAATGGATCCTTCTTTTGAATCAAAGATAATCGAAGGTTTCGGGGAAATTGTGAAAAATGGTTATATCTATAAAGGGAAAAGACCAATCCACTGGTGTCCTGTATGTAAAACTGCCCTTGCCGAAGCAGAGGTAGAATATGCAGAGCATACTTCACCATCTATTTATATCAAATTCCCAATCATTGATTTCGGTGAAGATTTTGATACATCATTTATCATATGGACTACGACACCATGGACACTTCCAGCGAATGTTGCAGTTGCAGTTCATCCTCGTGAAACATATCTGCTATTTAAATGGGGAGGAAATGGTTACATAGTTGCAGAGCCTCTTTTTGACAAGGTTAAGGATGTTCTCAGAATAGACTCTTTTGAAATCGTGAAAAGGATGAAAGGAAAAGAATTAGAAGGTCTTACAACCAAACATCCTATTTTTGAAGATAAATCACCGGTGACAATCCTTGCTGATTTTGTAGATATGGATACAGGAACAGGCTGTGTCCACGTTGCCCCGGGTCACGGATATGAAGATTATCAGATCGGACTTGTATATAAGCTTCCTGTCGTTTCACCTGTTGATGATGAAGGGAAATTTACCGAGGAAGTGGATTTTGCAAAGGGGAAGCTTGTTTTTGACGCCAATTGCGATGTGCTGAAACTCCTCAAGGAAAAAGAAATCCTTTTTCATAGTACCACTCTTGAACATTCCTATCCGCATTGCTGGAGATGTTCCCATCCATTAATATTTCGGGCAACAGAGCAATGGTTTCTTAATGTAGAACATAATAATCTAAGGAATCGGTTACTTGAGGCTGTCAACGCTTCCAAATGGTACCCAGAATGGAGCAGGGATAGGATATATAATATGATAGTAACAAGGCCTGATTGGGCACTCTCAAGACAGAGGGCATGGGGAGTACCTATTCCAGCAATCTACTGCAAGGACTGTGGAAAGCCAATTCTCGATTTAGAAATTATCACAAATGTAGCTAACATTGTAAAAACGAAAACTGCGGACAGCTGGTTTACAGAACCATTAGAAAGCTTTTTACCTCCCGATTTTCAATGTCCGTTCTGTAAAGGAACAGATTTCGATAGGGAAACCGATATATTTGATGTATGGTTTGATGCCTCTATGAGCCATAAGGCTGTACTTGAAGAGAGAGAAGGATTAAGTAAGCCTGCTGACCTCTATCTTGAGGCTGTGGACCAGCACAGGGGTTGGTTTCAACTTTCACTCATTGTCAGCAAGACCATTGATGATACTGTACCTTTCAAATCTGTGCTGACTCACGGTCTTGTTCTAGATAAAAATATGAAAAAAATGTCGAAAAAACTTGGAAACATTATAGCACCTGAAAAGATCTGTGAAAAATATGGTGCAGACACTCTGAGACTCTGGTTTGCGTCCATTGACTACGCCTCAGATGTTTCATTTGGTTTGGAACTAATTGATAACGCTGTTGATAAGTATAGAAAAATCAGGAATACCTTCAGGTTCCTGCAAGGTAATCTCTATGATTTTGCCCCAGAGAAAGACACAGTAGCATACAAAAACCTCTATCCAATGGACAGGGTTATCCTTTCAAAACTCTCAAAGCTCACAAGGGAAATTATTGAGGATTACAAAAACTTTGATTTCAATAAGGTCACACACACATATCACAATTTTTGCACTAATGAACTCTCCCATTATTATTTTGATATATTGAAAGATCGTCTCTATACGTATGCAAAGGATTCCCCTGAACGTAGGTCGACCCAGACTGTATTCTTCACGTTATTAAAAAGTCTTCTTCTACTGATAACCCCTGTACTCCCATTTACTGCAGAAGAGGTGTGGCAGAATGTCCCTCATTTTAAGAAGGAGGAAGAGAGTATTCATATTAGCTTATTCCCTGAAGTTAAAGAGCAGTGGATTGATAAAGAATTAGAGGAAAAATTTGAAAGACTAGGGAATTTTAGAGATGTGGTTTACAGAGCACTTGAAAAAAAGAGAAAGGATAAATTCATTGGAAATGGACTTGAAGCAAAGGTCATCATCTATTGTAAAGATAATGAGACAAAGGAATTCTTAGAAAATCTTGATGTAAACCTAAAAGAATATTTTATTTTATCCGGGATGGAAATCAAGAATTATACTGCTGGAATAGAATTTGAAGACGAAGACGATACTATTGCTGTCAGGGTTATGAAAGCCGATGGTGAAAAATGTATGAGATGCTGGGTTTTCTCAGAAACAGTAGGGCAGTTTTCAGACCATCCATCAATCTGTAATAAATGTTATGGTATTCTCAAGGAGGATTAAATGAATAAAAAAGATTTAAAATACTTTCAGAATCTCCTTTTGAAAGAGAAAGCAAAATTAACAAAGGGTCTTAACAATTTAGAGCATAAGATAGATACACCTTCTGGGAGTTTTGCATATCCCTACCATATGGCTGACCTGGGAACAGAGACAGCTGAGAAAGAAGAGGAATCCATTATCGTTACGAGTATTGGAGATCGGTTACTACTCATTGAAGAAGCCCTTGAGAAGATTCGTAGCAAAACATATGGAACGTGTGAAAAATGTGGAAAGCGAATTGAACGAGAAAGACTTAAGGTAAAACCTTACGCGAAGTTATGTGTCAACTGTAAAGAGATAGAAGAAAAATTAGCAACAGGAAGATGAGAAGAAAATGGAAAATTTTTACTTTTGTCTCCCTGACGGTTATATTTTGTGACCAGCTATCCAAATATATTGTTTCCAAAACAATGTATATAGGTCAATCTATAAGAGTTATTGGTTCATTCTTCCGCATCACGTATCTTAGAAACCCGAATGTTGCATTTGGAATCCCTGTGGGGTCTCCTCTCCTGATGATGGTATTAACTTCAATTGCCACCATCCTTTTAATAGTCTATTTTTTTAGAATAAAAGAAGAAGGAATTCTTTTCAATATAGGTCTTGTGCTCATAATAGGTGGTGCAATTGGAAACCTCATCGACCGATTTAGAATGAGACAGGTAATTGATTTTATTGAGATCGGAATAAAAAGATTCAAATGGCCTGTCTTCAATATTGCAGATTCTTTTGTAACCATAGGAATTATTGTAATTCTATATGTATGGATTTTTGGTAAGAAGAGAGAGGAAAATATTGATAATGGTAAGACGAATCCTGAAAACATATTATAATAAGTTAGAAAGGAGGTGAATTTCTATTTTCCAACCAAAGGCAAGGAGGAAAGAATGGTCAAGAAATTAATTTTAAGTTTAATCATTTTGACTTTATTTAGCAGTGTTGTCTGGGCAGGTAACCCACTGGATGTTTCTGCAAAAGCCTATTCCAATTCCCTTGAATTTACCTACAGAAATTATCCGGAGAAGATTGATAAGGAACTTAAGGAAAAAATGGAGGGCGCATCTTCAGATGAACTCCTTCCTGTGATAATTGAATGTGATAAACTTATAGATACGGATTTTCTATACAATCAGGTAAAAGGAATGGGTAAGGCAGATAGAAGAGCTTTTACAATTAATACACTACAGAACTTCACATCCTCTTATCAGGAAAACATAATGAAGTACCTTGAGAATATGGAGGATGCAGGAAAGGTTGAGCGTCTCAGTCAGTTGTGGTTGACAAATTCAATTGGAATGAACGCCACAAAAGAGGTTATTGAAGAGGTTTTAAAACATCCAAGAGTTGCGCTTATCTGGCTGGACGATAAACACTTAAAGCCCCTTATTGTCAGGGGTGAAAGTACTGAAATCAACAACACTCCTGATTCGAGAGCTATTGTCTGGAATGTTTCCAAGATAAATGCACATCTGGTGTGGCCCCTCGGCTACACAGGTCAAAATATTATAGTTGGACACATAGATACAGGTGTAAACTATAACCATGTAGACCTTGCTGACCATCTATGGGATGGAGGGACCTCATATCCCAATCACGGATGGGATTTTGACAACAACGATAATGACCCAATGGATGATAATGGTCATGGAACCCATACCTCAGGGACTGTCGCTGGTGACGGAACTGCAGGAACGCAGACAGGTGTTGCCCCTGACGCACAGATTATGATTCTAAAGGCACTTGGGGGTTTAAGTATTTTCCAAAATGCAGTCAATTTTGCACTCACTCAGGGTGCTGATGTTTTGACTATGTCAGCAGGATATGATAGTGCCAATGCAGGAGCAAGCTGGGATTATCTGAGCACACAGGACCGAAATGTGCTAAACAACTGTCTGAATGCTGGTGTTGTATTCTCAACATCGGCAGGGAATGGTGATAATATGGGAGGCCATTATGCGATCCCTTACGACATAAGTATACCTGCGAATGCTCCTGCCCCCTGGTATGGTAGTGCGGGACACAGTTCCTGTATGGCTGTTGGTGCAACCAATTCGAATAATTCAATCGCCTCATTCTCGAGCCGTGGTGCAACACAGTGGTTCTTCAGCCCCTGGTATGAATATTCATACCCACCAGGTTTGATAAAACCCGATGTTTGCGCGCCCGGAGGAAGTCCTGGTATCACTTCACTTCGTTATAACAACAATAATGGATATGTTGGTGGATGGCAGGGAACCTCGATGTCCTGTCCACATCTTACCGGAACCATTGCACTTATGCTCTCAAAGGATCCGAGCCTTACACCAGAGGAGTTAGACAGTATTCTCGAGGAAACCTGTCTTGACCTTGGGACTACTGGAAAAGATAACTACTACGGTGCTGGTTTAATAAATGCTCTTGATGCTGTAAATGCAGTAGCTGGTGTAGAGGAAGAACCTGATATAAAGACAGTACATGTCGTTTACTCTATTGGATGTTATCCAAATCCATCAAGAAATGCAACCACTGTCAGATTTACACTTCCTCGCAAGGGAGAGATTTCCATAGATGTCTACGATGTCTCAGGAAAACGGGTTTCTACAGTAACCAGAGGAAAATTTCAAAGTGGTATTCACAACATCGTATGGCAAAGGAAAAATGAAAAAGGCGTAAGGGTTCCCCAGGGTATATATTTCATTCGATTAAAATCGGAAGGAATGGAAGCACAGGGGAAACTTATACTCTTTGATTAATCCACAGCGAAAAAGCAAAGAGGGGAGAGCTTGAAGCATTCCCCTCTCTCATTTTAAAACCCTTCTTGCCCTGTAGGAGAGACTTCCCAGTCTCGACCTGTCTACCGAAGCTCCTGCCCCGCGTGCCACGTCGAGAATATCATTCTCGATCTTTTTTCCCTTGATTAATAAAGAAAACTATGATATTTAATAATAAATTATATAGAGGTTATATATTTATGATGTTATCTTTATTCAAGTATTAAAAATGTCAAAGGTTAAAGCTGTTGCGTTGTTTTCAGGTGGGCTTGACAGCATCCTCTCCGTAAAGATTATGCTTGAACAGGAAATTGATATATATCCCATCCATTTTATAACTCCCTTTTTCACATCTTTAAAGACTGGTTACAAAATAGAAACGCGACAAGTGAGCGAAGAATTCGGAATCCCCTTGAAGGTTAAATTCTTAGGAAAGGAATACATTGAACTTGTGAAGAAACCCCATTACGGATACGGAAAAAATATGAATCCCTGTATAGACTGCCGAATTTTTATGTTCTGTAGGGCAAAAATATATATGGAGGAGATAGGTGCTGAATTCATTATCACAGGAGAAGTGTTGGGAGAGCGTCCAATGACCCAGAACAAAAAGGCAATGAAACTCATAGAAAAGGAATCAGGGCTTGATGGAAGAATAGTGAGACCACTCTCTGCAAAATTACTTGAACCTGCAATTCCAGAACAACAAGTAAAGGTGAAAAGGGAGAAACTCCTTGCCATTGAGGGTCGCTCAAGAAAACTGCAGATAAAATTCGCGAGAGAGCTTGGTTTATCTGATTATCCCACTCCTGCGGGAGGGTGTCTTTTAACTGACTCAAATTTTGCGAAGAGAATACGTGACGCATTTAAGCATAACGAAGATTCTCTGAAAGAGATTAACCTGCTTAAATATGGAAGGCATTTCAGGCTCTCCAGTGGGTCCAAGGTAATTGTTGGGAGGAATGAGAAAGAAAACAGTATTATACTCGCTTTCAAGGATCTATCTTCCATATGTTTAGAAGCAGATATTGTCCCTGGTCCCATAACATTACTCCTCAGGTCAACAGGAAAAACGGATTTAGAAAATGCTGCCTCTATCTGTCTTAGATACAGTGATTGTGAAAAAGAAGGAGGAAAGGTAGTATACTGGCAGAAAAAGAATGAGGAAGTGTCTATAATTATTGATAAAATGGGAAAGGAAGAAATTGTGAATATGAGGGTTTGAATGAAAGATGTCTATGTCAAAGGGAAAACACTAAACCATATATCAACAGGGATGAAAAGAGATTGGAAAAAATGTTTTAATTTTTTTGTTTTTTTAACTCTTATATTTTCTTCCAATCCCTGTTAGGTTTATAAATTTATTCCTGTTTAGAATACTTTAGTATCATTTTTTGATCTCCAGGGGTAATTTTGGTAAAGAAGATTCCAATATCAAACGCACCACTCTCCTTTACCTCCAACCTTACCACCTTTGCTTGTGCGGAAATCTTTTTTTTCTTGAAAGGTAATTTAATTGTAATATCGAGGATGGAAGAGATTGGTATTGGTTTTTCATGTTCAAAAAGCAGCCCCCCACCACCAACATTTTTTATCTTCCCAGCCTTCATCGTTGTTTCATCCACTATCTTGTATAAAATATCCCAGTCTGCGGCACTGCGGGAAAATTCCCTCTTTTCTCTGAAGAAGACATATACCCTGTTTTTCCCATCATTTTTTGCACTTAAAAGTGCTGTATCTGCGTTTTCCACAACTCCTTCCGGTGTACTTCCATCAATCCCAAAACTGGCAACGCCAGCACTAACAGTGAGGTAATAATCTTCTTCAGGGAGAAAGTTCACTTTTGCAATATTTGTTCTTAATCTCTCCGCTGCTTTTACTGCTTTTAAACCCCTTGTCTCAGGTAATATAATTGCGAATTTGTCATCCTCAAATCGACAGGGATAATCAACCTCTCGCAACCCCGCTTTGATGCTCTCTGCGAATCTCCTTAGAACCTTATCTCCAAATGCACGACCTTTCAGTTCATTGCATTTTTTGAAATCATCAATATCTACAAGCATTATAGCGAGGTCGAGCCTGTATCTTTTTGCTCTTTGAATCTCCCTGTATAAAGTTTCAGAGAAAAACCGTTTATTGTATAGACCGGTAAGTTCATCTGTAATTAATGACTTCTCAAGTTTCTCAAACATCTCTATCTCTATTATCTTGGGATTTCTCATCTGCTTGTTGACTGCGATGAAGTAATCAAGCATACCAACCCTTAAACCAACCGGTCTCCCAAGAGTTTCACTCATTTCCCTTCTATGTTTAAGAATATCAGTCCATATTATCTCCGCTTCTTTCGGCTCAATATCTAAATGTGTAAAAACATTTAAGAGATTCGAAAATACTCTATCTCCATTCTGTTTCATAATTAGTCTTACCTTCTCAATCAGCCACTCTTGAGTTCTTTCATCCTCTTGAAGAAGATTTATTATTTCTTTAAATAATCTATTCTTTTTCATAACCTTAGCCCCCTCGTTTATTTTTTTGTTCTTCATCGCAAAGATAACGTAAAGTTATTATTTATTAAACATTCATCACTGCGGTGGATGTTGTCATTGCTCGCCCCGTGAAATACTATCATTTTTCTTCCAGTTTCTATTTCATAGGGCGAGTAATCTCTCATATTCTCTACAGAAGCAATCTCGGTTTTCTATCATACATCATACATCCTACATATCTTACTCTTTTTCTCTCAACTCTCTACTCTTTACTACCTTCTCTGTTTTCTGTTTTTCTATCTTTTTCTTTTCCATTAGCTACAAGCCATACGCTAACGGCTATAATCCATATGCCATTTGCTTCCGTATTCTGGCTGCCAGACGAAGCTTTAGCAGTCTGGCGGAGGTGTGTAGGAATCGAACCTACCGTCCCCGACTGAGGACAGCTGGATTTGAAGTCCAGTAGAGACACCAGCCCCTATCCACCTCCAATTAACTTTTTACATTCTATTATAAAAGATTTTTATATTTTCGTCAAGGAAAAAATCCCCTCACATCCTTAATATTTCTCCCATCCCACCCCACTCAAATTTTGCTTGCATTTCATATAAATCTATGTTATAAAATATCAATTCGAGAAAAAATGAGAGAAAGTAAACTCAGAACTTGGAACGAAAGAAAATTCTGAGAATTTTATTTCTTATATCTGAGTCTGATCCTAGTTTTTTGATTAAGGAAAAAGAAGGAAAAAGGAAGAAATTTGAAACAAGATAAATATATTCCAGGTATTTACAATTATTGTGACAGGTGGTGTGAAAGATGCCTTTTCGGTCATAAATGTTTGCTGTATGCCAAAGAGCAGAAACGACTTGCCAGGCACCAAGCTAAAGGTGAAGACCCTTATGACTGGAACACCGTGATGCAGGATATCAAAGAAGACTTTGACGAAACTCTAAAGCTACTATATAAGATTGAAGAAGAACAAGGAATTGACCTTAATGCATTACCAGAAGAAGAATATAAAAAATATGACCCCAGTAATCACCCTCTTATGAAAACTGCTAATGGCTACTTAAATGTGGCACGAAAATTCCTTGAAAATATAAGGGAAACAATACAAAAGGAGGGAGTGGATCTTACCAGAAGGATTGAAATAATACCATCTGCCAAAGGCGATATGGTAACACTCAAGGAAATTATCTCAAGCTATGAAGTTATATCATGGTATCATACACTTCTACCTGTTAAGATTCACCGTGCATTGAAAAGTAAAATGGAAAGGCATGCAGGCGAGTTTTCACAAAGTGATGCAGATGGAAGTGCAAAAGTCGCTTATATAGCGATTACGAAATCAATGAATGCCTTAAAGGTTATTTATGACTGGGATGAAGATCTTAAGGATAGTGCATTAACACTACTGGTTGAAATTGAAAAACTTCGCAAAGGCGTCGATAAAGAATTTCCTGGTCACCACACATTCAAACGTCCAGGATTCGATGACTGACTCAATCTCTTCTCAGATTGAAATCTGCTGTTGGTATATCTTATGTCAGGCTAAAGCCTGCGTCTACCGAAATCCGTTTACTCGGATTGGCTTATTGCTTATGGCTGATAGCTTATAGATGATTGATTAAAACATAAGCCATGTACTAATAGCAATACGCAAAAGGGCAGACACATGGGTCTGCTCTTGCAATAACTTTCAAAAAGGAAATTAGAAAAGAACGCTTCAAAAAAAAATTAGTTCTATTTAAAGGATGCTAATGGGTAAATTTCGAAATTTTTTCTTTGTATCTTTAAACTTATGCCCAAATTTTGGTTCATCTTACAAAGATATCTACCCTGTTTGTCTTTACCTTACCGACGGAAGCATAGCCGGCTGTGTAAATTACCACACCTTTTGGGAGAATGATTTTTTCGCTCAGAATCTTCGCTATATTATTAGCTCTCTTTTGTGATACCGTCTCATCTGTGGAGTAGGCTTTCACTGATATTCTTCTAATGAATTTTTTCCTTACTATATCGCAAGCCTCTGTCAAGAGATTCATTGCTTCACTCCTAATGTCAGATGAATTAGGTTCAAAGACCACCCTTCCGTCAAGCCTTATGATCCAATCCAATTGTTCCTTATAGAGTATTCCCTGGACTCTGATTGCCCTTCCTAACACCCTTGACCTATTACCAAGTTTGTCTACTGCTGTAGCATAGTACGTGAATGTTGAACCAACATCTATCATTACGCCTTTGTCTCCACGACCATCCCAGTAAATCCTCTTTGTTGGCCTTCCCTCCTGTGAAAATGTCTTGAAAACCGTCCCTGCTACGTCAGTTATTACAAGTTCCCATTCTGCAACATCGTGTCCATAGAGTGGATGAAAAAGTGCTACCTCACTATTACTGATTCCCGTAAGCCAAGGATGGTAGAGCTGGTCACTCGCCAGTGTTGGAAGCGGTGTACTTGCAATATCAGAATTTTTTATTAGCTCTTTATCATATATAAATCCTTTTTCCCCTGCAAAGGATCCTATGATTTCAAAGATATCAAAGTCGAGCAGCATTTCGGGTTTTATTTCATCAATAGTCCCTCTGTATTCTCCTCTTACCTCTTCTTCAAAGGTTCCCACACCTTCACCCCCTTCTTCCTCTGTTCCCTGTGCTAACAGAAGAGGATAAGATACTAACAGTGCGAATGATATTAATAAACTAAATATTATCTTTTTTCTCATACATCTCTCCTTTTGTTACTTTATCACAAACCTTATAGTAATCACACCCCATTGGGTCTCCTGAATAACATCGGTAGGAAGTGCTGCAAACTTCCATTGTTCCAATGCTTTCTTAGCAGAATTGTCCCATGAAGCAGAACCACTCGTTCTTTCTATAAATGCATTCCTTTTCACAATACCGCCTGGTGTTACCCAGAACCCTAGCTGTACAACTGCTGATATTCCTCTTTCCTCAGCCCATTCAGGGTACGGTGGTAAAACCTTTTTAAGTATCTTTCTGCTTGAAAGCGGACCAGTAATACTAACGGTTGGACCTGAATATTTTCCTGCATCCTTGATTTTCATTCCCTCATCTTTTTTTCTTGTAATGGGGGCAACAGCCACTCTTTCAGGCATCTTGGAAACCGGTTCTTTTTCCAGCTCAAGCGGTGCTTCTATTCCGCTTCCGCCTGGAGTAGTGAAAAGACCAAGCTGTCCTCTTCTTGGTCCTCCCCCTTTTTCCTTTATAACAATGGGGGGTGCTGACAGTATCTCTTCCGTTGTTTTCTGTGAGGTTCCAACCCTGATTATGTCTGTCACACCACCCTCTTCTCCCTCAAAGTCATCATAAGCCTCTAAGTCAATAGCTGTTTGTGACCGATCGATATCTTTACTTGAAAGGTCTATACCTTTTGTCTCATCCACACCTGGAACGGGTGGTAGGGATTTTAACATCTCACTAACTTCATCATGTGTGGCGGACACATCCTTTTCCTTTGAGAAGATATTCTTTAATGCCTGAAGTGGACTTATTGTCGGTGGTGCTTTTACAGAACTCGGTGGTAATGTTTCGTCAATAAACTCTACAATCTCAAGCCTCTCAAGTGGAACAGTACTCTGCCTGTGGATTATAAGAAAGAAGAGAAAACAATGGAATGTAATAGAGAGGAAGAAATTGAAAATAAATGACCTTTCATAAAATCCGAGTGTTAAACGCATATCTCATCGCCCCCTTTATCTTCTCTGCACAGTTCCAACAGAGATACGTTGTGCACCAAGTTTTTTTGTTGTTGATATAACAGATATCACAACACCGTGTCTTACTGCCCTGTCTGCCTTTATTATAACCAGCCTATCTGGATGTGCATCAATTTCCTTCTTCAGATACACTGAATAATTTTCAAAAGGAACCACCTTTTCATTGATGGAAATCTTGTTTATATTATCGGGACTCAGGGCTGGAGTTATTGTCACCGTTATATTTGCAGTCTGCCGTGGCTCTACTGTTGCAGCCTTTGGAAGTATAATATTCAACGGAGATGTAATCATCATAATAGGTGTGGTCACCATAAGAACAACAAGTAATGTAAACGATACATCAGCGAGTGGGGTAATCATTATTTCTGCTTTTGGTATCCTTGTTACCCTTTTCATACAAGTAACCTCCTTTTACTCCCCATACAACACATTAGATTATTTCCGTTTCCCTCTTTTCCTTTTTAAGAGTGCTAACTTTAGAGCACCTTTCTGTTTTGCTAGGTCAAGTATTGTCACGACGCTCTGATGGGGAACATTTTCATCAGCACTTACAATGACAATTCTCGATGTGCTCCTTGCAAGAAGTTCTGCGAGAAGTTGTGGGAATTCCTCCTCACTTACAGATTCGTTGTTTAGCAGAATCTGACCCTCCTCTGTTATATGCACATTAACCTTAACTTCTGTTTCCTTTTTTTGACCGCTCGCCTTTTTTAATGAAGGTGCAGAAATGGTAATTCCTGAATGATAAATCATGGGTGCACTCATCATAAAAAAGAGCACTAATAGAAGAGCAACATTTATTGTAGGTGCAATTGGTACTTCGGGTGCATCGGGCTCTACTTCTGGTTTTGGAAATCTTCTTTTCATCTTAACTTCTCCTCCAAAACATCAGAAAGATCAATACCCTTCCCTTTTCTTCCTAAACCCCTTTCCTTCCTTTCAATTACATCAACAAAGGCAAGAAGTTCTTTTGCTGCTATTTCTACCCTTACCATATAAGTCCTAACATGATTGATGAAGAAATTGTATCCTATAGAAGCTGGGATTGCTATAAGAATTCCCAAAACTGTCGTCACAAGGGCTTCAGCAACTCCCATCATTACAACGCTTGGACCTCCACTACCGGAGATAGCAAGGTCCCTGAAAGCACGAATGATACCAAGGACTGTTCCAAGTAGACCAAGCAATGGTGCAATAAAACTGATCGTACTTAGAATACTTAACCTCTTTTCAAGAATGGTTTTTGTCCTTAACATAGCACCATCAACCAATTCCGCCACATCCTCAATTGGAAGGTCTTTGTTTTTTATGGCAACCTTGAGAACTTCAGCAAGAGGATTATTTGCAGATTCACATATATAAATCGCTTCATCACTCTTTTTTCTTTTCAGAGCAGAGCGTATTCTTTCCATTAACCTCTCCTCATTAACTTTTAATCCCCTGTAAGCCCAGATTCTGTCAATAATAACCGCTACCGCAAAGACGGAAAGCGCAAGCAACAGGTCTATTGCCCAGCTTGTCCTTACCAGTTGAATGAAACTTATTCCTGCCATATTCTTTTCTCCTTTCCTTACCTAAATTTTGCTAAAGCAGCTACCTTCGTTTTTAGTTCCTCGGCAAATAGCACAAAAGCTTTTTTCTTTATCATCCCCTTTTCGGTTTTTTCAACAAAATCTGATATTCCTTTCTCTATTTCCTTTACATCCTTGTTTAAATTTTTAAGTCTTTCCATAATCTGATTAAACGGTTCTGAGAGATAATGAAACACCAACTCATCGGTTCTTCTGAACCTAACATTATCGGGGTCTTCCCCTTTGATTAGCATCTCCATATTGTTTCTTAACCGAATAATCGGTCCAAAGAGATTTCTTGAGATGAGAAATGAAACCCACATGACTAATCCTAAAAGAACGACTGTGATTATAAGAAAGACCTTTGCAAGGTTAATAAAGAGAACCGTGCCTGAATAGGCAAGTCCGATCTCCTCTGCAGCGGATGTCCAGAAAAGTATCATATACCCAAGTAACGCTAATATCGCAAGTGAAAAGACACCAAAAGAGATGAGGGTTCTTACAATCTTTAACTGAAAAACTTCCTTAAATATTCTTGGTTTTCTTCTATCCATTTTCACTCCTTTTTACTCTCCACTTTTATGAAAGTGCGGGGTTTACTGATGTTGTCTGAGATAAGCTATCCTATCATTTGCACTCTTCTTTACTTGACCGTTTGTTGAGACCTGAATCAATCTCTGGTATGCATCTATTGCATCGTTGTATCTCTTTTGTTTTTCATAGAAAACTGCAAGCTTTGCAAGACCTTTTACCTGATAGGGGTTGTCTACAAGGGAGAGAGCCTTAAGTCTCAAATATGACTGGATTGCATCCGCTTCCTTACCAAGGCTCTGATAGCACTCTCCCATTAGTTCATATAACTGCGCTGACTCTTTTGCACTCGTTGGCGTAATAGTTTCAAAAATAGTTAGTGCCTTCGCAAAATCGGATTTTTCCATAAAGACAATCCCCGCCTGAATCTTTGCCATAACAGATTTTTCACCGCTTCCCTCTTCCCCAAACTGTTGCAAAATCATAGCAGCCTTCTCAGATTTTCCCATCTTTTTGTAACATAATGCTAAGTTATATCGTGCACTCGATGCAAAATCGCTTTCACCGTAATCATCTTTAATTGACTTGAATGTCTCAGCTGCCTCTTTATAACTATGCATCTTAAAATATGCCATACCCATGCTAAACTTAACCTGCGGAATCATCTGGTTGTCACAAAAATAACTAAGAAACTTCTCCGCCTCTGTAATAACACTTCTGTAATCTTCCTTTTTCTTATAGCATTCAACGATGTTAGCCTGCGCGTCAGGTGCAATTTCGCTTTCTGGGAAATCTATAACAACCTTTCTGAATTCTTCAATCGCCTTGTCATAATCCTGCTTTTCGTATGACTCTATGCCAAGATTAAACTGTGCCTCTGCAGCAAGCTCGCTCGCCTGAAACTTCTCAATAAATTCCTTCATCTTTTCTGGATCCTGAAAACCCCTTCTATAGTACGACCGTTCAAGACCTATTGTGGCATCAAGAGCAAGTTTATCATCAGGATACAATTTCACAAATTTATCATATTCCCTAATAGCATTTTCATCATCATTTTTATTATAGTATGAGTTTGCAATCTCAAGTTGCGCCTGCTTGGCAAGAGGAGATTCGGGATAATCATTGATAACAAGTTTATAATATGTAACTGCATCATCATATTTTAGTGCTCTGAAATAGGTGCCTCCAATCTCAAAAGCAGCATTTGCAGCAATGGGCTGCTCTACATACTGTCGCAGTACATTCTCCCAGGTCTTTATTGCCCTGGCATAATATTCAAGGTGGTAATAGCATTTCCCTGCGTAGAAAAGCGCTTTTGCACTTAATGGGTCTTCAGGGATTGTTCTTTGAAGGGCTTCGAATGCATCAAGCGCCTTCATAAATTCCTGGGAGTTAAAATGTGCAACTCCAATTCCAAACTGCGCACTCTTTACAGCAGATGTATCTGTATGGTAACTTGAAATTACCCTCTGAAGGTTCTCAATTGCGATGTTGTTTCTGTTTTCATGAATCAAATTCCATCCAAACCCTGTTAATGCTGCTGCTATAGTTATTGGTTCACTATATTTATCGACAATCTCTTGATACAATGGCTTGGATTTTTCGTAAATGGCTTTATAGTAATAGGCATCAGCAAGATAGAAAATTCCTCTCGCATACCAGTTACCTTCCTTTCTGAATGGAATCCTTTTAAGAAGCGGGTTTCCAATAGCAATGCTCATCTCATAGTTTGCAAGATGGTTATACGTTCTCAAAAGCATTGCGAATGAAGCATCAATGAGTTGAGAACGTTCATAGTAGCTAACAATATGCTTAAAGTGGTCGAGAGCTTCTTCATATCTACCTGCAAGGAAAAGGTTTGAACCTGCAAGGTAATCTCCAAATCCTGCAAAATCACCTGTCCTATAAAGAGTTGACAACTGCTTGAAGACTATAAGGGCTTGTGTGGAATCACCCCTTAATGTATATGTCCTCCCAAGTCGTAAGCTCGCAAGTGCAGAAATCCTCTGATTTGGATAACTTGATGATACCCTCTGAAATGCCTTTATTGCCTCTTCATAATTTTCAAGTTCTAAGTAACTCTGCCCTAAAACATAGTTGCTGTGAGAAGCAAGGAACCTATCCTTGTGTCTTAGGAGTGGTCTTAAGTATTCAATTGTTGTCAGATAATTCTCTTGATTGTGATAACAAACTGCAAGTTTGAATTTAGCATAATCTTTGAGTTCGCTTCTTGGGTATTTCGTTAAGAAAATATCATACCTATAAAGTGCACCTTTGAAATCACCAGAGAAGTAAAGAACATCACCCATTCCGTAGTAAGCAAATTTTGCAAGGTCACTTTGCGGATAAAATTTAATCAATTCCTTATATGATTGTAATGCTTTAAGATACCTTTTTAGTGCAAAATAGGCTTTTGCTCTGTAGAAGAGTCCTTCCTTTGTATCTATATCCACGAGTTTTTCAACCGCGCTATTATAATCCCCTTTTCCAAAAAGGAGTATTCCTTCTGCCATCAAGGTTTTCTTCGCATATTTATAACCAGGATACTCAGCTGCAAGTTTTGTGAAGATATACTCCTCTGCCTTCTTCCAGTCTTTCAAGGCAATGAAGCACAACCCGATGCCGTACAATGCTTCGGGTGCAAGGTATGTGTCCTTATTGCGTTTATACGTCTTTTTAAAAACCTTAATAGCATCATCATACTTCATCAGGTTGTAAAGGCATTCTCCCACTCTGAACTGTGCTTCCGGTCCAATCTGTTTGTGCTTAACCAGGGCCTTGTATCTCTTTAGTGCGAGTTCCCAGTCCTGCTCCTCAAATAACTGTTCTGCCAGCTTAAAATCACCACTATAGTCCCTGACAGAACCCTGAACACAAATAGAACCGATTAGGACTGAGAGAATTAGAATTCTATATAACAACTTCATTTTATACACCTCTTCATTTATTACTTACTTCCCTTTTTCTTCTTCCTTCTCTTCTACCTCACCTTTTTTCTACTCCGACTTTTTCTCAATGATTTCTCCCCCCTCTTTCTCCTCTTCTTTCTCCTCCTCAAGCGGTGGTGCACCTTCTTCTTCCCTCTCTTCTAAAACACCACCTTTTTCTTGGATAATCACAGTTCCCTCTGGACCGAGGGTGCGTAACCGAGCAAGGTGTCCATAGGAAAAGAGTGTATTTCCAGATTCCTCAATAACTAAGAATTCATAAAAATACTTTCCATCCTCAACGAGATTCCCTGTATCATCCCTTCCATCCCAGTAAAGCCTTGCAGGTGGGTCACTCCAAGCATTATATAGCCTTACTATTTCACCCCTGCCATTTTTCACACGCAGCTGCCATCTTTTGATTGGCGCCCTCGTTGCTACATTCAGTTCCATCCATACAATATTATCTCCTCCACCTGCAAGAGGTGAAAAAATTGACCTTGAAGGTTTAACCTTCGCCCTGAAACCACCAAAATTAAATACAAGGGAGACTGTATGGGTAGGTGGTATAAGTCCTGTGGACTGAAAGTGGCTACTGAATGCATAATCAACCCCAACCGCCCAAGGTCCTGCCTCTTTTCTTACACCCAAACCAGCATTTAATTGATTGACATCAGCACCCGCCCTCAGGATAAGTGGCCACCAGGGCCTATATTCAACTCCTTCATAGAAGCGTGGAGACTGGTATTCACTCCATCCAATGTCAGAAGTTATAATCAACCTTCTTTCAAGCAACTTTGCAGCGATACCAGCCCTCAGTGTGAGTGGATAAATGTCCCTTTCAGATTCCATTAAAATGCTCGGTTTAACAGCGTTCTGAATATTGATTCCAACTGAGACGGGTTTATCAGGTAGAATTAAAAATCCTACATCTGCACCATGACCAATTGCTCCCCAGTGGGATATTTTGTGGTATATCATCTTGTAATTAATCCCGCATGAGATATATTTCCCGAACTGTTTGGACATCGTAAGAAGCCAGGCAAACTCATACTCACTGAATTTTCCATTGAAAATATTGCTCGCTGTTCTATCCTCTATATCAGGTGTTCTTACCATCATGAAAGAGGTACCAAATGTGCCAAAGATACTTGTAGGATGTGCATAACTGATGTATTCAAATGTTGTACCCTCAAAGAGTATACCATGCTGCAATATAATCTCTTTCGGGTCAAGTTGGTCTAATCCCCCAGGATTGAAATAACCTGCATTTGCATCATTTGCAAGACCAGTGAAAGCTCTCCCCATACCAATTACCCTTGCACTTACTCCATACTCAAGGAATGCTCCAGGCAACCCCCCATCATCCCACTCTATTGCATAACAGCCAATTGAAAAAAGAATAATAAAAAACAATGAAAACTTTAGTATCTTCATCCTTCTCTCCTTTTATCTATTTTACAACTGCAATCCATCTTCTGTAAACATGTACTGTTTCAGTTCTTTCGGTTGCCCTGATTGCTAAAAGATATGCACCGTTTGCAACCATTTTACTTCTATTATTCTTTCCATTCCATGTCAAGTAATTATAACCTATTCGCCCACTTCTTTTCCATGTCTTGACAAGATTTCCAAACCTATCATAAATTGAGATATTAACATCACAAGCTCTCGAAAGGTAATAAGAGATTGTTGTATGTTTGTGATCAATACCGAATGGATTGGGATAGTTTACAACCGGTTCTTCAGGGGTTATGGTTGGAATTACATGTATAAGGTTAGTAGAACCAGGGGATGTTTGTTCACTATCATCAGAAACTATGATGTGAATATCTTCCACAATACCTGTTGTATATCTAACATATATATTCTTAACTCCACCAATAAGTTGCGTAGAATCGGGTGAAATTATTCCACTACCATCCGTATCTAATTGCACCCAGTGAGTAGCACCACTGATAGTATCACCATTTGCATCAACATAAGCAATGTGAATTTGGAAAGACTGATTTGAAAGAACAGTATCCTCATCTGATACCACTATATATCGACTTCCAACAATTCGAACAGGGACATTATAGGAAGGACTAATAGAGAAATTAGTAGTATCTGTTGCTTGAAGTGGTATAATTATACCACCCTGGTTGCACACGATAGAGAGAGTAGCAACACCATTTGTTAATATTCCCGTTACCGGGTTAATGGGATAACCCGTTACCCTTACTACATCATTAGGAGCAGAAGAAACCGTATTCCAAAAGTCATCAACAGCTCGAACTGAGACATTAAACGGAATTCCTGCTGTTTGGTCTGATGGACTACCACTTGCTCCAGGGAATTGCGAGACATTTGTTGTTGTATCACCAGGTAACAACGTTTGTCCCGGGGCAGTGAGAAGAAGTTTTGTGAAATTACCCGGGAGAATCCTAATTCTCGAACTCCTATCGGATTCAAGAATAGAAGTGTCCTGAGTAATCTCATCAACAAAAATTGTGCAGGCATCCATAGCACTTCTTAATCTTACAGTAAGGTCAATATTACCTGCAGAAAGCATTGTGTCTGGAGGAAAAATGGGAAACAGATTGTTCGAAGAAAGGCGAATAGTGTCCTGTCCGGCTCCCACAGGATTCCACCAGTAATCTGTAACAGAAATATTCACAGTAAAACTAACATTTGCTGTTTCAACGTAAAGCATATCTTGTCTTCCTCTTGAAGGAAGGTAGCCAGGCTGTGCTATCTGACCTGGAAGAAGTATTCTTAACCGTTCTGGAGAATTTGGTCCTACAATAATCTGGGGGCTTAGATTTGTATCAGCATAGCCAAATTGTGTACAATTAATATGAAGACTATCAGAAGCCATAAAAATGCTAACAAATCCACCCCAACCTCCATTATTAAAAATAATCATTACTGTGGGTTGCATAGGATTATATCCTGGGTCCGGTCTAATACTTAACTCTCCTGCACCACTGAAAGTAGGATTACTGGTACAAATAATGTGGATGTAAAAACTATCACCTGCAGTAACATTTGAAGGGATCGAGTCGAATACAAATATCTCCTGAGCATTTAGTATAATTGGAAAAAGGAAAAAAAATAGCATTAGAACTAGGAATGATTTTTTCATAGATTTCCTCCTTTCATGTAAAAAATAATTTTATCATCATATTTAGAAATGTCAAGAAAAAATCTATTAAAAATATATTCCGGACTTGTTATAGGGAGTTGAACTTTGGCAGTCCGGCTGTCTATATCTAATAGACCCGCAACTTTGCGACACCTAATTACTCAGGTTGTGCCTTTTTCAAAGTCAATATATTTTACATGTATTATTCAAATTTGTCAAGAAAAAAAACATGAAATCGCACATATTAATATTAAGCATAAAAAGATGATGTGTTCCTATAGCATCCACTTTAAAGCCTTCATTCCTCGAGATGTATTTGCTACATTGTATCCATCGTAAGCATCTATGCGAAAATAAACCAAAGGTTATAGTATCGTCAACAATGAAATCTTTTTATTTTTCCCTCCTTTCTTTTCTTTTTTATTATTTTTATTTGCAAGAACTGTGCCAGAGGATAACTTTTTTTATCTTGAAACTTAGGAAAATAACCCTTCCATCGTATGTAAAAAAGCAGAACAATGTGCACAATATTTTAACATACGTAAATTGAAATTAAAAAAGGAGAATATTTATGTAGGGTTTATCCTCGTCAAAAAGTTTTCTGGAGTAAATCAAATCAGTTATGTATTTTCGTCCCAAAAAGTAGGAAATTCTTGAAAGCAAAATATTTGTGTAATTCTTTGTCTCTCATCATAAGACCTTTTTGATACTTGTCAGTTTCTCTACATGAGCTTTTTCCTGTTCGATAATATCCTTAACTATATCCCTTCCTTTCTCACTAATGAATTCAAGCAGTCCATAATAGAAAAGAAGGGTTTCCTTTTCAAAACCAATAGCAAACTCAATAACTTCCTGAACATCTGTTGAATCCTTTATTTTATCTGCCTCTGCAGTAAAGTTCGTAAGGAATTTGGAGTCAGCAAAGGTTCCCATATATGCCTTGAACTCCTCATAATCTCCGAAGATTATCTCACCTGTCTCTTTGACTATATCATAGAGTTTACTGAAATCCTCAATATGTTTTGCTTCCTCATTTGCAAGATAGGTAAAAAGTAACTTTACACTTTCTACTTCTGCTTTTTCGGCATGAGAAGTATAGAATTTTTCTCCATTTTCCTCTGTTCTGATTGCCATCTCAATTACCTCTGGACCTGAAAAGAATATGCCCATTTCATCCTCCTTACTTTTTATTACAACAATTTAAGAGATGTTTAAAGACAACATTTTAAAAACCATTTTTCACCTCTTAATTTCTGTAGTACCATTTCATTCTGCAATGAGCGATATCTTCGCCTTTACGGTCCTAAATGAACCATTGGCCATACTGAATCATAATCTTCATACTTATCAATAGTCTCTTTCTCAAGCTCAAGCAGTTTGTAATGTCCCATCTCCATTATTGCAAGATAAACCAGTGTTCTTTTTATTGCAGAATCATTTTCAAATTTGCCCGAAAGTGCATTGTAAAAATCATATGCTGCTTTCTCTGCCTCCATCGCGCTCTTTATGACTTCGCTTATTGGAACATCGAGTTTTATTTCTGGTAAAGGTACAGAGGTCTTTTTAGGCACAACTATTTCCTTATTGGGGAAATTGTCTTTATACAAAGATTCAATGAACGTTTTGTGTTTTTCCTCTTCTCCGGCAAGAAATTTCAGTTTATCCTTCAAAAAAGCATTCTTTACTCGCTCGCTTAGTTTAATATAAACTTCACTGCTATCAACCTCACCTTTCAATGCAGCGAGTAGTAAATCTTCCAAACTGTGTATACTTAAATCCATATTGGTTTCCTCCTTAAACTCAAATTATGTTTTTTCTTTCAACGCGTATTTCCCTAAGCTTTCCCCTACTTCTTTCACAGTTTTTCAGCTCTTCATCACTCGGTAAATATTTTATATTTATGCTCTGAACTGGTATCTCCCACCCAAGTTCCTGCATAATCTTTTCTATTTCACCACCGTAAAATTTCTGATGTCCCAATCTATACCCCCAACCCAATAGATGCCCTTTTTAATTTCTTCTGAACTCATGTTTTAGTCCTCCTTTTCGAAATCGTCTTTTCCAACTCCGCATACAGGACAAACCCAGTCATCAGGTAATTCTTCGAAGGGTGTACCGGGTTTTATTCCTGAATCGGGGTCACCTTTTTCAGGGTCGTAAATATAACCGCAAACTTTACATACGTATCTCCCCATTTTCTTTACCTCCTCTTGACTACCTTCACCAATATATGTTGGTGCAGTTTTTGGGGCCTTTCCTCTTTTTACTGTGTGATAGTAGGCATAAGTCATCGGTTCTTTATCATTAAGAATATCTGCTTCAACCACCTTCCCAAAAAATACAGTGTGTGTTTTAACGTCTGCACTGTTCATCACTTCAGCCTCCAAGAAACCTATAGAATTATCAAGAACCACAGGGGCACCTGTTACGCCAACCTTATATTTTGTTTCCTTAAATTTATCTACTTCCCTCCCTGATTTAAAGCCAAAAAGCCCGATAAACTTCATTGGACTATTTTGGGACAGAATTGAGACCGTAAAGACATTACTCTCTTTTATAAACTCGTGTGTTAGATTTTCTTTGTTTATACATACAGCTACAACAGGTGGTTCTGAACAAACTTGAAAAACAGTATTTGCGATCTGTCCATTGAATTTCTTTCCCTTTTTAGAGCTAATAATATATAGACCATAGGATATTTTGTGTAAAGTCTTATTGTTCATTTGTAACCTTCCTTATTTTATCAATTACCAGCACACTTCCTGAGTAATTGTACGAGATAATATTTTGATTAACTCTAATTCTTACTCATATTAGTTATTCCCTTAGTGGTTTCTCCTCAGCTCTTTAGCCATTGTCTTTATCTCTATTAGATCCTGTTTCATTTCACTCCACCCATACCAGAGCGCATAATCAGGATTAGCATGAAATGTTCCCTGGAATGTTCTCATCCTGTGTTTGAAAAACATTATGAAGAGCTTCTGTTCTATCATGGTCGGGGCATCATGAAATGCGAGCAAATCAGGAAATTTATAAGCATAGAACTTGGATTTTTCTATAATCCCATTCTTATATAAATCAGCAACAGTGCCAATTGCTTCGGACATTAGATGATCCGCTTCTTTAATCATTTGATCGCCCTTTTCCATTTCTGCATTAGCAAAATTAACCGAGTGACATTTATTGCATGTTTTTACCATTTTGTCACGTTCTTTTTGCCAATCTTCTTGCGTAAGCCGAGCAACATCTGCTGCTTTCACTACATCAAGCCTGGCAGTTGGATTCCCAAGAGGATCAAGCACACCGAGACCTTGAAGAATGGTGATACGGTCGTTGGTCCACTGTTTGTCTTCCGGCATCGGGAGTCGCACAGCGAGAAATCCCCAAGCAGTTTTTACTGCGTGATTACCCTCTTGCATATGGCAGGTTTGACATGTAGGTGCAGCGACTGTTTCAGGAAGCGTTTTATTCTGTTTCAACAAATATCGAACACCATGTTTTGAAGAGGAATACATCTCCCATTGTGGATGGTCAAAACCCATATGACAGGTCTGGCATGCCTGTGGCTGTCGAGCTTCATTAATAGAGAAAATATGCCTTGTATGACATGCATCGCACGAAGCAACTCCAAATCCTGCACCATCCTTTTTCAACTCTTTTATTTCCTCGTCGGTCTTTAACCCGATTTTATGGCAGCCCCCACATCCTTTCATCCCTTCCATCAATGCCATAGGCTGCCAGTGTGCTGTTGGCATTGCCTTCATAGCGCTCCAAGCTGCAGCGTGTTTCCCACTCTTAAATTGTTCCACCCTCTCTTCGTGGCACATTGCACATGTCTCAGGCACAGGAATCAGAACTTTTGAGACATCCTGGGCTGAGCTATGTTTATTACCATGGCATCCTGAGCAGTAAATCCCATTTTGGCTATGCTTACTCAGTTGCCAGTCGGAGACAATCCTGGGTGTGACCTTTTTATGACAATCAACACATTCCTTTGCCGTAAGACCGGATACAACAAACAGGCATACAAGAATAATGAATATCTTTCTCGCAACCATAAAACACCTCCAGATCTTTAGTTTAGCGTAATATACACCTTAAACAGATTATCGAGGATATCTCTATGACTGTCATTCTTTATAACGACATTATTTCCATAACAATTCAAAATCCTTTTTCATCTTAAGATTAAGTCCTACTTTATTGAATCAAATACTTTTTTTAATTTTTTTTCTACCTCTTCTGCTATTTGTCCCAGTTCACTATTTTTAATCGTCTCCATTGCTACTGTGGGTTTTATGATTGAAACTATGGTTTTATTTTCTTTCTCATAGATAATGACATTACAGGGAAGCATTAACCCAATATCTTCTTCAACAAGAATGGCTTTATGTGCAAAGAGTGGATTACAGGCACCCAATATCACATATTTTTTGAAATCAATATTGAGCTTTTCCTTGAATTTTGCTTGCACATCAATCTTAGTTAGAATTCCAAACCCTTCTTTCTTTAATTCTTCTGTAATAACCTTTATTGTTTCTTCAAATGGTATATCCGTTTTTTTTGATAAACCATAATTAATCATTCTTCTCCTCCTTTTTATTTCCTCTCTTTTTCTGACTTACTATATCTTTTCTTATATGCAAATTTTTCAAATGGCATCCGTTCAGGTCTATTTTTCTCCCATTCTATCTGCTTATCAGAAAGTACAGAACTTATCTTTTCAGAATGTTTACAAACGTTAACAAGGGTGATTGGACGCATATTTTTTGGGATCCCGAGAATCCCCTTCGCTTTACCCTCATCATATCCTGCAATAGGATGCGCAAACAGCCCCAACTCAGTGGGTCTCAATATTTTGCATCCATTCGAAATTCTGCAACATCAAACCAGAACCCCGATCGCCTTCTCTCCAAAACTCTAAACACTCTGACAACTAATCTGGTTATACGAACCTTAGTAACTTGCGCAAAAAACTTCAAAATATGCTTGAGGATGGGCACAAGAAGGACACTCTTTAGGTGCCTCAGTCCCTTCATGTATATACCCACAATTCCGACATCTCCACTTAACGACTTCATCTCGCTTAAACACCTTACCCTCCTCGATATTCTTGAGAAATGTTAGGTATCTTGCTTCATGCGCTTTTTCGGCTTCCGCGATAGATCTAAAAACGGCAGCAATCTCGAGAAATCCTTCTTCTTCTGCAATTTTTGCAAATTCAGGGTACATTTCTGTCCATTCGTAATGCTCACCATCTGCTGCTGCTTTAAGATTGGCTTTTGTATCACCAATAACACCTGCAGGAAATGAACCAGTAATCTCTACCTCTCCACCTTGTAAAAACTTGAACTCCCGTTCTGCATGCTCTTTCTCGTTATCAGCTGTCTCCAGAAATATAGCAGCTATCTGTTCATACCCTTCTTTTCTTGCTTTACTGGCAAAGTAGGTATATCGGTTTCTTGCCTGAGATTCTCCTGCAAAAGCGCTCAGAAGATTCTTCTCGGTTTTGCTTCCCTTCAACTCCATGATTACCTCCCTTTAATTTGATGACTTCCACAGTCCATGCACATTGCAGTATCCCCGGACTGTAATGTTCTCAGCTTCTATATCGAATGATACCTCTGGAACATCTCCAGGTTTGAGGAATTGACGATATGCTTTTCCATTCGCAATTACCTCTATCCACTCTATATAGTGTTTTTCCTCCATAGGATGTTGAATTGAACCTACCTTTACTAAAAAACCTTTTTCTGTCTTTTCTACCACGGGAAGATGTTTCTCTTTCCCCTCTTCCTCTATCTTCTCATCGAAGAGTACCATAGGTTGGCCACAACAGACAAGTTCTCCTACACCTTCATGAATAACCTCTACCATGTTCCCACAAACTTCACATTTGTAAACCTGCAGTTTCTTAGTCATTTCTATCTCCTTTGTTATTTTATGTTTACCTGATCGTGTGGCTCAATGGTTCACCACTTTTATTATTATTCTTCTTTCGATGACTCCAGAGGAGTAAATACCCGTTGGCCAAGCTCACGGTCAAGCATAAATAACCCACCGGAAGATTCACCTACCATTTTAAGTTTTTGAACAACTTCATCAGCAGATGCTTCTTCTTCTACCTGTTCTGTTACAAACCATTGTAAAAAGTTATTTGTTGCGTGGTCCTTTTCAGAAATTGACAGGTCAACGAGGTCATTTATTAAGCTTGTAACTTTTTGCTCGTGCTTAGAAACATGTTCAAAAGCTGCAAGAGGTGAATCCCATTCCTTTGGTGGCGCTTCAATTACTGATAGGGTTACTTTTCCTCCACGCTCAATGATAAAATTGTAAAACTTCATTGCATGCATAAGCTCCTCCTGCGCTTGAACATTCATCCAATTTGCGGAACCTTTCAGGTTAATCGAGCTATAATAAGCAGACATTGAGAGATAAAGGTATGATGAATATAGTTCTGCGTTTAATTGCCTGTTTAGAGATTCCTGCATTCTCTCTTTAATCATAATAATCCTCCTCTTTATGTTACTTCTGATTATTCCTTATGTAAAATTATCCCAAAAATTTTACTATTTCACATGTAAGTAAATTCTAAGATAACATAAACTAAACGGAAATAACTTCTTTAACCTCTGGAACCTCCTGCTTCAATAATCTTTCTATACCTGCTTTTAATGTCATCTGGCTCATTGGACATCCTGAGCAGGCACCAATCAATTTTACCTTAACCACACCATCTTCTGTCACTTCTACCAATTCAACATTCCCACCATCTGCCTGTAGGGATGGTCTGATCTTCTCTAATGCTGCTTCTACCTTTTCTTTCATTTTCCCTCCTTTAGATCCATTTAATTAATTTTATCAAGCAAAATTGCCATTATGAGTATTACAATAATCTTGTCGATTCATTTGGCCTTGGCACTTTGACAACAAGAAAACGTAATATGTTTTCACTTCCATTAAACCAGCAATGTGGTACTTTAGCAGGACTTTCAATCAGCGTATCGGTTCCAACTTCCTTCTTTTCGTCACCTATTTCAACTACTCCTCGACCTTCAAGTACATAGAAGATTACATCCACAGGGGTCAGATGACACTTCATAACTTCTCCCGGCTTCAATGTTATGTGAACTACCTGAGCATTTTCCGCGTCATAGATTTTTCTTGTATCAACCCCATGAGGATTATGCGTAACCTCAGCTTCTTTCACATCTATTATTTTCATTGCTATTACCCCCTATAACTTTCTTATCATTTTTTTAGGATGTTTTTGATATCCTCTTCTGGACTGCCTATAAGTTTTAAATCATAGTTTTCCTTAAGTACCTTCAGAATGTCCTCATTAACCCAGGCAGGGAGTATGGGTCCGAGATAGATACCTTTTATACCGAGTGCGAGAAGGCTCCAGAGTATGGCTACAGCCTTCTGCTCCGTCCAGCTCAACATTAAGGTTAGTGGAAGTTCGTTTACTCCAACCCCGAAGAGTTCGGAAAGAGCAGAGGCAATTTCAATAGCGACAATCGCATCATTACACTGTCCCAAATCAATAAGCCTTGGGATACCTTCTATATCTCCAAGCTCCAAATCGTTGATTCTGAATTTACCACAAGCAAGTGTAAGAACAACCGTATCTTCTGGCAGGAGTTTCACAAATTCGGTGTAGTATTCCGCTTTCTTATTTCGAGAATCACATCCCCCTACCAGGAAGAAGTGTTTGATTTTCCCATTTTCCATTAACTCTTTGATCTTGTCTGCTAAAGAAAGAACCACTGATTTGGAGAATCCCGTTGTAAGAGTAACATCAACGGACTTCTCTTCGAGCTCAGGTAACGATTTTGCCATTTCAATGACAGGAGTGAAGTCGTATCCATCAATGTGTTTCACACCGGATAATCTTACAGGACCAGCTGTGAACATTCTATCTCTGTATTCTTCCTTTGGAATAAGGGCACAGTTAGATGTTGCAAGAATTGCTCCAGGAAATTCTGTAAATAATTTTTGCTGGTCAAACCACGCTTTCCCGAGATTACCTGCCAGGTGCTTATACTTATTCAGACCGGGATAACCATGTGCAGGCAGCATTTCCGAATGAGTATAGACATTTATCCCTGTCCCCTCTGTCTGCTTGAGCAATTCTTCAAGGGCTTTCAAGCCATGACCTGTAACAATAATTCCATGTCCTTTTACAGTACCTGTTTGAACCTTAGTAGGTTCGGGTTCACCATATGTCTTAATATGTGCTTCCTTTAAAAGTTTCATTGTCTTTAGATTCATTTCTCCGGCTTCAATGGCAAGCTTAACAAGACTTTCTGCATCAAAGTTCACATTCGTAAATGTAGCATAGAAAGCTCTTTCCAAAAATCCATCTATCTCAGAATCAGTGTATCCTAGTTCTCTCGCGTGGTAGAGATATGCACTCATTCCTTTTATTGCGTATATAAGGTTGTCCTGTAGCCGCGCTACTGTAGGTTCTTTTCCACATACACCTTTAACAGTGCATCCTGTTCCCTTTGCAGTCTGGGAACATTGATAACAAAACATTTCCAATCTTTCCATCCTACTCCTCCTTTTTTATTTTTTATCCCCATTTATCCCCAGGGTAACTTCTCTAAAGGAAATATTTTTCCCTGAAGCCTCAATTGCATTTTTTACTATTTTTATAAGACCAAAACAGCAGGGTACTTCCATATGTACCACCAAAACACTCTTTGAAATATTTAACTTAAAAATCTCAGTGAGCTTTGCCTGATAGAATTCTGCATCATCAAGTTTAGGGCAGCAAATAACCAGAACTCTATCCCTCAACAAATCCTGATGAAAATCCGCATATGCAAATGGAACACAATCTGCTGAAATAAGCAGGTTCGCATGCTTTAGAAACGGTGCGTGTGGAGGAACCAGCATAAGTTGAACAGGCCAGGATGTGAGTTCGGATGGAATTTTGACTTTCTTTGCTTCATCTTTTTTCTTACTTTCAAGGAATTGAACCATGGTTCCAGGACATCCGCACGGCAGGGGTTCTTTTCGCTTCGCCTTTTTCATATGTTCCCCTGCAGCCTTTTCATCAAACACCTCAACCACTTTCTCTTCTATAGTAATTGCTCCCTCAGGACATTCACCGAGACAGGCTCCCAGTCCATCGCAGTATTTCTCGCTTACCAGGCACGCTTTGCCATCAATAATTTGTAGAGCACCTTCAGCGCAGGCAGGGACACATAGACCACATCCATTACATTTTTTCTTATCAATATGTATGATTTTTCTTTTTATTTTACTCATCTCTTCCTCTCACTATATGGATTCTCATGACTTATTTTTATCATTTCGCTCCTTCTCCAAACACTCGGAACAGACTCCGTAAATGTATGCCTGTACTTCCTCAACTCTGTGTTCTCTAATTAGTTTATTATTTGTTATTGGACAACCATCAATATCCACGTCCAATATCCTTCCACAACTCCGACAGAGAAGATGATGGTGCCGCCAAGTAATGGGATCATAGCAAGCCCTGTCTCCTCTAATATGTAACTCCTGAATCTCTCCCATCTCTTTTAGTAATTGCAGGGTCGAATATACAGTTGCTGGAGAAATGGAGGGATATTTCTTCTTTATAGCTTGATAAATCGTATCCACACAAGGATGGTTACTGCTCTTTATCAGAAATTCAATCACCGCCATTCTTTGTGGTGTTAACGTGACTCCTCGCTGCTTCCATCTCTCTATCATCTGTTTTATGTCTTCTCTTTTATTCATCTTATAATCACTATTACTTTGTAATTAATATAACATTAAAATCGTTATTTGTCAAGTAAAAAATGAAAAAAATAAAAATTTGGCTGATAATAGACCTAAAGAGGAGGGCTAAAAAAAACTTGACAAATGGGAGATTTGTTATTATATTATACTGTATACTGGTATAGTGTATAATAAGGAGGTTCAATGATTAATGATAAGGTAAAGAAACAAACAATTGCAAGATTAAGAAAGATTGAGGGACAGGTCAAAGGTATTCAGAAAATGATTGAGGAGAGGAGATACTGTATTGATGTTGTAATGCAGATAGAAGCAGCTGAATCCGCACTTCACGGTGTAGCAGAAATCATCTTAAAAAATCACCTTGAGACATGTGTACTTAAAGCGTTCAGATCCAAAGATTTGGATGAGAGAATGCAAAAAGTGAATGAACTAATGGATGTATACAAAAATCTTCGGTCACGGTAACTTAAATAAAGAGAACACTTTACTTCAGTGGCTTACTCTTTTTGAAAGTGGAGGAGTAAATGAATAAAGTTTGGGCAGTATCTGGTTTCTTTTTCGTTCTTTTAATATCCTCTAACGATATACATGGATTTAATCTTAACGATGTAGTTGAAGAAGCAATGGAAAAAAACCCTGAAGTTCTTGCTGCAAAGAATCAGTGGAATGCAGCAAAAGCCAGAATACCTCAGAAACTCAGTTGGCTCGACCCGAAATTTGGAATAAGTTTTGAAAAGATACCAGATCCAGGCTACTCACCTGCTGATGCAGAGATGAGAATGTATTCAATCTCTCAGATGATTCCATTCCCTGGAAAACTCACCATGAAAGCTAGAATTGCTCTAAAGGATGCAAGGATTGCCCGAGAAAACTATGAGAAAAAGAAAAACGAGGTAGTTGCGAAGGTAAAATCAGTGTATTACTCTCTCTATTATATCCACAAATCAATCGAGACCAATAGAGAGAATAAAGAGCTGATCCGGAAGTTTTCAAAGATTGCAGAGAGCAAATATGTTGTTGGGAAGGCTTCACAGCATGATGTCTTAAAAGCACAGGTTGAACTCTCTTTAATAATAGATGACCTCATCAGTTTAGAACATGATAAACTGCCTTCTGGGGAGGCTCGATTAAAAGCACTTCTTAACCGTCATCCAGACTCAACACTTGGTACTCCTGAAGACTTTGAGATCCCTGAATTGGATAAGAGCCAAAAACAAATCGAAGAGATTGCTATTGAAAACCAGCCAAATCTGAAAATTATGAAATATGCTGTCGAAAAGAGCGGAGATGCTCTTACTTTAGCAAAAATGGGTTATCTTCCAGATTTTATGGTGAAACTCATGCAGGAAGAAATGCTTATGCCAATGGGAAAAGAAACAACAAGAGGCATAATGTTTTCTATGAATATCCCACTCTGGTTTTGGAAACAGGGTTTTGGCATAAAAGAAAATTCTGCCCAAAAAAGAGCTCTGGAAGCTTCTTACCAGGCAATGAAGAATATGGTACTTTATAAGGTTCAGGAAGCACTGTCTAATTTCAATACTTCTGAGAGAAGAGTAAACCTCTTCAGGACAAGCATCATACCCCAGGCTGAACAAGCTCTAAAAGCAGCCACGATTGCATATCAAACTGGAAAAATAGATTTTCTTACCCTCATGAATAGTGAGCGAATGCTAAGAGATGCAAGACTAAAATACTACGAAACCCTATCAAAACATGGACAGAATTTTGCAAATTTAGAAATGATAGTAGGGGTAAGCTTATCTGATGATATTAAATAAGAATCATAGAAGTCATCCAATAAGGAGGATATTATGCGTCGAATCATTATATACCTTGTGTTATTTCTCTTCTTGTGTGGGTTGATTTTTTACTCTTGTAAAAAGGAGGACATATCCACTCAAACAGGTAAAGCAGAAGAAATCGAAAGGCAAGAGAAAAAGGAGTCACTCTACTGGACATGTGGTATGCATCCTTCTGTCAGGGTGACTCAAGAACAGTATGAAAAAGGTCAAACAAAATGTCCTATTTGCAATATGGATCTTGTCCAAGTATCTGATGAAGAAACCCCAGGCGAAGAAGGAAAGGTGGTACTAAAATTATCTCCACGAGCCCAAAAATTGGCAAGTGTCAAAACAACTAAGGTTACCTATCTCCCTCTTACAAAGGAAATTCGTACTGTAGGCATCATAGATTATGATGAAAGGAAAAAAGCCTACGTATCCTCTCGGATACCTGGAAGAATCGACAAACTTTTTGCAGACTTCACAGGAACAGAGGTAAGAAGCGGAGATCCCCTTGTTTGGATCTACAGCCCTGATCTCATATCCACCCAAGAGGAATATCTTTTAGCATTAGAAACATTAGAGAAGGTAAAGGAAAGCCATATAAAAGAGGTTATTGATAATGCAGCATCTCTCGTCGAGTCAACAAAGAAAAGGCTTCTCCTCTGGGGAATTACTAAAGAGCAGATTGAGGAGTTGGGAAAAAAGAAGCAAACAGAAACACATATGACAATCTATGCTCCCATATCTGGCACTGTCATTCACAAAACAGCTCTTGAAGGAAAATACGTCAAAGAAGGAGAGATTCTTTACAGTATCGCTGACCTATCCAACATCTGGGTCCTTGCAGATATATACGAGGAAGATATTTCCTGGGTTAAGCCTAAAACAGATGTAGAAATAACGTCAGTCGCTTTCCCGGGTGAAATTTTTCGAGGAGGAATTTCTTTCATCGACCCCTATCTTAATGAGAAGACACGAAGTGTAAAGATAAGGGTTGATATCCCAAATTCAGAAGGGAAATTGAAACCTGGTATGTATGTCGATGCCCTTATCAAAATACCTTTGAGTGATAAGAAACAGGCATACTATACATGTCCCATGCATCCTGAAGTAAAAGCAAACAGTCCGGGTGAATGTCCTGAATGTGGAATGTCTTTAGAGAAAGTTGAAGGTGGGTTTGTCCTAACAGTGCCAAAATCTTCTGTTCTTGATGTAGGTACGCGAAAGATAGTTTACATAGATAGGGGAGAGGGAAAGTATGAGCCTCGTGAAGTCAAAGTGGGGCAGGAAGCAGAGTTTGTGGTGGACGGCAAAAAGCAAAGGTTCTTTCCTGTCCTGGAAGGATTGGCCGAAGGGCATAAAGTCGTAACACGTGCAAACTTCCTCATCGATTCACAGACTCAGCTCACAGGAGGGGCTGCTGGTGTTTACGGCGGTGCTATTGAGGTAGAGGAATAAGTATGATTAATCATATAATTGAATTCTGTCTTAATAATCGATTGTTGGTGGTTTTCTTCACTCTTCTTGTAGTCCTTGCTGGCATATGGGCACTGAAAAGTTCTTCTATAGATGCCATCCCAGACATTGGAGAGAACCAGATCATTGTATATGCGGACTGGCCTGGAAGAAGCCCTCTAGATGTCGAGGACCAGGTAACCTATCCTTTAACAGTAAATCTTATGGGAATCCCCAGGGTCAAGGTTGTCCGCTCCAATTCTATGTTTGGCCTCAGTATGGTAAACATCATATTTGAAGAAGGCGTGGATTTCTACTGGGCACGAACAAGGGTTCTGGAAAGGCTTGATTTAGCAAAGAGAGACCTCCCTCCAGATATTACACCAATACTGGGGCCGGATGCTACTGCATTGGGCCAAATTTTCTGGTATACAGTAGAAGGTGAAGGCTACGATTTAGGAGAATTAAGGTCTATTCAAGACTGGTACATAAAATATCAACTGAATTCGGTACACGGAGTATCAGAGGTCGCCTCTGTTGGTGGCTTTGTAAAACAGTATCAAATTGATGTTGACCCTAACAAATTGCTTGCCTATAACATTCCTCTTTCCAGGCTAATAATGGCTGTTCGAAAGAGTAATATAGATGTTGGAGCAAAGGTCTTTGAAGAAGGAGGTATGGAATTTATAGTAAGAGGGTTGGGGTTCATTAAATCCATTGAAGATATTGAAAATATTACTATAGGTGCTCATAATGGTATACCAATCTCAGTCAAAAATGTAGCAAATGTTACGTTAGGACCCGATTTTAGAAGAGGTGCACTGGATAAAGAAGGGACTGAAGCTGTAGGTGGCGTAGTCTTAATGAGATACGGTGAAAATCCAAGGGAGGTTATCAAACGGCTCAAAGATAAGATAAAAGAAATCGAACCCGGTCTCCCTGCTGGTGTAAAGATTGTCCCATTTTATGATCGTACTGAACTCATCGGTAAAACTACGAATACACTTAGTATAGCTTTGATTATTCAGGTTCTCGTAACCATTCTCGTAGTATTTGTAATGCTACGTCATTTTTCAACAAGTGTGGTGATTTCAATAATTCTACCATTTGGAATTTTGATTACCTTCTTATTGATGCACTTATTGAAAATGGACTCCAATTTAATGTCAATTTCTGGCATTGCCCTATCTGTAGGGGTGATGGTAGACTGCGGTATCATAATGGCTGAAAATATTCACAAACACCTCGCTAAATCGGGGTCAGTTATACATCCGAAAGAAAGGTTGGAAATAATTGGTTTTGCTGCCAAACAAGTCGGTAAACCTATTTTCTTCTCAGTCATAATAATCATCATTGCTTTTGCAAACATCTATTTTCTAACCGGACAATCAGGGAAATTATTCAGACCACTTGCATTTACTGAGAATTTTGTAATGATAGCAGCGGCTCTGCTTGCTATAATACTGATACCAATCCTTGCCAGTTTAGTAATTCGTGGCAAACTGCATCCGTTGGGACAGGGAAAATTAATGCAAAGGCTAATCAAATGGTATGAGCCGATAATTAGATGGTCTGTTGAGCACAAAAAGCTCACAATCGGAATTGCAGTAGTATTTCTTATTGGATGTTTTTCTTTTCTGCCATTTATTCAGAGCGAATTTATGCCACCCCTCAATGAAGGGGACCTACTTTTTATGCCTGTCTTACTTCCAGGTGCTTCACTTACACAGGTTATGGAGATAATGAAAAAGCAGGATATAATTCTAAAAGGTTTTCCTGAAGTAGATATGGTTGTGGGTAAACTCGGCAGGGCAGAAACAGCAACGGACCCTGCACCTGTTGCTATGATCGAAACCATTGTCAAACTTAAGCAAAGAAAATACTGGCGAAGGGGAATGACCCGAGAAAAACTAATAAAGGAAATGGATAAGAAATTAAGAATCCCTGGTGTGTCAAATATTTGGACTCAGCCAATACGGAACCGCATTGATATGCTTGCTACTGGTATTCAGACTCCAGTAGGTGTCAAGGTTTTTGGCCCTGACCTGAAGAAGGCGGAAGAAATTGCCGTAAAAATTGAGGAGGTAGTCAGAGGAATTAAGGGAGCAGTCAACCCTTACGCTGAGAGAATAGGTAACAAACCATATCTTGAGATTACTATTGATCGAAATCGAACAGCGAGATATGGTATCAATGTAGGTGATGTAAATTCGACCATAATGACAGCTATTGGAGGAATGAATATTTCGACAACAGTTGAGGGGAGGGAACGTTATCCGATTCGTGTCAGATATATGCGGGAGTTCAGAGATAATGTAGAAGCATTAAAGAGAGTGCTCGTTTCCACAACAATGGGAGCACATATTCCACTATCGCAGGTTGCAGATATTAAAAGAGTACCGGGGCCAGCAAAAATATCAACAGAGAACACAATGCCTTACATTCGTGTTTTTGTAGGAGTGGATTCTGATGAAAGAGGTGTTGTAGACTTCGTAAACGAAGCACAAACAAAGGTTAAAGAAAAAGTAAAACTTCCGCAAGGCTACTTCATTTCATGGAGTGGCCAGTATATATATGAAATGGAAGCGAGAAAGAGATTTATGATTGTACTTCCCTTATGTCTTTTTCTGATCTTTATATTTCTTTACATAGAATTCAGGAGTATTCCTCTGGCACTATTAATCTTTTCTGCCCTTCCCTTTGCATTTACAGGTGGAATTTTGCTTCAGTTTATTCTGGGGTTTAAATTCTCGACTGCAGTATGGGTAGGATACATTGCTCTGTTTGGTGTTGCGGTGGAAGATGGATTGGTTCTTATAGAGCACTTAAAGGAAAGATATGAAAAGTCAAAGCATAACTACATAAATGTTACGGTTATTGAAGGGGCAAAGTGGAAACTTAGACCAATTCTGATGACAACCGTTACAACAATATTTGCACTTCTTCCTATAATGTTTTCAAGAGGTGTAGGAAGTGAAATTATGAAGCCAATTGCTGCTCCTATAGTTGGAGGGATGGTCACTGCAACAGTTCTGAATCTTATCCTTGTTCCTGTTCTGTTTGCAATATTAAAGGGATGGGAGACCAAACGAAATAAACTGGAGGTTAGCAGTGAAGTTAGTTAAAGCTTATATAAGAATATTAATGGTAGATGATGTCATTCACGCTCTTGAAAAAATAAAAATCTCTAATATAAGTGTGATTGATATCCGCGAAATGGGAAGAAACATAGATAAAAACAATTTCAGATACTCAATGGAATATACTACTGCGTACACGCCAATGGTGAAAATAGAAATTGTATGTAGAGATGAAGAAGTGTTCAACATAGTGAGTGTAATCAAAGAGAATGCTCATACAGGTAGGAAAGGTGACGGTCTTATTTTTATTTCTCCAGTTGAAGATGCTATTCACATTCGAACCGGGGAGAAAGGTGAAAAGTTCCTCTAATTGTATCAAATCTCAAAAAAGGAGGTGATAATTATGACCGTAAAGAGCTTATTAATGTGCATTGCAGTTATCTTACTCCTGGTTATCACAGGTTGTGCAAGGAAAGAACAACCCGAAACAGGAGGAAAGATTGTAAAAACAGAAGGTATTGCTATGAAGGCAACAGATCCAGTGTGTGGTATGGAAACAGATACGAAATCCACAGAAAAGACAGAATATGAAGGCACGACCTATTACTTCTGTTCGGAAAAATGCAAAGAACAATTCCTGAAGGAACCCGGAAAGTATAGTGAAACAGGAGATGTTAGTGACCCGGTCTGCGGAATGAATGTCTCTGAGTCCACATTACTGATGGTTGAATATGGAGGAGAAACATACTACTTCTGTTCAGAAAGTTGTCAGGAAAAGTTCGAAAAGGAACCTGAAAAATTCTTGAATAAATAATAACAAGAGAGGAGGTGATTCTATGGAAAAGGATCCAACCTGTGGGACGGAAGTCGATCCAGCAACAGCTCCTAAATCTGAATACAAAGGAAAGACTTACTACTTTTGTTGTCCAACTTGTAAGGAGGTTTTTGACAAAGAGCCGGAAAAATATGTGAAAGAAGAGTCTGGAGAATCGAGCTGTTGCAGCGGATAACTTAAGAGATTTCTGAGGAATTCAGACATCTCAACAATCAGATGTCTCTGAAAAACTATTCAGAGACATCTATAAACGTTGAGGAAATATAGAATGGAGAAGGTAAAGGACCCTGTTTGCGGTATGCTGATAGATAAAGATGCTGCTCAGGGTAAATACCATTATAAAGGTAAGAATTATTATTTCTGTAATATAAGTTGCTATGAGAAGTTCAGAAAGGAACCCGAGAAATATTTGAAGAAAAAAGAGGAGATTGAAGAGTCTGTTAGTACACAGCCGCAGTTTTTTCTGCAGAAAGAGTCGGCGAAACTCAAGATAGGAGGGATGACCTGTACTGCCTGTGCCGCCACAATAGAGAAGACATTGAAAAAGAAACAGGGTGTACTAACTGTTAATGTAAATTTTGCCACTGAGGAGGCTACTGTATCATACATACCAGGGAAAATCGATATGAAGGGTTTGATGAAAGCCGTTGAGGATTCCGGGTATAGTGTTATCAAAGAAAAAGAAGAAGGTGAAATAAAAGAGCAGAGGGCTGCAAAAAAAAGACTGACCATTGCCTGGATTATAACCCTTCCTATCGTTGTTCTAATGATATTAAAGATGATATTCGGGATTGAAATCCCTTTTTATCTCTATATAGAGCTTGTTCTATCAGCGGTTATTCTCGCTGTCCCAGGTTTTTTGACTTTCAAAAGTGCTTTTAAGTCAATAATTCATAAAAGTGCGAATATGGATGTTTTGATAATGATGGGAACATCCGCCTCTTTTTTAACCGGTACACTCAGGGTTTTCGGGTTTTCAATTGAAAGTTTTGCAGGTGTGGGGGCAATGATTATGGCTTTCCATCTCACTGGAAGGTATATAGAATCTGCTGCAAAAGGAAGGGCATCAAGTGCGATAAGGAAACTTCTTGAACTCGGGGCAAAAACCGCAAAGATATTAGAGAATGGGAAAGAGAAAGAGATTTCTATTGATGATGTATCTATCGGCAATGTTATGATTGTAAGGCCTGGAGAAAAAATACCAACAGATGGTGAGCTCATAGAAGGTGAAAGTACAGTGGACGAGTCTATGGCAACAGGAGAGTCTATGCCCGTTAAGAAAAGGCCTGGAGATTCAGTAATTGGAGCGACACTAAACCAGATGGGGCTAATAAAGGTAAGAGCAACAAAAATCGGCAAAGATACATTTCTTTCACAGGTAATTAAACTTGTGGAAGAATGCCAAGGCACAAAGGTTCCTATCCAGAAATTTGCAGATAAGGTTACTGCATATTTTGTTCCGTCAGTAATAGGTATCGCCATTCTTACATTCTTCCTCTGGATATTTCTTCCTCAGATCTTCACCTCCATAGCTGAATGGGCATCGGGTTTCCTCCCCTGGGTGAACCTTCAGATCTCTACTGTCTCACTTGCTCTTTTTGCCATGGTTGCTGTCCTTGTAATTGCCTGCCCCTGTGCCTTAGGGCTTGCAACCCCGACCGCACTAATGGTGGGTTCTGGAATGGGTGCACAGCATGGTATTCTTTTCAGATCAGGTGAAGCAATACAGACAATTAAAGAGGTTAAAACCATAGTTTTCGATAAAACAGGAACCATTACAAAGGGTAAGCCTGAGTTAACGGATTCTATTCCCTTAAACGGGTATACCAACAATGAACTTCTAAAATATGCAGCCTCTCTTGAGAAGGGTTCAGAACACCCGATAGCCAGAGCTATTCTTGAGAAGGCAGCTTTAGAAAACATTAAACTCAAGGACCCAATAAATTTTGAAGCAGTTTCAGGTATGGGGATAAGAGGAACAATTGGTGGAAAGAAAATACTCGTTGGAAATGAAGGTTTAATGAATTTAGAGGGAATTAATTTAGGTACAATAGAAAGTGCAAAAGAAGAACTTCAGAACGAAGCCAAGACTGTAATCATTCTGGCAATTGATAAAAAGATTGCCGGGCTAATTGCAATCGCAGATTCCCTTAAGGAAGATGCTGTCGATTCCATTCAGACATTAAAAGAAATGGGATTCAGGACCCTTATGCTAACAGGAGACAACGAAAAAACTGCACAAGCAATTGCAAATAAAGTAGGGATTGATGAGGTGCTTTCCAATGTTCTTCCTCAGGACAAACAGAAGCTGATTGAAAAATTACAGGAGGAACAAATGGTTGCTATGGTCGGGGATGGTATAAACGATGCTCCTGCACTTACACAGGCAAATGTTGGTATCGCGATTGGGACAGGAACGGATATAGCTATTGAGGCTTCGGATATAACACTTGTAAAGGGCGATATCTCTTCAGTCGTAAAAGCTATAAAACTTTCACTTGCTACATTCAGGAAAATAAAAGAGAACCTTTTCTGGGCATTCTTTTACAATATTATTGCCATTCCTATCGCGATACTTGGACTTCTTCATCCGCTTATAGCAGAGGCTTCTATGGCATTTTCGTCAATTAATGTTGTAACAAACTCCCTGCGGTTAAGAAGATTAAAACTTTAATATTTAACATAATTGGTTAAGGCCCTTAAAAAGTCCATAGTCGAGATTGCTTTAGGAGCAATAATCTTCTGTATTGCTCTGGTGTTCAGAAATTTCTTTCTCGTCAACCTATTCCTCTTTTTGGTCAGTTACTTAATCATAGGGAGGAGTATAGTATGGAAGGCTATTAGGAATATTATTCATGGGAAGGTCTTTGACGAAAACTTTCTTTTAACTGTGGCTACAGCGGGTGCATTTGCAATAAAGGCATTCCCCGAGGCAGTAGCAGTAATGCTTTTCTTCAGGGTTGGAGAGCTTTTTGAGGAAATGGCAGTAAACCGCTCAAAGAGGTCCATCAAATCGCTCCTGGATATAAGAGCGGATTATGCAAACGTAAGAATAGATGGTAAAATTAAGAAGATTCGGCCTGAAGAAATTAAGATAGGCAGCCTGATTATAGTAAAACCGGGTGAGAAGATACCATTAGATGGCACTATAGAAGAAGGGGAATCGATGGTGGATACATCTGCTTTAACAGGTGAATCCCGACCAAAAATGCTAAAAAAGGGTGATACTATTCTTTCTGGAATGATGAACACGACAGGTGTTTTAACCATTTATGTAACAAAAAAATTTGGCGAGTCGACTGTTTCAAAGATAATTAATTTAGTGGAAAAAGCCATCAGTAAGAAAGCACCAACTGAAAGGTTTATTACTAGATTTGCACGGTTTTATACACCTGCGGTGGTTATTCTTGCCTTCTCTCTTGCTATAGGCCCAGTTATCCTCTCCAGGATACCTTTCTTCACTCCTTTTTTCTCACACGAAGAGAGCTTTTCAGTATGGATATACAGGGCTTTAATATTTCTGGTAATTGCATGCCCCTGTGCCTTGGTTATCTCCATACCACTCGGATTTTTCGGAGGCATAGGGGCTGCTTCAAGGAGAGGAATACTCGTAAAAGGTTCCAATTACTTAGAGGGATTAAGCAATCTCCACACAGTGATTTTTGATAAAACCGGTACATTGACAAAGGGTCTCTTCAAGGTTACCAATGTGGTTTCCTGTAATGGGTTTTCAAAGGACGAACTTCTGAGACTAGCTGCTGAGGCAGAGGTATATTCTAACCACCCTATTGCGAAATCCATATCTGAGGCTTATGGCAAAGAGGTTGATGAAAATTGCGTTGAGGATTACGAAGAGATACCCGGATACGGCGTAAGAGCGAAGGTTGAGGGAAGAAGCATTTTGGCAGGTAATGATAAATTGCTCCATAAAGAAAATATCGCTCATGACACCTGTTACGTTGAGGGAACAGTAGTTCACATTGTCGTCGATAATAGGTACGGGGGATATATTGTCATATCTGACGAGATAAAAGAGGATGCCAGTACCACAATTGAAAATTTACGAAGGGATGGAATTAAAAAACAGATTATTGTCACTGGTGACAGCAAGGTAATTGCCCAGTCTGTCTCCGAAAAACTGCGAATGGATGGCTTTTTTGCAGAATTGTTGCCACATGAAAAGGTAGAGGTAGTTGAGAAATTAGTAGAAAATAAAACCCATAAAAATGAAAGAATAGCATTTATTGGGGATGGAATAAACGACGCACCTGTTTTAGCTCGTTCAGATATTGGCATTGCTATGGGTGCTTTAGGTTCAGATGCTGCCATTGAGGCGGCGGACGTTGTGTTGATGACAGATGAACTAATTAAAATCCATGAAGCTATACTAATTGCACGAAGAACGAAGGTGATTGTCTGGCAGAATATTGTCTTAGCGCTGGGAATAAAGTCAGCGTTTTTGTTCCTTGGAGCAATTGGATTTGTTGCAATATGGGAAGCAGTATTTGCTGATGCAGGAGTTGCCCTTCTTGCAATCCTTAACGCATCAAGGACAATCGGGTATCGGATGAAGTAATGAAGAAATCCGAACACCAATGACAAATGGCGAATAACTAATTACAAAATTTGGTATTTTAGAATCGCTATTTTTTTATCTTTCGGATTTTGGATTTTCTGTTCTTTATTCCCCTTTGAAAAATTCTCTTGCATAGATTTTCATTAGGCTGTAAGTATCTCCATCTTTTTTAAGAAGAATCCCTATATCAAATTCATACATTAAATCATATGTTCTTCCATAGACAAAAAGAGTGCTATCTGAAAAGGCACAATGCCAGGTTTTTATATCTTCAAGTTGAAGCTTTGATTTTGGATTATGAATTTCATCCTTAATTTTGTTTAAGAGAAGAGGAAAGTTTTCTTCAACTCTATCCTTTATTTTACCAATATCATCGAAAGACTTAATCTCAATTTCTGAAAGGTATGGTTCACCATTCGAAGCAACTGTCCCCCTTACTACTATTAGACTCGTTTCAGAATTATATGAGAAGCTGTCTTTAAGGGGGACATAGAATAACCCGGAATCATTAAATGTCCTTAAGAACGAAACGAACTTCCCCTTTACATAAATACCTTTTATATCAACCAGCACACCCTTCTTGAGAGTCTCCAATCCGTTACGTCCATTTACTCCGTAGTATGGAAGTTTTTGAAAATAAAGTGGGAAATCTTCTGTTTCAAGATATTTTAGGGGATTACTTAAATCCTCATCAGGCTTTTCACAGAATAGAGATAGAAAAAGGATGATAATTAAAAAATATTTCATATAAAAGCGTGTAGGGGCATTCAATTGAACGCCCCTACATTTAAACAACGTATCATCCTGTTATTCTATCTTTATGAGTTTTTTTACAATCTCCAACCCTCTGCCAGTTCTTGCCACACAGAAATAGACTCCAGCTGGAACTGGTTTGTTCTCATTATTTCTTCCATCCCAGTTTACTATCCTATATGTTTTTTCACCCTTTGATTCAATTCTCCTCACCCTTTGACCTACAATATTATAAATTGATATGTCAACCTTCTGGTTTTTTACAGCAGAGAAGAAAATCCCGGTAGAACTCTTAAAAGGATTCGGATAGATTTTGAAGATGGTGGGTTCTATATCTTTCGATTCTTCGATCCTGACTGCTGCATCTTCAATATTTCCTGTTCTCTTTGGGTTGCATCTAAACATATTCCAGTACGCTTCATACCCTCTCGCTTCCTTGTAATCTATGGCTGAGAGACCGTTAATATTACCAAAGAAGATTTCAAGATCACCGTCATTATCAATATCCTCTACTGCGGGTGTTGTTGGCGAACCTGCTGTTGGGAGAGGGAAAATATCAAATGTATCACCATTTCCTTCGAATACAAAGAGTTCGCCACCATCGGCAATTACAATGACTTCAGGAGCATTATCATTATTTAAATCTGAGAATACAACCTGTGATCTAACCTTACTTCCAAGATCAATAGGCCATCCAGCTAATGGTGCTCCTGTATGATGGTATGCATAAACAAAGCAGTCATCAGAGCCAAAGAAAATTTCTAAATCGTTATCGCCATCTACATTAGCAAAGGATGGTGAACTTCTAACATCACCTCCAGTTCCTACTTTCCAGTCAAGTGTACCGTCACTATTAATAACGTAAAGTGTATCATTTGTTGAACCAATGGCTATCTTAACACCGGTTCCATCAAGGTTAGCAATCGAAGGAGCATCCCAAATATTCCCACCCGTGTGGAAAGGCCAACCAGTAAGGATTGTGCCATCAGGTGAAACTGCATAGACATTCCCTCCGTATGTTGCCACAATAATCTCCTTCGTATAATCACCGTTTATGTCTCCCACAGCACAACCAGCAGTAATCATACTTGCATCGGGAAGGGAAAGAGGAAAATTGGTATTAAAAGGAGTTCCATCTGATTTCAGGACATAAAGCTTCTTATCAAAACTCCCAACGATAATCTCAAGTTTATTGTCGTTATCAAGGTCGGAAAGAGCAGGTGTTGCTATTACCGGTCCTCCTGTTGTAACACTCCAGCTTAAGTTTCCAAGCCTGTCAACGAGATAAATACTATTATTAAACCCTGCAAATGCAATATCAATAACTCCATCATTATCCACATCACCAACAGCAGGTGAAGCCCAGAGTTTGTTCGAGACATGGTAAGGAAAGGTAGAAAAATCTTCTCCTCTATAGTTCTTTACAAAAAGGTTTCCTCCCTCAGAACCGTAAATCACCTCTCCCATGTAATCGTTGTTCAAATCCACAACTGCAGGCGAAGTCTTCACCTGCTCTGATTGGACAGGCCACCCAGACTGCATCCATCCAAATTCCATATCGAATTCGAGTTCTATCCAGTATGAGCCACTACTTCCAACAGCAGTAACATAAAGGGTCATCGCGATAGGGTCGAGGGAACCACCCTCCTCGCCAAGCACTTCAAAAGGATCTGATGCATTATCCTTTGACTGCCCATCCACAATTGTGCCATAGTCTCCTGTAGAATCTATGATTGAAACCCTCGGGTCGTTACACCGTAATACTGCATCCACAAATTGCGCATCATCCCATCCCTGTACATTCTCTATAGTGACAATAATTTTCCCCTGTTCTCCTGGATTGAGAACTCCATCACCGTCACCACCTATTGAATCATTTACCATGTAGCTTATAAAGATGAGATATGGATATCCTGCCGGAACCACGGTCAACCAGGCAGCACCCTGTTCTATATCGCATTCGCCCCATGCTATCCTGAAGTAACCATCCTCGCCCCAGTTGGGACCCCAGCTATTCTTACATATCCAGCAGGAATCAGCGTCGTTCCACCCGACGAGAGTTACTGCATGACCTCCTTCATAACCGCCCCAGGTATGTTTGTAAACACCACCCGTATAAGAAAAGAAATCTTCATAAACATCAAAAGAGACCGCTATAGGACCGTTCTGGACAACATCCTTTATACCCCATACATAAGGGTAAGCCCAGCTCCATTGGTTCGCTTTCCTTTTTGTAAACATATATCTTGCACATCTTTCAGAGCAGGGAATGTTATCGTTTGCCTGATATGGGAAGCAGGCTTCTTCAGAAACACCAATATATTTTAGCGTATTCATTGCATCTTGAATGTTCCAACCGTTACATGACCCACCATTGCAGGAGAGAAGTTCCTGTTCAGACATATCCGTTGAGAGATTTTCACCACCTGCATCGATATTCATCACAGCTTCCATTGGGCCTAGCACAGAGAAACAGACACAGGAACCACAGGCCTCCTGATCCCGTATGGGTGTTATATAATTCACTCCATTGTAATTCCTCCAATCGAGTGATTCGGGATATGTTCTACTCGGTGTAAAAACAGGTCCCATTTCCCTCTCATGTGGTGCGGGGTCGAGTCCTTTGATATATCCCAAACGCGCTCTTCTCTCTTCCTTTGAAAGGATTGACATGGATGTTATTCCAGCCTGCCATTTTGCACCCTTTTCCTTTATTGCTTGCCTGATGCTATCAAGCTCAGCATCAGCAAAAAGATGGATAGCAAAAATACTAAATACGATTAGAAATAGAAACCTTCTCATACAGCCTCCTCTTCTTTATGTTTACAGCACATTAATCTACTAAAAAATTCTCGCTTTGTCAAGCTTTTTTTCTCGTTTTTTAAAACCAGTTCGGTTATTTTATAGAATCTTCTTGACATCTAAAAAGAACTTTAGTATAAAATAGAATTAGATACTTGACACTAATTACACTGATAAAAGTAATTAATAGAGAAACAAGGAGTCGGAGAGCAAGGAGTAGAATTTAGGAGATTTTATGGAAAGACTAACTGATGTCCCGATTTATAAAATCGGAAAGGTAAGAGATGTTTACGATCTGGGTGATAGACTTCTTATCGTTGCCTCTGATAGGATTTCTGCATTTGATGTTGTTCTTGCCAGTAGGATTCCTGAAAAGGGGAAGATACTAACTCAGATGTCTCTATTCTGGATGGATAAAACAAAAAAAATCATTGAAAATCACTTGATTTCAGGAGATGTTAAGGACCTCCCTCCTCAACTTGAAAAATACAAATCCTTCCTCTGGGGAAGGATTATGATTACAGAAAAGACAGAATCCCTTCCCATAGAGGCAGTAGCAAGGGGTTATCTTGCAGGTTCAGGGTGGCGGGAATACAGAGAAACGGGTGAGATATGTGGCATAAAACTCCCTAAGGGTCTTGTTGAAGCAGGGGAATTAGCCGAACCCATATTTACACCATCCACAAAGGCAACGGAAGGTCATGACATAAATATTACAGAGAAGGAGGCAGAGGAGATAGTAGGTAAGAAAAACTATGATATAATCAAAGAGGCGAGCCTCAACATTTACAAATGGGCAAAAGAATATGCGTTAAAAAGAGGCATCATTATTGCAGATACAAAGTTTGAGTTCGGGAAATTGAATGATAGGATTATCCTGATAGACGAACTTCTTACCCCCGATTCATCACGCTTCTGGCCACGCGCAGAATACGAGCCTGGTCACGGACAATTAAGTTTTGATAAACAGTACGTCAGGGATTACCTTGAAACCACAGGATGGGATAAGAAACCACCTCCTCCATCCCTTCCACAAGAAGTTATAAAGAAGACACAGGAAAAATATCTCGAAGCCTTTAATTTGCTGACGAAAGAGTAGAGAGTAGTCTAATTAGTTTTATTAGTTTTAAAGGTAAATTATTGTTATCCGTGTGAATCCGTGGCTAAATGTCAGACATCCAAATTCTGGACGGTTTGGGCATTTTCTTCTATAAACTTACGCCTTGGTTCAACAGCATTTCCCATGAGGATTGTAAAGGTTTTTTCTGCTATTACAACGTCTTCAAGGGTTACTCTCTTCAACGTTCTTGTTTCAGGGTCCATTGTTGTCTCCCACAACTGATCTGGATTCATCTCACCAAGACCTTTATATCTTTGTATATGTATATTCTCACTTTCACCCATAGATTCAAGTGTTCTTTTTAATTCGTCATCATCAAAGGCATACTTGACTTCTTTAGCCTTTTTTACCCTGTATAGTGGCGGTTGGGCTATATACACATAACCTCTCTCTATTAATTCCTTCGCATATCTGTAAAAAAATGTTAAAAGTAGTGTTCTTATATGTGAACCATCCACATCCGCATCGGTCATTATTATAATCCTGTGATACCTCGCCCTGTCAGCATCAAAGTCATCGCTACCAATACCTGTTCCAAGTGCAGAAACAATTGTTCTGATTCCCTGATTGGATAGGATTTTGTCAAGCCTTGCCTTCTCTACATTCAATAGTTTTCCCCTTAATGGCAGGATTGCCTGGAATGACCTGTCTCTTCCCTGTTTTGCACTACCTCCAGCAGAATCTCCCTCTACAATAAATATCTCAGTCATTTCTGGATTTGAAATAGAACAATCAGCAAGTTTTCCAGGTAATGAGTCACTCTCAAGAAGACCCTTTCTTCTCGTAAGTTCCCTCGCCTTTTTAGCAGCCACCCTTGAGCGTGTAGCGATAAGAATCTTAGCGACAATTTTATTCCCAACAGTAGGATTCTCTTCAAGATAACTGGAGAGTTTTTCACCTACAAACGATTCTACAATTCCTTTAACCTCACTGTTCCCAAGTTTTGTTTTTGTCTGTCCTTCAAACTGTGGGTTTGGTAAATTAACCGAAAGTACACTGGTAATGCCCTCTCGAACATCATCACCCGTAGGAACTTCATTCTTTATAAGATTGTTCTTCTTACCATAGTCATTTATCGAACGGGTAAGGGCAGATTTAAATCCTATGAGGTGTGTCCCCCCTTCTTTTGTATCAATATTATTTGCAAATGTAAATATATTTTCTGTATAGGAATCAGTATACTGGATTGCCACTTCAATCTCTATTCCGTTTGATTTGCCCGAAAAATAGATAGGTCTATGGAGGGGTGATTTGTTAGTATCAAGATATTTAACAAACTCTACTATTCCGCCTTTATATTGGAAATCAGATGATTTGCCAGTCCCCTCATCGCTCAATGAAATCAAAAGCCCCTTATTTAGAAAAGCAAGTTCACGTAATCTGTTTGCAAGTATATCAAAACTGAATGTTCTTTCCTTAAATATTTCCCCATCAGGGAAAAACTGTATCTTTGTCCCTGTTTTCTTTGCAGTCCCAATCTTCTTTAATTCACTCTTCACTTCTCCTCTCTCGAATCTCTGCCCATAAATATTACCATCCCTTCTCACCTCTACCTCAAGCCACTCCGAAAGTGCATTAACAACTGATACGCCAACACCATGGAGTCCACCAGAAATCTGATAGCTCTTTCTGTCAAATTTTCCGCCAGCATGGAGCATTGTAAGGACCACCTCTACAGCAGGTTTCTTCTGCTGAGGATGTATGTCAACAGGTATCCCACTCCCATTATCAATCACACTAACACTGCAGTCTTTATGCACAATAACCTTTATCTTACTGCATCTCCCTACCATAGCCTCGTCAATACTGTTATCAACAACTTCAAAAACTAAATGGTGTAAACCCCTTGTGCTTGTATCCCCGATGTACATCGAAGGTCTTCTCCTGACAGCCTCTATCCCTTTCAAAACTTGAATACTTTTTGCATCGTATACCATCACAACACCTCCCTCTTCAATAAAAAAAGGATATCTTCAATAATCCACTTGCCAGTTTTTTTATTAAGTTTCTCAATGATCTCTGACTTCAAAAAGAGAAGTTCATTCATCCATGCTGAATTCTCTACTTCTACGACAAGCTTTCTATTCTTTGCATAAAGTGGCTTCGTCTTTTCTGAAATTCGCTGACCAACTACTTCATCCCAGAAAAGAATGGATTTTTGCTCGTTGTATCTCTTTGAGAGTCCCAGGTTTTTCATAACCTTATCAAGGATATTACTTACTTTTTTCATTTTAAATATCTATCGTTTTCAAGGTTGTCATAGTATTCAGCATCTCACAATTTGTTGTAGCGACAAAACACTGTCCAATAGTTGTAACACTATTAAGAACCTTTTCCGTTCTGACCTTATCAAGCTCAGCAACCGCTTCATCAATGAGAAGAATCGGGCTATCATTCCTCTTGCTCTTGAGGAAAGATGCTTGTGCAATCTTAAGTGAAATAGCACAGGTTCTCTGTTCCCCTTCGGATGCATACTTACGAATAGGTAATTCGTTTATGGTTATCGAAAGTTCGTCCCTGTGCGGACCTGTGAGGGTCATACCTTTTTCTAATTCCTCCTCTCTTCTCTTGTTAATACTTTCATAGAAACCTTCCTTAATGCTCTCATTTAATTGAAAGGATGGAGCATACTCGACGGATAATCTATCCTCTTGTGGCGAAAACAGCGTGTAATAGAAAGAAGCACACTCGTTTAAATCTTTCATAATGGATAATCTTCTCTTGATAATCCGACTACCTATCTGAACTAATTCATCAGTCCATCCGTCTATCCCCGATATATCATCTCTCCTCCCGATTTTTCTTAAATAAAGAACTTTATTTCTCTGCCTTAAAACCCTTCTGTAGTCAAGCAAATCACTGAGATAATCAGGGAATAAAAGAGAAAGTAAGGAATCAAGAAAACGCCTTCTCATCGCAGGCTCTCCTGTGATAAGATTTATATCGTTCAGAGAAAGAAGGATAAGCGCAACGTTCCCTATCAATTCCTTCATGTTTGTTATTTCAACGTCATTAATGAGTATTTTCTTTTTTCCATGCGAAAACCGAAACTCAATCTTCTTTTTATGAGTCCCATTAAAAAACCCTTTTATCCTGAAAAATTCTTTTGAGTGCATTACTAACTCTTCAGGATTTATCGTCTTAAAGGACTTTCCATACACAAGAATATAAATAGATTCAAGCAGGTTTGTCTTTCCGCAACCATTCATTCCACAGAGAAAAGAGCCTGCTTTATCAAACGTAAGATTTTTCTCATTATAGTTTCTAAAATTCTCAAGAACTATCTCTTCTATATACATTCCTATTCATTTTATACCATAATTTTTCTTAATTTTCAAGCATTTTTTGCTATTTTTTTGTAATATTGTATTTTTGTAAATACCTATGAAATAAAGACTTGAAGTTATTATGTTAAAGAAAATTCTGGAAAAAACAGAAATCTTTGATTATTCGCCTGTTAGATATAAAATATTATCTAAAAGAGCAAACAGTTTAGAACCGATTACACCGATGAGGTCGCCAAAGCATTCTTCCAGCGACCTAAAAAAGACTCCACGAAGCGGAGAGTGTAGAATTGAAGATTTACAATGTCACAGGAGAATTGTTAAAATCTTTTTTACTCCCTACTACCTACTCCTTACTCCCTACTGTCGTCTCCTGGGATGGAACTGACGAAAATGGAAATAGCATGCCGAATGGGACATACTTCTATCAACTAAATGTGGGCAGTAAGTCCATAACAAAAAGTATGATGCTTATACGTTAAATTAAAAGACGCAGGATTTTGCCTGAGAAAGGCAAAACAAAAGATTGTTGAATAGATGAAATATCTGGTTTTTCTTCTCTTTATAGTTCTCCTGTCAGGTGAGCTTTTCTCTGGGTACTGGGTAAGCCCAATGGTTGTGAATCCTGACTCTATCTCCTATTTCTTTCCCAATCATGATATGACCTAGGACAGTTCTGGAAGGGTCTGGGTATCTTGGACCACTGATACTTCTTACTCTTATTTCGAGTGGAGCAAGGTGAAAGCTTGCTGTTATAACGGTGTTAATTGGTCAAACCCTTTTCATATCAGTCAAGGATTAGATACTATTTGGTGGAATTTAAACTTCAGAACCAGGAATTATTTTACAATAAATAAATCTGTGTAATCAAAAAATTTTCTGAAAAGAAATTTTTTTCCTTGACTTTAAAACGAAGTTCCTATATGATACAATGAATTGAGATGGAGATGAAGTAGATTAAGTAGTAATATGGACGAAGTTGAAAAACCACTAAATTTATTCCCTGAAAAGAAATTTAATTTTCCCAGTAGGTGAACAAAGAGGTTTTCAATATGAAAAAGAAGAAAGCCTTGAAAGAGAGGTTTTTCTTGAATCCTAAGATGGGGCTGTTAGTATAATACTAAGCAAGTTCGAGATGAAGTAGAGTTAGTAATAATATGGAAGAATTAGAAAAACCACCAAATTTATTCCCGGAAAAAAAATTTAATTTTCCCAATAGGTAAGCAGATTATTTAATGTGAAGAACAAAAGAACCTTGAAAAAGTATATCAAATCATTCTTTTTGGCAGGTATTATCACAATACTTCCACTTGGACTAACAATATTTGTTGTTATCTTCCTTGTAAACTTACTTGGAAATATTGCTGGAAGGGCTCTGAAATATGTACCAGCGTTTTCCACTTTTCCGCCATATGCTATAACAATTATAGGGTTCTTCACATTGATTGTCGCTATATTTTTCATCGGGATGATAACCTCGAGCTTTATAGGAAGATGGTTTTTAAGATTGGCAGATATGTTTTTCTCTAAATTGCCATTTGTAAGGTCTATATATTCAAGTGCACGCCAGTTAACAGATACCCTTTTTATTGACAGGTCTGCACTTAAAGAGGTTGTTCTAATTGAGTATCCCCGCAAGGGAATCTTCACTCTCGCTTTTATTACCAATGAAGCACGGTGGAAAGTTGAGAAGAAGGGAGAGGTAAGCTGTGTTAATGTCTTTGTGCCAACAAGTCCCAATCCAACCTCAGGCTACTATCTTTTAGTCCCTGAAGACGAAATTATGCCAACAGGGCTTCCAATTGAGTGGGGATTTAAGATAATTGTATCCGGAGGAATTGTTCTTCCGGATAAACGGAGGATCAGTGCCAGAAATAGTAAAAAAGTTTAAGGAACTCCTCGGAAGAAAAAAGAAAACCTTATCTGTTGAGACGGAAGCGGAACTCAGAGAGGTTATTGCACGTGGTGAGGAGAACGGAATTATTACTGAGGATGAAGAAGAACTGATAACTAGTATCTTTGAGATCGGAGATACACCTGTAAAAGAGGTTATGGTCCCGAGAATAGAGATGGTCGCAATAAAGGTTTCCGACACAATAGAAGACATCCTTGAGGAATTCAGGAAGGAGGGTTTCTCAAAACTTCCTTGCTACCATAAAAACATTGACAATATTGTAGGAATAATCTATCTTGACCAACTTTTGCTCTTCTGGGGGACCAAAGAAGATTTAAGGGCTTGCGACATAATGCGATTTCCTTATTTTATTCCTGAGTCAAAAAGGGTTCTTGACACGCTGCGAGAGTTTCAAAGAAAAAGGATATCAATTGCTATTGTTGTTGATGAGTATGGTGGGGTGAGCGGTCTTATAACCATGGAAGACCTCATTGAGGAAATTGTTGGTGAGTTACAGGATGAACTTGACAGGGAAGAAACACCTATCAAGGAGATAAAAAAGGGCATTTATCTTGTGAATGCAAGGATTGAGTTAGATGATTTCAACGAAATAATGGAAACAAATTTTGATATCAAGGATGTTCAGACTCTTGGAGGACTTGTTGTGCATACATTAGAGAGAATACCCCAGAAAGGTGAAATAGTGATACTTGACAACATCTCAATCCAGATTATCGGCGTTTCAAAGAGAAGGGTATACAGGGTACTTGTAAAAAAGACAAGGAGGTCGAATTAGTGGAACACACCAGGTTTGTTCATCTCCATGTCCACACGGATTATAGTCTTCTTGATGGTGCATGTAAGATTGGGGAAATTGTAGAACAGACAAAAGAATGGAAGATGCCAGCCCTTGCTATTACTGACCATGGAAATCTCTATGGTGCAATCAGATTTTATAAGGAGGCATTAAAGAATGGTGTCAAACCCATTATAGGAATGGAAGCTTATGTTGCAAAGGAAGACCTCCACAAAAAACCATCGAACCAGAAAGAGAATTATACACATATTACTCTTCTTTCAGCAAATGAAGAAGGTTATAGAAATCTTATGAAACTTTCTAGTGTTTCCTACCTTGAAGGATTCTATTATAGACCAAGGATCGACAAAGAAGTGCTTCACAAATATCACAAAGGACTTATAGGAATGTCTGCCTGTTTACGAGGAGAGATTCCTCAAGCACTAGTAAACGATAATTATAACAGTGCTAAAAAATCCGCACTTTTTTATAAGGATCTTTTTGGGGAAGGAAATTTCTATCTTGAATTAATGAGGGTTGGTATTGAAAAAAGCGAAAAAGTTACGGCTGATCTCGTAAAACTTTCAAAAGATCTAAAAATCCCTCTCGTTGCAACAAATGATGTGCACTACCTTACAAAAGAAGATGCTGAAGCACATGATGTTCTAATGGCTCTCCAAACAAAAGATGCGCTCCAGGATGAGGGACGATTCAAATTCGAAACAAAAGAACTCTATTTCAAATCGCCTGACGAGATGAAAAAGCTGTTTCGTGATATACCAGAAGCAATAGAAAATACTGTTCTGCTTTCCGAAAAATGCAATGTTGATCTCCAACTCGAGATTATGAAGGTACAGCTCCCACACTTTTCATTACCGGAAGGTTACACATCGGCATGTGAATATCTCTCCTGTTTAACAAGGAAAGGAACGGAGGGAAGATTCACTGTTATTACACCCGAGATAGAAGAAAAACTAAATCTCGAACTTGAAACGATAAAAAAGATGGGTCTGTGTGATTATTTTCTAATTATAGAAGACCTGATTCGATTCGCAAGAGAAAAAGAAATAAAGGTTGGACCAGGAAGGGGTTCTGCCGTAGGGAGCCTTGTCCTTTATGCTCTCGGTATAACAAATATCAATCCACTCGATTTTGGTCTTATATTTGAAAGATTTCTCAACCTTGAACGTATCACAATGCCAGATGTTGATATAGACTTCTGTGATGATAGAAGGGGTGAAATAATTGAATATCTTTTTAGAAAATATGGAGAGAAAAGTGTTGCACAGATCATCACATTCAGTAAACTTGGAGCAAAAGGTGTAATTAGGGATGTTGGACGTGTTTTAGGGTTACCTTACGATGAAGTAGACAAGATTGCAAAACGTGTACCTGATGAAATGGATGTTACGATAAAGAGCGCGTTGGAGGACGAAAATTTCTCAAATTTAATCAAGAAGAAAAAAGAGTATAAGAGGCTTATAGCTATTGCTCAAAGACTGGAAGGATTAAACAGACATGCCTCCATTCATGCATCAGGAGTAGTTATTACACCCGGAACATTAACTGATTATGTTCCTCTTTATATGAGCCGTGATGAAGGGAAGATAGCAACGCAGTATGATATGAAATCCGTTGAAAAGGTAGGTCTTCTTAAAATAGATATTCTTGGTTTAAGAACCCTAACTGTAATTGAAAATACTATGAAGCTACTCGAGGAAGAAAATAAGAGGATAGATATTGAAAAAATTCCTCTTGATGATCCAAAAACATACTCCCTGCTTAAAAAAGGAGACACAACAGGTATATTTCAGGTAGAAGGTAGTGGAATGAGAGAAGTTTTGAAAAATTTAGCTCCTGATAAATTCTCTGATATTATTGCTGCAATTGCACTATATAGACCTGGTCCAATGAAATTTATTAACGAATTTATACTCAAGAAGAAGGGAAGAAAAAAGGTTACATACCCCCATCAGCTCCTCGAAGATGTTTTGAAAGATACATATGGAATAATGATTTATCAGGAACAGGTAATGCAGACTGCAAGTGTAATTGCAAATTTCACACTGGGGGAGGCGGATATATTGAGAAGAGCAATGGGGAAAAAGATGCTTGATGAAATGGATGCGAAGAGAGAAAAATTCATAAAGAATGCAAAGAAAAATCATATAGATAAAAAAACTGCTGAAGAGATATTTGAGATGATGATTCCGTTTGCAGGATATGGGTTTAACAAATCACATGCAGCTGGATATGCATTACTTGCATACGAAACAGCATACCTCAAGGCACATTATCCAGTAGAATTCCTCGCTGCCAGCCTCAGTTCTATTATGGACAATAGCAAAAGGGTTCGTCTATTTATAGAAGATTGCAAAAGCCATAACATAGGAGTTCTTCCACCAAGTATAAACAGTTCTTATGTGAAGTTTAAACCTGTTCAGGGAAAGATCTACTTCGGCCTGGCTGCAATTAAAAACGTTGGAGAAAAAGCCGCACAACAGATAGTAAATGAACGGGAACGAAACGGACCCTATAAAGAACTTTTTGATTTTGTTCTTAGGCTCAGTTCCGATATTGTGAATAAAAAGGCAATAGAGGGGTTGGTCAAGGCAGGTGCTTTTGACTGTGTAGAAAAGAGCAGGGCAAAACTTTTTGCTTCCATTGAGAATGCTTTGAAGGAGATGAGTGGTTTCAGAAAAGAAAGGTCATTTGGTCAAATAAGCCTCTTTGATTCAGTTCCTGGTATGAGTCCTGGAAGAGGGAAACTTCTGAATGTTAAAGAATGGAGTAAAATTAAAATATTACTTAACGAAAATGAGTCGCTTGGTCTATATTTTTCAGGTCATCCTTATGAAAACTATTACGAAGAAGTAAAATGGTTTACAACACATTCCTCAAAGAATCTGGATTCAGTTTCTGATGGGAAAGAGGTCGTTTGCGGAGGGATCATTGAAGAAAGAAGAAAGACAAAGGATAAAAAAGGGAACGACATGACATTCCTGACTCTTGCTGATTTAGATGGATACTATGATGTAGTCGTGTTTTCAACATTGTTCAAAAAATACTGGCAGGATTTAAGGGTGGGCAATGCTATTGTTATAAAGGGACAGAAAGGAACGAATGCCAGGAAGTCCGAAAAACCAAGTATCGTTGCATCAAGAATAGTAACTATTGATGAAATAAGAGAGAAATTTATAAAACGGATAGAACTCCATCTTCCTGTTGAAATGTTAACGGAGAGACTTATCTTGGATATCAAGAAGATTTTAGATAACCATCCCGGGAAAACGGATTTCTATGTAATGGTTAAAGATTATGAGGAAACACTTCCCCTTAAATCTGATGCAGGTGTTGAAATATCAAAGGAATTGATAGACTCCTTCGTAAAGCTCACTGGTAAGGATGTCGTTAAGATAGGAGGCAAAGATATTTAACATAGCGTTCCTTCTTTTTATCGTAACCGCTACTCCGTCAGAAAAACAGCTCTCTTTTGCCAATTATCTTTTTGAGGAAGGGGACTACTTCAGAGCTATTACAGAATATAAAAGATTTATCTTTCTCTCTCCCAATCCAGAGGAGAAACTATTTGCTAAAAAACGGATTCTTGAATCGTATAAAAAAGCTGGTAGATATGAAGATGCACTATGTTATCTTGATACATTTCAAAGCAAAAGATACAGAAATATGGAGAAGGGAAAACTCTATCTCTTAACGGGTAATGCTGAGAGAGCACGAATTTTTTTCGAGATAAACGATTCTGATACCGTAAGAATTCTAAAAGGGTGGTCTTATCTGGAGGAGGCAAACTGGGAAAACTCGGTAAAAGAATTTTCATTGGTATCAAATGATACAGCCCTCGCTATTACTGCTAAAAGGTTAACCCAATATGCTGCGAAAGCAGATGAAGAAATCGTTCAGAAGAATGCTTTGCTCTCAGCTCTTTTTTCATCTATTGTCCCTGGTGGAGGAAGGTTTTACACGGGTAGATCTGGGGACGGTCTTTTTTCCTTTCTTACAGTAGCGATTCCAGGCATAGTCTCCTACATCTACTGGAAAGGAGATAGAAAAAGAGCCTTTTCAATTGCTATTGGATTTACCGCGATCTTTTATATTGGCGACATTTATGGCTCTTTCGTCTCAGCAGAGGAATTCAACAAGGTTAAGAAAAAAGAGTATATTGAAGAGATTGAAAAAGAACTTCACATAAAAGAAAGGTTTATTAAATGAAAGGAGGTGATTAGATATGCCACGAGGAACGGTCAAATGGTTTAATGAAAACAAAGGTTTTGGTTTCATTCAACAAGAAGATGGACCAGATGTCTTTGCACATTTCTCTGAAATTTCTGGAGAAGGTTTTAAGACCTTAGCAGAAGGTGATGAAGTAGAGTTCGATATCGTTGAAGGAGATAAGGGACCAAAGGCAACTAATGTAGTTAAAGTAGGTTAGTTCAATCTTTAGAAAATTCCTCTCTTTTGCAAGTTTTCCTTCGATAGAGATAATTCTGAACGTAAAAGAAAGGTTTATTAAATGAAAGGAGGTGATTAGATATGCCACGAGGAACGGTCAAATGGTTTAATGAAAACAAAGGTTTTGGTTTCATTCAACAAGAAGATGGACCAGATGTCTTTGCACATTTTTCTGAAATTTCTGGAGAAGGTTTTAAGACCTTAGCAGAAGGTGATGAAGTAGAGTTCGATATCGTTGAAGGAGATAAGGGACCAAAGGCAACTAATATAGTTAAAGTAAGTTAGTCTAACCCTTACATTCCTGAGCCGTGCTGGTGATGTAATATGTCCAACATGCGTAGTCTGTCCTGGTTCACCCTTTCCGCAGTTGGGAATTCCCCATAATTTCCTGTGGTTCATATTACAGATTGCGTCACATGATTCCCAGAAAAGGGGTATTGTCACAGTATATGTTGGTTTTTTTATACATCTCTTTTATCTTGCTATTCTTGATTCTATGGGCAATCTCTGTTCCAAACTGGAAGTTTACCCTCCTTGGTCAATACTCCAACTTCGATTCGTCTTAAAGAGAACGCCATCGTTCGTATCACCGATTAACGAAGCAAGAGTCAGACTCACCCGGTTGCAGGTTTATATTTGTCATTCTAAACAGCGGAATCCATTCCATCTATCTGCATGCATTGCACCTTCATCATCGTATGCAACTGTTCCAGACAACCTGGAACAGTTGCATCTTTGTAAACATATGCTATACTTGAACGTTATCTGAAATTATTCAACATTTCAGTTGTTACAAAACTTGTTCTGGCATGACTCCCTTAAATCCCCACTTCCCTTTCAAGCTCAAACGCATGACAGATGGATGATAGTTTCTAACCAACAAACCAAATAAATCTTTAAACAATTTATTAAGTCTTTTACTTTTCCTTTTTCCTGAATAGTATCCTTTGTAGTCTGTTTTTCCCTTGACTTTACCCAAATTTTTTGTATTATTATTTTATGAAAAGACTGATACTTGCATCCGCCTCACCGAGAAGGAAAAAGGCATTAAAAAAATTAAATATACCTTTTCTTTCTGTATCAAACAATATAGATGAACGTAAGGAAATTGAAAATCTTGAAATGATTCCTGAAGATGCAGCACTCTACCTTTCCAGAAGAAAGGCAGAAATTACCTCTAAGGAGTTCCCCGATGACTTTGTTCTTGGTATGGATACAATTGTCGTTCTTAACAGCGAAATCATCGGAAAACCAAAGGATGATAAGGATGCAGTGACAATCCTCTGGAAACTCAATGGTAGTTGGCATACTGTTATAACAGGTGTAACACTTATTAACAAGAAAAAGGGTTATGAAGATAACGGAATCTCAAAAACAAAAGTTAAATTAATCAAACATAACTTGAATTTTATAAAGAAATATGTCGCGAAGGGTGAATCCTTTGACAAAGCTGGGGCTTATGCTATCCAGTCCGACGGTAAGCATCTTATTGAAGAGATAAAAGGTGATTATTCAAATGTTGTAGGTTTCCCTGAAAAGACAGTTATAAAAATGCTAGAGCGAGCGGGATTAGTTAACCAAATCAGAGCAAAGACACGGATAACAAATTAATGAATAAAGAATTAACTGCAAAGATTATTTAAGCATGCCTTTGTTCTGTAATTGAAATTATGATTTTATCCGTGATAATCCGTGGCAATGTTTTCATAAGAGGGAGGAGAGATGACAATAAAGACTGAAAGGATTGAAAAAGAAACAAAAGGATTCTCCGATGTAATAGATATAACAAATGATATTGAAGAACTTATAGATAGATGCAAAGTCGCAAATGGAATTGCCACGGTTTTCATTCCTGGTTCAACCGGTGCGGTTACAACCGTTGAGTATGAACCCGGACTAAAAAAGGACATACCTGAATTTGTTAACAAAATACTTCCTCAGGACGCATATTATCATCATAATGAGACCTGGCACGACGGCAATGGTTTCTCGCATATGAGAGCAGCTCTTTACGGACCTTCTTTAACTGTCCCCTTTGAGAACGGAAGGTTAGCACTCGGTACCTGGCAACAGATTGTGCTTCTCGATTTTGATGCAAGACCAAGAAAAAGAAGAGTTATTATTCAAATAATCGGAGAATAATTTGAGATTTAAGACAATTGAATGGAAAAATAATTCTATCAGAATTCTTGACCAGACAAAACTCCCTCGAAAGGAGATATATATTGAAATTAAATCGGTTAAGAGACTTGCGGATTGCATTAAAAAACTATCAATTAGAGGCGCACCTGCAATCGGTGTTGCAGCCGCCTACGGTGTTGCTTTGTCCTCTTTCATTTCGAGGAATCTTGAGATAAAAAAAGCAAGATTAGGAATACTGAAGGATATTGAAATGTTAAGAAAAACACGACCAACAGCAGTTAACCTTTTCTGGGCACTTGATAGAATGAAAGGAATTGTTGAAGCTTACAAAGAGAAGGATGCAAAAAAGTTCTATTCCATTCTTCTTAAGGAGGCAAAAAAAGTTCATAATGAGGACATAGAACTCTGCAGGAAAATAGGAGAGAATGGTGCATATCTTGTTCCCAAAAACGCCACTATAATGACACACTGTAACGCAGGTGCACTTGCAACGGGTGGATGGGGAACAGCACTTGGTGTAATTTATGCTGCAAAAAAAATGGGGAAAAAAGTACATGTCTATGCTGGAGAGACAAGACCCCTTCTTCAGGGAGCACGGTTAACGACGTGGGAACTTCAGAAGAACGGTATTCCAGTAACACTTGTTGTCGATAGTGCAGGGGCAACCCTCCTCAAAAAAGGACGAATTGATTTCATTGTGGTTGGTGCTGACAGAATAGCTTCAAATGGTGATGTTGCAAACAAGATTGGCACCTACCCACTTGCCCTCCTTGCCAGAAAACACAAGGTTGACTTCTATGTTGCTGCACCAACAACGACATTTGACCTTTCCATAAAAACAGGCACTGAGATACCCATAGAAGAAAGGGGTCCAGAGGAGGTAAGAGCCTTCTCAAGAATTAAAACGGCTCCTGCTTCTGTATGCGTCTTCAATCCTGCATTTGATGTAACCCCACATGAACTTATAAACGGAATTATAACAGAAAAAGGAATAATCACAAAACCATACAAAGAAAGCATAGCAAAATACATACGCGTAAGAAAAAAATAACGAAAGTTCGAAAATGGAAATTAGTAAAATAGAAATTAAAAACAAGAGATTTAAATTCATAATTTCAATTTCTTCCTTAAGGCTATCATTCTTTATTTTATTCCCATTTATACTTATCTTTCTTCCTATTGAGATCTTTGCTGTTGAGGGTGTGGATGTCAATATAACATATCCTCTCACATCCCCGAGGGAGTTATTCAGTGAAATAGAAGATTGGAAATATGTAAGGAGTGGTCCCCATATCTTCTCCCCCATATTCGAGTTTACAGGAGAGACTAACAGGGAATTAAACACCAATTTAGAACTAAATAGTGGTTTTTCCTATCATAACATAAGACAAACGATCGAAGCAGGGAGAAGACAGCTTTCAATCTACGATAGCATAAAAACAGACTACTTAAAATCATCATTTCACTATAAGGATGATTCTCTTTTTCTAAGATATAAAAATTCATCATGGTTCGATGTAAGAAAGGAAATATTCTCCTTTGCCTCATATCTTACAACAGAGGGGAAAGATTACATTGGAGAAATATCCACAAGCTTTAATCATTTTGATAAAAGAAATGATTACACTATTTCGTCAAGATTCCATAGATTATACGGCTATGAGAATATGCTTTCAATAGGTCTGACCTACTCCCATTCTTCATACTTAGTTGATAGGGAGAAAATACTGCAGGTAAACATAAAGGATAGATTTGCTTATGAAGATTATCTTTTTATTATCCCCGGTATAAAAGCCGAATTTATCTCCCAGATCCTTTTTACACCAGTTATCCAAACTATATATCTCATAAACAAGAATATTTCACTTGAGGCGAACATTGATGGAAAATCGTATGAAACCAATGTAAAGGACCCGTACAATCTCCCTTACATCGCTTTTCCCGAATCACTTGAAACACCTCTTAATATTATTAAGGGTTCTATCAAGATGGATGTTATGGTAAATAACTCTTTTCTTATGAAGATAAATATGTGTGCACGGAAGACAAAATATCCTATCGTTGCCATTGAAAAAGAGAACCACACTTTATCCTATGTAAATATGGATACTTCTATTACGTTTACCTCTCTTCTCGCTGATATTAAGCTTTCAAAAGGGATAATAACCATAAACTCAAATTTCTCTTTTGGCTATACTCCATTTTATAAAGAAAGGGTTCCTTACTTTCCCCGTTATAAGTTATCTATGGATATTGTTCTGCATCCATTTAAGCCAATCTCTTTTGTAAATAATATTCAATATATTGGACGGATTTATGATAGTGAAGGAAAAGAGATAGAGCCATACTATATTGTATCTTCCTCCTTTACGCTTAGGATAATGAAAAACGCTTCCTTGAATGTTGGTGCTCTTAATATCAACGATAATAGAGAAAGATTTATAGCCGATGTTCATTTTCCTGGAAGGATTTTAAAAACAGGAATTAAAATCTTCTTTTAACTATTATGGGAATTTTTACACCGCAAGAACGGTTTGCAATCCTTTTCCTAATCTTTTTACTCGTCCTGGGGACTTCAATCTACCTCTATAAACTCAATCACCCATCCTTCGCACCTGCATATATTATCAAGGATTTTGAAAAGAAAATAGAAGAAGAAAAAATTAGAGGGGAGGTTATTGAGTACAACCTTCCACTTCCCGAGCAAAAGAAAGCCCAAACTTGGACGAAGAAGAAAAATCTACCAAGAGGAAAGATAAATATAAATACTGCTGGTTTTAATGAACTGATACAGATACCTGGGATAGGTCCTGCATATGCAAAAAAGATTATTGAATATAGGAAAAAATATAATGGTTTTAAAACAATTGATGCGATAAAGAGGATTAAAGGTATAGGCAAAAAGAAATTTAATAATATGAAGAACTACATAAAAATCCAGTAAAGATAAATTCAGACCTAAGACATAAGACTAAAAAGATAGACTCCTCTTAACATACGAAAATACGAAAATCAAAATAAAAAACAGATGAAGTGATTTCGTGTTCTGAGTGTTTATTTTCCTAATTTCTTAATTTCGAAATTTCGGGTTTTAACTTTCCCTTTCTTCCATATTATCTGCGGACAGTGGTCCATCGTATGCAGTCGTCTTCAGATATATTTCAAAACAATCGGGTCGAGGAGGAACCCTCTAATTTTTAATAAAACCTCATTTTCAGAATTTCTTTTGTGATCTTTTCCCTTTAACTCTTCTGCTAAATTTTCCTTGTTCAGAGCAAAATCAACATCGCTCATATTTCTAACTTTATTTAGAAGTTGTTCTAACCTCACCCTTTCCACATCCTCATCAAAATCAGCTAAGATAGATGAGTGTTGCTTCTCTTTCTTTATTATTCTATCAATAAGATATTCCTGGTTTATCATATAAATATCATCAGGGATATTTCTTATTCTTTCAAGATGTTTTACTATCATTTCAGGGTTATCTGCTTGCCCAACTCTTGTTTTACCTGGCGGGGGGATAAGACAGGGAATGAAGTTTTCCAGTTGATAAACCTGCTGCAGCTCAAGAACATTCATTACCTCTCCAGCAACCTCAAAGATTTTCTCCTCCTTCTCCCTAATCATTTCTATTAGCGTATGGTTATATGTGGAAATATTCTTTGTTAACGACGGAGGAAGCTCCTTTCCATCACCAAGTATCTCAATAGACTTCTCCAGTCCAACCTCTAAAAGTTCTACGTATTCAACCATCTCCCTCTCAAAGTCTTTCTCTATATCCTCTATCTTCTTAATGCTTTTCTTAATCGATTCCTTCTGTTCCTTTGAAAATTCAATACCATTTAAGAGGTTGAGTATCTTTACCTCTTTCGTTAATATCCTCACCCTTTCTATATCCTGCGCATTAAGATAAGAAAAACAAAAAATAAGCAATAGAAAACATACTATACTATTCATTTTTCCTCCTCTTTATATTATAGACAGAGAAAATCTTCTTTGGTTTAAATCCTTACCAAATAATTATGAATTAGTAATTGAGAATTTGAAATTAAGAATTAAGTAGAAGATAGCAATGATTTAGCAATGTCAATTGCTCTACTGAGTGCATTTATCCCGGCAACTACTGCATTCCGTCCGGCATCAGTGTCTTTATATTGCGATAGAAAATAATCCCACGCAATAAGATAAAATTGAGTATATTGTCGAACAAGCTGATGCTCTCCCAATTCTTCAAGGAGAGTAACAATTTTTGTACGGTTTATTCCCCAGGCTTTTTCATATTCAACACCCTTGATACTGAGAACACGTGAGCCAATCGGTGATATGTGCCAGACGAGATTTCTTAAAGCCTGCCACAGGTATTTTGACGGTCTATCAACAACATGCAGGGGGAATTTTGTAAGAAACTCTTCTTCATCCATCAAATGTTGACAATCAATACGGCTTAGTCTTTTTAAAACATTACCATCAGGTTCAGGGTAATCCTTTCCATAGAGGACAGAAATTGTGTTCCTTGGTGAAGGAACAAAATCTTCTTCCTTTAACACTGGATTAAGCATTACTAATTGTGGGCGTGGAACATGGACTGGCTTCTCAGTTTTTGAAAAATATTTTTTTTCAACCTTTGATTGAATAGCAATTGCTTGTTCTGTTGTTTGAAAGTATTTTTCTATCACAGAAGCATCAGAGAAAAGGAGGTGAATATCAATATCGCTTATTTCGGGGACATAATCGAGAGGGGAATCCCATTCTTTCTGTCCTGAACCCTTAAAATAGATTCCTTCTATCTCGGATTCTGGTATTTCCTCGAGTAAAACGTCCACGAAAGCCTCAAGCATACACGTAATTTCTTTTCTTAGAACTTTCTTATCAGGATATTTTTCGTCCCACGATAAAGTATGCATATCATAAATTACTTCGTTGTGTAAAAGTTTAAAAGTTTACTCCTGTCCCCTACATCCTACATCCTACATCTAATATCGTATACAAGTTTATGTTTTCTTCTTTTAAGTTAAAAATTCATCCTTAAATATAAAACATTATATTGCATTGCTAACTAAAAGTCAAAACAATTTGTATAATGTGTGTTAAGACACAATAAATCAATAATTATAACTCGTAATCAGCTATTATATCCGCTGCTTCCTGTGGGTTAGTAATGGAGACAGGGATGTCCCATCCTCTTTTTCTTAATATCCTGAGCACCCTGATATGATAGGGCAGAGAATGTTCTATCTCGTCCAACTTCTCTTCTTCAAGGAATGTTTTTGTATCAGTCTTCAGTTTCAACCTACCTTTTTCAAGTACAATTATCTCATCACATAAATCAATGAAACGTTCCAATTCCTGTGAAATTATAATAACTGTCTTCTTCTCTTTCATAAGATTTTTTATTAACTCAATTATCTTACTCCTTCCCTCCAAATCGAGCCCTGCTGTGGGTTCATCAAATATATACCAGGACGGTTCACAGGCAATAATAGAAGCAATTGCAAGCCTTCTCTGTTCTCCGGATGAGAGGGCGAAGGGAGAGGATCTGCTGAATTTTTCATATAGTAATCCGGTAGTGTTAAGTCCACCTTTTACTCTCTCTTCTATCCTGTTTAACTTGAGCATGGTTGGACCGAATGCAACCTCCTCTTCAACGGTTTCTTTAAAAAACTGTTCTTCTGGAGACTGAAATGCAAGACCTATCGATCTTTGGAAAGAAGAAAGGGATATACTATCATTCTTCAATAATATCTTACCTGAAGTAGGAAGCAGAAGTCCTTTTAATAGCAGTGCAAGTGTAGTCTTTCCTGAGCCGCAGGGACCTGTTAGAAGATAACACCTTCTTTCCTTAAACTCAAGATTAAGTCCCTTTAGAACTTTCTCTCCTCTAACATTCCCTTTTTTATAATGAAATGAAACATCATTAAAAGCAATTCCCATTACGGTTTTTTAATTACAAATACTATTATTTTGTATTGCGGTTTTGCAGTGCTGCAGTGTTGCAGTCAGGCTAAAGCCTGCGGCTACATTCCTTTGTAGCCATGGTCAATCGCCCTCCATGAGATTGCCACACTTGCCTTCAGCAGGTTCGCAATGACATCCTTTTCTATTTATTATACATTATTTTTCTGTGCTTTCTGTAGCTAATCTTTTTCTTATGTTTTTCAATGGCATCACAGAGAGCATCAGGCTCAGGAATATCGGTCTCTTCGTATATCCCTTCTTCATGTAGAACATGTAAGAAACTCAGGAGTGGAATTTTAAAAAGGTTTTTCCTAAGAATTTCTTCCTTTCTGATTGGTCCCTCAAGGATTCCTTCCGTTAAAAAATATATTTTATCACCCACTATAATCTCAGAGGGAAACTGTGAAATAAAAATTATGGAGATGGTTCCCTTTAAACTTTGAACAATCTCAAGAACCGTTCTCCTTGAGGGAGGATCAAGATAGATTGTTGGTTCGTCAAATATAAGATATCTGGGAGCAAGTATGAGGATGGATGCAATAGCAACCTTCTGTTTTTCACCTCCAGAGAGGGTGTGTGGTGAACGAAATCTGAGATCTTCAAGGGAAAATCTCTTAAGACTTTCCTCAACCCTCTTTCTAATTTCCTCCCTTTGTATGCCAACATTTTCAAGACCAAAAGCAAGTTCTCTCTCTACAGAGGTCGTTATAAATTGATTATCAGGGTTTTCAAAGACGATGCCGACATCTCTCCTCTTCGCCTCAAACTCTTTAGGCTTACTGCTCTTTATCCCGTCTATCATGGCTTCACCCTTTTGTGGTTGTAAGATACCAGCAAGGAGCAGAGCCAATGTAGTCTTACCTGAACCGTTTGGACCTGTGAGGGTTACAAGTTCACCATCATTTATTCTTATTGACAGATCTCTCAAGAGAGGTTTCTCTTCGTAACCAAAGCTGACATTCTGTAGTTCTATCATATTATCTCTTATTGAAAATATCAAGGGTTAGTTCCTCAAAGATACCGTTTCTTTTCTCGAGGTCAATCAGGTACTTCTCTCTTTCCTTCGTTATTTTTTTACCGCTCTGAATCCTCTCAACAATTTTCAACAGAATATGAAAGTTTTCGTAATGCTCAGAGAATCTATTCTCTGCATAATCACGAGCCTGCCAGGTGCTGATAAGAAACTGCCAGTCAGACGATTCGAGCAAGAGCAGTTCTCGTCCAGCCTGAATCAGGAAGGGTATTGCTCTTTTTTTTATTCGCTTTCTATCAATTATTTTATTAAATTTCGTTTCACATTCGTATATCTTCTTCCATGTCCATTCGGTCTCTTTATTTAACCAGATGTAATGGAAATTTCCCTTTCCCCAGGAACCTTCAGGAAGATGAACAACAGTCTCTGGGTGATTCTTTTTAAGATACTCTGAAGCAGATATAGTACATATTGTCTTCTTTGTGTGAATCCCTTTCATTATGTTGTATATCCATTGAGGCCCTTCAAACCACCAGTGTCCAAAGAGTTCTGCATCAAAGGGTGCAGTTATGATACCCGGTCTTCGCTTCTCTCTGTAAAATGTGCCAAGGATGTTCTCTATAAGATCAACAAAGTGTGCTGCATGTTCTTTCAGTCTATCCTGGGCATTACCAAAGGAGTATTCTTCTTTACGTGCAAGATCCGATTTTGCGTCTGAAACCCGCCAGTATCTGTGACCGCCCGGGAAAGATTTCTTATGGAATTCCAAATAGTTTCCATCACCTGGATAGCCAAGGTCCCTGCTCCATACAACCATTCCTGTTTCTGGATCCCTTACGAAAAAGGTAACACCCTTTTCTTTCCCCTTCGATACAAGGAAATAAGGTAAGTAGGGTGTCAATTCTTTTTTAACAGGTTGAGGTTTATAATCCTTTTTGAACCTTTCCCAGAGTAGTTTGAGGGATTTAAATCTTCCAATATATGCACCAATGGACTCACCACCTCTTAAGAGCGGGGAATCAATAAATGTATATGTAATACCCTCTTCTTCAAGAATTTCTTCTACTCCCTTTCTTTTTATTGCCCTCGATTTTCCAACAGGTGGTTTCCATTTATATGCAGGTCTGTACGCACATTCCGGTAGCCATATACCCTGCGGTCTCTTTCCGAAATGCTTTTCGTAATTTTTGACGGCTGCTCTTATCTGTGCCTGCACATTTCTATCGCTACCGAGCAGAGGAAGATAACCATGTGTTGCAGCAGCAGTTATTATCTCGATAACCTCTTTATCCTGTAATTCTCTGAATGCTCCGATTATGTCTTTCTTCAGTTCGAGAAACTGTTGTAGCCTCTTTTTATAAAAATCAATCCAGAGTGAGGCAATTGTTTCCTTTCTTTTAAATCCTTCCCTGAGAAATTGGACTTTTTCTAATTCCGCCGACTCAATACGTTCTTTCAGATACTTTACAAAATCATCCTTGAAAAAATCACTCCCCAGTTGTTCTGCAAGCACAGGAGTAATATCTATGGTTATATGTCCATCTATCCCTTCTTTTGCGAGTCTATTAAAGACCTCAATGAATGGAAGATATACCTCGGCTGTTGCTTCATTCAACCAATCAAGCCCATGCGGCCATCTTCCATGATTAATTACATAGGGAAGATGTGCATGAAGAACCAGTTGAAAATAACCATAAAAAGGAGTAACGCTTTTATTTTGCATTTAGTGGTAGAGGATGGGTTACTATATCATAGGTGCCCATATCTTTTTCTTCTTAGCTGTCTCTATGGCAATTTCGTAACCCGCATCTGCATGCCGTATAACACCAGAAGCAGGGTCATTTGTTAACACCCTTTCCAATTTTTTTGCCTGTTCATCCGTTCCATCTGCAACGACTACCATGCCTGCATGAATGGAGTATCCAATACCAACTCCGCCACCATGGTGAACAGATACCCATGTTGCTCCTGAAGCTGTGCTCAAAAGGGCATTAAGTATAGGCCAGTCCGCAATGGCATCAGAACCATCCTTCATCGCCTCGGTCTCCCTGTTTGGCGATGCAACTGCGCCTGTATCATGATGGTCTCGCCCAATAACAATCGGTGCAGAAAGTTCTCCCTTTTTCACCATCGTATTTATTATTTCTCCCATTTTTGCCCTGTCTCCATAAGCGAGCCAGCATATCCGTGCCGGAAGACCTTGAAAAGCTACCCTTTCCTGAGCAAGTTTTATCCATTTCTGCAGATGTTCGTCATCAGGAAAGGTCTCAAGGAGTTTTTTGTCTGTTTTGAAAATATCCTCAGGCTCACCTGAAAGTGCCGCCCATCTGAAGGGTCCACTCCCTTTGCAGAAGAGCGGTCTTATATATTTTGGGACATAACCCATAATATCAAATGCGTTCTCTACACCCCCCTCTTTTGCCCGTTGCCTTAGGTTGTTTCCGTATTCAAAGGCACACGCACCCTTTTTTTTCATATCAAGAATTGCCTTTACGTGGATTGCAATTGAATCATATACATGCTTCATATATTCCTTCGGGTTCTCCTTTCTTAAAACAGCAGCCTCTTCAATAGAGTAACCCCTTGGGATATATCCATTTAGTGGGTCGTGAGCAGAGGTCTGGTCAGTTACCACGTCTGGAATAATATCTCTTTTTACAAGTTCAGGGAGCACATCAGCTGCATTTGCCCATAATCCTATGGATTTACTCTCTCCTTTCCGAATGAATTCATCCTTTAACTGAAGGGCTTCATCGAGGTTACTCACCCACATATCAAGGTATCTTGTCTTAATCCTTCTATCTATAGCCCTCTTATCAACCTCAACAATTATTGTAACACCATCGTTCATAGTGAAAGCGAGTGGTTGCGCTCCACCCATTTCACCAAGCCCACTTGAGAGTACCCATTTTCCTTTGAGCGTTCCGCCATACTCCTGTTCTGCAAGGGAGGAGACCGTTTCATAGGTACCCTGTAATATTCCCTGTGTACCGATATATATCCAGCTTCCTGCGGTCATTTGCCCATAAACGGTTAAACCCATTGATTCAAGCCTTGTAAACTCCTCAAAGGTTGCCCACTTTGGAACGAGAAGGGAATTTGTAATTAAAACTCGAGGTGCCCAGGGATGTGTCTTAAAGACAGCAACGGGCTTTCCTGACTGCATAAGGAGTGTTTCATCGTTATCCATTATTTTCAATGTCTCGACAATCTTATCATAACATTCCCAGTTCCTTGCTGCCTTTCCAGTTCCTCCATAAACAATTAGATGTTCCGGGTCTTTCGCAACCTCCGGATCCAGGTTGTTCATCAGCATCCTTAAAGGTGCTTCAGTCTCCCAAGACTTGCAATTAAGATTCATACCTCTTGGAGCCTTTATAATTCTTTCTGTTGCTATTGTCTTCGTATCCATTGCTTCCTCCTGTCTCTTCAACTTTATTATTTCTTGTTCAATATTTTACACAATAAATTCCCGATGTCAAGAGAAAAGAAAAGGGGTCAGGTCTCAACATTCAACATTAATAGCTACCAAAGTTTATTTAGACAAATAGAATAATAGTCTTGTTAGATAAAAACTAATGTTGAATGTTGAGACCTGACCCCTCAGTTACGTGTGTCCGTAGTGGTACTAAAGGTCTAATTACACTTTTTTCCACACTCTTTGACTGCTGACATCCAATCAAATAAGCAATCTAACACTTCATCAATCATCTCTTGCTGCTCTTCACCAGAGAGATCATCAAAATTAAAACACATAAACTCAACACAATCTCTTATATTTATTGGCTTCTGCGGCCCTGGCACAATCGGCACGACGGGTATTAGGCCTTCATCACCGCCTACTGGTGTAAATGTACCATGAAGGAAACATTCTTTGAGTTGATCCCTTGAGATAATTTCTACACCATAAACACCCTCTATCATGTCGAGTGTGATGTTTAGATCACCTTCTGCATCTTCTAAACAGGCATTTATTATATCATCGCAGTTCCCGCGTGGTGATGGACCCAACCGCTGTCTCCCTCCTTGGCCAGGCTGAGCGACGCCACCATCTTTACCTCTAGGATTACCAATAGCCAATATATTCACAATCGGGACAATAGAGCCCGCCATAGCGTAGAGCTCCCCTTGCGGAAATGCACATCCCCATTTGTAACCGCCCTCTCGCTTGGAAACCTCATACTGCCATGCCTTTTGGACAAGATTGATATGGCTAACCCATTTACTCGCTTCAGGGTGATCACCGCTAATGACCTTCTTCAACCCAGAAGTATAATGACCGAGATCAATAACATCGCCAATGCTACCTTTAGGGGTAAACTGTTTATCCAACCTATCCAGTTGCTTCTTATGTGCTTTTGCCCATTCGTAACGCGCCTTAAGACCAGGAAAGCGGTTTGGGGAAGCACCAATTTTCCCTTTCCCCGTAGGGACACCGCAAAATGTCCATCCGCTGTTTTTCCACTCAATACGCAGCTTCTTCCCTGGGTTATCTGGATCATTACGCTCAAAACGTATTAAACGGAAGGCGTAGCCCTTAAGAGAGGATTCTCCGGAAATAGCCAATGATTCGATACTATTGTCATAGTCTGTTTCAATACGATTTCCATAGTGATCGGTAATCAATATGATGCGACCTTTTTTGTCTCGCTTTATCTGGAAGACTTCTGGAACGTAGACCTGAATCTGGGTTCGAGTGTAACCACGAGGAAAGTAGCGTACAAAATATCCTTCCGGGTTGTAAGACCATCGTCCACGAGGAACCTCACGGTCTCCCTTTTCAGGCGGAGGAACACCATGTAATACCGCTACACGCTCCAGTTCCTCATATGTTGTAGTACCTTTTGTCAGCATCCGCCGCAATCGGGCTTCTGCCTCCAATACACGACGAACGGGAGACGGTACACCCTCAAAGGCTTTATCCATCATGCCTTCGGGGACCAAACTCAGTGCTCCACCATTGAGCTTAAAAATCTCTTCAGGCGTCAGAAGCTTCGCAGCTGTCAACTGCATCTTTCTTGACATATCACTTATTTTTGTGCGTGCAATGATTGCCCACAAAAGCACCTGAATATCACCTTGCGGAATCTCGGGATGGCCATATGACCCACGAAGGATTTTGTTGACAATATCAGCTTGGGGCCCTTTAAGTGGAGCAAACAGATAACCTTCTCCTCCACGCCCTCCATCAGGAGCGTATGTTCCCGCATTCAAACAGTAACTTTGAGCTTTAAATAAATACAAGCCCGGATACTCCAGGATGAAGTCACCTCCCGGGGTGCGAGGAAGCAAGGTCATTGGGATCAATTCTTTGGGATCGAAATCATCCAGGAAAGGGACCTCGGTGACAGCATCTGAAATACTGGTTGTAACAGGGGGTTCTCTCTTGAGAATTTTATCCACACCTGGAATCTTTTCAGGAAGAACCTTTGGAATCTTCGGAATCTTGGGAAACTGAGCCAGAACTGTCCCAACAATCATCAGCAATAGTGCTACAACAAGAAGAAATTCAATGCTCCTCTTTTGAGTTCTCATTTCTTACTCCCTCCTTTCTTTTTAGGTTAAAGGGTTATTTGTAGGAATAAAAATTTCATACTACTTATCAATAGTATCTTGATTCCACAATAATGTATAATAATGATATTCAAAAGTCAAGTCAAATCTACAAAATAATCGATAAAAAATCACACGTAATCCTTCTTTAACATAATAGTGATCACCCACTCAATAAAAAGAATCCTTTTCACCATGGTATATCTCCTTTAATTAAATGTTTCTCACAATCTCAAACTACCACGGGCAATCAACTTAGTCAAGCAAAAAGTAAATCAATAAAAGTTGGCTGTCTATACTCTACGGTCAAAACTCTGTGCACTCTGCGAGCTCTACTCATAAATTTATTCTTACTTGTATTATTAAAAATGTTGACAATAAAATTAAAAAAAGGTTGACAATTAGTTGACAATATGTTATATTAATTTTATGAATCAGAAAGATAAAATATTGAAATTCTTAAAAAGAAATAAATCTGTTTCTGGACGCGAACTTTCCGAATTTCTCTCTATTTCAAGACAGGCATTAAATAAACACCTTAAAGTATTAATACAGAAAGGACTGGTAGTTAAAGATGGAAAAACACGGGGCGCAGCATATTCTCTTGCAGGAAAGACTAAGCCAGTGAAGAGATTCAGAAAGAAATATGTTCTAAAGGGATTAGAAGAACATAAAGCTTTTAATGATGTAGCTCTACATCTAAATTTTCGGAAAAATCTCAGGGATAATGTCTTCCATATAGTCAATTATGTGTTCTCAGAAATTCTAAACAACGCCATTGAACACTCAAGGTCAAAAAATTGCGGCATCGAAATTGTTCTTGACCAATACAATTGTGCTTTTACAATACGAGATTACGGTATTGGTATCTTTTATTCTATTTATACAAAATTTGATCTTTCCGATGAAACATCCGCTATTGGAGAGTTAATAAAGGGAAAAACAACGACAATGAGAGAAAAACACTCAGGCGAAGGAGTGTTCTTCTCTTCCAAGTCTGGAGATACAGTCACATTCAGATCTCATAAAATAAACCTAACCTTTGATAATATTAAGAAAGATGTTTTCGTGGAAGAGAAGCGGCACATTAATGGAACAGAGGTGAAATTCAGTATAAGCCGGGTATCAAAAAGAAATCTTGAAAGCACTTTTAAACTGTATGCTCCGGAAGAATATGATTACAGGTTTGAAAAGACAAAAGTATATGTAAACCTTTTTCAAACGGAATTTGTTTCAAGGTCAGAGGCTAAAAGACTGCTTTTGGGACTCGAAAAGTTTAAGGAAATTATCTTAGACTTTAAAGGAGTAAAATCAATTGGTCAGGGATTTGCCGATGAGATATTTAGGGTTTTTAAGAAACAACACCCCGACATCATTATAAAAACCAAAAACCTTAATCATATCATTGAGTCAATCATAAAACATGTAGTTGACAATAAAATTAATTAAAGGTTGACAATTAGTTGACAACTGAAATTAACAACTATTATTTTAAGCCTTATTGTTTAATCACGATCTAACTTATTTATTCAAACTACAATTCTAATATAACAGTGAATCTATAACCTTCCAGGAAATCTTCCCTCCATCTAACACATGGTATTCAAGTAACATATGACCACCTATATGCCCATCTTCAAAATAAGCAAGAACATTCTTAGAAGATAAAACATGTATTAAATCCTCAAAATAAAAATTCATAGTACCACCAAGAACAGCTTTATATGGAATTAAATCTCTATGTTTTCTTAGGTCAGCAATTAGATCATTGATCGGATCTTTAAGCCCTTTTCCCCGCAATTCTTCAACTTCTCTATAAGATAAACCGTCGAAAGATAACCCTGTAAAATGTGCCAAAATCCCATAGTTCTGTAATCTCGCTCTTAAACTTTGGATATCTTCAGAGAGAATCTTCTCACGTTCTTTAGCAGATTGCTGAATATCTATTAAAGAGTCCTGAGAATCTGTTAATTTACGTTTATAATCAAGAATGTTGAGTATTAAAACAAGGATAACAATAATAAGGGTAATCGAAAACCCTATCCAAAAAAACCGTTCTTTAAAAAATTTTGAACCGCCAACTTTAACGTTCATTTCTCTCTTAAGTCTCTCTCTCAATCGAAAATCATTTATAAAAGTCTAATTCTAATAGCTCTCTATAATTTCAGACTCTTCAGGAGTTTTATTGTGCTTTCAACGTCTTTCGTAAATTGTACTCTATCTGGTCTTTCCTTAGAATACCGCGCTCTGTTGCATGCTTCGAGGAGAAGAGAGACCTCCTTCTCAATTTCATCGCTTATTCTCTTTTCCCGAAGATGATATTTTATCTCATCCTCTGTTGTACCCCAGACCGACAGGTTACATTTATCCGCAAAGAACTGAAGGATTGCCCTGTGTAATAATTCATATGCTTCTTTAACCTCACCCTTCCGTGCTTCCCTTTTTGCCTTCTCCGTAACCTTCAGTGCATTGATGAGTGCACCTCTCTTTCTCAAGATATCCTCTTTAGATTTCATCCTCTCTTTAACTCCCTGTGATATAAAAATCCAGAGAAATGCACCCAGTAAGAGAATATTTACCATAAGGAAATATTTTGTGCTACCCAAAAGAGCTTCATTCTTTAACCTACCCTCTGTCTTTATGAAATTTATATCCATTCCCACCACTTTGACGTCTCCTTTTCCGAAAAATCTATCATGCTCACTTCCACCCTCTCCTGGAAGTACCTTGAAAACCAACTTTTTCGTAGTGGTTGTTATATATTGTGCTTTCTTGGGGTTGAAAAAAGTAAAAGAGAATCCCTGTATCTCAAAATCACCGCTTCTATTTGGAACAAGAATTGTTTTAAATATCCTCTTTTCTGTTAGTTCTCCTTTTGATTCGTATGTCTTCACCTCAGAACCAGAATCGTAAATCCTGAAACCGGGAATCTTTACCTCAGGACTCTCTATATCCCTTAGATTACCACATCCAGTAATTGTAGTAATCAGAGTTATTGGTTCATTCTGTTCTGTAGTATCCTTATCCAATGTTGCATAGATTTCAAAAGCACCAACTGCTCCAGAAAAATCAGCAGGTTCAGGTGGGAGTGGAAGAACATTTATAATAATGGGATCACTTACAAGTTTTTTCTTAGTCCCGCTTCTGAAACCAAAACTGAAAGGATCCCCGGTGAAATCATCAATAACACAGTTCAGTTGTGCCTCACCAATCTTTAACTTCCCACTGGTCAAAGGAAAAAGCGCATAGTTCAATTCAACAACCTCATATACCCTACCATCAATAATCTCTGTTGATCGTTTTTCTTTTCCCATATCCTCTTTCCAGAAGCCCTTTGTTTCAGGCGGTATATACTGAGGCTGGGCAACAAGGTTAGCAGTGTTAAAAAGTTTGAATGTAAGAATAAGTTCTTCACCTATATAGACGGTCTTTTTATTTACAGAGGTCTTTATAAAAATATTAACTCCTCTTTTAATCCCCTTTTTCTCTTCAAAAGGAAATATAGACTTCTGTTCTCTTCCTTTCTGCACCTTTTTCGTCTCTTTTGTTACTTCTATGTCAATTGGTTCTGTTTTGAATGTATTTCCTTTTACTGTGAGTTCACAGGAACCTATTGTAAATTTCCCTGTTTTTTTCGGAACGAGTGAATAGGTATAATTTATCGACGATGAAATCTTTCCGTTAATGAAGGTGATATTTCTCGATGTGCCCTGTGAAAAGATGTCAAAGTCATCAATCGGTGGGAGCTTTGGTTTCGGAACCCTTGCAATATTTCCGCTTACTGTTACTGTAAATGTAATCGGCTCATCAAGAGAAATCACATTTCTATCTACAGCTGCGGAAAGATTTATCTCCTGCGAGTTAAGGTTTGTAGTAAAAAAGGGAACAGAAAGGAGAATAAGAATTATCATTTTATATTGTTTGCTCATTGTCTTTCCCCCTGATTTCTAAGGTTACGAGTTGTTCATGTTAAAACTTGAGGTTTGTAGTTCTTCCATGTAAATATCTCCAAAATAAATTTGGGAATCTTTTGAATTTTTCATTTTACCAATCTTTGGATAAGCCAACTCTACCCTTCATCTTTGCCTTTTCATTTTTTCTCAACTCTTTTTCTCTCTGCTCAAGTGCTTTTAATATCCTGAGTGCATCCTCCTTAGAGATTTCCTGTTTTTTCTTCTCCTTTTGAGGTTTCTCTCTCTCCTCCTTCTTCTCCTCTTTCTGCTGTTTCTTATCTCGTTCCTCTTCTTTTTTATCCCTCTTACCTTTGTCCTTTTCCTTCTTTTCTTTGTCGTTCTCTTTCTTTTCCTTCTCTTCCTTTTTATGGTTCTCCAATTTCTTCTTAATCAGTTCGATGTTAAATTTTGCATCCTTATCATTCGAGTCTATGTCAAGGGTTTTAATGTAGTAATTTATTGCTTCCTCTAATTTCCCAGCCCTGTATAATGTATTACCCATGTTGTAGTAAATATGGGAAATTCTCGTTTTATCCTTTGCAGTTGAACGTGCTTTATTATAATAATCAATTGCCTCTTCAAAATTATTGAGTTTAAGAACAGTATTTGCTCTGTTATACTTAACTGTTGTGTTTATAAATTCACGTTCTTTCTCAAGTTTTATATCAAGTTCATCGTAAAGGTCGAGTGCATTTTTATATTCTTCCTTATAGAACAGCTTGTTTGCATTGTTGTTTTTCCTCCTTATCGTAAAACCTGATACACTGCTTGATATAAAAAGAACTGTTGCTAACACAATTAAGGGAAACTTATAGTTATTTATCATCTGTGTAATCAGTTTTTTTAATTTGTGTAATCATGAAATTCTCTTTGCAGAATTTCTCTTCTTTTTTCTAAAGGCCCTGTCTGTTAAGGAAAGTTCCAGACAAAGCAAGAGGATGGAGAAAATGAGAGGATACTCAAATCGCTCTTCATACCTCTCAAGCCACTCTTCCCCAAACTCCTCCTTCTCCATCTTGTTGAGTATACCAATCACCCTGCTCATCTCAAAACTTCCCGGTGTAGCACTAAAGAATGCACCTCCTGTTTTCCTGGTAATAGATTCAAGTGTAGCTCTGTTTAATCTACTCATCACAAGTTTTCCTTCCCTGTCCTTTTTGTATCCAGAAATATTACCTGTCTCATCCTTTACTGGAAGGGGTTCACCGGTCTCACTCCCCATACCAACTGCTATTATCTTGATTCCCTCTTTTTCTGCCTTTTCCGCAGTTTCTATAACATTCCCTTCATGGTCCTCTCCGTCTGTAACAAGAATAATAACCTTAAAAAATCCCTTTTTTTCAGGGAATGACTTTATTGCCAGATTAAGTGCACCTGCAATATTAGTGCCCTGCACAGGAATGGTGCCCACAGTGAGGATGTCAAGAAGCATCCTGCAAGCGCTGTAATCCATTGTAAGTGGACACTGAAGGAATGGTTTTCCAGCAAATGCAATAATACCAATTCTATCTGAAATAAGATTATCGATAAGTGTTCCTATCCACATCTTTGCCCTTGTGAGCCTGTCAGGTTTGAGATCCTGCGCAGCCATACTCAGCGAAGTATCAAGAAGCACAAGAATGTCTACACCTTTCCTTTTTATATGAACCTTCTCTACCCCCATCTGAGGTCGAGCAACAGCAAGTATGATAAAAGTTAGAGCAAAAATGAGTAAAAAGTTCTTCCAGAACCGCTTTGTTGAACTTATATTCATGGTGATCTTTTTTATCACCTGCTCTTCACCAAGAAGCTTCATAAAGCTTCTTCTTCTCCTCACGCCAATAATGATAATAATAAGAAGAAGAGGTACAGTGAAAAACAACCAGAAATAGAAGGTATCCTTAAAAATCATCTCTTCTACACCTTACTTTTCGACACTGATTACACTGATATTCACAGATTAACATTATATTTTTTGTCCTAAAACCTTAAACCGCCCCGACCCAAAACATCGATTCATCATTAAGTACTCTATCTCAGTTGTCTATGGTCATCGGTCCGTGGTCGATTTACATCCCTTATTTTTAATCATCCATCTCCTTACTCCCTACTGTTTACTACTTACTATCCTTCCATTCTCCTTCACCGCACTGATTACACAGATTCTCACAGAGTAAATATTTTTCTTTTTATACCTATTTTATTTCCAAAATTTATTAATAATCCAACCTCATTACCGGTCGCCTTCAGATAATTTACTAACTGAGTCTCATGGACACTATTAAGCTTCTTCACCGCTTTTACTTCCACAATTACTTTATCTTCAACTATTAAGTCTGCAACATAATCACCAATTATCTCTCCTTCATAATGAACTTTTATAGGATCCTGTTGTTTTATGCCTAATCCTTGTTTTTTAATTCAATAATTAATGCATTCTCGTAAACCTTTTCCAAGAAACCATAACCTAAGGTGTTATAAACCTTATATGCTGCTCCTATTATTTTTTCTGTAATACCACTATATAAATAATCTGTGTTCATCTGCGTAATCTGCGTCTGAAAATCTTTTGACACTGATTACACAGATTTTCACTGTAAAGAATTTGTTTTATGTTATTAATTAAATATAAATAATCTGTGTTCATCTGCGTAATCTGCGTCTAATTGACGCTATGGGAATTTCAGAAATCTTGTATTTGAAAGAAACATTCCTAAAAAGAGCAAAAATAAACCGGATAAAAGAAGCGGTCTAAAGAACTCCCTGTAGTTTGTGTATTTGTGAACCTTTATTTCCGATTTCTCCATCCTGCTAATTGTCTTGAATACCGAGGCAAGACCTTCCGGATCCTTTGCCCTGAAATAGCTCCCGCCTGTTTCGTCTGCAACCTTACCGAGTAACTCCTCATCCAGCTCATCCTGTATCTTTACATACCTTGTACCCCAGATTGGATGCTTGACAGGAATGAGTGTTTCTCCTAGCTTACCAGCTCCTATTGTATATACCTTTATGCCGAGTGCCTCTGCTATCTTTGTTGCTGTTTCAGGGTCAATCTCACCGACATTATTCCTCCCATCAGTAAGGAGTATAACCACTTTGCTCTTTGCTTTTGAACTCTTTAGTCTATCACAGGACTGTGCAAGACCAAGACCAATTGCAGTTCCATCCTCTATCATCCCTATGTTTGCCTTCCTTAAGAGTTCTATAATAACACCGTGGTCTGTAGTAAGGGGACATTGTGTATATGCATATCGTGCAAAAAGAACAAGCCCTATTCTGTCCGATCTCCTCCCCTTGATAAAATCTTCTGCCACCTGCTTTGCTACATAAAGCCTATTATTGGGTCTGAAATCGATAGCCTTCATACTACCTGAGATATCGAGAGCAATTACAATATCTATTCCATAAGAGGTTATTTCTGTCCTTGTTAAACCTTTTCTTGGTCTTGCAAGTGCAGTTACAAGAAGGAATAGAGCAACCACTTTAAGGATCAGTAAAACCTTGTCAATCCTCAATCTCCCTTTTCTGGGTTTGATGAGATTCTGGGAAGATGAAAATTTCATAGGCGTATCCGACCTCCTCCATCGATAATAGATAAGGAAAAGAAGGGGTGGAAGGAAAAGGAAGAAGAGCGGATGTGCAAACTTAAACATTGATTTCCTCCTCTTCCTCTTTCTTTGTTTTCTCAACAATATCCCTGATCATGCCAATCTCCTTCTCATTGTCAACTGAGGGAGGGATATATTTTGCAAATTTTACAAGGTCGCTTCTGGTAAGAAAATCATAGGTTTTTACAAGGAAAGGTTTAAACTCTTTTCTCTTCCTGAGGTGGCTCACTGTCTCATTTGTAGTGCTTTCAAGTGCAGGAAACTCATACATGCCTTCGTAATACTCCCTGAGAATAAAAGAGAGTTCTATATAGAAATGTTTTATTTCCTCAGGTGTCACAGGTTTATATTCGGAAAGTTTACTAAGTTCAGAGAGTGCAATTTCCCAGGAAGGTGTTGCTTCAATCTTTTCTATAATTAATCTTTTCATTCTTTTTCTTATTAAAAGAAAAATTATGCCCGTTATAACACTAATTGATATAAATCCAATAAGGTAATACCAGTATGAAAGCCTGATTCCAATCTGTGGTTTTATTCCCTTTATATCCTCTTCGCCTGTTAAACCAGGAGCAACGCTCTTTGTTTCAACAGAAATAGGCAGTGTTTTTAAATGTAAAGTATCGCCATTCTCCTTAATAAGAAAAGTTATTTCTGGAATTGTATCTGTGCCAACATCATATGATACAAGTTCATATTCCAGAGTTGTTTTCTTGATACTCCTCCTTTTGACCGTTCGAATATTCCTGTTTTTAACAACAAATTTTCCCATAAGAGGTTGGTTTTCGGGTACAACCATCTCCTGGTCTTCTTCTGTAAAAACATCAACCTGCAATTGCAATCTATCACCTATGGTCACTTCATTCTTATCTATCTGCTGCTTCACTGATGGGATAGGGATTTTACCTGGCTTCCATCCCATGAGAAAAATCATCGATACGAGAACCGTAATTATATTCATATAGTCCGTAATCTCCTCTCTCTCATTGTAAAGAATCTCACGAGTTCATCAACATACGGTCTAGATGTATTTAGATCAATAAGGTCAATATCGTTTGATGAGAAAAATTCATTTTGTTTTTCAAGAGCATCTATTTTTCTGAGCCCATAATCCATCCTTCTTTTCCTATCACCGGTATCGAACCATCCAATATTACCTGTTTCTGCATCCTCAAGCAGCATCCATCCACTGAAACCAGGAATGGAGAGTTCAAGTGGGTCAAGTATACGGATTGCAATCAAATCGTGTTTCTGAGCAGTTATCTTCATCGGCTTCTCAAATCCCGTATCAAGGAAATCGCTGATTAAAAAAACAATTCCTCTCTTTCTCATCACCCTATTAAGGTGTTCAAGTGCGAGGGTTATATCCGTCTTTCTTCCTTGGGGTTTAAAATATAGAAGGTCCCTTATTATCCTTAAAACGTGTCTTCTTCCCTTCTTTGGCGGAACGAACTTTTCTATCATGTCTGTGAAGAGGAGAAGAGAGACCTTATCATTATTGGAAATAGCAGAGAATGAAAGAAGTGCGGTTACCTCACTCGCCAAGCTTATCTTCTGCCGTGAAATTGTACCAAAGTATTCCGATGAACTCGCATCAACAACAAAGATAAGGGTACGCTCCCTTTCCTCTCTAAACTTTTTTACATATGGATGCCCCATTCTTGCTGTTACATTCCAGTCTATCCTTCTAATATCATCACCTGGGACATACTCCCTTACTTCTGAAAATTCTACACCCTCCCCTTTGAAAACAGACTCATATTCACCCGCAAAGACCTCATTGACAAGTCTTTTCGTCCTTATTTCAATTCTTCTTATGTGCTTAAGAAGTTCCTTTGGAAGCATTATGGAACCTCTATTGTATCAAAGATTTTTCTTATAATATCATCAGTTGTCATATCTTCTGCTTCTGCCTCGTATGTGGGTATAATCCTGTGTCGTAAAACATCGTAACCAATGGATTTTATATCTTCGGGTATGACATAACCCCTTCTTTTTATGAATGCATATGCCTTTGAGGTCAACGTAAGATAGATTGAAGCCCTTGGTGATGCACCGTATGCAATCATTCCTTTGAGGTCATCTATACCGTATTTTTCAGGAAATCTTGTTGCAAAGACAATATTGAGTATATAGTCCTTTATTTTTTCATCCATATGGATCTTATACAAAAGTTTCCTTGCTTTGAGAATATCTTTGGGTGTAATAACAGATTTTACTGTTATCTCCTCACCGCTTGTCATCCTTTCAAGAATTCCCCTCTCCTCTTCCATTGAAGGATAATTTACTATGAGTTTTAACATAAATCTATCTACCTGTGCTTCTGGTAGTGGATATGTGCCTTCCTGCTCAATAGGGTTCTGTGTTGCCATAACGAGGAACGGTTGTTCAAGCGGGTATGTGGTATTACCAATGGTGACCTGTCTCTCCTGCATTGCCTCGAGTAAGGCACTCTGAACTTTAGCCGGTGCCCTGTTAATCTCATCTGCAAGTATGAAATTTGTAAAGATAGGTCCTTTTCTTGGTTTAAAAGAATTATCCTTGGGATTATAAACAAGAGTCCCAATAAGGTCCGCAGGCAAAAGGTCGGGCGTAAACTGTATTCTCTGGAATTTTGTTGATATAGAGTCTGAGAGTGTTTTCACAATTAGGGTCTTTGCAAGTCCGGGCACACCTTCTATAAGTATATGTCCATCAGAGAGAAGCCCTACAAGTATTCTATCGATAAGATTTCTCTGACCTACTATAACCTTTCCTATTTCATCTGTTAGTTGTTCAATAAAAGAGCCTTCTTTCTCTATTCTCTTGCTAATCATTTTTATATCAGTATCCATTCCACCTCCTACCTATTAAAATCCAGTTATTAGTTATTCGTTATTAGTCATTAAAACATTTTAAATTAAATAATAATGCTATAATAATAACAAAAAAATCTTTTGTCAAGTTCCAAATTTATAATATTAAACTGAAGTGTTCACTAACAATTTTAGGCAATTAAACTATAATAGAGTATGTCATTGCTTTACTTTTGCGAAGTTTACCCCGTTTGAGAAGAATTCTCTTTACGGGGCAATCTCAATCTCATAAAAAATAGGTGAGATTTCCAGCCTCGCATTATGGAGTGCAATCTAAGTCATCGATTATCCTCTCCCTCCGAGGGAAAATCAAGGTATGGGTGAAACTCAAAAGTTTACTCCTGTCCCCATTAATTAACCCATTAACCTCTCCATAATAATTGCATCGTCATCAGAGTAATATCTCCTCTTAACCCCGATCTTATTAAAGTGATGTCTCTCATAAAAGGAAATAGCTGCGCAATTTCTTCTCCTCACCTCAAGAATCGCACTCCTCTTTTTGTTGGAAGCACCATATTCCAACATATCTTGCAAAATCCTTGTCCCTATCCCCTTTCTTCTTTCTTCTTTCTCTACAGCAATATTCAGTATATGAATTTTTTCTTCTTCAAGAAAAGCCATACCATATCCTATAATTTTCTTGTTCGCCATAACAATACAGTAACAATCCTCGTTACTCATAAGCTCCCAAAATGCAAACGCAGACCAAGGATTCTTAAAACATATGTTTTCTATTTCTAATATCACAGGAACATCAAAAAAATCCATCCTCCGTAACATGTCTTAACATTATCCTCGAAACCACTCCTTGTCAAGTATCAAATTCTTTGAATTAATTCTCATTCCTCTTGACATTTTTGTGAATTTTCTGCTAACATCCAACAATAAGAAGGAAAATTTTG
>Ga0209977_10000005_pt1 | contig 78376 bp, 91 predicted proteins | sample SumtaG_2_FD_183113 | JGI IMG/M metagenome (GOLD analysis project Ga0209977, IMG submission 183113) | Deep subsurface microbial communities from Indian Ocean to uncover new lineages of life (NeLLi) - Sumatra_00607 metaG (SPAdes) (version 2) | ecosystem: Environmental > Aquatic > Marine > Oceanic...
GGTCTTTTTTAATACCAGGATCATATAAATCGACTACAACCTTGTACATTTCTTTAGTTAATCTGGTTAGGTATTCATTTCCTTTGGGAGTTATGATGTATTTGCCATAAACAGAAGGATGCCGTTTTATGTGTCCTCGCTTGATGCCTGAAGTAATAAGTAAAGCAATTTGACGACTTGAAATACTACAGGGGGATAAATCTGAAAGTTTGAACATATCTTGATCCTGTTGTTCTTTCAACCATCTCGCTCTTGATAACAATACAAAATAAGTGATAGGAATATGTTTAGAAGACAGTACAGCGTGCCACAACCAGAAGTGCATTATACCACCAACACCATAGAAAAACCCCTCTTCAATGATCTTATACATCTTCTTCTTATAAGCAATGATCTGTTTACGGATTAGTTCGCGTTGAAATGGGCTGACGTTCTCGAGCTGGTCTTCGAATTTTGTCGTCTTCAATTGTAGTGGCATTCCTTTGCGTCCCATAAACGGTGTAGATTGAATTGGATAGTGATTGTAAAGGTAGCATTAATTTGATGGGTTAGAATACATTCCGTGCCACAATAAAGCAAGAGGCAGGCGTGCGAAACGTGGCACAGGAGGAGAGGCAGGGGCAGATCGGGCGTTGAATTACAGGGCAATATAAAATGTCACATAACTATTATTATGTTCAATAGACTTTGTAAACGGCATGAATAGGCAGGTTTTCACCTCTCCCCTACCCCACCGGTGTGAATCAAAATGGTGTTAATTCAATTGCTTTTCATATTCCCGAGCAAAAAACAGCTTTTGATCTGATCATATAAATGTGCGAACATCCACGGACATGGGGGGGCGGGTGCGGAAATTCCGATTTTCTTTTGAAATCACCAGCCGGATAATAATCATGGAATACCCATACCCATACACTTACCCTGGGGTACATTTCACGGGTATTTGTTTACATCAACTGTACTGCGGAACAGAAGGGGGTATATTTAGGGAATAATAACATACTTTTACACACATCAACTGTACTGCGGGACAGAAGGGGTCAGCCTCAACTATTCTGCGGAATGCTTGTTTATGTAAAAAAAGTGTTTTATCTTTGTATGGTTAATTATACTGCGGAACAGTTGCGGTAAGGAAGTACACAATCATGGGAGAGGCTATAATAAGATTGTATTCCCGGTACCTGTATATTTACAGGGATAAGGTCGGTGATTTTGAATTGGGTGCGACAGATATGCGTACATTTTCGAAGAAGACTGGAATCTCCTACAATAGGTTACGGTACTTGTTTGAGGAGAAAGGGTTAAAGAATTATGATTGCGATGAATTCCAGGTTTTCAGGTTAGAAACGGTTATGATATTCAACAGAAACAGTTAGTTATGAGAAAAAAAGCCAGAATGTACAGTGAGACCAGAATTATTAACAAATTCTTATGGTTTAAAAAGGTAATAGGAAACGAGATAAGATGGTTTGAGCATGTAAAAATCAAGCAGAAGTTCATAGGATATTATACTATTGGTCCGTTTTTACTTGAGAATTGGGCTGACATAGAATGGGTAGATCGAACATACCACGGAATAATATAACGGTTATGAAAGAGGAAACTATAAAATTTTACTATTTTGACAAGTTCCTGGGTGAATTTGACTGCCCGCAGGCATCAACGGCAGAAGAACGTGAAAAGATAGCTGCGGATAACGATGTTGGTAAATACACGCATTTTATAATTGGTGATAACAGGATCATGGGCTTCATGCTTAATGAACACAAGCATGATTTACGAGGAAAAAGCGGGGAATACAGCACGGCTGATTTCCTGCCCCTGCCCACAGGGCGGTATTTTGCATGGGTACAACCAGACTGCATGACAGTAACGGTCAAAATTGATGATTAACTAACGCTTTTGATGTTATGAATGAACAAATGTTAACAGCGATTGTTGTATTAACAGGGTTTGATCCGGTGGAGGATACTTCTTCGGGAAAATTTGAATTGAGAATGGGAGTGGTTGATCCTGTTATAATTAAGTATAGTAAAAAACAGTTAAAGTATATAGGTTTGGAGAGAATAAGATCCTGGGCATTAGTAAGTATGCTCCGTGCCGTTTGTGATATGATCGAGTGGAAAAAATTTGGTGAATGGCAGGCAAAGCAGCCATCGCTTTAGGTGTTAGGAATATTTTTAGAATAATTTTTAACGAATTTACAAAATTAGTTATGAATAAAAGCGAGGAAATAAATGTAGTAGACTTACTTCAGAACGTATTTGTCTATGCTGAGGCCAGAAGTACGAAATTAGAAAATAAGAATAAGGCTTTAAAGGAACTGGATGAAATAGAGGCTAAAGTAGCTACCATATTGAAAAGTTTAAGGATTGTGGTTGATGAGCATGGAGAATTACATGTTGATCTGAATGGAAAAATTTTTAAAATAAGTTCGTCTGATAGTCAAATGGAAAATGCAAAAAATGAAGTAATGATAACTGAGATTTTTTGCATTGTAAACGAATAATTGCGGAGGATTAATCATGGCATCAGAAGTTTTAGGCGTGTACTGGATGACCGGGATTCAGACTATCGGTATAGTTGCTATTAAAAATGATGTAGGTGAGGTTAAATTTTATATAGCCGGGGTAAAAGGTGAGAATCTGGATGAAGATGTTAACTATATCAGGGATCACGGGGCTAAGTTGTTTGTTGATGGATTAACTGAATTTTTTGCCGAACACGAAAAATAATGATATTGTAAAAACAATGGATAAAGTAGAAATAATAACAGCAGAATTGAAAAAAATAAATATTAAATATTTAGGACTTTCTGTCGAACTGAGACGGGCCCTGCTTTCTGCTATGAGAAAATACGTTTATCAGGAAATCCCCTTTATTCAAAGATTTAATAAAAGACCTGGTCCTAATAAAGTAAATACCGGTCTTGAAATGGTTGTCCGGGAAAGAATAGAAATGATCGAAGAGCACGGGAAAACCGTTTATTTTGATGTTAAGCATAATAGCAATGGAGAACTTAAGCAGGCTGCTATAGCTTGTTTAACCAGGCTGGCTAGTTTTCCTGTAGATTGGAATCAAGCCGGCTGTGATCATATCCGTTTCGACAAAACAGAAATTGATCGCCTGGCCGCAGCTGCTGCTTTTTGTGTCGCGGAGATTGATAGAATATTGAATAAATAATTAAAGTCTCTAATGTTGAACGATATTTTTTTTCCTGCTATGGCTCGGTGCCCTTTATGTGGCAGATTTATGAAAAGGGGACTTATGAATTGGATGAATCATACATACGATAAATGTATTTCACCGGGAGCCGAGGATATTAGATTAACACGTAAGATAATAATGGCATCAGCTATTATATATGGAGAACAAATACAAAGAAGCAGGTAACCAGAAAGTCTCGTTCTGTGGCGTAATGTGGGGTATAGTAGAGTAGGGTGCAGTTTAGTCAAGTAGCGTCCAGTAGCGTATTGTTTTGTGAAGTACAGTTCAGTGATGTGTCGTCTAGTAAAGTAAAGTTTTGTTTAACTAATACAAATATTATGAAGAAGTACAAAGTAGAAATTATTGGCACAACGCCATACATGCAACATCGCATGGATGACGAAACCCTTGACGAATGGGAAAAAAGACGTGGTGCGATCATTGAACGACCAGAGGTTTCTCAACCTGATAATGTCAGGGCTGAGTTTCATTCTTACTACGATATGAAGGAAAAAAAGCATTATTTACCATCCGAACATTTGCGTGGAGCAATGATCAATGCAGGAGCATACTTGAAGGCGAAGGTTGGAAATAGCCGTAAGTCTATGAAAAATATTGTTGCAGCTATGTTCTTTGTTAAACCGGAAAAAATATGGCTTCCCCCCTGGGATATTATAGATAAGCGAAGCGTCTGGAATCGTAAAGCCGGGGCAAGAGTTATCGTGATCAGGCCCAAGTGGCTCAATTTAAAGGTTGATTTTGAATTGTGGATTGATAATGATACGATTACAAAGCCAACAATAGAAGATGTGTTGAAATATGCTGGTACGCATTGTGGGATTGGAAGTTTCAGGCCTACTTGCAATGGTATGTTTGGAAGATTTGTTGCTGAAAAAATTAAAGAATTTAAGTAATGTACCGTGCTGTTGAGCATGGTGTTGTGTGGTTTTGTAGGGTAGGGTGTAGTGTTGTAAAGTTACGTTTTGTGATGTAAAGTTTTGTCAAGTAGAGTGTTGTTGAGTATCGTGAAGTCTTGTGGTGTGAGGTAGCGTAAAGTAAAGTATAGTTTTATAATTAGAATTAAAGAAATTAAATAAAATATTGAGTTGAGTGCTGTATGGTGGTGTGACGTATCGTCGAGTAGGGTGATGTTGAGTATTGTGAGGTCTTGTGGTGTGAGGTAGCGTATAGTAAAGTATAGTTTTATAATTAGAATTGAAGGAATTAAATAAAATATTGAGTTTAGTGGTGTATCGCATAGTACCGTGTAGTTCCGTCTGGCGTTGTATAGTAAAGTAAAGTTTAGTTTTTTAAAATTAATTATTGAAAAGGGATTATGAAAATATATATAGCAAGCTCTTGGAAAAATCAGCATACTGTAGAAATGCTTACAGTTTTTCTGCGTGAAGCAGGTCACGAAGTATTATCGTTTGTCGAAAATAATTATGGTGAAAATCATAATCATATTACAAAAAAATTTGATTTTGAAACCTGGGTAAATTCAACTGAATCAAATCAGTCTTTTATGTATGATTCCGAAGGAGTGATGAAATCTGATCTGGTTATATATATTTCTCCTTCCGGGAAAGACGCAGCAGCCGAGTGCGGAATGGCTTACGCTAAAGGTATTCCTATTATTGGACTATATGCAAAAGGTGAGGATTTTGGGCTCATGCGTAAAATGATGATGGGTTGGTTTGAAAGATATACAGATGTATTAAACGCTGTTATTGAATTTGAAAAGTAATTATGAAAGGAGACTAACATCATGGGAGAAATCGCAGATGATCTGGTAGATGGAACATTCGATTCAGAAACAGGGGAATACCTTGGTATGGGCCCGGGATACCCCAGGACGATGAAAAACGGCAATATTATTCCTTACATTACAAAAGGAAAAGCTGGCACGGGAGAGAAGGTCGGTGAGATAACAGACTGTAAGGAGCTGAATGGTGTCATGAAATTTTTTAACGGTTACAGGTGCTTTAAACAGGAAAAAGAAGCATATGACTTCATCAAGAACTATTGCAAAGAACGATTAAGATTCAAGGGTACCATAAATGAATGTGCCGAGTTAATACAGGAAAATTTTGGTCATTTTGTTAAATATATGAAGGAACAAAAGTTATGAAAACACTCTCTTTAATAGTACTGGCATTTTTATTGGTATTCAATACAAGTGCCCAGATGAGTTTGCAAGACACATCATCACTCTCGAATCTCTACAAGAACATGGAGTACATGCAGTATAAGCCGGTTCCGGTAATAGAAGGAAGGCATCCAACCCACTATGGAGCAGGAGCAGTTTTACTTGGTACATTTCTTATTAACCATATGATCATAGTGAGCGATGAAAGGAAAGGAAGCTTTGAAACTACTACCAGGAAAGTTGGGACAATGTACGTGGCCGGGGTTACCCTGAGCATAGGAGTTTTTGTATTCGAGAACAGGAAAGCAAGATGGGAAAAACTCTATGATGACTTAGAGCAGGAGGAAAATCACAGGGACGGGTATATATATTACCGGCAAATAATCAGACAACAATAAAGCTATGAAAATAGAAAAAGACGAAAATACGGGATGTATAATCGCTACAATCATTTTTATGATTTGTGTTACATTAATTATATTATTTAGTTAAAAAACGACTAATTAAGGAACAATGATAAAGCCCGGATACATACGATTAATAGACGGCAAAGTCAAATTTGAGTATTACAAGATGAAAAAGCCAAAACGAGAGAATTGGTATAAAATAGCTTTTTGTGAAAAAGATTATAATGAAGCAATGAAAGAATACGAAGCCTCAAAAAGAGTAATTGAGGTGAGTAATGGAAAACGGAAGGTTAAAAACCAGATGTGGATATTGGTTAAGAATGATTCTAATCATTATACTTGGACAAAATTTAAAGATAACACTCCCTGCAAAGCCGGAATCAATGAAAAAGTAACAATAATTGAATTAACAAAATAAACTATGGCTGATATCAGAAAACGTCCAGAATGGTGTAAACATAAAGACTGCATCACAAAACGATGCTTGCAAGAAAAAATGTGCGTTGGAGAATTGCCCGAACCAGTGAAGCATCATAATGATTTCAATACACACAGGCTTTGTATTGATACAAGGGAAACCGGTCATGGAATATTTGACCTGCGAATAAATAAGTCCGATGCGTACGGTATTAAATTATTAACAGATATAGTAAAAAATTCAAAATAATTATTAACTTAAAATCAATAGTATTATGGCAAGAGGAAACGTTCCGCACAAATCCTACCTCACCTGCAGTAGAGGTAAATGGAGAGAAAGGGTAACTGAAAGTACTCCCGGATCCACAGGAAGAACTATAACTCCGGACGATGGAAAAAGTCCGTATCCGGTGTTTGAAATAGTAAATGACTATGTTAGCGGTATTATCCGCAGTATAGAAGTCCAGGAAGACAATAAGGGTTATGGCCGGCAATGGCTGGTTACAATTCAGGATGGTAATGAAGTCCTGGGCCTGCAATTTAGTTACGATAGCGGATATGCGTTTGCGTTTTTGAGTAAACTGCCCAACGCTGATGTGTTGCGGGATATATCATTTCATCCGTATTTCTTTGAGGAAGAAAGAAAAGCTAGGCTGGTGCTGAAGCAGGATAATGAAAATATTCCCAGCTATTTTACTAAAGAGGATCCCAAGGGATTCCCGGATTTTCCCGAAGGAGCGAATAAAGACGATATCACTGTCTGGAAAATAGAGGTTATGAAATTTCTGGTTGATTATCTGGAAACCAATATTATTGATAAACTTCCGGGGAAACCTAAAGATGATGAAAGAGAGAGCGTGGTTGATACAACAGGCACGGGCGATATTCAAAGCGATGCTCAAAGAGGAAATGCACCGGAAGGAACTGTGCCGGGCCCTGGCGAAGATGATGTTCCCCCAGGAGGACGTAAGGAAATTCGTAAGCATAACGTGGATGATGACGATTTGCCTTTTTGATAAAAAAAATTGTTGATTAAAATTTGTTAATTATGTGGTATAGAAAACCATCGGATCTTTCCTTGATGCCATTGCTTGCTAAAATGTACTATGGCAGGAAGGGCTCTTATTTGGTAAGGGTCCCTGGTGGCTGGATATTCGTGTTTTTAGGTGGCCTGAAAACAAGGTTCCTGAAAGAAAAACCAGTTGATAAAATTGTTAATAACTATGAGACGATTACTGTACATGAGGCTTAAAGCCTGGTTCATTAGAATATTTCACAGGGATCTTGTGGGGCTTAATATCCAAGAAGAAATAAACCTGGCCTTATTTGATGTTGTTATTGCGGCTGGTGAGGACGCAGGGAAAGAGTTCTTGTATGTAGGGAAGGGTCTGTACAAACAACAAAAATCGTTTATTAAAAAAGGCGGGTACCCGAAACTTAAGGTATCCGGGAATTTTAAACTTCATGAATTTTTATTGTAATGGAAAGAAGAAAATTTTTAGCTAATATAATTTGCATAGGTGTGGGGGCTAGTGTTACCCCAAAAGTATTAGGTGCATTCAAATCACTTGAGCCTCCCGTGGATCCGAAAATTTTTGAATATCCCTTAACTTACAAGGAATCTTATAAACCTTCCCATGATTTTATAATAGGCTTTGTTACTGTATTAAAAGAAAATGAAGTGACTATAATTCCATGTAATAAATTAGAGGAATTTCCTGTTATTAGAAAAAAAGAGGTGTTTTTAGTCTTTTCAAATTCGTTTTCAGAGGAAAGCAAGACTCCTCCCCCTTCTCATAAAGAGGAAAATCCCGGACATTCTATAATAGTTGTTAATGAAGATATTCCTAGAGCTGGTGCCGGTAATGGAATTACTTTTTTAATAGATAAAGCAAGTCTTTCCAGAACAAAGTTAAGACTATGGGACAGTGTATTGTTTCCTATAAAACAAAAATAATCAGACAAATGACAGAAGAAGAACATTATAACAAAACAAGCGAAACTATCGCCAAATTTAAAAATGGTGAGAAACGTTATAAAACATCTGCACTTTTTAATACAGTTGTTCAGATGTTGGTCAGAGGCGAAGATCCCCTCGAGGTGATCGATCAGTTAATAACAACTGCTGAAGATGCTAATAAAGCCCTTATACAATATATGTACAGGGATACAAGACCAACTATGTCAATGTCAGAATCTAAAAGCAATCTTGATGGATAAATGGCTATATTGCTTAAAAGGAACGGTAGCAGATATCTTCCGGGGTAATGTGAATGTTTTATATCAAATGCCTAAATGCTGGACTTTTTACGGTTTTAAATATAAATTTTTACAAACCTTAAATAAGACTATTGATTCATTAGAATCAGGGGGGTTTACAGAGGATCGAAAAAAAGAAACTGTAAAAAATCTTGTAAACATGTCACGAGATTTTAGAAATTATATGGCAAAAAATGAAAAGAAGAAAGTTTTTTAAGAACATAGGTGCTACCCTTGCAGGGGCAGCCCTTCTTCCTGGTGTTGTTATTAAGGCTATATCTGAACAACCAGGTTTACCGGGCTTTAATATAAAAGAGCTCGATGAGAGAATAAAACAACTCAGAAGGGAGTGGCATATTAAACAGGCCAGGAAGATGTATCAAGAACATTTAGAGATAAGAATGGTTCAGGATGTTTATAGTGATGAAGTTTTTGAAACCCTACGAAAACTATATGGTCATATGGATATGATTGAATTATTAAAAATTACTGATAGAAAAGGATGGAAAAATAATAATTCTTACAAGTAACAAGCGTCAAAAACAAACAAAATGGAAAAATTCAGAAAAGAATTGCAGGACCTAATAAACAAGAACAGTCTTGAAAATGGTAGTGATACTCCCGATTTTGTTCTTGCAGAATATCTGACAGATTGCCTGAAAACTTTTGATAAAGCAACGCGGGCAAGAAAAAAGTTTTGGCGGGACGATCACGAGAAAGGAAAATAAACAAAATTGTAAAAACAATGGAAAAAGTAAAAGTGATAGCTGATATTTTTAAGTCAGCTAAAGAAAAAGGTCTAAAGAATGTATCTATAAGAATACATGACGATCTTACTTATAATTATATATTATATGTTGGAGAAAAGGACCGGTTTGGTTGTAGAACACTAGATCTTTTATTGGAATCATTATCTGATCATGAGGATTTATCCTATATGAATGAGTAATGGATAGAAGAAAGTTTTTTCAAAAAATAGGCATTGCATCCCTGGGAGTGATAATTGCTCCTGCGGTTGTTGCGGGGGTTATTAAAAAGGCTATAAAGCCCCAAAAAGTATTGTATGGGGTTATCGTGCCTAAGTGTAGAAGAACAGGATTTGGTCTTATTACAAATAATGATCTTATTATGCAATATCCATTAACTTATAATGAATGTTTTAAAAACCGGCCCAATGGATAGAAGAGATTTTTTTAAAAAAACAAGTGTAGTTACCCTGGGGCTGATCTTTGCTCCTGCGGTTGCTAAGGTGTTGGCCGAAGAGGTTCCTGAAATCAGATGTGGCGAAGGCCTATGGGCTTATGTACGAAAGAATGGTGTTACAAAATATTATGCTCCGGGACAACTTTGCGTGGGAGATCTGGAAATTTTACAAAATCCCCCGGGCTGGGCACTTAACTATACACATATCTATCGCACAGGAACAGTTGGAATCGAGGCTATTAAAAAGGCTGTTGATCAAAGTCAAATGGCATGGTTCAGGATTCAAGCTGCTCTGGAAAATAAAAATAAAAATGAAAACTAAAATATTAATCCTTTTTATTCTCCTGTCCGGGTGTGCTGTTAGCCGGTACCCCGAAGGAAAACTGATCAAAACAAAGGCTTATTGTGGGAAATTTGAAAGAATCAAATACCATGAGAAAACCTCAACCATCAAAACAACAATGCTTGTTTTCACGGTTAAAGGAAAACCTGACGTTCCCCTGGGAGCGTATTGTTATATTCGCAGGATCCCCTGTCGTGTTGATGTTACTAAATCCATGGAAAAGAAACTGGAACCAAAATATTTCTCATGGAATAATTCAAAAGAGTACAGAGTAAAGGGTAATATCCCGTATAAATTATTCAAATAAAATTTGTTTTTTAACAAAACTTGATTTAGCTTTGTCAGCAATAAAGTTCTTTAAATACTAATTAGAGTATGATATATTACAATCAAATCCGGGATAAGTATCAACTATACACGACATAATCTAAATGATATTGGAACGTTGTTTCCAACAGTTTAGCCTAACAAGTCGTGTGTCTCCCTATCCCGGAAGATGATTGTATTGTTAGGCTTTACTTTTTAAGGGATGGCCAGGTGTTGATACCTTCTTTGTATGCCGTGAGTTTTATTTTAGGTTTAGAAATCAGACTTCAACCCAGGATCAGCATCGGCCTCCCCTGTAAAAATTATCATAGCCTATCCCACGTTCCGTTGAAATAGTCGTGTTCGATCAGATAAATATCCCTTTGCCTGTGCAAAGGAAAAGAAGAAAGTTTTTTGACAGCTTTTTTCTTTCTTCTTTTTCTCTTTTCTACGTTTTCTCTTTTTCTTCTTTCTTTTTAGAAGTAACGAGAATCTTCTAAAAAAAAACAAGAGGCACCGGGAGAACCTCTGAATATTACTACGAAGTTCTATTTTTTATTTACTCACTAATATTTTACAAATTATGAACAATTTACAAAATTACATTGGGGTTAAGCTTTTAAAAGCAAAACCCATGACAAGGGGTGCATACAATAGTTATCGTGGCTGGGACCCTCCAAAAGAAGAGAATTATCACGAAGATGGTTTCTTGGTTGTCTATCCGGACGGTTATGAATCATGGTCTCCAAAACCTCAATTTGATGAAGCATATCGCTTGATTGATGGTGGACACATGAATTTCGGATTAGCTGTCGAAGCATTGAAAAAAGACTTAAAGGTTGCCAGGGAAGGATGGAACGGAAAGGATATGTATTTACAATACGAAAAGGCTAAAGATTTTGAATACAGCGAAATGCTTCCATTTATTGTTATGAAAACTGTTCAAAATACTTTCGTTCCCTGGTTAGCATCACAAACAGATATGTTGTCAGATGATTGGTTTGTTGTTGAATAATTTTATTATCTTTGCCAGTGATGTGAATGTTTTGTTAAGTGTTATGTTTCCATTCTTTTGAAAAAAGGCAGGTTGTCGGTGAAGCTACCTGCCTTTTTTTTGATAAGGTCCTCTTATCAATGTTAATATCTTTTTTATATATTGGCTCATTGTTTAACTAAAATCATTCAAAATTATGGCTAAGACGAAAAATGTACAGGATTTCTCCCCCGCAGCTACCAGGATCTATAACGCTGCTAAAAAAGGAATTGTTAACCGCACTAATTCCAGTCATGTAAAGAGGGTTATTGACAGCGAATTGGATAAACATTCTCTATCCAAAGAGAAAATTCAAAAAGAGATATCTGACAATGTAGATAAGGCTTGTGCTATTACAGTTGAAGATGTAAAATCATCTTTTGAACATCGGATATTGGAATTTGAAAATGAAGTGAAAGACCTTCAGGACGGTGCAGAGAAATTTGCTAATGAATTTGCTAAGACTGCCACGAAAGAGCTTAAGGATGAAAATTCAGTGCTTAAACAACAGGCAAAAACTCTTACGGAGGAAAGTAGTACTCTTAGCAAAGAAAATGAACGCCTTGTAGAAAGAGTTAATGGCCTTACAGAACAGGTCGTAAATCTACAAACCCCCACTGGCAGTAATCAACCAAAGGACGATACCCCTCCTAACCCTGATCAGGAAAAGGAATCTTCTCAGAAGAAGAAAAGATAAGTGCGAGTAGTAAAAGAAATTTTCAAGTGGCTCTGGCGACAGTTGTGGCCAAGGCCTGTCTTGGCAAAGGACGTTATGGATCAGTATGTTGTTGTTCATTACCGGGGAATTGATATTACCTTAAGAAGGCATGAAAAGCTCGTGTGGGACCAGATGAAGAGGGCTCAAAAACAAAAAATTTGGAGAGCCACTAAAAATGCTTATAAAAAAGGGGATATTGAAAAAAAGAATATTGGCGGTAAGGTAGTAACTGTAAAAAAGAGAAAGTAATGTATTCCAAAGATCAGATCCTCTCCATGGAACCAACACCTAATAATGTGTTGATCCAGATAGACCGTAAACAAGATGAATACAAAATGAGCGATGGTAATAAGCTTTACCTTGATTGCTCATTTCAACCCGAACAACATGCACCAATAACCGGTCATGTTGTTTCTATTTGTAAGAAATTAATATTTGACACGATTCCCGGTCATAATTTTAGTCTTGATTGGGATACGGACATACGGCTCCGGGTAGGTGATTACGTGATCAGTTATTATCTTGCAGCAATAAACGCATTGAATAATGGCCGGCTTCTCATAGACCAATATAATAATCTATACCTTATCTTAAGATATGATAAACTCTTTGCAGCCAGGCGTGGAGATCGGGTAATAACTATTAATGGGTATAATCTTCTTACTCCAATAAAAGGTATTGTACAGGAAGACCTGAGGGATAGAATGAAAAAAATGGAATTATTAATACCCGATACTGTGAAAAGTGGTAAAAATGCCGTAATGGCGAGACTTAAGTATGTAGCTGATCCTATCAGAAAATATCGGGATCCACGGTACTTTGATTTTAAAGATAAGATGAGCCCGGGTGATATTATTCTTTTACGCAGGAAATCCAATATCCCTCTTGAATATGCCTACCATGCTTCATTAGAAGGAAAGCAAGTATTTTATCGCATTCAGAGAAACCATATGTTTGCCATAGTAGATGAATCAATACTTAATTGAAAATTTCGCAGAAAACGAATTTAAAAGCATGATGTTTGACGTGTCTGTTGTACAGCCACCCAGGCATGTAATAACATCTTATCCCAGGCTGAGGAAGATTAAAGAATTTAAAACAAAATTCACCAGGCTTAGTAAGGATAAGGTTATAAGGTATATAATGTTGCTTTATGACAAAAACTCCCCGTTTAGAATAAAATTCAATGACGTATTAATAAGGAAAGTAGAGGCTGCGAAAGGAGCTGGATGGGATATAGAGGATCAGGGGCTTTTTAATGATGAAGTAGAAAAATTACTTCGCGGGGAAAACAAGCACGTCAATAGAATGATAATAGCTTTTGTCAGGTTGCATAGAAATTTTAAATATTCATATCTCATCGCCCTGGAAGAAACATTTTATAGGTTTTTGCTTGAAACAATTACAGGGGAAATAAAAAATATGGCTCAAATGAAGTCTACCCAGGGAGAACTTGAAGAGCTTATTACCGAACTTCTTAATCAGGACAAAAACCCTTACGTTAGAGAAGAATTATTACGATATGTTGAAGAAGCCAGGCTAAACCTCCGGCCGGAAGATATTGCCAGAATTGCCAAACAAAAAGAAAGGGAACAGAAAATCCAGGATCAAGAGGAGGTGTCATGATAAGTTTCGCAAGCCTGGCCCGATTATATACCCAGGTAGATAAAGAAATATTAAAAGGGTATAAAAATCCGGACACGGAGGTAGAAGTCAATACTGACGACAGGGATCTTATACCAATACCTATAGAACTTCCACCGTGCCCTGAATATCACCTGATAGAGGGTTTTGGAAAACCGGCTCATGAGCAAAAGTGGCGAGCTCCTAAAATGCCTAAACGCTTGCTTGAATTACAACGGCGTTTTGAAGTAATAGATCAGGTATGGGAATATCTTGATAAAAATCAACCCATATATAAAAATGAAATAGCATTTATTAAGCAACAGTGGGAATGGAGGATTAACGGAAAATGGTTATTTATTAATGGTAAGCCAACCTATATCGACGGTTGGCATTTTTTTTACTGCGGGTGGTATAATATTGATATTGGTTTACCGGATTTCCGGGACAGGGACCGTAGGTGGTTTCTGGCTGCCAGGAGTTTTTATACCGAGACAAGAGAATTTACCGAGTATGACGAGAATGGATGGGCGATTCCTGATGAGAACGATGAGTATGAGATGGTCGATACATTTAACCGCCTGTTCTATGGATTCAATTATCCCAAACATCGCAGGGAAGGAGCAACATATAGGGCAGAATGTATAATGTACGAGATTATAAGTCGTACCGAGAATGCCTGGGGCGGAATACAATCAATGAATGATGTGCAGAGCAAGAAAGCATTTACTAAACACCTTATAGCTCCATGGAAGAAGTTACCTTTCTTCTTTAAACCCAATTACGAAGGCAGTACAAATCCAAAAACAGAACTATCATTTGAACCACCGGCTACCAGGTTATCCAGCAAAGGGTCTCTTATAGGAGCAGCCGAAGGCTTAGGCTCAAAAATTGATTATGGTCCTGCTGATAAAGGGGCTTATGACGGAGATAAATTATATGCTCACCATGATGATGAAGTGGGAAAACTTAAACCACCAAATAATTGCTGGGAAAGACACCTGGTTGTTAAGGAATGCTTGGTTGTAGGTGCTAATATAATAGGATTTACTATTAAAACCAGTACGGTTGGAGAGATGGAGAAGGGGGGGGGTAAAATCTTTCAGCACCAATGCAAACTCAGTCATTATCACCAGCGAACAGAAAACGGACAAACAGTATCGGGCCTGGCAAACCTATTCTTCCCTGCATATGATGGGCTGGAAGGATTTATAGATCCTTATGGATATTCGATTATAGATGATCCAACACCAGAACAAGCTAGATATATTGGTAGAAAAATAGGGGCAAAGAAATTTTTGCTTAATCGCCGGAGAGGATATATTAACGCCGGTGATTTTGAAGGCCTGAGCGAAGAGATACGCCTGTATCCTACATCATGGAGAGAATGTTTCAGAACAAAAACTAAACAATCAGGGTTTGATCTGAGAAAGCTCGAAGAAAGAATAGATACCCTGAGCTTTGAAAAGGATACTCCCATGCGTACAGGAAACTTCAGATGGAAGGGGGGCGTTAGAGATGGGGAGGTGGAATTTGTGGATACTCCAGGGGGGAAGTTTAGAGTTTCACAAATGTTTGATAAACATGAAGCGAATAGAAAAATTTATGATCGATATGAAGAATCATGGATACCCCTTAATACGGATTTTGGTATTGCGGGGGGGGACCCTTTTAAATTTAATCGCACGGAACATAATCGCAGATCTGATGCAGGAGGAGCAGTTATAAGGAAAGGGAAGTATGATGTACAGGAAGGTAAGCTTGTAAGGAAGAGGAGATTTGTGTGTACTTATAGTAACCGCACGAAAGATAAATGGGAGTATGCCGAGGACATGTTGATGATGTGTGTATTTTTTGGAGTGCAGATGTTCCCGGAGATAGATATTCCTTTGTTATGGGATTATTTTGAGCAGCGTAAATATAGCCGGTATTTACTATATAGAATAGATCCGACAACAATGGAGACAAAAATAACTCCCGGGGCGAGCACGTCAGAGAGAATTAAACAAGATATTTTTACAGAGTATATGTCATGGATAGCAAACGAGATTGACGAGGAAGTGCATGTTGAAGTTTTAGAACAATGTAGGGATATCGGTGGTCCGGAAGATATGACGTTTTTTGACCTGTTTACTGCGGGAGGATTTGCTTTGCTTGGAACACTTACTATTTATGATGAAGTGCAAAGATTACAACGAGAGCAATCAGATGTGTCAAATTATTTTAAGAAAAGAAAATATAAAAAACGTTAGGTCGGTTGAAAACTGTTAATAAGATTTTTTTATATTTATCAAAAACAGGATTCAATGGCTGTTAGCATTAATTCTTATAGAACCGGTGAATATCCATTTCCAAAACATGAGATAGATCCTAAGCTTAAAAAAAAGCAGTGGCATTTGGACTTTGGTAAAGCGATGTATGCCAATTGGGTACGTAACAAAACCGCAATCCCCTATAATATTCTTGATGAATACAAAATTCTTCGTTCTTATGCAGAGGGCAGGCAGGATCCCGAAATATACCAGGACATACTTCTTGGAGAACAAGAAGAAGGACCTAATTCCGGAGAGCGTGAAGGATGGTTTAATATTAATTGGGATATATTCAGTGTTGCTCCTAAGTTTATAAATGTTGTCCTGGGAATGATGGAAGACCAGGAACACGATATAACTGCTACTGCGGTAGATCCGACATCAGGGAAAGAACGGGAGGAAATAAAATGGCAGATGTGGTTTCAGTCTCAAAACAGGCAGGATATTGACTATGTTAATAAAAACTTAGGCCTGCAGTCACAAGCACAGGGGCAAGAGATGGGACCTGAAACGTCGGAAGAGATGGCTTTGTTTGAGGAGCTGGGGGGGTTTAAGATGAAGAAGGAGTACGCCATTGAAAGAGGAATAGATTATACTCTCTATATTAGTGACTGGAAGGAAATCAAACGAAAAAAAATAATTGATTTTTTGACTATCGGTATAGCATCATGCCGGGATTATGTTGACAAGTTTACACAAAAAGTCAGAGTGGAATATGTTGATCCCGCAAGATTGATTCAGCAGTACAGTCTGCGTAATGATCATAAAAATACCGAATGGGCTGGCCAGATAAAACCTATGAAAATTATTGATATCAGGGCTGCTATGAGTTCTGAACCTGAAGAAAACCGGTTAAGTGAAGATCAGTTAATGCAGATAGCAACTGATTTTTCCGGGACCAGCAGGAATCCATCGCTTATTGTCGGAGGAATAACTGACTTGCAGAATAGGGATGGATCATATAAATATGATAATTATTTGGTGGATGTTCTGGATTTTGAGGTGAAAAGTGTTGATATACGGTATAAGCAGAAAAGAAGAAACGAGAGAGGTGAGGAATTTTATTATGAAGATGAATGGGGAAAGATCAGGGATACAGATAACCGGACAACAAAGATTGTTGAAACAAAAACCGTGCACAGGGGGAAATGGATTATAGGGACAGATCATATTTTTGATTATGGTTATCAATACGATATACCCAGGCCAGGTAAAAAAGAGGTAGAGTTATCTTTCCATACCTATAAAATTCATGGCAGATCCATGATCAGCCTGATACAACCAAACCTTGACCAGATTCAGTTAACGTTTTTGAAAATGCAAAATGCAATAGCACAGGCTTCGCCTTCTGGCCTGGCTGTAGAATATTCAAGTTTGCAGAATATGGTTATTAAGGGGGGGGTTTTAGAGCCGTTAGAGATACTACAGATACGCAGAGGACAGGGAGATCTGGTTTATCGGGCAACAACACACCGGGGATATGTTGCAGGGCCGCATTCGGGCAAACCCGTTCAGGAACTTGAAGGAGGGATAGGGCAGAGCCTTGAAGAGTTTGTTCGAATATTTGAACTTAATTTTAATTTTATTCGTGAATTATCGGGAATAAATCAAATAGCTGATGCCAGTACCCCCGATCCCAAACAATCTGTTGGAGGGTCAAAGATGGCCGTTGCTGCAACAGGCAATGTTATTCGGCCAATATATAGTGCATATATACATTGTAAAGAACATGTGGCGAAGAACGTTGCCCTGAGATTACAGATTATTGTCAAGCATTCTAAAAAGGCATATAAAGGGTATTATCCGGTGTTGGGTAAAGCTTCTTTGCAGGCATTGAGTATTGGGGCAGAAATAGTTGATGCGGATTTTTATATTAAACTGATAGCAAGACCTACAAGTGAGGCCAAGCAAATGATACGTCTTACAGCACAGAAGGCCCAGGCCCCTGATAAGGATGGGCATATTGGTCTTGAATATCATGATTATTTAATGGTGGAGAGATTATTGGAGGCATCAAATTTAATATTAGCCCAGGCCGTACTGAGTTACCGGTCAAAAATGAATAAGCAAAGGCAAGTGTCATTACAGAGGGAAAATATGCAGATTGATAATAAGAATGCTATTAAAGTAATAGAAACTAAAGGGGATCAGGAAAGGAAGAAAAAGGAAAAAGAATTTGATTTGAAGAAAGAATTCGAAACACATAAAACAACTGAAATTATACGCCTTGAAAGGGAAAAACATAAAAATAAGATGAAAGAAATGGGAGCAGAGAAAATGCTGGAGGCCGAGGCCGAAAATTATCGTGATAATAAACCCGACAGTAGTAGTAGCAAAGACAGTAGTAGTAATAAATCAAAAAACAAGTAGTTATGCCAGACCCAAAAAAATTTGACGAAAGCGACCCGGAATTTCAAGCCTTAAAAGGCAGTATTGGTGATGTTGTAGGAAACGAAGGAACACCCCCACCGGGAGGCGAAGGAACACCTCCACCGGGAGGCGAAGGAACACCTCCACCGGGGGGCGAAGGAACACCCCCCCCGGGAGGCGAAGGAACACCTCCACCGGGGGGCGAAGGAACACCTCCACCGGGAGGCGAAGGAACACCTCCACCGGGAGGCGAAGGAACACCTCCACCAGGAGGCGAAGGAACACCTCCACCAGGAGGCGAAGGAACACCTCCACCAGGAGGCGAAGGAACACCACCACCTTCTCCATCTACAGAGGAAATAAGAATGCAGGTCGTGAATGAGATATTCGGCGATCAGTTTAAATCCTTTGATGATGTGAAGAAGGCAAAAATAACCGATACCTTAAAAGAGGTTAGTACCCTGAGAGAGGCGAACGCCACCTTTAAGAGCCAGGCCGAAGGAAGACCCTTTGGTTATGCTAACGAGAGTATTGCCCTTTTTAACGAGTTCGTTAAGAAAACAGGGATCCAGAACTACGAAGCTTTTAATAAGCTTATGAATACAGACCTAAGTAAACTTGGGGATGTAGAGGTGATGGTACTGAAAGAAATAACGGATAAGCCTAAATTTATAGGGCAAGAAAGTAAATTGAAAGCAAAATTCGAAAAACAATACAAGGTTGATGATGAGGAGATGGATACGGATGAGCTTGAAATTAATAAGATTAGCCTGGCAAGTGATGCCGAGACTGCGAGACAGTCATTGACGGAATTAAAAGGGGGAGTGAAGTTGCCGGAGGAAACTCCGCCAACACCACCCCCGGGCGGGCCTGTACTGACAGATGAACAGAAAACCCAGATTAAAAATGGTTGGGAAAATTTAACCAAGGAAATTGGTGATAAATGGAAGTCTTACCCACTTACACCAACAGGGAGGAAAGTCCCAATACTCAATTATGAGATACCTGCAGAGACAAAGCAAAATCTTATATCACATGCTAAAGATTTTTGTATTGAGAACCAAATGGAACTTAATGAGGAAAACGTAAAGCAAGTGTTTTCGATGATGCAGAGGGATTTGGTGGCAGATAATTTGCCAGCAATACTTCATGCTGTCTCTGAAAAGGTAAGGAGCTTAACGGCTGAGGAGTGGGATAAATTTTATGAGAATCCAAGTGGTAGTGGCAACACGGATATTCCACCTGCAGGAACTATATCAGACCAAGAACAGCAGAGGGATGAGATCTATCAGGCCGAGAAAGAAAACATTTCAGGACCAGGACAGGCTTAACCTATAAAAAGTAGTAATAAAAAGATTGTGCGTTTATTTATGTTGAATAGTTATAGTATTAATTAATAAGGAGAAAAAAATGCCGAAAGCAGTTTTAACATCTCCTGATGCTATTCAAGAGATATACGCATCAGAGGTAGTTTCCGGATTTGATATTCATAAGCCGGAATACCTGAATGACCTCTTTATGAGGTATGATGATCAAGGCCTGGCTTATTTTCAGTTGCTTAGATCATTAGGATTTGAGAAATCAGTAGCACAGGATACATATTATCATTTTGAGGAGAACAGGACACATGAACGAGCGAAAGTTCGGGCACAAGTATCAGCTCCCGCTCAAGGTGCAGATATTGTATTTATACTGGATACTGATGCCATGGATGCTAATAATAGATTTTATCCCCGAATGTACGATACATTGTTATTTAGTAATGATGTGACCGGATACATTCAGGATATTGATGTTAGCACACCGGCAGACCCTACGATCACCGTAAGGCTGAATGATGAAGACGATACATTCCCTCAGCTTGAAATAGGTGAATATATTCCAATAGTTTCGGATTCCTTCTCAGAAGGATCAGGGCAGCCCGAAGGTGCCATCCGGGGTGCATGGAAATACGATAACGATGCTCAGATTATCAAAGAAACTATCGGGATGACCGGTACGGAAATGGTAAATCAGACATGGTTTAAAGTTACAAGTGACGGCAAGAGTATTCCCGCATACTATCATCTTGGTCAATTCGATATTGATTATCGGATTACCTTGAAAATTGATGGTGCATTACTGTTCCAGAAAAGGACAACTAACGTATCCAGATCAGGGACGGAGCCAATTGACCCCGATACCGGTAGGGTAATCAAAACAACCGAAGGGTTGTTTCCCTATATTAATCGTGTTGGTAATGTGCACCCCTACACCATTGGATCATTTGACATCGCAGATTTTGATGATGTTAACCTGGTCCTGGATAGGGAGTTCGCGGGGAACCATATCCTTTCCCTTTTAGGGATAAAAGTACAGGGAGAAGTTGAGGACGTTTTGAAACTGTATTTTGCAGATACCAATATTCAGTATGCCCGGCAAGTGGCTAACAATGTTTTGTTCAATAAAAATGAGAGCCTTGGGGCCTCTGTAAACTTTAAATATCTCACGAAAAATGAGAGAACTTTTATGTTTAAGAGGTTTTCTAACCTAAGTAATTCTAACACCGTTGGTGGTTGGGCAGATGTTGGAGGTTATTATACCGGTTATAGTCAGGATTGGCCATCTGTAGGAGTTATGTTACCACTCAATAAAAGGAAAGATCCTAAATCCAAGAAACTGGTCGAATCCCTTGGGGTAAGATACAGGGCCCTGGGTCGCTATAACAGGCGTATGGAGGTCTGGTCAATTGGTGGTGCCGGCGAAGGAATGAAGGTAACGGAATTTGATAAACGCGAAACCTATATGAGATGCCACATTGGAGCTCATTTTAGAGGCGGGAATCAATTCGTGTTGCTTGATCCTCAGTAGTATTAGTAATGTTAACTGAAAAGGGGATTTCCCGCATATTCCTGGCGTTTACTTAACCCCCGGATTAGCCCGGAGATCCCCTTTTTTTAAAACTAAAAAAGTATGTTGTTTAAAAATGGAGTAATTTACAAAATGACGGACAGAGAGAAAAAGGAGCTTCGTGCAAAATTTTCTTTTCCTCTCAAACTTGTTTATCCTGCAAACCTTGTTCGCTCAAGTACAGTGAATAGGTTACCGGATAAACCACGGAGTATTAATATTCCTTGCAGGAATATATTCAGAAACCGGGATGGTGAGACAGAAGAGTGGAGATGGGCTAATTCTATATCATATGATGCCCTGAATAGAACAAAATATACTCCGAGAAATCTTGGTTTTATGGGAGATGCAACATTAACAGAGATGGATCTTGAATTGTTGTATTTCTTGTATTATAAATCTCCTCATTGTTATAATGGGGCGATTGATAAGCAATTTAGAAAGAAATCATATTTTATGATAGAAGACCTTGTTAGAATTGCTACTGATACGGTCAACAGAAAAGCTATCATATCAAGATATGAAGTTCTGTTAAACGATTCAGAAATTGGATTGCCGGAAAAAGAATTAAGAGCCCTTGCAAAAGCTTATTTTATTCCTAATGTTGATAAGTTGCATATTAATCAGGTAAGGGTTGCTGTTGATTTAAGTGTTAAGCGTGATACTAAACATGGTATTGAGAACTTTTTTGAGTTATCAAAATCAAAAGAGTTTTTAGAGGCCAGGGGAAAAATACAGACAGCCTTAGACCTTAAATTGTTTCATTTTGATCCAAGATCTCGTACTTGGAGATGGAGAACAGTGGAAGGGGAGAAGGCCGAAAGTATTTGTAAGGTACTGACCAAGACATTACCAGAAAACGCCATGCTTGAATGGTATCAGAATAATTCCGATTTCAAAGAACGTCTTGATGCAGAGCTTGAAGGATTAGGAGCAATGGAAGAAGCGAAGAAAGAGCTTGATACGGAGCCAGGGGCAGGACCGGTGTAGTATATAACGGTCTTTGATATTGAATGAAGTATTTATAAAAAAGGGTACTGCTTTTTAGCGGTATCCCTTTTGATATTTTTAACTTTATGGAAAATTCTGATGTTCAATTTGACACGAAATTTAGATTAGACCTCACCCCAAACAGAACAGTTGAGATCTATGACACTATTGATTATTCGGGCCTGGGAGAAGATATTAATGACTTTGTTGGTATCGTAAAGGTTTCCGGCCCTTCAGGAGTAATCTATGAAAATACAGACTTTAACAATCCCGATATAGTACCCGGTACGTCACGGCAGATGACTACTTTAATATATCTTATTCTTGATCCCCTGAATGATTATCAGGTGATGAAAGGGCAGTATACTATTAAGTATAGTGTTAAAGACACGGTTTCAGAGAACACTTATGAAAATTCTAACGTTTACGGATTTCATTTTGACAATCCTACGATGGCCGTTAACGTGGATAGTGGTCCTTATTCTGCAAAATTAAGGAGTAATGATAATACGGATTATGGCAGTGATATTTCTCTTCTTACAAGGGAGCATAGAATACAATATCCTACGGATTTATCACTTCCCGACATAGTAACCACATTAGCATCCTATGAAGTAGATCCTATTTATACAAATGAGTGGACAATAATTGTAACCTCAGTGGTTGATTATAAACAGGGAGATGATCTTGAATATCGCTGGGGGGGGACCCAGACAGTTACGCATTGTGTGACCGGGGCATGTATCAGTTCTTTTTATAGTAGTGTTGATGAGATGCTTACCATGTACCGGGGATATATTGGAGTAAATCCAAGCAGGGCAGGGGTGTTCAGGGAAAGGTTACAACAAATTAATACAGCCTGGCAATTACTTGATATTGCCTGGATGTATGTAGATTTAGAAGAAGCGGACAGGCAAGCGGAAACAATAAGGGAAATTATTGAAAAGTCGGATATTGATATGTGTCCTTCCGGTTCAAGTGTACAGGTTGATGCCTGTCCTGAATGGGGGGGAGGACAGGGTGGTGGATTTTATACCGAAGGTACCGGTATTGATATTGATGTTCAGGGGAAAGTTATTTCATTAACTGATTATGGAGAATTAAAAATATCTGCTGATGATACTACCATGGGATTTATCGAAGACAAATTTACGGTATCTCATGGGGGGAATGTGACAAATATACTTGAGCTTACTACCTTAAGTCCTGGGGGGGGCGAAATTCGTCAACTTCAATTAGACGAGAGTAAGATTTCGCATGATAGTATTGGTGATGTTTCTGCGGACGATCATCATAACCAGGCACATATTCTGGCAACGTCAGGAGATCATACAGGGGCATTGCCTTTAACGGATCTTGATAATTATGCAGTAGGAGCTTTAATGTATGGAGGTGCTGCCGATTGGGCCGTGCTTGGGGGGGGGACGGAGGATTATGTATTAAAAATGGGTGCTACATATCCTGAGTGGAGTAGTTCAGGTGGTGCACACGGAGATCATACCGGCCACGTAACATCAGTTGGGCTTGGAACAACAACCTTAACCGTTTCTGCTATAACAGGACAGGCAGAATTAACATCTGGCCTGGTGAATACAGATGAATTAGTGCTGAGTGATGCAGGAGTTATAAAAAGGATGGATATTTCCGTTCTCCAAACCTATATGCAGGATAATCTAAACTTTACGACTGGTGGTTTTTGGACAGTAACAGGTGATGATATATATAATAACAATAGTGGTAATGTAGGAATTGGAGCAGCCCCAGGGGCCTATAAATTTGATGTTACGGGAACAGTAAGGGTTACGGGTAATTTATTTGCCGAAGCAAATGTTCAAAATTCTTTATTTTCATCAGGGTGGTTTGGTAGTAACTGGCAAATAACATCAGCCGGAGATGAAGAAGTAGAAAATATTTTAGTACGAGGTGCTGCACGATTTCGGGAGTTAATAATAGATCAACTTTCTATTATTGCAGGAACAAATTTGATGTCTATTGCAAGAGGTAAGGTGGCGAGTATAAATACAGGGGAGAGTAAAATAACCCTTGAGGATCCAAACAATAAAGGAACATCCGCTTTTGCTGTTAATGATTTTTTCTGGATTAAGGCTATTGATATCAACAAAGCAGTATTTTCTGATTGTAGGGGGCAAATAACAGCAATAACAGGACTTACTCTTACTTTAAATTTTGCTGTAGCCGGGGGAAATGGTGCAATAACGGATGTTGCAATAGGTGATGTTATCACTCAAAGAGGACATCCTACCAATACTGACAGGCAGGCAATGATATATACTACTGTTTCTGATAGTGATGGACCTTTTAGAAGAGTATTAACAGGGGTAGACAGTCTTGCAGCCTTTACTGATTTAGATAATGTAGGATTACAAGACGGGAATCTTGAAAATCTTGCCAGCTATGGAATTGTTCCTGCTTCACCCGGTTTTGGATCATATTCAGACAATGTTTATTTAACAGGGAAAATTATAATTTCTAATCCCGGTGACATAAATACTTCGGACCTTAATAATGATGCCGGATTTACTGATGACACCGCCGCAGATGCAGCACAGGCAGACGCTACAACAGCATTAGGGTTAATTCCTAATGACGCAGATGGATTGATAGACCGTGCAGCTACTCCTGACGGAGCAGGATTATATCTAGGTTCTACACATTTGGGTTATTACAATGGAGGTGCCTGGAAAACTTACATGGCCAGTAACGGTGATTTTTTCTTAAGTGGGACAAGTGGTTATTTAACATGGGATTCTTCGGAAGAAACCTTAACAATTAAAGGAACGGTTAATGCAAGTGATGGAAATATCGGAGGATGGGATTTATCGAGTAACTCAATTCATCATGGAGCGGAGAAACTGACAGATGGTTATGCAACCCCAGGAACGGCAACATTTATGGCAGATGGTTCATTACACCTTCCTAACTTTTATGTTAATGCAGAGGGGGGACCTAATTCGGGGCAGTGCGGACTAAGAGAAGTTATAGACATATCTTTTGTGGGATTTGCTTCTCAGAAAATTAAAGTTACAGGCAGAGAAATACGGGAAGATGGAGCGAATTTTGATTCAGGATATATTTATATAAATATGTTTGGTTATCAGGGGGGGAGTACAAAATATCGTTCAACAACCATAGGAAGTGGGAAAGGAAATCCTTTGCTTATAATAAAAGGAGAAGATAACAACCAGCAGGGAACGGTAACTATAAATGCCCAACCTAATTTTGGTAATGTTCCAACTAGTCCTTCCGGCTTAAATTCGGGGGATATATGGAATGATTCCGGAACTTTAAAAATAGTTACATAACATGGATACTGTTTCATATAATACTGAAGAAAAAATTAGACTTCTGAGAGCAAATGGATATGTTGTCAGAGAAGGGAAGGTTTTTGTTGTAAAAGATCGTGTTCCTATTGCCTCGAGAAGTTCTTTTGCTTTTAAGGCGGGGAGAAAATATGATATTGATACGGTTTTTGATAGCACTATTAAGAGTATTTTTTTAAAAATGAATCCAACAGGAGGAGGGGAAGAGGAAGAAGAAGAGGAAGGGGGATTTTATACCGAAGGGGCAGGTATTGATATTACCGGGGCAGTTATTTCATTGTCTCATTTAGGGCTTGAAGATCTAACGGCCCCGGGGGAAGACAAGATATTATTTTATGATTATTCAGCAGGAGCAGTGGGGTGGGCCAATTTTGCAGAAGCTACTTCTAAACTCAAAATTTCATCGAATGACACTACTCCGGGTTACCTAGAGGATAAATTAGCATTATCTTATGGAGGCAATGAGTCAGAAATCCTTGAATTTTCTACCATTGGGGAGGGTGCTGATGAAACAAGAATACTTCAAATAGACGAGACTAAAATTTCACACGATAATATTGCGGATGTTTCTGTAGATGATCATCACAGCGAAGTTCATACTTTAGCAACTGCCGGGCCACATACAGATAGTTTACCTTTGGTAGATTTAGCACCCGGTACAGCAGGGGATATTATAACCAGGCAGGTAAGTGATTGGGCGGTTCTTGCAAAGGGAACTCAAAATTATGTATTAAAAATGGGTGCAACGTATCCTGGATGGGGGACGGTGGATTGGTCGGAGTTAACAGGGTCACAACCAGCCCCTATTGCTCATAATCATGCTTGGTCAGATATTACTTCCGGAGTACCTACTACTTTTGCAGGATATGGAATAAATGATACTCTGGCCAACTTGAATACTGCCTTATCAGATGCTACTTTATATGAATGGGAAGCTGATCAGGGAGCTGTAAATATTCATGGAGATAATGTAGTTTATGGTTCGGCTGCTTCTACTGCTTGTGTCGGAAATGATGCAAGGCTTTCGGATGCACGTACTCCTACGGCTCATGCTTCCTCTCATATAACAGGAGGCGGAGATATTATAGCTACGGCTACTTCAACTGCTGTTGGGTTATTGCCTATTCTTTCTAATGTAGTTACTGAATATCTTGATGGTACAGGGGGATGGTCTGTACCTACCGGGGGTGTTTCTTTAGGGACTACTACTCAGATTCCATATATGAATGTAGCAGGAGATGATTTTCTTTATTCGGCAAACCTTGTTTTTACTGTAACTGGATTAGGAATTGGAACAGCAAGTCCTCAGGAGAAACTTCATATTCAAGGAGCAGGAGCACAAAGATTAGAAATAGAAACAGATGATGAGAGTTCTCCTGTATTAAAATTTACAAGAAATAATTTAGATTCTAAATCAATTTATTTAGCAAATGATCCGTTAGGTGGTACTTCGCTTAATTTCTATGACTATGATTCTGGTGATACGAAAATGATTTTACTTGATAGTGGAAACGTAGGAATTGGAACAACAAGTCCAATTGAATTATTACATCTGAAAACAGCTTCGGGAACGAGTACAGATTTTGCTTTGGATGAAGCAGGTATAGGTTGGAGAATAAGAAATGATCAAGCAGCTAATAGGTTAGCGATTGCATCAGTTACTTCTTCAACAGGGGAATTATTTGATCAACGCACTGACAGATTTACGATTTTAGCAGATGGAAAAGTAGGAATAAATGTAATAAATCCTGTTAAACAACTTTATGTAAAGTCATCTCAAGATGTTATGGTTACGTTTGAGTCTACTGATGCAAATGTGTTCCTTTCTTTTATGGACAACACTACAACTGATAATGCAAAGGTAAGAATTGGTGCCATAGGTGATAATATGAAGTTATTTGCAGGTGGTTCTGAAAGAATAAGAATACTATCAGATGGAAAAGTTGGAATTAACGATGATTCTCCTTCGTATCAATTAGACGTAAACGGAACAGGGAGGTTTACAGATACTCTTACTAGTACAAAAAGTGTAGCTGCAGGACCTAGTTTTAGTGGTGGTAATTTATTGTTTGCTGGTGATCAAAATATTTATTTCAATGTAGATCAAAATGACGATTTTCTAGAAAATCATTTTTACTTTTTATCAGATACTAGTACTAGTGGGGGGGGTAATATTTTATTTTTCATTAGTGATCTTAAAACATATTGTGCTACTAAATTAGGGATAAATAATAATGATCCTACTTATTCATTAGACGTAACTGGAACAGGAAGATTTACAGATGATGTAATTATTGGAACTTTAAATAATGATAATGCTCTTATTACAACAGATGCAAATGGAAAATTAATTTCTGAAACAAATCTTATTTTTGATGGAACAACCTTTAAAGTAAAAGGGGCAACTTATGAAACACAAATATTACCTCAAACAATAGACTTTACAAGAAATTCTGCAAATTATATTAAAGCTGCTACTGCGGGTGGTTATATGTGTTTTATAACAAATGGGCTTGCTCAGGCTTCTGTTAATTCATTGTTGTATTTAACTACAACTGAGGTTCAATTAAGATATGGTTCAACTGCTCCTACTGCTCTAAAACTTGAAACAACTTCAACAGGAGTAAGAATAACAGGTTCTTTATTAGATATTTATGGAGCAACATCTGCCACACTTAATTTAGAGGCAAATGCAGGACATTGCTATTTGAATCTTGATGCTGGTGGGGCAGGTAATGATATCCGTCTTCAGTTTCAAGATGATGGAGCTAATAAATGGCTACAAAAGTTTGAAAGTAGTAATGACAGTATGTTTTTTTACAATTATGCTCTTGGTAGTAATGTAATTACTATGCTAAACGATGGAAAAGTTGGAATCTTGGATTCAACACCTTCTTACATATTAGACGTAAACGGAACAGGAAGATTTACAGGCAATCTTTATTGTAACGCTTATATATATCTTGGAGTTAGTGATTACATATTATTTGGAACAGATGTTAGCAGAATATATCACGATGATACAGATTTCTTTATAAGAAGTCTTAAACACGGTGGTCGTATTATAATGCAAGGTGAAAATGCTGCTGGTTCAAACAAAGCATTAATTTATGCCGATCCTGACGGGGCAGTGGATTTTTATTATGCTGGAGTGAAGAAATTTGAAACGACTTCTGTAGGAGCGACTGTTACAGGTAGAATAACAGCAAATACGGCTGTTGCTGCAGGATATGCAGGATTTTTTTTCAACGATGGTGGTTTTACTACTAGGTGGGGAATCGGGATTCAATGTGGCGAAGATGTTGTTTCAACTAATAATTATCCTATTAAATTTTTTGACGGAGATTATGGTGGTATTGCAAATATAAATTACGATACTGATTCTATTCAATTTGCTTTTACATCTGATATTACATTAAAGGAAAACATAAAAGATTATAATATTGATGGATTGAGTATTATTAAACAGATGCAATATCGGGTATACAATTGGAAAAGGGATTCTAATAAACTTGAATCTCATGGCTGGATTGCTGATGAAGTTGAGCAGATATTTCCTGATATGGTTTCTGTTGACCCTGAATCAGATTATAAGATGATATCCCCATCAAAATTAATTCCTGTTATGATGGCAGGAATTAAGCAGCATTATAATATTACTAAGTCACATGAGGATAAAATAATTCAGTTAGAGAAACGAGTTAAAGACCTGGAAGATGAAGTTGAACTTTTAAAAAATTGATATATTGTATTTTTTTATTAATTAAATAGTTATAGTTATGAAAAATGACGAATTGTATGTAATGAGAGACGGTTTAAATGCTGTTCCTGACAAGGTATCTTATGAGAATGTGAAGAAAAAAGGTATTATTAATTTTAAACTTGCTGTTAGTAAGAACAAATGGATGCTTAATAATCATCTTAAAGATGTAGAGGAAGCGATTAAGTCCTCGGAGGATTATAGTAAGTATCGAAAGGAAGAACAAGGGCTGAGCAAGAAGTTTTGTCGCAAAGACGAAGAAGGTAAAAACATTATTATTCCTACTGTAGAAGGGCGGGTGAAAGGAGAAAGATATGATATAGAGGGGCAGGGCGATCCCGATAGTGAATATTCCCGGGCTTTTGAAAAACTAGAGAATAAATACAAAAAGGAAATTAAGGAAAGGAAAGAGCAGCTTGAAAAATTTAATGATTTTCTTGAAGAGGAGAGCGATTTTGAGCCTTACCTGATTCCTTTTAATTTGGTGCCGGATGATCTTCCCCAGAGTGCTATGGATGGGGTTTTATTTATTATCGAATTTAAAGAAGAGAAAAAAATATCAAAACCCGATAAAAAGAAAAAAAAGTAAGCTATGACATTAATGCAAATGTATGATTTTATCAAATTTATTGGTGATAAAGATTTTAATGGCAATTTTTTTAAGCCCGAACATTATAAGTTGGCTATTATAGCTGCAAATATTGACTTGTTTAAAAAAGTTACGGGATTACCGGAGGAATACCAACCAGGAACACCGGTGGCCAGGGAATATTTTGAAATGAACCATAAAGCCTTGGCAGAGATAAGTGCTTTCAAGCTACATGTATTTGATCAAGCTGTTAGTAGCGGGGCTTTTGCAATACCAACGGGTTATGTGTATTGGGATTCTATGACTTATAATTGGCAGACTACAGTAGACGGGCAAGCCCGAACATTTCCCCGACCGGTCGAATTGCTCCGTGAGAGTGAGCTGGCAGACAGGAGGGGAAATTTCACTAAAGCACCATCGGCAAAATATCCTGTTACCGTGATGAGAAGGAATATGACAGAATCTCCGAATGACCGGTTTGACCTTTATCCTAACACAATTAATGCCGTGGATATTCATTATTATAGAATGCCTGTTGAGCCGGTGTTTGATTATACAATTGTAGATAATGAGATAATTTATGCTTCGGGGACATCTACTGAATTTGAATGGGGAAAAGAGAAACACATGGACCTGGTAAGGATCATGATGAGTTACCTGGGGATGAATCTTACTAAACAGGACCTTATACAATATGCAGAAATGCAAAAAGCGAAAGGAATTTAATGAGGAAACAAGTGTTAATAGAAATGGTTGAATCACGTCTTTCAGGGGGTGATACGACCGCAGATGTTAAGAGCAGGTACCATGGAGCAATAATTGAAAAGCATATCGAGGCTGCTTATAACAAACTTATCAGGGATACTTATGAAGAAGGCGTGAAGAATCAGGATTTTTCTCAGCTTGATATGTATGCCAGGACTTTTAGGAATATTGATGTTAGCGATGATACTGATAGAAACCTAAAATATTCTTTATTACCATTTCCTCCCGTAAGGTTGCCTGAAAACTTAGGTATACGAATGTTGTATCCACAGAACGATCCCACAAATCCGTTTGCCCATGTGGATAGCAATTCGCAAGCGGTTTTTACAGTATTAGACGTGGGAAGAGTGGACGATGTTCCTTCCTTTTGGATTGAAAAGTACGAGGGCAACGTGTACAGGATCTATTATGATCAGCCCGATCTTAGTACATTAAAAATAGCAGTATTGATGCTTTTGCCACTTAGTCAATATGATGATTTTGATGAAATACCCATGCCGGCAGGGCAAGATCTGGCAGTTGTAGATCTTATCGTGGAGAGGATGTCTGCTATGGCTCCGGAAGATCAAATTAACGATAATATAGCCAAACAATGAGTTTAGCAAATACTAAAACAGCAGGGTTGGTTAACCTCAAATTTGTGGTGATGTCTTATCTTAACAGGATAAATGACTATTCAATGAGAAATTATAAACGTCTTGCTCAGATAGTGATAGAAGGGTTTACTGACCTGAACCTGTATCATACTACAAATATAGAGGTGGAATATCTGTATATGGATGAGGCAAAAATAGTTAATGTTCCTTCGGATTTTATTGATTGGGTTAAGGTGGGGATTCCGGTTAATGGAAAATTAGTTACACTGACAAAGAGAAAAAACATGTTATTGCCCCGAAAATTCCCAGACGGTAAAGATGTTGGACATCTTGATAGTGCGGATCCTGGTAACGTATCTTCTTTTGTAAGTCATTTTAAGGGCGGGAAATATGTAGGAGCTCTTTATGGAATGAGTGGGGGGTATAATGTAGCATATTTCCGGTATGATGAAGAAATGAGACAATTTATTTTTACACCGGAGGTACCAAGATCAGAAATTGTACTTGAGTATGTCAGTAGTGGAGTATCTTTAACCTCATCAACGACTATTCCAAGACCAGCAGTTAAACCATTATTGTCATGGACGCACTGGCAATTAGGGGAATTTGATAAAAGAATTCCTGGTCACGAAAAAACACGCAGGGAAAAACTTTATGACAGGGATGTTATGGAATTAAGATCTTTTGTATTCACTCCTACAATGGATGAATACAGGGACATTATGTATAAAATGCTTAAACAGTCACCCAAACGCAGGTAATTAAAATTGTAAAAACAATGATAAAAGAAGTACGACAAAGGTTTAGGGGAGGACTTAATTCGGATGATCACGACAAAGATGTTCCGGAAGAAGATTATAGAAGTCTTTTGAACATGAGGTCTGGTATTTCTATAGCTGCTTACGGGGGCATGTTGGAAGCGATACAGTCTCCGCTGCTTAAAAGTGTTGCGGGGGGTCCGGTTTCTTCGGCTTCCAAATGTATAGGGGGAGCTGTGGATAAAGAATTTGATAAGATTTATTTATTATATCATGAGCCAACGGTAGCTGACTTCGTGATCGTGATCGATGCTAATAATGAAACAACGGCTATAATATTTAAGGATCTCATAGGAACATATGGCGTTATGAAATTAGATCCTCTGTATCCTGTATATAATGCAAGAGTACTGAACGGGAAATTTTTTTGGACAGATAATAATGAAGAGCCGAAATATTTGAAGATTGATAAGGCTATACAGTATATGGCTAATGGGTTTGATGATGTGCAACAATATTCAGGAGAATGGCTGGCAACAGAATCATACCTTACCGGCGATGTTGTAGGGCATAATGGGTATTTTTGGACAGCATCTCAGGGTAGTACAGGTGAGGAACCCGAGAGTGGGTCATCTTATTGGGATCAGAAAAGTCTTATTTTGGATAGTTATAAACCCCAATTATTTATTGAAGATGTTTTGTTTATTGCGACACCTCCTATTGATCCCGCAACATATACTTATATAACTGATACGTCCAGAAAATCAAATAATCTTCGTGGAAATCTTTATCAATTCGCTTATCGTTGGATCTATGATGATTTTCGTAAAAGTGTTTTTGGACCCGTGTCAAACATTACTTTGCCAGAAGGCGATGAATCACATGATGGTGAACCAAACGAAGATACAAGTGTAAATAATCGCATTGATATAAATTATGGATCAGGAGGATCAGGAGTTGTGCATATCGAGATTATATTTCGCAGTTCTAAAGATCTTTCGACATGGTATAGGGTTACCGTGGTTAATAAGTATGATGATAATGATTATCAGACATTAAGAGATTATCAGGACAGGGTGTATTCTTTCTTTGATGATATTGTTCCATATGCTATTTCTGATACAGAAGTTTATAAACCTTTTCATTACGTTCCTCAAAAGGCAGGGTTTCTTGAAATAATTGAGGATAATCATATAATTTTTGCCGATCCCACCGAAGGGTATCCGGAAGTAAAATTGGGTGTAGTGGTTGAGAAAAGTATTGTGGGAGATACCACTGATCCTGTAATTATTACTATGCAGGTGGAGGTTATATCATGGGATTTAGCCCCCGATCCTCCTAATCCATTACAGGAAGAAGGACATTATATGATAATTCTTCCTGAAAAAGGTTATGTTGGATCGGTGTATAAAATTGTAGAATATTCAAATAATTATACAGTAGTAAAAACAGCTACTTATATTATGTTGTCAGGTGATGAGGCCGGATATCCTAATAGCGTAAGAGATGCTCTGGTTACGGAATGTGGTGTGCAGGGAATAGATGTTGATACATGTTATTCTTACCTTACCTTGGACGGGATTATTTGTTTTAATAGGCACATAGTACAGTTAGGGCAGATTGAAAATTATTATGAAACAATTGGATATAAGGTAGAAGGGCAGGTACAGGACCCCGGAGAACTTATTGCCAAATATATTAATCTTAAGGCAGGAGCTACTCATGGCCTGGGAATGGTTTATTATGATGACCGGAGAAGACAAAACCCGGTTTCCGTGACTAAAGAGATGGGCGTTTATCTTGATTTTTATAATGATGACAGGGGGTCAGGGAACCTTGAGCATGATAAGCATTGGCAGATAAAACTTATTATTAATCATATACCTCCACCGTGGGCCACGCATTATCATATCGTTTATACCGGAAATCTTAGCATGTCCTATTGGATACAGGCAAGAATAAATAGTGTGGAATTTCAGACCGATTATATCGAGATTAACATAAATGATTGGATTGATAGCGTGAAGAATGCGTACAGGAATTTTGAAGTTGACAGGTATGATTTTCAGAATGGTGACAGATTGAGGGTTATAGGATATATAGATTCGGGATCATTTACTATGTATGACCGGTATATTGATGTTGAGGTTATAGGAACAGATCCGGAGGATTCGGATATTTTAAGGATACAAAGATATTTGGATGATACAGATTTGACTGTTGATCATATGGTTGAGATATACAGACCAAAAAGAACAACAACTGCGAACCTGTACTTTGAGATTGCCCAGAAATATCCGATCATTGTAACAGGTGATGGGCCTATTCATGGAGGCGATGTAGATCAGACAATAAATTCTTATGGACAGAATATAACCGGGGCAGAAGTAACTGTTGTTGCGAATGACAGTTATAAATACCGGAGAGAACTTTTAGATGTTACACAATTTTATTGTGAAAGTGCTCATCTTAGTGATTATACGAGGCCGTCTAACCTTATTGGTTTGGGGTTTCCAAAGATTGAAAGCGATTTGGCACGACAGGTGCGTATGAAAAACCGAATACGTTTTGGCGGAATATTGAGTATTGGAACAAAAAATAATCAGATCGCAGATTTTGAGTACGGTGATTATACAGACCTTCCAGAAAAACACGGGGGGATTTATGGATTGCAAGAGGTTGGGTTTGTACTGAAGATTATCCAGGCACATAAAATATGGAGTATTTATATTAAAAGAACTTCTTCATTTAATCCTGACGGATCGGAAAATATTATCTTAACAAATACGATCCTGGGAACAAAAAGGCCATCGACACAAAATTGGGGCACACAGAATCCTGAAAGCGTACTTGCACATGAAAGGCACCTTTATTTTTGGGATCGTAGTACAGCCAAGTTTATCAGGGATAGTGCGAATGGCCCGTTTGCGGTTTCGTCTTATAAGATGAGAACATATTTCAGGAACTTGTCAGATACTATTGGAAATGAAACGGATGTTAGGTGTATTGTTGGTGTTAATGAAGGGTTTGAGGAAATATTTGCTCATTGGTTTTGGGATGGCCAGCATCGACAAACAATGGTGTTTAACGAGGATAAAAAACGATGGACACACGGCACGAATGAGGGGGTTGATAGATATATTAATTTCGGAAATACATTGATATCCACTATAAATAATAAGATTTTTATTCATAACAGGGGAAGTAATTACAATCAATACGATGGTTCGGTTTATAATCCATCAATTATATTCGTTGTTAATGTGGATCCTGATCAGGTGAAAATATGGAAAGCTATGTCAATAAAGGCTAATAGAAAATTTTATAATGAATCTTCTGATGCCTTGCAGGTGCCGGCAGATCCAAATTATCCCTTGGGTATGGAAACAAGATTTCCTGAAAGCTTGCTGGAAGCGAAAGAAGGAATTTATTATGCTCCGGTAATGAAAGACATGAATACGCCACGGGCAGGGTGGTCAGCAGACCAGAAGGCTATAAATGGAAGGGAGATGAGAGGGCAGGTGCTTATTGTTGAATTAGAAAATGACGGGAATGATGGAGAGTTTTATCTTTTAGAAAATATCAGGATTAGATATACAGATAGCGAAACAAGTTAAAGTTAAATATCATGGTACTACAAATGGGATTAGGTGCATCACAGTTAGTAGGATCATTCGGTGATCTTATTAAAACCGGTTATGGTATGTGGCAAGCCGGGAAGGGAAGTAAAATGCTTAGAAAATGGGAGAAAACCCGCCCAACGATGGGGACCCCTGAATCCATAGATGAAATGGTTAATTTATTCAGGAATCTTGCCGGGGCAGACAGGCTTCCGGGACAGGATATATACGAGGGAAATATTCGATCCTCGACAGCAACGGGAATTGAGGCTATTAAAGATATGCAATCGGGAGCCGGTGGTTTGGGGGCAGTAACCCAGATGGTTGCGGGAGAACAGGATAAGTTTTCGAACCTTCAGGCAAGGCTTGAAGAAATGATTTATCAAAACCAGGGTCGGTTAGGATCTGCCTTGGGTCAAAAAGGACAATATGAGCAGATGGCGTGGGATTGGAATAAGAAACAGAAGTACCAGGAGAAGATGGCAGAGGCTAACGCCATGCTAGGAGCGGGAACACAGAATATAATGGGCGGAACGTCTAACCTGTTTAAATCCATAGGGGATACGATTGGCCTGGGAGGAATATTGGGCATGAATAAAGGAGGAGATGAAAACAGTTCAATATTTAATCAGTTAATACAACGGTTATTGGGCCTTTCTGGTAATAGTGAAAGCGAAGAGGGAGAATAATCATAAAATTAATTAAATAAGAAACAATCAATGGCACTTAGACAATCTGGAATAAATCAATCCTTTGGTAGGGCACAGGTAATCGAAAATGAGCGTTATACCAGTCCTGCTTGGGAGTATCATATAGCCAATAAAACTGCTTTGAAAAAGAAAATGAGTGTTGATCGAGCAGAATTTGAGGAGTTTGATGATTTAAAGGCATGGGAAGATGATCGTAATTTCAGGGAGATAACCGGCGGCATGAGAAATCTTGAGGAAATTTGGAATCAATCTTTCCAAGCAGGATATAATATTGCTAACCCTACTACAGAAAAAGAACAATTGTTGGCTAAGAAATTTGCCCAGGAAAAAGACAGGGTGAAACAGGCCTCGGATCTTTATACAAGACAAGGGGCGGCGGTAAAGAGTGCTTGGGAGGCGATGCAGAGAGAGGATGTTGATAAAGTGAAAACGAAACAGAAAATAATGGATTATATTGATTATGAAGGCGATATATTTGAGAGGGCAAAACAAGTACCTGGCCTGGTTGTGCATAAAACTGAGCCAATGGATATATTAGAAACCATTACAGGTGGAGTGGCTGATTATACTAAAGTAACAAAAGACGTGCTAGAGAACGCATTTGATCCCCTGACGGGGAAAATTAAAAAGAAAACCTGGGAGGGTATTTCTACAACAGATCGTAAAGACGCACTTGAAAAGATATGGTTGAGCCAAAAGGCAATGGGCGATGAGTTTAGGGAAGGTATTGCAGATATAATGAGATCTGATATAAAGAATAACCTTGATCCCAATAAAGAAGAAAATGTTCATAAGTATTATTCTAAAGAATTTTTGAATGTAAAATCCGGCAGCAAGGTTGAGGAAACCTTCTATTCAGTTGGTGAAGGAGGACTTAAAATTTCGATAGGATCAGGTATTCCAAAAAAAGATGAACAGGGTATGTTTATTGGGAACCCGGATACTGTTCTTCTTTATAATGATAATGCAGATAGTCCGATAGAACATACTTCGCCTTTTGCGGTTAATTTACAGGGTGTATTCAAAAATACACCTAGCAGTTCTGTGGCCATAGATGTTACGGAAGATTTTGTAAATACCCAGGATGGCATGCCGGAGGTAAAAGCGGGGAATTATTCTGTACTTCCAATGAAAATAATTTGGCTTCCGGTAGGAGATGAGGATGTTGATTTGAATAAAGAACAATCGCCCTGGATGGGGCCAATACAAAGTATTTTTAGACCAATGAATACGTTTAAAGACAAACCAATAGGTGATGAACAGTTCGCGGAACTTGAAAAGATTAATGATAAGTTAACGGGATCGGGTAAGAGAATAAATTATAGTTGGATGCCGTACTTTTTGGTTAGAATGAAATATGGCCAAGTAGAGCAAGGAGACGATATAAGTTCATTTAATCGTTCAGATTATGTGCCTTATTCTGTAATAAAGGATGACGTAAAAGCTAAAGTTGGTGGGATGAAGGATGTGAGTTGGGATGAGTACGAACAAACTGTAAATGATATTACAAACCAAATGAACAAGGGAATATTTGATCCCAGGCAAGTGAAAAAGAAAAAACTTGATTATTAACTATGAATGGAATTGTTGACGATAAAAAGAAATTTCAGAAAGGGTTTGATGTAAAAAAAGAACAGTACAATCAAGCCAAGTGGAATTTAGTTAATAGCCCTGAATTTTCCAGGATGGTAGAGGAAGATAAAAAAACAGAGCTGGAAAGTTTTTTTGATAAGATAACAACTCCATATCTTAAGCACCAGGGATTAGAAGATCAACTTGAATTTGATCGGATCAGAGAAAGTTTTATTGCCGAGAATTTAGGTAAGGCCTCACCAAAAAAAAAGGAGAGAGATTTTTCTCCAATAGATTACCAGGCCGGAGAGACAGAAAAGTTGTATGATGAACTCCAAGTCGGAATTGAAGATATACTGCCAAGAATATCCCCTCAAACATTTATTGCCGAAGCAGATGCCATAAAAGGGCAGGTAACAGAATTGGGTATTAGAGAGCGAGAATCCCTTAAGGAGGGGCGAGCAGAAACAGCACTGCAGGCAGAGAAGGCGTTTAATGATCTAATGAGCGATAAGGAGTTTGGTTACATCAAAGATAATCCGGGAGGGTTTCTGTCTATTCTTCATACAGGGGAAAAGAGACGTATCGAGAGAAAATTAAAAGAGGATGGTTACGATAATCATGTGATCAAGAAGATTATACCCATGCTTCAGCAATATGCAGAAAGTGAGCTTGTGAGCAAGGAGAAAGAAACCACCCTTAAATATACCAATATACCCGAAGTAGCCAGGAAAGAGGCAGAGCCCTATATTGATGGATGGGAAGAGGGAACATTTTTAGATCCGGAGACAGGATTACACCGGAAACCGGAAACAGTAGAGGAAGCGGATATTGTTGCCTATATGCAAGAATTATTCGAGACAGCCCAGGTGCCGGCAGAGGAAGATCCAGAGATTACAGAATTAGGGGAAGAGATCAAGACACTTGACGAGGAAGGAGTAAGGGTAGAGGGGTTACGCAAAGAGGCCGAAGATTGGGTAGGGAAACAAGATGAGATACCAAGATCGGATTTCCTGATCGGTTATTGGGATCGTACAGATGCCTGGAAGAAGGCACAGCTTGACTATATTCAAAAAGCTAAGGGGATTAAGGGCCGGGTCAGTCAATATAACAAGGAGCAAGAAGGGGAATTGTCTGACACAGAAAAAGTATTACGTGATAATAAAAATGTTCCGTTTGTTAAAAGGATATTACAAGGTGATAAAGGTCCGGTAAGAAAGAACGAAGATGGTACGGAATCATCTCACTTAATGGCGTGGGGGGAGGCTGATGGAAAATATTATGTTTACCCTACCCTTACATATAAAGATGGCAAGTGGGATGAGCCTGAAGATCCTATGAAAACGGCTTTGGATGAAAAAAATTATATTGCTTTTGATGATAAAGAGAAAGCCGTTGAATTTGCTGCTGGATCGTGGAAAGAGGTGGCAGAGAAGAAAAAAGAACCAACATCGAAACCAACACCAACACCACAAGAAAAGCTTGATGACCGTATGGCCGATAGTTTCGTTAAGCTCCAATATTGGCAAAGAAGGCTTGAAGACGGAAAGGCAGCCTTTCAGACAGGGAAAATGTCAAGGAAACAGTATGATGATCTTTTACGCAATAAGGGATATGCACAGGCAGACTTTCAGGCACATGCGTTAATGGCCATGAAGAATGTAGGGCCTATGGATATTACAAAAGAAGACGGTTATTATGCACAGATATTTGGTAATGCTGCCTTACATTCATTTGTTGGGGAGGAAAATGTACTTGAGGCTAGTCCTGGATCTATAGATGCTGCGATCATACATAAACTTGCACAGATTGGTAATGAGACGGTTGGGCTTACAGATGAAGAGAAAAAACATATTGAGCCGGTTATGTGGGAAAGATTTTTTGAGTTTACAGGCAGTGCGGTACCTCATCTTCCATTACTCTTTATATCATCGGGAGTGTCAAAGTTTGCAAAAGGAGCAATGAAGCTGGGGCGTTTAAAGAACGGCTATAAAATTATAAGGCATCCTTTTTATAAAGCACCTACAGTCAAACCAGTTCCGTTAGGAACAAGACAAGCTCCTAAAGGCTTGCCCGGTATTGTTCGATGGGGGGGCGAAGAACCAGTACCCCATAAAGCAGCGAAATCAGTTATTGGTTTAAAAGATCCCGTTCCTATTGGCTGGGAGGTGATAAAAGAGGTTAATCCGACACGTATAAGCAGGTCAAGTGCTATAGCGTTAGAGTTTTTATTGGACGAGGCAATATTCACTGGTATAGGAGGATTTGCCCCTGGTGTTATATCAGGGATGAATGCAACACATACTCTTACGGACAGGATTAAGTTTAAAAGTAAGGTAGGCAGGATATTTGGGCCTTTACTGAAAACAACTTTGGGAACAACAGCAGGTATGGAGGTAGGTTTTACTACTGCGAATGCTGTTGAGGCAGCTTTTTCGGCGGATAAAAGTTTTAAAGAGGCCTGGGATCAGCAGTGGGGCAATATGGATGAGGCAGGAAAGAGAGTGGTGGCTGAGATGATATTTAATACTTTATTATTTGGGCCTTTACAGTTATATTCAGTAACATCTGCAAAAAAACTTTCTGATCCCCTGGGGGGTAAGTGGTATTCGTACCTCAGTCCTAAGTATTTTGATCGAGTGAAAAAAACGTCCCGCCAAGCAGAAGATTTAGGAATGACCAATACAGCAGAAAGAATGTATAGATGGTTGGATATATACGATGGGCCATTGGCTACAGAGGGTGTTAAGGAGGCCAGAATAGCCAGTAAATCCGAAATTGCCAAGTCGTTTGAAGATCGCTGGCTGGAAAGCACGTTAAAAAATTATGAGAATGCCATAACGGTTGTTGAGAACACCAGGGCAAAAAACAAATTTCCGACACAGGCTAAATGGAAAGAAGGGAAGGCAGAGAAATCTATACTTCTTAATAACCGGTTTCATACAGACCTATTACTTGAGGATCTGTATGAGAACAGGGGAGTGTTTAATTTTGAAATGGAAACGAGGAAGCAGGCTGGTAAGTTTATGCAAGCAGGTCTTAAGGAAGGGGAAGCTCCTATGTTGCCGGCATTGCCCGTGAGTGAAGGGGGAGACGTGTTTCCAAAGCAAACACTGACGATGACTTACGACAGGAAAGTTTATCAGGAAATAAAACAAGCTGAAGAGTGGGAAGGTAATAGGTTTGGCCCTCCACAGAAAGCTCTTGAAGGAACAATAGCTGATTTTAGACAGCAATGGACTGATCAATGGATGGAGACAGATAAACAAACAGAGCCGTTGAAAAAAGAGATTACGGAGATAGATGAGAAGTTGGGGAAATTCAAGGGACGTAAGGATCTTACTCAAAGACGTGAGATTGATAAGCTAAAAGAGCAAAAAGGAGTATTGATTAACAAGATAGAAAAAGCCTTTCAGGAAGTAACTACTGAGAATTTGCAGTTACAGGAAGGCGTTTACGATCTTGTAAGGGATAAGATCAGAGAGATAGATCCTGATATGACACCTGAGCAAATAGAGGATGAGGTTAATGTTTTGGCTGATCAGATATTAAACGGTGAAATACCGGTAGATATTTACGCCAAGCAACCTATGGAGGAATTCATAAATAAGTGGCTAGGTGAAAAATATCTTGAAGAAAAAGAATACATTGAAGGAAGAAAACAGGCGGGAGAAAAATTATTGGCTGCTATAGAAAAAACAAGAGAAAAACTTCCCGAAGGAGAAGAAATAGTGTTTGAACACCCTACCCGACAATGGAGGGATAAGATTATAAAGCGGGGAGCAAGGTTAGATAAGGAGTATCGGGAGGTTGTTAATGAAAAGGATTTAGTGGAATTTGAAAAACAAGTAAAAGTAGATTTAATAGAAACTGAACAAAAACTTAAGAAACTAAAACCTGAAGAACCAGAAGTAAAGAAAAAAGGGAAACCAGCACCAGCAAAACCCCAGGATTTTGAGATCCTGGCAAAGCAGGTATCAGAAAAGAGTGAAGACCCAGAGGAGATTGTCAGGATTTATCAAATGGGCCAGGAGCATTATCAGCCTAAGTTAGTACCCTGGCAGGAAAGGTTATTAACTACAAAAGTAACAAAAAAAAGTCTTGCGGAGTTTGGTGATCCTAATAAGTTTAGTATGGCCATGATGAAAAATTGGATAGGAAAAAAAGATCCAATTACCAAACAATATGCTGCCGGCACGAGCAAGATTGATGTTCTTGCCAAAGATATGACAGAGGAATTTGGCATCGAGGTAACTACTGATATGATTGCGGAATTTATTATGGAGAATCCGAGTAAGCAGAAGGCTGAGGCAAAGGATCCTGTAATGAAAGAACTGGAAATCAGGTTTAAGGAAGTTGCGGGGATGAGTATTGATAAGTATATTGAAGATGAACAGGCGTTTTTAAAAGGTATAGATAAATCAGACTTTGATTTTGTTGATGTAATGGAGATGCTTAAGGAAGAGGAAGGCATTGAAAGTATTACATTAAAAGATTTTGAGAGTATTCGTGAGAAATATTTCACAGGATTTCCATTTACTGAGGAAGAAGGACAAATTGTAAAAGAATATTTATATGAAAAAGAAAAGCAAAGTAAAAAAGCCGGGGAAGAACCGGCAGAAGGCATCACTCCAACTAAGGGAGTTGGTGTTAAAGGCAAAAAGGTGGAAGGAGAGCCAGGGGAAGTAGATATTTCGGTCGAACTGGACGAGATGACAGGCCTTTTGGGAGATATTGATTTTTCTTACGGATCTCCTGAAGGCAGACAAACGGATTCACCTAACGAGATTAAGTTGGCTAAGGTTGCCACTAAAATAGTCGAGCGTTTTGTAGGGAATAAAATATATAAGTTCCCGGAAATGATAAAAAAAGTAGCAGGGAGTGTTACCCAGGAGAAACTTGAAAGGTTGTTGCCATACCTTAAACAAGGGTATGGAGCATATATGACAACTATTGGAGCTGATGTAGAAGATACGGTATTTGAGAAGATGGATATTGCCCAGGCCAGGCGATTTAAACAAGAAGATATTGGCGAGATCTACCAGGCCATGCACGAGCCAGCAAAGAAAGAGGATTTTTCGGATATTGTTGGTAAGAGTTTTTTGTTTCCTAACCTGAGTAAGGGTAATTCTCAAAAGGTTTTAGATATTATTCGTGTAGAGGAGTGGGATGATAATGATGAAGGGTTGAAAAAATACGGAGGCCCGTTGTTTGCTGAAAAGCCGATCGGACAGAAAATAATGGTTGCTGTATATTCGGATAACAGTAATTATGGAGGATCAATGTTGGGGATTTCTGTTGATCAGTTGAGGGGAATGATCAAGTCAGGCGAGGCCGTTGCACCTCCGCCATTTAAACACATGCAGGAGTGGACTGAATTAAATAATGAAATTGCCAGGCAACGTAATGCTTTGGGAGAAACAGAAGATGCTCAAAAATATCTTGACCGGGGACAATCTGCCCCCCATGTAAGTTTACTTGAGAAGAGGGAAGGGGCGGCAGATCCTTTATGGAAAGAGAGATCGGAGAGAATGATAAAAATTGGGAATGAGAGGTTGGAGGCGAGAAAGATTTATGATGGCGAGGTTATTCCCAAGCCAAGTGATAAGATTACAGTATCTACGGATGAAGATATAATATTTAGAATTGACGGTAAGCGTAAAAAGCCGATTGCTGAATTTGCGTTGAAACACGATCCCGATCGGTGGAGGATCAACCTTGATATAATAAATGAATCTAATGAGCTTATGGCTCTTTCAGGGGCTTTGGAAATGGGAGGGAATACCTGGCTTAGTGATTATGTTGACTGGTTTAAGGCAAGCCTTGAAGACTGGCTTAGTCTTATTGCAGAGAGACAAAAACAGATAGTTCTTTCTTATAAGGTTGCAGATCCTAAAAGACTGCAACATGCACAGTCGTTATTTGATAATGATGTTGCCCAAGCCAGGGAAAAATTAAAAAATGCAAGGTCATACCTTTTACGTAATCAGATAAAGAACGATCTTCTTAACGGTCGCAGGGTTACTTTCACAACAGTTAAGGCCTTATTACCGGGCTACGGGTTAACTCTTACCGATTCGGAGATCCGGGACCAGATGGAGCTTGCATTTACAGAGAGGTTTAGGGATATAGCAAGGGACAGGAATATTTCCGAACAGGAAAGATTTAATAAGTTGGTTACGTTTTATAATACTCAGCCTTCTTTAAGCAAACTTACCAGTGAAGTTAAGGGCAAGCAACAATATAGTACTCCGGGACCATTAGCTTTTATGATGCACCAGTATGTAAACGGAGATGCAGCCAAGTATATAGGTGATAATTCGGCAGGAAATGGAATGTTGGTTATTTATGCAGATCCCCTGAGGGTGTTTGTTAATGACCTGTCAGAAAGCAGGTATAAGAATTTAAAAACATTGGGATTCAATCAGGTCGCCAACTTTGATGCGACAAAACCGGTAAAGGATACGGATTTCGATTTCATGGAGAGACATTTTCCTGCCGTTGTTCTTAATCCTCCTTTTGGATCGGTTCCAAAAATCAGGATGAAAGGGTTTGATGTATCGAGGATTGAACATATTATTGCCATGAACGGGTTAGATTTGATGAGTGATGATGGAAAAGCCGCGATTATTGCCGGAGGGCATCTTGAAGTGGATGAGGACGGAGCAATTAAAGGCGGTGATTTGTATTTTTATAACTGGCTTTATAAGAACTATGTTGTTGATGGTATTGTAAATATTGAAGGAGATCTGTATAGTCGTATGGGGACTTCATGGCCTATAAGACTTATAATGATTGGGGGGCGTAAACCCATACCAGAAGGCGTTGCTCCGATGTTTAAGGAAGAAGGTCTTACCCCTGCAGTTACCTGGGGGGATGTTTATAAAAATATTAACGATTTAATAAGTAAACCAAATGAAAAAGCATTATTACGACCCGTCATGGATGAGGGGGGAGGAAGTGATACGGATATTCGGATTGAAAGAAGGGTTGACGAAATTCCCCCGACCCAACCGGATGAGGCCCCTCCTTTACCCAAAGCTACACGACCTACTACTATTGGTCCCCCAGAGGAACCTGGCCCGAATATTCCAGGAGACATTTCCCAACCTGTTTCACCCGGACCGGGAGAGGCTGGTAGCATTCCTGGTAGAATCCCAGGAACTCCGAGACCTGACATCGGAACTTCAGGAGATCCAACCGGTGAAGGGATTACCACCCCTGATGAAACAATCAGAGGCGAAGGAGATGTTGGAAGAATTGTCCTTGGAGCAGTGGCTCCACGATCTCAGAGAAAGCAACAACTCATTATTAAACAGGCAGGGGGCGTAGAGCCATATAGACCACTTTCTAAAGGACCATCGGGAGAAACAGTCATTCCTTTGTCTCAGGCAAACGAAATGGAAGATGCCCTGTACCAACTTGCCGGGGAGATAGGGGATTTTGATAATTATGTAATGGGAAAACTCAATTATCCTTCAAGAGCAGATATGTATAAGGCTTTTTATGCGGAGCAGATAGATGCCCTGGCCATGGCATTATATAATATCAGTAATGGGGAGGCGGTAATTATTGGTGATCAGACAGGAGTTGGCAAAGGAAGGGTAGCAGCAGGCATTTTGAGATATGCTGTTAATAATGGTTACAGGCCAATCTTCATGACTAAAGATGCGGGGCTGTATTCGGATATTTATCGTGACCTGATAGGGATAGGATCTGGTGAGTTAAGGCCGTTTATGTTTAATAAGACATTTGCAGATGGCTCCGGAGCCGTGATCATTACTGATCCCGAAGGCAGGGAATTATACCAGTCAGATCCGGCAGCCATAAATAAAGCAATGGACGAGGGTGATATTTCAGAGGAATATAATGTTATACTTGTCAGTTATTCTCAGTTAATGACAGATAAAACAGAGAATGGGCGTAAGAAGAGAGCATTATTTGAGAATTTGGCAAGGAATAATATAGTAGTAATGGATGAAAGTCATTTGGCTAGCGGACAGAGCAATGTTGGATTCTTTCTTCGTGATGTACTAGGAAGTGCTGACGGAGCTACTTTCTTATCAGCTACCTATGCGAAACGTCCTGACAACTTGCCTTTATATGGTGTTAATACGGTGATCAGGGAGGCTGCTCTTACAGACGAAGAATTGGCTGAGGCTATAAAGGCTGGAGGGCCGGCCCTGATGGAGATTATTAGTTCACAACTTGTGGAATCTATGCAGCTTATTCGCAGGGAGCGTAGCATGAAGGGTATAGAGAATAACTGGATTGTTTACGGCAGGGACCCCGAGACAGGAAAGATTAATGATGCCGGTAAGGATATATTGAAGAAATATGATGCCGTTACTGATCTGGTGAGACAGATAATCAGTTTTCAGGAGATGTTTGTTAAGCCTATTATTAAAGCGTGGAATGCAAAGCTTAAGGCTGAAGGAAAGCAGATGGAGGAAAGAAGGGGAACTACAAGAATGGGCGTGCAAAATTATCCTTATTTCAATAAAATTTATAATGTTATTAACCAGTTATTGTTTACTCTGAAAGCTCAACATATAACACCTACCATTATTCAACAGTTAGAGAAGGGGCAGAAGCCGTTTGTTGCATTTTCTAATACTATGGAGAGCATGTTCAAACACATGATGGATGAAGGATTAGTCAGTATGGGAGATGAAGTTTCAACAAACTTTTCTTATGTACTGGAACGTGGCTTAAAAGGAGTGATGAAAGCAACAGTTGTGGACGAAACAGGTGTACCTCATCCCGAATATTTAGATCCGGGAGTTCTGGGCCCTGCCGGTCAGGAAACATATTATGCTTTGTTAGAGAAAATAAGAGAGATTGGCGAGGAAATATCTGCATCACCAATTGATATAATGATACATGAAATTGAAAAAGCAGGTTACAAGGTTGCAGAAATTACGGGTAGAAAAACAAAAATAGAGTTTACAGGTGATAATTATATGAAGGGGAAACTGGTTAGTAATCCTAGGCCAACTAAAAATGAGCTTATACGCAAGTTTAATAATGAACCTGGCTGGGTAATTCTTGGTAACGTGGCTTCGTCTACCGGTCTTTCGGCTCATTCATCGGTTGATTTTAAAGATCAGTCGCAAAGGGTGATGACTATTGTACAACCAGAGCCAGATATTAATGCCTATATGCAGAAGATAGGAAGGATTCATCGTGCCGGTCAGGTAACGGATCCGATATATAATAATGTAAGTAGTGTTGTGCCTGCAGAGCAAAGACTACTGATGATGACCCGGCAGAAAATAGGTATGCTTGATGCCAACACCACATCAAATCAGAAACAAAGCGAGAAGATGCTGGATATTGTTGATATTTTGAATAAGTACGGTGATCAGGTTGTTGAAGAATATTTAAGGGATAACCTGGATATTAATACTCTTATCGGTGATCCTTTGGGTATAGTTGATGAATCTAAGAACAGGGCAGAGAATCCTACAAGAAAAGTAACTAATGAAGTATCGATACTTACAACCCAGCAGCAAGAGGAATTTTATACAGACGTTATAGACCGGTATAAGGCCTTGATTGACTATCTTAACGAAACCGATCAAAATGATCTTGAGGTTAAGGCCTTGGATTTGCAAGCAGAGAGTATAAATAAAGACCTTGTTATTCGTGGACGAGGGGGGTTTAGTGCTTTCGGGGATGATAGTTTTATGGAATTAATGGATGTTAATAGTATGAAAAACCCCATGATGGCTAAAGAGATTGATGATCTGATCAATAAAGAGCTTATGGGAAAGACGGCTGAGGCACATGTAGAGGACACGTACAAAAAGATTTATGATGGCTTGCAGAAGAATCTTGAAAAGAAACAGCAGGAAGTTACCGAGATGTACGATATTAAAATAAAGGAAGAGCATCGCAGGTATGATGAGGCAGTTGAGAAAGGGAAAAATGTCAGGGACGCTGAGGAGATGAGGAAAGATAAAATAAATAAGCTTGAAGAGTTTAGAGGGTACAGACTTAGTACTGTTCAGAAAAATAACACTTTATTAACAAATTCGATTGACAGGTATATTAAGTTTTTCAAGGTTGGGGAGATTTATGAAGTTGCTTACGAGGAGGATATCGGGAATATTACAAGAATGAATAAGGGTTACGTTGTGGGTTATGATATAAATGTAAATAAACTTAATCCATGGGTCCCGAGTAATATAAGAATTAAATTTGCAACAGCAGATAGTCGCAGATCTTTTCAGGTCCCCCTGAGCAAGGATCAGTATTTGGACACGATTATAGCGAGCAGCTATTCTCTCTCACCTTCAGAGAGAACAAGTGCAAAAGAACAATGGGATTATCATTTGAAGGGTGCCGGTAAAAGGGTAAAAAGATATATTGTTACTAATAATATCCTGCAGGCATTTAAAGATTATAAGGGCAAGTTGATTGAGTTCACCACCAAAGAAGGATTGATAAAAAAGGGAATATTATTGCCTGATAATTTTGAGCCCCGTGTGGATAAAATGGTAACAATCGCCATCAAGGATGCAAAAAATATTATACTGGCCCTGGCAAACAAGGATTATGTAGAAACCACGGATGGCCATGTTAGTATCATGAAGGGAATACCGAGATCTATGGAATATAATTATGGTGATTATACAGATGATCAATTATATACCTTACGTGTGCCGTCAAGCAGGGAGAAAGGAGCTAAATATTGGGATGCCAGTAAAAGCAAGTTACCGGCTATCATGTTTGATGGTGAATTTACACAGATCAATCAAAGTTTTAACGGCTTTTTTAGGGAAAGTCAGTTAGATGAGGTATTACAGATATTAGATGATTACAGGCTTACCATTGCAACGAGGCCGGAGAAGGTTGCTCAGAGTGCGTTTAATGCAGCTGAGGCTCTTCATGGACAGTCAAGTGTCGTACAAGATTTTATTGACACAGCCACGGCCATTAAGCGTGATAGCGACTTACCACCACCTGACGAGGATATTCAGTATGAGAATAACACCGGGGGAAGGGTTGGGAGAATATCTCCTGATCCTCTGCCAAGTGAAGGTCCTCCAAAAAAGATATGGGAAATACAATTATCTATACCACGAAAGTTCCGGGCAGGTGTCAGGTATCAGAAACCACGTAAAGGAATTGCGGGATTTTATGTACCTGGCGAGGAGATGATTATTTTGAAATACCAGGGAGATCTTGACGTTACAGCACATGAGTTAGGTCATCGCATTGATGATATGTTTGGGATAGTTGGTCCGGAAGTGAGCTGGAAGATCCCCGATATAAATCATGAATTAAGCAGGTTGTGGAAATATGGCAGTAAGCCTAAAAAGGATACTTTAGATAAAGAGGCTTATCGTAGATCTGAGGGAACGGCTGAATATATAAGGGCCTGGATTATTAATCCCAATCAAACAGAAAAAGATTTTCCAAAGCTAACGGAATGGTTTAAAGAAAGAGTTCCTGATGAGTTTTTGGAAGTTATCCGGGAATTTGGTGATGATATTCGCAGGTATGTTGGATCGACATGGATGGAGCGTGCCCAATCTCATGCTGATTTTAAATTAAAAGAGCAGCCGGAATCCCTGTTTGAGAACTTTTTACATAGAAAAGATAATAATGCCCTTGGCCTGAAGTGGGGATGGGCTGATAAGATTGTTTGGGGGTTATCAAATGATATGTGGCCTGTACAGAAAGCATTTGTTGAGGCCTTGAAACGGCAGGGAGTTGTAAAGAACGTGGTACAGGCATGGGATCCTCTTAACGTAAAACCGAGTGAAAATCCCCTGTACATGGGATCACTGCTTGCCGGTCACAATGATAAGATGGTGGCCATATTTCAACATGGTATGCAAATGCCCGATGGAAAAACGGTGTATGATCCCGTAACGAATAAACAGGTTAATATCGTATGGATGTTGGATGATCTTGATAAAACAGATTATGGAACATTTGTTAAAGATCTACATGATGCGATGACATATATGATTGCTGAAAGGTCTATTGAATTGGAGTGGAAGATACAGGGTGATCAGGTAATGTATGATTTGAAAAATTATAGTGATAAATTACCTCCTCTTGAAATATTAAAGCTTCATCCGGCAATAGCAGAAAAGTATGCCGTACATATAAACAGGATAACTGAATGGGTTATAGAAAATAATATTAGCGATGAAGATTTGTATTTCCCCATAGAAAGATATGATTTTTCGAAAGGAGTGTATACGGGCATTGGAGGAGGATTTGTTACTGATAATGAAGCAGCACAAGCTCTTTTAAAAGAGGTTAGGAAAAATAAAGAAGATGTTAAGCGATGGGAGGAGTTTGCAAGAAAGTATCGTTTTTTTGGAGATAATTTAATTGAATATTCGATTAGATCCGGTTTGTTATCCCAGGAGGCCGGGCAGTATATAAGAGAAAGAAACTTATCATACGTTGCCCTGGCAAGATTAATGGTAATGAGCCCTGATGAGGCGTGGGATATACGTAAAACAGAGATGAGGCCGGGTAACAGGAGAGGGATAGGTGTTCAATTTACTCCGGACTGGATGCACAGGGCCAAAGGAAGTGCTAAGTTTATTAAAGATCCCCTGGACCAGTTATTGTATTTAACTACAAGGACGATCCAGGAAAGCGATTATAATAATTATAAAGTACAACTGTTCAAATGGTTTGTTCCTACCAGGGAGATGTATTCTTCCGAGATTTCAGGATTGGCAGAACTGGCCAGGAGAGTGCCTTATAAATTAGAAAAAAGTGTTGGATTTAAAAAGTATGGTGAGCAGCAGTGGTGGCAGGTAGATCCGGTATTTTATAATGGCATGATGAATGTAGCCGAATCCGTGCCCATACCCATACTTTCTCAGATGGCCACCATATTTAGATCTTCGGTAGTATTTAACCTGGTATTTTATTTACGAAATTTTGAACGGGACGTGTCGTTTGCTGGTATAACGCATGATCATAGGTTTAAGCTCAAGGATTGGTTTAGCCCGGCAATGCAGAAGTGGTCGAGTGAAATGATGAATCGTATGGGGGGCGGTCAGTTTGGATGGTACCTGACAACAGATAGGCAGTATTATGGTTTAATGAAGGTTGCTATGACCAAGTTATTAAAGGATAAATCTGTTATTGTCATGAATCCCGAACACCTTAAAACAGTATTATGGGATCGGGGATATGAAAGATTTATGAAGTCAGGTGAAAGAAAGCCACGTACGGCTATTTTTTCCAGTTCTTATAGATGGGCTAAAAAGAAAGGGATGGTAGATTATGATGCTTTGCTTTATGCTGGGTTACAGGGGAGAAGAATAATGGATTTTCGTGTGATGGGGTATTATATTCGCAGGATAGCTCCTAATGTACCATTTCTCAATCCCATGATAAGAGGTCAGGCGAAGAGTATTTGGAAGATGAGGCAGAATCCACGTGGTACAACTATTAGATTGGCCATTTATGGAGCCATTATTACAGCCTTGCAGACATCATTAATGGCAATGTTGGATGATCGTGAAAGAAAAGAATATTTTCAGTTCCCGGCGTGGAGGCGAGATCTGTTTATGAATTTTCCAACACCCTGGGGGGGATGGATTTCTATTCCGAGAGCTTTTGACTTGGGAATTTTATCAAGTGGTATGCAGCGATTGGCTGATAAGTTTATTTTGGGAGATGATAAGGCATTCGATAATTATATTAATTCGACTTTGTTTAATTTGATATTTCCGTTCAGGTTATATAATTTAAGCTCTGCTATTGGTGGTATAACGGCTATTACTACGAAGAAAGATTTTTTTAGAGATAAATATTATATTCCTCCGGAGGAATTTTATAAGGATATTCGTGAAAGAAATACACAATGGGCCAGTCAGTTTGGCAAGGATGTTATGAATATGACACAGTTTATGAACAATTTCTTTCGCAAGAAAGGAACACCTGAGAAACCACCTTTCATTGATGCAAGAATGGTTGATGCTTTTGTTAATGCTCAATTCACTTATTTTGGTAAACAATTTATTGATACCTATCAGGCAGTAAGAGGCAAGGCAGAGGATAGCCGGCATAAATGGGATTGGTCTGATACGGGGCAGTTTAGATATTCGAATGTTTATGGGTCTAAAGATGTGCAATGGATAATGAAGACAGCTCGTAAACATGAGTTGTTTTATGAGCCTGAATACAGGGCTTTAAGTGAATTACTGAATCAGTATTTTGATATTGGCGGTGCTAAGGAAAGACAGAGGTTTGGTCTCGAGGTTATTGATTATGCAGAAAACCTGAGAAGCCAGTGGGAGACCAGGGATTTTTACGAAGAACACCTGGAAAAAGAAAAAAAGAGAAAGGCCAGGAAGAAAGCAGGAAGAGGGAAGATAGGGCCTAAAAGATAAAATTTGTTTAAAAGTATTGATTAGATTTACTAAATATAAATAGTTAAAAGTTATGGCTAATAAGAAAGGCGATGTTCCCAAGCTAGGGAACGATTATTCAAAAAGACCTATTCAGGCGTTATCTCCTGTGGGGCACCATGAAATAGTTGATGGAACAAGTGCCTCAGCAACATCTACTGAAACATTTTATCCTGGTCAAGTGGTGAGGTTAGTTGCGGATGCTGTATGTCATTTTATTTTTGGAACAACGGCAGCAGCAACGGATAAATATTTGCCTTTGGATTTGGTAGAATATTTTACCGTACAGATAACAACGAAAATTTCTGTATTAGGTGCTAAATTGTATATAACAGTAATGCGTTGAAACATGAGTTTAGGTAGAACGGGCAGGTTAATGCCTTTTGTTGTTTATCGATCATATCAATTATGGGTTGACCCTGGGGAAGTTTCTATTCCTTCTAACCCTATTCCTCGTGGTGAAGGCAACGGGGATAAAGGCCTGCGTGTTATACTGAATAACTTAGACAAAATTCCTTTGGAGATTCTGGATGAAATTCTCAGCCCGGAGATCCCGGTAATAAGTCCCGTGTATGCCTTCAAGTATAGAAAGTACTGGAAAATAATCATGATAAGTCTACTCTCCATTACAGCAGCGGTTATTCTGCTCTTCCTGGGATGGTTTAGCATGTGGAAACTAACGTTAGTAATTTTAGCGGGGCTGATATTACTTGGTATAAAGAATTTATGGATAAAAGAAATTATAACCCGTATTCTCAAATGAGCAAAAAAATTGAAGTGAATGAAGAAACTTTTGTAGCTCTTGCTGAAGACGTAAGAGAAATAAAAGATTGGGCGTTAGGCACCAAGTATACTCCAGGAGGTGTATCTAAACAAATACAAGATAACACCGATTGTATTCAGAATTTAAAAAAAAGGCAAAACAAATTTTTTGCCATAATAGGTGGAGCATGGACGGCTTTTATCCTTGGAGTTTCTTACTTACTTAAAAACTAAAACTCTAAATGTGATGAATTACAAATTAATAGCGTTGATCCTGAGTTTCATTATATTCACGTCCTATGTGGCAGGAATAACAATTAAGTTTGGATGGCTCCGGTCTGTTTCAGCATCATGGTATTATATCGAAAATAAATGGATTTTTACCCTCTCTCTCTGGGGGTTTTCAATCCCGTTAATGATAGCAGGAGGAACAGCTTTAACCTTCCTTGCCGGATTAGCAATATGTTTTGCCGGAGCCGCAGCGGATACAAAAAATACTGAACTAACTGAGAAGGTTCATGTTATCGGTGCTATGGCCGGAATTATTTTCGGGATGGCCGCATTGATCATTGATTTCAATCTCTGGTACTTTGTTTTGGCCCAGTTAATATTTACGATTCCGGCAATGAAATGTAATATGAGAAATCATACATTCTGGATTGAGATAGTAGCTTATTATCTGGTATGGCTTGGAATGCTGATTCGAATTGTATAGAAGACAGTTTTGTTACAAAAAAGAAAGGGGAAAATAATGTATAACATATTTGATAAACAGGCAATAATCCAATTGACATCTCTTATCAAAAATTATGTATTCGTGGCAGATTCGGGGCATGGTTGGCTGACTGGCGGTAAGAGGAGTATTGACGGATCCTTGAGAGAGAATGAATTTAACACGGCAGAAGAAGACAAGCTCACTCTTTTATGGAATTATTCCGGAATGGAATATTATCAACTGGCTGCCGGTTGGAGAGATGAAGGATTGAACAGGAGAAAAGAAATAGAGAACAGGTTGTTTTTAGACGCTCAGGCAAGAGGCAAAAAATTGATAGGTGTTTCCCTTCATGCTGACGGATTAGTTCCTAAACCGGATGCAAATGGTTTCTGTGTGTACTATTATAAGAAGGGTAAAAGGGAATCTAAAAAAGGGAAGTTGCTGGCCATGTGTATTGCTGATAGTATAAGGCAATCTGATGCAAAAAATAGTCACGTAATTCGTCCCAGGCATGACAATGGAATTAAAGGACAGAATTATTTCATATTACGTGAAACGAAAGGTGTATGGGTGCTGGTTGAGAATGCTTTTATGACAAATAACAGGGATTTAAGATACTTGAAAGATGATGGGTTTCGTAATGATCGAGCTTATGCTATATTTGAAGGGATTCTTGAATACTTAAAATTTCAATCATGAAAAAACCAAAATAATGCACGAAAATGTTTAATGAGAAGCAACTTATAGAACAATGTATAAAACAGAACCAGCAGGCTCAGAAGCAACTATTTGAACAGTATTCAGTGTTTTTCATAAACATCTGTAAAAGGTATGCCTTTGAAACTTCGGAGGCTGAAGATATATTACAGGAGGGGTTTCTGAAGATTTTACTGAAAATCGACGAGTACAGGGGAACAGCTCCATTAAGGGCCTGGATGGCAGCAATAATCTTCAACACGGCTAAAACAAACTATAACAGAAATAAGAAGCATTATCACTATCATTACGATGTCAAAAGTATTGATGAAACAGAAATAGAGCTGAGTTTTAACGATCCAGTTTTTGTGTGTAATGAATTGCTTGACATAATAGGCTCGCTACCTAGAGGATACAAAATGATTTTTGAATTGTATGCAGTGCAGGAGTATAGTCATAAGGAAATTGCTAAATTGATGGGAATTAACGAGAGTACATCCAGGTCGCAATATTTGAGAGCAAGAAAATCAATCAGGGAAAAACTAGAAAACTTAAGTAAGATTCAGGTACCGAGAAAAAAAATAGCATAAATTATTATGGATTGGATAGGAGATATTAAGGAAAATAATGTAAATTCGTTTTTTTATATAATTAAATCCAGTATTAACTTAAACCATTAAAAATTATGAAACTTGATGTTCCAAAAAGAGTATTTGATCGTGATTTAGATATAAGTGCGATCCAATTTCAGACGGTTACTGGTGGTCGTAAAAGAATAGGAGTACAGGGGACCAGGGCCTTTGTTGAACTTCCCTTCATGTTACCATCATACACTACTGCCGAGGCCCAGGCTTTGGATGAAGAACAAGTTGCAGGTGCAATGATTTATGTGACCGATGGTCATGCGGGTGCTCCAACGCTAGCTATCAGTGATGGCTCGAATTGGAAAGTTGCCTCATCAAATGCAACCATTTCAGCTACCTAGTAATGAAAAAATTTGGCATATCATTAATGGGTATTACTATCATTGTATTGGTAGGGTATGTTGTATTTCTGCAAGAATGTTCGAGACCAGATAAATTACCGGCCGGTAAAACAGTGGTTGATCAATCTTTTATTGATAGTATCATAGCCATTGCTAACAGGCCTCCGGATACGGTAAAGGTAGACACCTTTATAACACGATGGAAAACAGAGTTTATTGATCGTGAAATTCCAAAAGCTATAGCTGTAGATCCTCAGACAAATTATTATAGTGATAGCACTATTAATGATACGTTGTCTTTTTGGATTAATGCAACAGTAAAAGGTTTGCTAACGTATTGGAATTGGCGACATGAAATAACCCTCACAGAGGTGCAGACGATCGTGGAGGTAACAAAACCTATACCGGTACCGTACGAGGTCAGGGTTCAGCAAACAGGATTATATGGTGCTATTAGGTTAGGGGGGGGAACCCATAGCGGAAAGTTCTTATTCGGAGCTGATCTGGACTTGATCAACAAGAAGGATAACATCTACGGTATCCAGTATACCAGGTTTGGTCAGGAAAATTTGATCGGGTTTAAGTTTGGCCGAAAAATAAAACTAAAAAGATAATAGATCTCATAGCTCCTCGCTATTTAGATCTTCACTCATGGGGCTTTCACACAAGATTGCCCCATGTTTTATTTATAGCAAATTTTATTTAAAAGAAAGTTTGTAAAAGTTATCTTTTATGAATATCTTTGAGCAAACAAAAGTTTTATAATATGACAGAGACAAAAGAAGATTCGGTAGTAATTCAGGAACGTCCGGGAGAAATAAAGGATGTTATAATTTGTTTTGTTAAGTTTGATCATGATCTTATAGGCATGCTCAGCAAGAAGCTTAACAAAGACAAAGAGTACGTCATAGAGCGTATGAGATATAATGTTTGGACGATTAAGCAATTTGCTGACCTGACCAAAAAAAGTGTTCCCACGATAACAAACATGACTAACCGGCCAGTTTTTTTTAATGATGGTGCTGACACGGGGGTTGCATTGAATCACTGTTATCCTTTCCCTGGGGATGATCACAAAGGTCCGAGATTTATATACAGGGACGATAAATCAATGAAATATTTGAATGTTAGCCTGGGTTATTGTCTTTAGCCTATGGAATTTATAGAATTAGGCATAAAGTCCCCCCCGGGGAAAGACCGACATTCTGTTACCTGTCCTAATTGTAGCGAGACAAGCAAACACCCCAAACACCCTTGCCTTACGGTAAACAATGAAGTTGGTAACAGATGGTTTAAGTGTCATCGTTGTGGATGGTCCGGCAATTTGGAAGTGATGGAGAAGTATGAGAAGGTTAGGGCAAATTCGGGCATGCCGACACATATGAATGTAGAGAGGAAATTTTCCCTGGAATTTACAAAGTATTACAGGGATCGCGGTTTTTCAACAACAACATTGACCCAGGCTATGATATATGAAACCGATAAGGGTATTATCGGTTTTCCTTATTATGAAAATTACGCCCTGGTTAATGTAAAATTCCTGAACTATAAACCCGGAGCAAAGCTTAAGTGGTGGCAGATCAAGAAAGAGTATGGGACTAAAATTGTTTTTTGGGGATTAGAAACCCTGTCAATTAATAAAGATCCCCTCCGGGAAGAAGACAATATTGTAGGTATTACAGAAGGAGAATGGGATTGTCTGACTTACCGGGAGGCCGGGCTAAGGAATATACTTAGTGTTCCCCAGGGAGCACCCAGCCTGAAGGCAAAAAATTTTAAAAAGGAATTTAATTATCTCAATGATCCTTATTTCAGGGAAATAGCAAAGCATGTTGATTATTTTTATATCAGCGTTGATGATGACGATGCCGGGTATGTGCTATTTGAAGAGCTTACCCGCAGGCTGGGTAAGTGGAGATGTAAGATAATAAAGTATCCCAAAGGTTACAAAGATATTAATGAAGTATTGAGAGGGGCAGACAAGTTAGAGGCCCTGGGTGTTGATAAAGTCAGGGAATGTTATGAGAATGCCACTAATCTGCCTATTCAGGGAATTATCCGGCCAAGTGATATAAAGCATGATTTAATTGAATATCGTAAACAAGGGTTACAACCCGGCTTGAGCTGCGGACATCCGGAACTGGATTTTTTATTTACTCCTAAAAGAGGCCATATATCTTTCTGGTCAGGCGTTCCGGGCATGGGGAAATCTGTTGTTTTAAGATGGTATTTAAAAGAACTTGTGAAGGTAAATACTGAAGTTAAACTGGCCATGTTTACACCTGAAAACAGGCCAACAGCAAGAGAACACGTTAAATTGGCTGAATTGTTCGTTGAGAAAACATATCAGGAGGGTCAACCTGATAGTATGGATGATAAGGAATGGGCAGATATATTGAACTTTATCGAGAACCGTTTCATTGTAGTGGCTCCTGATAACCGGAATTATGAAAGTTTTGATGGCACGATTAAAAGGACAGATGTGACTAAATTACAGTCTATTTGTAAATATATTAGCCATCTTGTTAAAACAGAGAATATCTTTGGTTATGTGATTGATGCTTATAATAAGCTGGATAATGATGCACCAGGCTACATGAGCGAAACCAAATTTATTGAAAGCCAACTTGAATACTTGGCGGATTTTAATACCTATCATAATATTCATGGTTTTATTATTGCTCATCCCACGAAATTAGCGAAAGACAGGAATGGAAATTACATTATGCCAAGTGTTTATGATATCAAAGGATCTTCGGCATGGTATGAGAAGGCGGATATTGCAGTCATTATACACAGGTATAAATTTGCTGCTCTTACCGATGGGGAAGCTGCGGAGATGGAAGAGGAAAACGATGACTTGAAATATAAGGCCAAAGATATTACAACTACTTATCTGAAAGTAGAGAAGATTCGGTTTGAGGAGATTGGAACAGAAGGGATTATCAGGCTTGATTTTCTTAAATTCAATAATTTCAGGATAAATAAAAAAGACAAAGACTATCATATAACACATAAAAAAATAAACCTTGGAACGATCACTCAGGAAGAGGATCCTGATCAGTTGGAAATATATACCCCTATTGATGATGATTGTCCATTTTAAAACTATATATTATGAATCCAAAACGTTATCCATGGAGCGAGCTTGTTTATAAAAAGGTAGCAAGTAAAATATTAGAATTTCGAAGAGAACTTAACCAGGTATCAACTCAGGAGGTTTGTAGAATATTAGGCGTTCCTGATTACATATATACTCGCCTGGGAAATGAGAGTTACTGGTTTACTCAAATCCCTCAAAGACATTGGGAGACCCTGTATAAAGCTAGTAATAACTTGTTTATTGAAGCCGGTGTTATTAAAGATCATGGGGAAAAACCGGTTAAAATTATTCAGATAGATGACCTTAAGACAAAGAAGCTTACACGTGAGAAGAAGACCGATAGTAGTCCGTCTCCCGATGATTCTAAGGTAAGGACATATACTGATCCGAAAAGCAGGAAAGAAGTTCACGTTACGGCTCCCGAAGACGTTTCAGAAATTAATGCCGGGGATCAGGAGACATCTATGGATAAGGCAGATGTTGAGATTGTCACGAAAGAGACATTGGAATTTACTCCTGAAGGTAAGCAGGAAGCTAAAATAGATTTAGAAGTGCGTGTAGGAAATTTCGTGTGGGTTGATAAAGAAAACGGAATAGTTAATTTTGTGGAATGCCCTGATGGTAAGTTTAAAGTATATGAAGATATGGGGGTGCTTTTTCCAGTAGGGACCCCTCAGCCTGATGGTGGCAAGTATAAGACTGCGTCTGATGGTAAAGGAATTTGGGATACGTATAAGGGAATAGGTGCTCCTGGCCCTAGTGGAGTAAATTTGTCTGCAAAAGCATTAATGGAAATTGATGATCAGGTACGTAGGATCATCAAAGAAGAAGTACCGGGCATTGTTGAAAAAGCAATAAATAATATAAAATTCGAGATAGAATTGCCAGTAAAAATCAAATCGTAAGATTATGGTATTAACTCCGTTTAACTCAGTAATGCTGAAACCCGAAGACGCAAAGTTGTCTGCTAGGGAATTAGCGGAAGCCCTTTACGAGGGTACGCCCCATATTAAAAATCTTGCCGAAAAACTTGCCCGGCAACATGGGAAAGCCTTTGCACTTACTTTTTTTAATATGATGGGTGAGGATATTCAGAATTTCTGGATGAAAATTGCCCAGCAATTAATTGATCATGCAAAGGAATGGGAGAAAAATGAGGGTAGCGGGTGCGTGTTGAGTAAAAAAGAAAGCCAGAGAATAAAAGAACTCAGCCGTCACCCTGAATTGAAACTGTCATGAAATTAATTGAAATAGAAGAACCTATATGGAAGGACCGGTCCGTGGGGCTTAATGTCCTGGGATTAGATGCCAATGATCAGGTAATGGTTAAAATTACCTATATTGAGAAAGGAACAGGAAAGTTGTTGTATCCGGGAACATTTGTTATACCAATAAGAAAGATCCGGGAGTTTCCGCAGCAAAACATAAAAGGTGTAAATCTTAATATTGTACCTATTAATGTTTTACAACAACATGTGCAGAAGGCTGACGAATATAATCCCAAAGACGAGTACAGTGTAGTGGATAATTGGGAATGTGCAAGTCAATTGGACGAGTTTCACGGCCGGTTTATCCTTCCATTAGCAGAAAAAGTAGAGAAAGGATGGGAATATATGAGAGATAGTATTATTCCTGCCGATAAAAAAAAGAAATACCAGGCTTATTTTGAAAAGTTAAAGACAGAGCTTGAGATTTGTAGCAAAACATATAACACTACGGTTACTTTAGTAAAACGGCATGAGAACCTGGTAAATGAAATTGCCAGGCATTATGTTAATATCAAAGAAGATATTTTACATCAGGGATCTTTTCCTGAAAAATTACTTCCCGGGCAAATAGAAAAGTTGAATGATTATTATAATACTGTAAAAGGAATGCTGAAACACCTTAATCTTGATGAATTATGATAGGAGAAGACAGAGTAACAGAAATATTTAATAATGATCGGGCTAGTAAATGGGCGAAGCAACTTACCAAGGAGAAATCAAGATTATTTTTAATGGCAGGCATGAAAAAAGATCACTCATTTTTTCTCACTTTTGATAAGACACTTACACCTAAACTGCTTGCAGAAAAACTGGAAGAATTGGCAAAAGCAATCAGGTTGAAAATTTTTACATCCGAAAATTAAAATATAATATGAAAAAGGGTATTAAGATAATCAGAATGGCCATGCACAGCCCTGGGTGGTATGCTTACAGGGCAAATGGTATTGGTGGATCGGAAGTAGGAACGGTGTTGGGAATAAACAAGTATGATACCTGGATGCGTATATACCACGAGAAAGTAGGGACAGCAGATCTATGGATGGAAGATAACACGAAAATGTTTTGGGGCAGGGAGCATGAGAATAAAATAGCCGAGATCTGGCAGTATTGGGATGACACCCCTGATGGATATGTTAAAAACCGGGCTAATAACCGGGTAATTCGCAGATGTAAGAATGTTAACGGGTACGTGGTTAATCCCAAGTACCCGTGGTTATTTGCGTCTGTAGATAGGGTTATAAATATTGAAGGGGGAGCAAATTTTATTACCAGCGAACCTTTAACTGATGAAGTTCCCCTGGAATGCAAAACCCTGTCTTATTGGGCTTCCCAGGTATGGGAAAGTGGTATCCCGCAGTATTTCCTGGTCCAGTTACAGACATACATGATAATATTAGAAGTTGATTACGCTGAAATAGCGATCCTGAAGGATGGTAATGATTTCCGGGTTGAATACATTCAACAGGACAGGGCCATGGCAGAGAAAATTCTTGAAGTAACAAAGTCTTTCTGGTATGATAGAATAGTTCCGGCAAAAGAAGCTTTTCTAAAGAGAAATGAAGCAGATATAGCAGGGGAAATTGCTATAGCGGAAAAGTATGATGCGATAATTCAAAGACTGGAACCCCCCCCTGACGATACAGAGGCTTATAAAGAATATATGTCATTAAAATTCTTAAAAGAACGTGATCGAATACAAGGATCCTTTGCCTTATTTGCAGTATGCAGGGAAGATGAAATGTTGAAAAAGATCATTCAAAGATTAGGATTCAAGAGGGATTATACAAAAAACCAGTTAATTGAGTATATGGTAAATAACCGATCAGATTTTATTGACTTTGGTAATGACGGGGGTGTTCGCTGGGTTGATAAACGTAATTTAACAACAAAATCCCTTGTTATTAACCTCAAAGAAAAACCTTCAGAGGATATAGTAGATAGAGAAATTGGTAAATTAGATTTAACATATTGAAGCCAGAAAAAGCTAAAGAAATTATTTGGTATGAGTTTATGGCCACAACTCATCTGGATGAAGCCAGTTGGGCTGATAAGATTAGTGATGCCCTAAATTACGCTATAGATTGTGCTTATGGAGCCGGTTTTGATTATAGAGCGAACACCATCCTTTATAAACAGGGTAAAGCGGTTTTACAGCTTAATGAATACGGTCATATTATTCAAATTCATCCAAGTATTAACACCGCAGCAAAACGCATGAATGGCAATGCTTCAAATATAAGAGCTGTAATACAGGGCCGGCAACATACTGCTTATGGTTATTGTTGGAGATTTAAAGATGATATTTATTATAGAAAAGAAGATTAATGAGAAAATTATTGGTTAGTGTAAATATAGATTTGACCGAAGAAGAACAGGAAATACGAGCGTTAGATATAGCTGGAGGCAAAGATGAAGAAGAACTGCCGGATTTTCGTGAATTAAAGGGATACCTTCACCATTGGGGGCAAGAAAGTAATCCTGTAATGAATAGTGAAGAGGAGGTTGTGGGAGTTAATACAATAACCACGGCTATTGTCGAGGAGGCAGAAACCGGGCAGATACATACTTTTCATCCCACGCAATTAAAAATACTTGGTTATACGACTTATAGGTAAACATGAATTACATAGACACAATATTTAATAAAGACGTGTTAGATGCACTGTATAACATGCACAGCGAAAGTGTTGATATGATATTCGCAGATCCTCCCTTCAATATTGGAAAAAAATACAGGGGATCTAACGATAAAAGGACGGATTATTTTCAATGGTGTGATCAGTGGATAAGTGAGTGCTGGCGAATATTAAAACCTACCGGCAGTTTTTACTTAATGACGCTCGATCGGAATCTGTCAAAAACATTTCCGTTAATGGACAAACATGGGATATTTCTAAATCTGATTAAATGGAAAAATGTTACCGGTGATCATACAAAGAGAAGTTTTTGGAACAGCACGCAACCGATATTGTTCTATGCGAAAACAAAAGATTACATATTTAATACCTATGCAGAAACCAGGCAGGGTGTAGTTCCCTGGAATCCCAAGCGAAAAGAGAATCAAAGAGGACAATTACTGGATTATTGGGATGATATCAGGCCTATTTACGCTGGGTCAATAGTACATCCGGAGGCTATTTTAAAACTAGGGACCCGGGAGAAAGCTCATTTGGCTCAAATGCCTGAAAAATTAGTTGGCCGGGCAATAATGTTCAGTACGGATCCCGGGCAGATAGTGTATGCTCCGTTTATGGGAAGTGGTACAACTGCTATTACTGCATTAAAGCTTAACAGGCTATATTGTGGGAGTGATAATTCATTATTTTATTGTAATTTGGCTAATCTTCGGATTATAGAATTTCTTCAGAATGACCTTTTTAATCAGTAATATGGCAGGGAACACGAAAAAATTAATTGCATTCAACTATTTTGGGGGAAAATTCCAGATGGTACAGAAGTTATATGATTATTTCCCCAAGCATGATCATTTCGTGGATCTGTTTTGCGGGAGCATGGTTGTAACTCTGAACAAACCATTATCAGGGATTGATACGGCTAATGATATTAATAGCGAAGTAGTAAATTTCTTCAAAACATTACGAGAGCAGCCCCAGGAATTATTGTCGTTATTATACCTTACTCCCACCTCGAGGGAAGAATATAACCAGGCATGGGACATTGAGAGTTGTAGTGATGTTGAAAAGGCCAGGAGATTTTATGTCAGGCTGAGGCAGAGTTTTTTCGGATTAGGATCACAAAGAGAAAATAAGGGCTGGGGTCCTACCTGTAAAAATTCCAGGGCGAATGTCGCCGAAATTGTCTCAAAATGGTTAAATGGGGTTGAAAAGTTATTACCGGTGATTGACCGGCTTAAATGTATTCAGATTGAAAACCGGGATTTTCGGAAACTAGTGCCATTAGTTGATGATCCCAAGACTTTCTTTTATTGCGATCCCCCGTATTGTCGTGAAAGTAGAACAAGTCATCATGATTATATGTTTGATTTTAGTGATCAGGATCACCAGGACCTTGCAGAAGTATTACACCAGGTCAGGGGAATGTTCATGATCAGCGGTTATGAGTGCCCGACAATGAACAGGCTTTACAAGGATTGTGTTATGATTCCGCTGGGAGATTATCATACTATCTCCGGAAGGAAAGGCAGGGAATGTATTTGGATGAATTATGATGGCAAAGATCAAGGACAATATACAATAGGTTATGAATAAAATAATTCGAGTGTTTCCGAGAAAAACAAACGCCACTCCTTTGGATGATAAGGTGAGGTTTGGGACTCCCGGATTATTTGACCAGGCAGATGAAATTCATATTAGCGTTACATTTAGTTGGGACTTAGAAAGAGCAGAACAGTTAGCTGAACAATGGAGGTTAGTTGCACCGGTAAAGATAGGTGGCCCGGCAACAAATAATTGTAAAGGAGAATTTATGCTTGGCATGTATCTTAAAAAGGGATATGTGATCACGAGCCGGGGTTGTCCGAATAAGTGCTGGTTTTGTAATGTTTGGAAAAAGTTTGGGGATATCGAGGAGCTGGAAATAAAAAATGGATGGAATATTTTGGATGATAATCTACTTGCGTGTTCAGAAGATCATATCCGGAATGTATTTGAAATGTTAAAGCGGCAAGATCAATGGATTGCGTTTACCGGCGGATTAGAAGCACGAAGGTTGAAAGAATGGCATATTGATTTATTGTTGCAACTTAAATTAGAACGTATATTTTTTGCTTATGATACACCAGATGACTTTGAACCCTTAATAAGTGCTTCAAAAATGCTTAAGAAAGCCGGAATAATTCATAAAAATAAAAAACATAAGGCAAAATGTTTTGTTTTAATAGGTTATCCGACAGATACATTTGAAAAGGCGGAAAAAAGGTTGACTGATGTTATGGGATTAGGATTTACACCAATGGCCATGTTTTACAAGAATAATGAATATAAATTTTCTAACGAAATTCCGGATAAAAGAAAATGGAATCTTTTTACGAGAGAATGGTCAAATCCAACTGTTGTTGGTTATAAAATGGCTAATTCATGAAAAGTCTTGATATAGAAATAGCAGTTATGGAATATCTTGGAACAAGAACAAACCTTATTGTTCCAAATGTGAGCTGGGGAATGGATTTACATGAGTGTGATATTTTAAGTTTAAGTAAAGCCGGGTATGCCACAGAGGTTGAAATTAAGGTATCAAAATATGATTTATTGAACGATAAAAAGAAATGGCATGGTCATCATGACGAAAAGATTGCTCAGTTATTTTTTGCAGTACCGGAAAAACTCAAACTAATTGCATTGAAATGTATACCTGAAAGAGCGGGTATTCTTGTTGCAATTAAAGACCCGATAGAAGGTTCAATTGAAGTAGAACTAATAAAGTATTGTCGGAGAAATGAAAATGCCGTGAAATGGAGTGAAGAGGATAGATGCAAATTAGCCAGGCTCGGAACATTGAGAATACTAAAATTAAAAGAAAAAATCAGGAACCTTCAAAATCAACAGTTATTATGAGAAATTATCAATGGACTGCTATAACCCAGCATGGGACGCTAATAAGATTTCGTCCCATCACTTCAACAATATCTGCTGAAAATATAATAATTGCAGAAGCGGAGCTTGAAGAAAGACAATATATGCTTAATAATTTACTTCGGCGTTTTGAAGACAGTGAAGTACTGATAGGAACTATATTAATTCGTAAACATGATTAAAATATTGCACCGGGCCTATAAAGGCGGCAGTGGAGAAATAATTTAGGGAAAGTTGGATTATTTCAAACTCCGGAGTAACAACGTCTGTTTGAAGCCAAAATCAACCCCGTCATGGCCAATTAAGATCAACAGGGAGTTGACCCTGTTATTATTAACACTTAAAAAAAACATTATGGCAAAAAAGTACAGAATTAAGAACGAACACGAAATTGACGGATACATTGTTCATATTGGCAATGTTGTATCTCATTCACCAAAATTCACGTACCGTAATTTAGTTATAGAGGTCTTAGCTGACGGGTATAAACAAGAAATACCTATTAGTTTTATAAATGAACGCATGAGCTTATCTAATGGCTTTGCTTTAAATGAACATGTTCATATAACTTTTCAGGCCCGGGGAAATTCTAAAATAATAACCGGTGGTCAAAGAAAATGGTATGCAAACCTGGAAGGACTTAATATATCGAAATTATGAAAAACAGAATGCCGCTTTCTCAAGCATTAAATATAGCAAAGAGGTTCATGACAGAATTAGGGCCTCACTGTAATAAGGCTATTGTTGTAGGGAGTACACGTAGACTAAAGGTTGACGTGGGAGATATAGAAGTTGTTTGTCTGCCCCTGACTGATGATCCCCTGAGCCTTGATATGCACTTTCACAAAAATTATCCGGGAATAAAAGTTAATGGGTCAAGATTGAAAAGATTTTATTATCCTAAGTCTGGTATTCAAATAGAGTTGTACATTACCAACCCGATAGATTATGGAAGGATTGTAGCTATTCGTACCGGATCCTCGGCTTTTAGTCATAATGTTCTGGCTATAACCTGGAATAGGCTGGGGTGGTGCGGAACTAAAGACGGTTTACGTAGAAAGAAAGAGTGCGATCATAAAGGACAGACCTGGAAAATAAAAAAAGAATTTAAGGAACACCCTACCCTCCCCCCCCCATTTACTACGGAAGAGGATTTTTTTAAATTCTTAGGCTTGGCCTGGGTCGAACCTTCGAAGAGATCCTGGATAAGTAAACATAATAAAATAAATTATTCACCATAAAAACAATAAAATGAGCTGTACAAAAAGTGAAGATATATTAAAAAAATGGGATGTAGGTCATGCAAAATTCAGAATTGAGCCCAGCACAGTTGAGGATATTGGGTTAGACGATTATATTAAACATATATTCGATATTTTTGATCAAATATTTAAGAGCGGGGGTTATGTAAATGAAGTAACAGCTTTTGAATTAAGAAAATTCACATGGATTAAGGGTGATGATCATAGCATTGAATTGTTAATGAATCATTATGGCACTGAATTACATATAAGTATTAATTAACTAAATAATTATGTTTTGTTGTAAATGCGGAAACGATCTAAGAGATTGTACCTGCGAAGATATTAAAGAGAGATTGGCAAGTTTAAAAAGCAGCTCTCATATTCTTATGCGGTGGTGTGCCCGGTGTGATAATCATTATTCTCAATGTAAGTGTGATGATCCTATATGGACTACAAATGACGAGATGAACAGATTAAAAAAATTAACTAATATCAAAAACAATGGAAACAAGACAGATTGAAGAAGTAAAAGTTTGGGGACTTATTTTAAATCCCCTGAAAGAAAATACCGAAAATGGCAATGTAGTTGCCCTTGCTTATGAAAAGCAAAAACTTATTGATTGGTACAATTCATTACTTGCACCAGAACCATATGAGGATAAGGGGGAGGTTAATTTTCCATCCAAAGGAGACTTTGGAGGATATTCAAACCCAAACCATACCTTTTATAAAGTTTTTATTAAAGGTAGTGAATTAGAATGGTTTAACCCATGTGATATGGATGTTCTTAATGATTTTGGACATGGATTAAATTTTCAATGGATGCAGGAAAAGGATATAAATCCAAGTATTAAATTTATTCACTAAGATCAATAGTCATGGAAAATGAAAAAACAACGGAAGAACAACCATTAAAATCTATTGTCCCGCAGGATTCAAGATTATACATATTTACTGAAAAATCTCTTTCAGAAATAGATTCGGCTTTAAAATGGGCACAAGCAATAGCTGAGGGAGGTAGTTTGCCTGATAAATATTATGAAAAAACAAAAACTGAAGGTGTTACTGAGGACCGGTGGCCAGTTGATTATACTAAACCTATCTGCGGGCTGATTCTTGCCGTTGTCAGTGCCGGTAAAGAAATTGGTTTATCTCCGTTTGCATCTTTAAATATGATTGTTCCTATATATGGCAAAATGGCTATTAAAGGAGACGGGGCAAAAGCTATGATATTTTCATCAGGCCTGGTAAAAGAATGGAAAGAAACGGCTAGCGGTAATATTGATAAAGACGATTATCAATACACAATCACCAGTACCAGGACCAGTGGAACGACCATTACCCGGAGTTTTGGAGTGCGTGAAGCCAAACGAGCTGACTTATGGGTGACGCAACAAAAATTAAATGGGAATCAGGGAGCAATGCACAGGCAGTCTCCATGGTACCGGTACCCTGATCGCATGTGTATGTACCGTGGTTTAGGTTTTATATCGAGAGACCTTTATCCTGATGTGTTGGGGCAACTGGTTATCTTGGAGGAAATCAATGATTATCCTGATGTGTCAGTAAAAATTATTGACACTAAAGGTGGCCCTGTTGCTATAACCGATATTGATGGGAAAACTCAAAAAAGTGAACAGTTAACCGGGGCAGTAGCAGATAAGGTTACCAAACGTCATGAGAAACTAGGATTAGGAGACAAAGACAAAAACAAATTGCGTGAAACAGCAGAGGATTTGAAAAAAATAGAACCGGGAAAGGAAAAACCGGAACCGGGAAAGAAAAAAGTAAAGATCGATCCATCTCCTATAAGCAGGAAAGAGGCTTTTACGGGGTTTGCCGAAGATCAGTTATTAAAAATGGGAACAAAAATTTATGAACTGGCAAAGAAATGTTGTTTAGATGGAATAAGTATTGTAGATGAAATTGACAAGCTCCCAGGTAAGAAAAGTAATAAAAAGTATAGACTGGCCATACTTGCTTTTCAAAAAGGCAGGTTTACAAATTATATAGAATCACAAGCCCCGGCAGTTCCTCCTGCCGAAACTCCGCCCGGAACAAAGATTGGTCCGGAAGATACAGAAAGTATCCCTAAGAAAGAAACGGTCTCACACCCTGCCTTGGATGATGAAAAAGAGACCCCGCAGCAAGAAGAAGATCAGATCTCGGAAGAATATTCTCCTTCCTCAGAAAAGTCAAATCCTTTTGGTATTGAAATCTCTGAAATTGAAGAGGGGCACAGGGAACGTGATTTTCAAAAAGCAAGAAGTATAGCCCTGCAACTTGCAGATAATGGGTTTAATAACGCCACTTATCAGGAGTTGGCCAGTAGAATTTATTTTTCAAAGGAGCATAAGATAACGTATAGAAGTAAGTTTGATGACCTTGAATACTTCTTAAAAAATGCACCGGCTGTTGATATTCACTATTTACTAACCAGATATGATTCGTAATTTTATGTTGAATCTTTTTTACAACATACTATTCGTCAGTCTTTGTCAAGATTTACTACTTAAAAGGGATATCCGGTCAACACCGGATGTCCTTTTTTTATTGATATCAGGCCTTCTTAGAGGGGCTTATATAATGCCGTTACTTTTAATCGTTATATTTTTCGACTAAAAGTAACGTTTTTGCAAAATTTGACTTAATTTAAGACGTTTTAAACAATTTTCTTATGTAGTGGAATACCGTAGTATCCCCTAAAATCAATAGTTTTAATAAAAATAGTCATGGAAAAGCCCCCATTACCTGAAATAATTAGAGAAATTAGTCAGAGTGAATTTGCGGCCTTTAAAACACTTTGGCATTATATGGATCACCGGTCTTATTTATCAGGCGTATACTTAAGAGATTTTTTCAATACCCCCTATTTTTTAAACATGTTTGCCCATGTATTGCCTAAAGATAAAGGTAAATTTCCCCATTTTAAGTATTATCTACGCAATATCATCCTCTTAACGCCAGGAGAACATGTTTTACTTGACCAGGGCACAGAAGATCAGCGAATATCTTATTCTAAGACAGTTAAAACGGCTGATTGGGGCAAGATTGACATATTAAGGAAAGATTTATTGAGTGAATACAATGCTGTATTCCCAAAAATGTCGGGTATAATGATAATGAGGTACAAGGAAGAAGAGGTTCGCGATGTTATAAGAAAGTTAAATGGAATATTTGTAGGGCTGTTATTACAAGAATCAATACGAAAGCAAACACCATCAAAACCAAATAATAAAAAGGATAACAATCGCCAGGATAAAAAAAAGAATAATGACCCCCCATCTTAAATAACCCGGTTCTCTGCGTGGCGATCCATAAATTATATCTTTTTCTTTTTCAGGATATTTTTTATATTTTTCATACATACCCGGATGAAGAATTATTTCCTTTGGCTCTTTGTCTTCCCATCCGTGGTTAATATCACTCATTTTACTTCGATTTTACTTTTATAAAATTGTAATCTTAAATAATTAATAAGATCACTATACGTGGTTTTGTTGTCGGGATCATTCTTTTGAGAGGTTCGTAAGTACTCAAGCATGGCCATAGAGCTGTATGACATAAATACGACTATGTGACCTACTTTATCAGACGATTTCCAGAGTTTCAGACCCAGGGGTTTGTTATCAGCTACAAAAAGATAAAGTTCTCCTAAACGGCTATGATAGGCAAAATCAGCTACCATATTACGAACAGGTTTTTCGGGGTCATGTATGGCTTTAGTTAGTCGGGCTAATATTTTTTTACCGGCTATACCTAAATCCGTAGTGCGATCAATTACTTTTACCTCATCAGTTGTTACGTGAACGTAAGGGCTTTCAAATACTGTTTTGAATTTTGTCATCAATCTGTTTTTTCAGACTTAAATGTAAACCTGGTTCTTGGTATGTAAGCAACCCTCCCGGCGGGGGTTTCTACTACAACATGAGTATTGCCATGATATCTTAATACCTTGAAGGTATCTCCTTTTTTGAAACCGTCACATGGGATGTTAGTGGTTAATTCTATTTTCATAATGACTTGAGTTGAGCGTTGATCATATCAATTTTTTGTTTCAGAGTAAAAATATAGCCTGTAACAAACGCCATAGCATAGCTGTGATCTTCTTGTAAAGTGTTTGTGTAAGGGCCTCCGCCTACATTAACTGAAAGATTTATTTTGGGTTCTTCATCCGGACCTATGTCTATTGCAGTACCTTTACAAGATTTGAATTTACCCCGGAGAACGATCAGGTTCTCTCTCTCTTCCATAAGTTCTTCGATCTTTTTAAAATTAGCTGGTTTCATCGTCTTTGTCTTTTGAGGTTAATAATAGTTCTTCTGATCTCTCATGTCCTACCCATGTCCCCTGCAAATTTACTCCCCTGTTTGCAAGTTCACGTTTAAGGTAGGCATTTGCATCCAATTTCCCATTAACAAATTTTAGTATAAGGCTGGTGGGCAGGAGGCAGAATGCGAATTTCGGATTATTCCAGTCGTCCATGATGTGTGTTATTTTAAATTAAATTCAATGTCAAAATCTTCGCCACCTGGGATTGCTGCAATTACTCTAAATTTAAACTCTTGATAACCTTCGGCCTTGCCGATTGCCCTGCCGGTTAGTTTTAGCATTATTGCCAGTGCGAGTTGTGCCGGCCCACTACCACCATACCCCCAATTAAATCCATCGGGAGAATGATTGTAATGTTTTTGGCTTGGTTTAGGGTCAAGAAATTCACCATCAAGATGAACTTCCCTTGTTTCTGCATTACCTGATAATTTGTGTTTCATGATTTTTATTTTAGTTAAAACAATAATAATTGTCCTGTTTGATCTTTACTTACATGCTTATTAAGGATTTCGATAGCTTCCTTAACCAACATTCCTTTGTGCTTGATATGAACGGGGAATAATTCGCTTTCCGGGTCCATTTTCAATAAACATTTTTTACAATGAGCTGTTTTACCACCCAAGCCGGCATAGATCATGGGTTCGTCTTTATATTCTCCACAATCAATACAATGCGGAAGTTGACCTATGCCCTTGTTACGGGGCTTTGGTATTGTTTCAGCATAAATATCCTGGGGATGGTTTGATTTCATTTTTGTCCTAAATCTTCAAATTCTGGTTCTTCTATCACTTCCAGGTGTTCAAGATCGTTATAGGCCTCTACTAACCTATCTAATTCAGATTCAAGGAATGAAAATATGATTTGTAAAATTGCATCTTGGGCAATTAACCATGATTCATAAGACTTTGCTCCAATAGCTTCTCCTTCAGCCTTTTTTATTGCATTAAAATTATCCCGGTTAAATGTAGTTCTATCACAACCTTGCCAATCGGCCAGGATAATTGTAATGTCTTTCTTTGCTTTTTTTTCCTTAATTCTATTGCTTATACTAAGCAACATAACTTTAAGCTGATCAATCAATTTTTCAATATCATGTGCCTTTTCAGCTCTTTCTTTTACTGTGCTTGATAATTTTTTCATGATTTAATGGGTTTAAGGTTAATAAATTCGATTTTAATTTGCTCAATAAGTGCCTTAGCCATTGGAATAGGAACAGCATTGCCTATCATCCATATTCGCAACCTATTACTACCGTACCATTGATAATTTTTCGGGAATCCCGTTATATCCCCCAGCTCTGCAGGGGTAAGGAAACGTACCTTAATATCAAAATCTCCATTAGCCAGGACAGTTGTAAGAGCATGTTTGGGTTCTGTTGTAATAGTTCCCAAGGGTTTATCAAGAGAATGTGCTCCGCTTTTACCAAAGTATGTCGATATGAATTGTTGTTTTTCGACTGTGACCAACCGGTGAGTGTTCCAAGTGGTGATAGTTCTTATTGGTTCTTTAAGATTCTGATTGGCATTATCCCTGCCATAATATTGGGTGAGAAATTGTTGCTTTTCAATAGTAACAAGCTGATGCTTATTAGTAGTCGTTATTGTTTTCAGGGGTTCTTTTATTCCGGAATGATTATAATCGTTTCCCCAACACTGGTTAATGAACTGTTTTTTTTCAACCGTAACAAGCTGTTTGGATTCTTTTGTCGTTATCACGTTGAGGGGTTTATCCGTTTTTTGTGAAGGATCCTGTCCCCAAAAATGTTCGCTGATAAATTGTTCTCTTTTCAGGGTAACAAGAGCATGTCGAGCTTTGGTTGTAATGGTATCCAATGGTGTGTTGATCGAGCTGTGCTGTCCTCCTCCTGATCCATAATACTTAACAATGTACTGCAGCATTTCCGGGCAATGTTTTTTCATACCGTTAATGATCCTGCTGATCGAGCGTTTTACTAATGGTTTCCTTACCTGTTTAGGTAGATTGAGATTAAATTCCCTGCCGAACATGGATTCCCCGGTATTTTTCAGGTCGATCTTTTTCTTACATGCCATCCACTTCTTAAAACCGTTGATTCCGTCCCTGTGATGAGTTTGTAAAGGAAATGATATTGGATAACCGGGCAGGGAAAAAATGCCGAAATAACGCTTCCTGGAGGTGAATGAGCCATAATCTGCCGAGTTCAACATTCTATACTGATAATTTATATATCCCAAACCTTTAACGTGTTCGATCCATTTATTATAATATTCTTTTTTGCGTTCTTTGATTGGAATAATAACATATTCACCTTTCTTCTTACCTTTTTCGACTATAGCTAAGGCAGAGTATTTTTTGGTCGATCTGGCTTGATCTTCCTTAATTCTCAGTGGTCCCCAATCCAGAAACTCTCTTACATTCTCAATCATTATATACTTGGGCAGGCAATGAATTATATATTTGTCCAGTTCGTATGCTAACATTCTGCTGTCAGCATCTCTTGATAAACCTCCTTTGGCATTGCTGAAGTTCGTGCATTCCAGACCTGCAAATAAACCATCAACCGGGCAGAGTTTAGTTACATCCATTTCTGCCAGATCAGCGTGGAAATGTTCGGTGTTGGGGTGATTGACCTGGTGAGTGAATATAGCTTCTTTGGAATGATTCAATGCCCAGACAACTATAATTCCCTTAACAGCTAATGCACCGGTGGTAGTTCCACCAGCACCAGCTAACAGGTCTCCCCATGTCATTTCTTTTGTTTTCATTAATATAATGTATAATAAGGAATATTACCCTCAGCCTCAATTAATAGACCGCAACAATGCTTTATTTTAAAAGATAACATAAATTCAATGTGTATGAGAACCAGTTGTTTTTCTTTTTTAATTATATCCATTTCATAAACAATAAGATTCCAGTCTTTTTTAGGCAATAATCCCTTAACCTTACGAACATCAAGTGATCCGTACGGTATGCGTTCCAAGTTCTTTTTTAGTCGATTTGCTTTTTTTTCGGTCATGTTTTTTGATGATTTTAGTTTTATCTAATGTCCGTTCAATCAGGTCAATTAAATTTAACTGACCTGATCCGGACATCTGTTCTGTTGTAAAAAATTTACTTTGATAAGTCATGATCTTAGGGCTTAATGTTTGCCGTAATGGGTCGAAATAATACTTTTGGTGGCATGATACTTATCAATTAATAATTGCTTGTACCTTTCCTCTAACCATTTAACATCTTCACTCAGACATACAAGAATAGTATCTTCTGAATCAGGGTTAAATACTCCCTCTACGTCTCTTCTTAATACCATATCGGCATAGCCTTTATTTTTGGCCGGCGGTATGTCTTCGGTTTGATGTGGTTCTATTTCGCTGTTACATTCTGGACATTTACTGTTACATGCACAACTCCAAACGCTTTCCCATTCCTTACCACAAACACATTGATAAAAATTAATGAATACGTTTGGTTCTTTTTCACTATCAGTACATTTGGGACAGATAGTATTTGCCTCATCTGTTAAGCCTAAAAGGAAATCAGTCGCATCCTTTTTAAAGTCCTTGTTACAGATAGAACAGTTAATGAATGTATAACCTTCTGCCGGGGATTCTTTTTTGGGGCTTAGAGTTTCGATATCACTTTCATATTCGTGTTTACTTTGATATAAAAATGTTTCGAATACTTCTCCGTCCCAATAACAATCAATAGCCCATGTTTCGGGTTCAACGCCTACTTTACCTTGAGGAGAAAAATATCCGTTAGACATATCATAAACATGCTGTGTAAGGATATCCTGTAAACTTATGTGGTGTATCCCTTTCAGATTTTTCATAGCGGGGGTAATCTTAATCTTTTCTTTTTCTGTTTCTTCATTCCAGTAAAGCCCCTCAACAACCAGTTTTTGTATTTCCCCCTGAATAGATATGGGTATAAAATAATGATATACCTCATCATGCGTAGAATTAAGTCTTTCGATCTCTTTATCCCTTTCCTTTGAGGTATAAGAGCCTAAGAGTTCATCTGCCAATCCTTTATAAAGGTGCAGAATGAAGTGTTTCCAATTTTCCTGTGTTGTTTCCATGATTTTTAATTTATACGGTTGCTATTAAATTCTTTTCGCTGATATTCTCAGGCATATGGGATTCGACCTTATTAATGACCTTATCCTTTATAGCGTCTTGACAGACACCTATAATTAATTGCTCTCTTTTCGAGCTAAACACCCAGCCCGGCACTCTTTCTTTAGTCCGGGGATGGGTTAGACGTGGATTGTACACTCCACCAATGGCTTTCAGCCTGTCTTTGATGGGTTTCGTATCACCTAATACCACAATGGATACCGGTGAATACTTGAAGATGTGAATTGTCTTTGTCATAAAATGTTTGGTTTGGTGAATATTTAGAGAAGTAATATAATGTTTGAGACCGTATTTTTATCAGTTGCGTCCATTGGTTCATATTGAAATGCCATTTGCTTTAGTGCTGTTGCTAATATTATTTTAGGTAGACGATCATTATCTTCCCAACTATCAATATTAACGCATCCAGATTGGAGAACTTTATCAACATACCATTGTATATCAATACTATTATACATTTCCTGTACTTTTTCTTTTATTTGCTTTTCAGTCATGATTTCAAGGGTTTTAGTTATACATTTTATATTGCAGACCGCTAACAATATTTGTAGCATGTTCTCTGCATTTTTCCAGATCATTATTGAGTTCGTTTTCAAAATACTGTTTTATAGTGAAATAATTAGGTGAATTTCCTTTGAGAGTTGCTAAATTAAGTAGTTCGGAAATAGATTTGGCATTTCTTATCTCTTCCCTTTTCTGATTAAAATACTGTTTCATGTGATCTGGCTTTTCTTTTGCCATGGTGATCTGGTTTTTTTGCTATGGTAAAGTTAAATAAAAAAGGGATTGGGACGGATGCCCCAACCCCTTCTAACACCAATTAAAGCACACAGGAGAGAAATGTTCCCGCTATAATCAAAGCAACGGTGATTACTTTCATTATAAATAATTGAATGCGTGTCGTTTGTGTTTCCATAATATGTATTTATTAATATTAGACAGTACAATATTAAATCAAATAAATGATAAAAACAAATCTTTTGTAAAAAAAGTTACAAAATATTTGTTTTATATTAATATATATAATACATTTGATCTGACATTAACCAATTAAAAACACACAATTATGGCACAAAAGACAGACACACAAACAGTTGGTGACAATGAATTTAGTGTATTTAATGCGTATCAGCATTTTTTATACAACATTGACATTAACCACCTTGCGAAAAATACCCCTTGGGATGATCACATAACCCAACACTTTATGAGTAAATTAAAAATGGTTCAGGCAGTCGAGAAAGCTGATTATTTGACTGTTTCCGTTATAGTTAATTGGGTACAGGAAATGACTAAGCATTATCAGAAATTTTTGATAGGTTATATTATCAAGTATCATTCAAACAAATAGTAGAGTTATCAAACACTCCAAACACCATGAAAGACACGGAAACATTGACAGACAAATTATTTCAAAAGGGTTTAATGGCGTTATCAGATGCGGAATTAATAAGTATATTGATTGCTAACAATAAGCCCGAAGAGTATACGTTACAGCAAGCCCGAACGATACTTAATGATTGTAACAACAATTACAAAGTATTAGAGAGGCAATCTACCTATGATCTGCAAAATAAAGGCTTAACAAAACAACAGAGTTTCAGGCTTTTAGTAAGTCAGGAAATGGCAAGGCGTTCAAGGATACAGGAAGCTAATAAATTGCCTAAAATTAGTAGTTCAAGGGATGTATATGATACGATGTTACCATTGCTGGGGCATTTGAAGTATGAGGAGTTTTGGGCGTTGTATTTAGATAGGAGAAATGCAATAACGGACAAAGTTAAAATAAGTCAGGGAGGCGTTAACGGTACAGTAATAGATGTAAAGTTAATATGTAAAGCTGCAATCGACAGGTTAGCCAGTTCTATAATATTATGTCACAATCATCCATCAGGAAACATTATGCCAAGTGAATTAGATCAAATAATAACAATAAAAATAGAGAAGGCGTGTAAGTGGATGGATGTACAAGTGTTAGATCATGTTATTATTACTTGTGATCATTACCATAGTTTTGCTGACGATGGGCAAATGGGAAGAAATTCGATATAATATATATTAACACCAAAAAAACAAACAAAATGGGAACACAAAAAGAATGGGAACAAATTTGCTCGAAACATTTAGTAGGTAAGACTATTAAAGAAGTTCGTTACATGACGGATAAAGAGCAAGAAAATCACGGTTGGTTTCGTAAGCCTTTAGTGATCTTCTTTACAGATGGATCGTTTATCTATCCATCGAGGGATGATGAAGGGAATGACGCAGGATCATTGTTCGCATCATTTACAGAGTTACAAGTAATTCCTGTTATTCATTAACACCATAAAAAGAAAGGACACACATTATGACAGCAACACCAGAAGAAATACTTCACCGTGACATCAGAGAATGGATGCACGAAAATGGTTTCGATCCCCAAAGCCTTGATGATTTAATTCATAAGGACAAAAAAAGCGGGTACAAGGTAATGAACACCAGACAGAGAGAGGAAGCCCAGCTATTTATGATCAGATTTGATAAACTGCCTTTAGATGCGTCTAAAATTATAGGTAAGTTTATGGGCGTTATCCCTGATAAAAAAGGCTGGTATGATGGGCAAGAACTTAAAAAGGCGGGATTGCCTTTTTCTCCCGGATGGATGGGAAACGGAACGAAGGACTTGAAATTTAGTACATCATACGATTGGATTATGTCTGTGATAGTAAAAATAGATACTACAAGGTGTTTATCAAATAATATTGAGAAATACTATTACTGTGTGAAGTTGATGGGATCAGCCGCCGAAGTATTAGACGCATTTACAGGAAAAGTTGTAGTAAGTGTATCAATTAAGCAAACGGATTGGATGAACTCAACGTATTTATTGGCTCTTAAATTTATAAACTGGTATAACAAAGAGAAAGGATTAACACCTGAAATAATTAGCTATGATGAGTTCATAGAGAAGTACAAACCCGTAAAAAATCATTTGAATAGTAATGCCAGTTGGGATGGTTGGTTTTTTGAAACGTATGATAGAGAATTAGCATATGTACGGGAAATGGGCAAGAAAAAGCCACGGAGGATTTGGACGATTATAGAAACAGATGGTGTGTTTTGGATCGTATCGGGTTTACATTTGGTAAACAGGTTTGGTTACATTATTACAGAGAGTGAATGGGAGCATGATCTTATAGAGGTTAAGGTTGATGATGACTAACCTTACACAACATTATACACCAACACCAGAGAAAGACCTGATGACTTTAAACCTTCAGGTCTT
>Ga0209977_10000006_pt1 | contig 76921 bp, 124 predicted proteins | sample SumtaG_2_FD_183113 | JGI IMG/M metagenome (GOLD analysis project Ga0209977, IMG submission 183113) | Deep subsurface microbial communities from Indian Ocean to uncover new lineages of life (NeLLi) - Sumatra_00607 metaG (SPAdes) (version 2) | ecosystem: Environmental > Aquatic > Marine >...
CACAGAGAGGCGGTTAGTGGTCTTGGAGACCCATCCAAATTCCGGAGGGTGCTGGTTCGGTAAGCTGGGCACGGAGACGGAGATAATCCAATACCTGCAACAGCTTGCCAAGGACGGCAACCTTGAATATGTGGGCGGGATAGTAGAACTCAAAGAGGGTGCTCCGGAGGAATGTCAAAAGTGGCTTGAGTTCGTGGAGTGCCAGCCCATCAGCGTTCGCATCAGGCCTCCGGCGGACAAGCTCAGCCCGACTCCACCGCTTCCCGGCCTTGAGAAAAGGCTGGCGGACATTGAGGCCTCCGCCTACGGCCAGCGCAGGTCGGTCTGGTCAATCCTTCAGGCTATGCCCGACGAGGAGATAACCCTCACCTTCAGCGATGCGCTTGAGGAGATGCTCCAGTCGGGGAGAGAACTGCCAAAGGAAGGTGAGGCTGGATGTACGACCTAGACCACGCTATCCAGTACAAGGCCGACGAGATATGCGACCAGAGGTATGGCCGGGAGTTTAACGACCTGCCCAACAAAATCCAGTATGACGTGTGGCGAGAGGCCGAGGACATTGTTCGGGATAATCTGGCTGACAAGGCAGAGATGGAAGGTGATGAAAGGAGGCTCCGTGGTAATGGCCACGGCCTGACAAACTTGGAGTTGAGCTAGTCATCCATCCGCCCTCGGGGTCTCAGGAATTTTTCGTTTTTCGCAAAACACAAACGCAAATCCTGAGACCTCGCAGCGGGGTGATGAACTCCGAAGAAATACGAAAGGGGGATAAGCCTATGAAGCGAAAAGTGGGGTGGCGGTGGCGGTTCAAAATACGGTAGAAAGGAGGATGCCTAAAATGGCTCCAAAAGCAGTTTGGAAAGGGGCGATGGGATTCGGCATGGTCAGCGTTCCCGTCAAGCTATACTCGGCCACCGAGGAAAAGACAGTCCACTTCAACCAGCTTCACAAGGACTGTGGCGGCCGGATATCCCTGCCGAAGACCTGCACTTCCTGTGGGGAGAAATTAGAGGCTTCGGAAATCGTGAAGGGCTACCCCATCGGTGATGACAAGTATGTGCTGATGGAAGAAGCCGACTTTGCCGCTCTCCCAGTCAAGTCCCTAAAGACCATTGATGTGGTTGCTTTCGTGGAAGGCAACCAGATTGACCCTCGCCATTTCGACAAGAGCTACTTCATCTCTCCGGATGAAGCGGGGGGTAAGGCTTTCAGCCTGTTTCTCCAGGCGATGGCCAAGGTGAACCTGGTCGGGATATGCAAGCTCGGCTACCTCCAGAAGGAACACCTCTCCACGATACGAGCCTACGGCGGAGTTATCCTGTTGCAGACCCTCCACTACGCCGATGAGCTGCGAAATGCCGATGAGGTGGCTCCCAAGCTGGTTGATGTAAGCGACAAGGAGCTGGAGATGGGGATTACTCTCCTGCAGACCCTCCAGACACCTACCGCAAACCTTGACCAGTACCAGGATGAGTACCGCAACACCCTCCTGAAGGTCATCGAGGCGAAGCTGAACGGAGTAACCCTGACGGTAGAGACTCCCCAAGAAGAGCCGAAGATGGATTTGGTTGATGCGCTCATGGCCTCCATCAACCAGTCACAGCAGGCCAAGGCTGAGGCCACAGGCTCGCTAACCGAGAGGATAGAGGAAATTAAGACGGCGGAGGTGAGCTAGTGAACTCCGTCAATCCCATGCTTGCTCAGACGGGGGAAGAGCCGTTTGACAGTCCCGACTACATCTACGACCTGAAGTATAACGGGATGCGGATTGTCGGCCATAAGGACGGTGGTTCAGCCCTCCTTCAAGGGAGAAGTGGGCTGGACTACACCGCCCCGTTCCCAGAGCTGGCTGGTCTGGTCGAGAACATCAAGTCCGAGAGGGCAAGCGTAGACGGGGAAGTGGTTTGTCTGGGAGCCGATGGGCTTCCCGACTTCAACGCTCTCCAGAACCGCTACAATCAGACTGACCCGCTGGCTATCAAGGCTCTGATGGCTCGATTTCCTGCCATCTATCAGGTCTTTGATGTTGCCCGAGTGGACGACTATGACCTGACGGCCGGCGGAGGAGCCCAGGCCAAACTGATGCAACGGCGGGAGATCCTGGAGAAAATCCTGATTCCCGATGAAAGGGTCAGGCTGGCTCCGTATGTGGACGGCAACGGTATCGCCCTGTTTGAGCAGGTGAAGAAAATCGACGAGAAGGCTGGGAGGCAGGTCTTTGATGGAGTCATGGCCAAGACAAAAAGTGGCCTGTACTATCCCGGAGGCCGGGGCAAAGACTGGCAGAAGTTCAAGATTCCGAAGTATGCCAACTACGTTATCTGTGGCTTTACCTTCGGGACTGGCTGGCGGGAGGACTTGATGGGTGCTGTCGTACTTGGAAAGCCCGAAAACGGGCAGCTCCGCTGGGTGGGGTGCGCTGGTTCTGGTTTCCAGTATCAGCAACTCGCTGACCTCTATGCAACCCTGCTTAGGCTGCGGACAGACGATAGCCCCTTCGCTAATGGCACGAAAGTCCCCAAGCTGGACTCTTGGGTGAAGCCTGTCCTGGTGTGCTACGTCAAATACTACGACATCTCCAAGACTGGCCAGCTCATCCAGCCTATCTTCCAGCACCTGCAACCAATGTTTACACCGGAGGATATAGCCCTCTAAAGGAGGTGAATATGACCCAGAAAATCTATACTCCAGTTGCTTCCTACCCGAGCAAGTCCAATCCCAGCGTAAGCCATACGGTGAACGTTGACCAGTTTGGGGAACTCTCCTGCACCTGCCCTGGCTGGTGTAAGCGTCCACCGCCTCGGTCATGCACCCATACCCTGCAAGAGGAGGAGAAGAGACGCCTGGGACAGGGCTACTGGTCGGGTGACCCAGTGGAAGCGATGGTGGCCACCGCTGAACCCGTGGTTCAGGCTGGCGAGAGAGAGAAAGGTGGCTCCCTGACTGACCTATTCAGGAAGCTGGGCGAGGACGGGTTGAAATGATACGGAAAGAAATCATCATAGCAAACAAGGTGTTCGACCTGGGCCTCAAAGGGCTAGAGGATGCCACCAAGTCCTGTCGACTAGTCGGTCAGGAGATGGAGCTTGAGGTCGCTGGCCGGATTTTCCAGTTGGGCGTTCTCAGGCCGGATAAGGCGCTCGTCTTCCATGAAGTCGGGCAGACTATCCTGAGAAATATCGTCTTCCATCGCTTCGTGGCACTGGGACTATGGTGGCCACCAGTCAAGGTTCTGAGTTGCTTTAGTTACTCTTAAGGAGAAAGGAGGCTGCTATGAAGATTAGGAGAAATAGCAAGGAGCTCCCGGAGATATTCGCTAGAGCCAAGAACATCAGGGTGTACTCCCTCGATAACTGCTTCGTGGGGAAGCTGCTGGCTGAAGACCCGATTGACCCTGAAGCCTGGCCGAAGGAAGTCAAGCATACCACACAGCAGGACTACCTGGCCAAAACCTTCAGGGGGACTAGCTTCGCTGAGCTTACCCGCAACACCGGGACTTTTACCCTGCGCATCCACTCGAATCTCTGGTATGAGTTTGAAAACTGAATAGAAAGGGGGTGGAGGTTGGTGAAACTATGGAGGAACATAGTCAATACTTACAGGGCGGCTTTAGGCATGGGTAAGCAGGACAAGGTGTTCTACTCGCTTTGTGAGGATGACATCCTGGAAGTGGCCAATGCCCTGGGCGTGGAGCTGACGCCTGATGAGATGACCAGGGCGAAATCTACGGTCGCGGACAGCGTCGGTGGACACTGGTGGGACGTAACCGAGGATGTCATAGGCGATATTCTGAGAGAAAGGAGGTGAACCGATGTCAGAAGTAAAGGTGACCATTGACGGTGAGGAGGTTACCCTGGAACAGAACGGTAAATCGAGGAACGGGACATACGAGAAGTACAAGGAGCCGGAGCCATACGCTAGCGCGGGACCTGGCCAAAGTCCCCTCATCGTTACCGTCTATCGTAAGCCAGGGTGGAAGCCTTCTCAGGATGTCGGCCATGGTGACGCCGCCGACTCCTAAGTAAGCTGTCGACGCCGGGCCCACGAATTATCGTTGGTATTCAACGGGAAAACCGTTGGGAAACAGTGGTTCGTGGGCCTCCGTGGGCATATTACTGCCCAAATCTATATAAGGAGGCAATATGAAGATTTGTGAGTATGAAAAGGTCACATGTCCTTATTGTCAAGAGGAAGACGAGCTGCAGGATGTCGGGAATGTAACGCTAAACAAGCCCAGTATTCCTTCTGCCAGCTTAGGACCCTGGCACTTCATTACCTGTAAGGCTTGTGGCGGAGATTTCTGTATACCCTGTGCAGACTAAAAGGAAAGGAGGTGCTGTCATGACAGGACAGACAGTGACGGCCAGCGTCAAGGTCGATGGTGATAAGCTGGCCGAAGCAATCAGAAGGGTAACTCCCTTCATGGCCGATGAGAGCCCACCCAGCTTGGCGTGCGTTTACGCCGAGTCCCAGGGTGGCGTTCTCCAGCTCACGACAACGGACGGGTACCGGATGGCTCACCTGACCGTGCCTCTGCCCTTCCCAGATGGTAACTATCTGATGAAAGGGGCGGGAGTCAAGGACTTCTCCACACGCCACTATAACGGCGCCGAGGTGACGGTCCAGGTCGGTGAGGGCGACAAGCTGGGGTTCATCGAGATAGGCGAGGTCACCGTAGGGCTCGAGACCAGCCCATACATCAACTATCCAGCCGCCGTCCCGGAGAGCTTTGACCTGGAGGCCATCATCGACACCAAGGCTTGGATAAAGCCCATTCGCCAGAACAAGTCCGAAGTGGTTGGTGTGGTCTACTCGTCTGCCGGCTGCCGAATTTACCTCCAGAACAGGGAGGGGGAAACGGTTGCCTGCGAGTCCCTACCGGTGCAGATGTTCTCCGGCCCGGACAAGAAGGTGGCCTACCATGCCGAACGTTTCAGGAGAGCCCTGACCAGCTGCGGTCCCAGCGCCACTATCCAGGTGGGCGACCCAGCTAAGGCTACTCTCTTTGAGGCCGAGGATTACTGGCACATCCTGACACCCTGGCAGGTCTTCCCCCGCGAGGTTAGCCTATCAAACTCCGAGCGAGAGGCTATCAAGTGGGCCGAGGAAGCCCTAGAAGCTGTGCGCAAAGGAGAAGTCGCGGGCATTGTCCTCATCGGGGGCGGGAAATTCTACCTTGAGCTGCGACCCGGGCTGACCCAGACTCAGGTTCAAGTGCGTGAGCCGAAGCTAGCTGAGGAGCCTACAGCCGCCCCAGCTGAAGAGCCTGAACCAGAGGTGGAAGAAAGCACAAAGGAGGAATAGCCATGGGAAACACCACAGAAGGAGACCTCAGTGAGCTCGGTCTCCCACTCATGTATCAGAAACGGCTGAATCGAAACGGCATCACGACCATAAAGGAGCTCTGTGAGAAGTCTGAGCGGGACTTGTATTTCCTGCGGAACGTAGGTCACAAGTGCATCGAGGCGGTCAAGGAAGCCCTGGCAGCGAGGGGACTTTCCATATCGTCACCTACGGTAGCGCCGGCTCCTACCTGCATCTGCCCCGGGCGACCTGAGATGGAGCTGGTAGCGGATACCAGGAGGGGAACAATTTATGAGTGCGCAACCTGCAGTAGGCTCCTCTACCAGTCAAAGGTGGAACCTGTACAGACGTGGTATCGGCCTGAGATAACTTTTGGCGACCTACGGCTTGAAGTGTCTCAGAGGCACTGTAGCGCCTGTGACGGCCTTCAACTCCATGTCAGGGTAGAAGGGGGCTTGTGGCGGTGTCTCGCCTGTAGTTTAGTGGGTCGGGGCGATTTTAGCCAGAAATCACCAACAGGGTCTTGACAATGCCTAGAGGCAATATAGTATAATGGTAAAACCGACGGGGTCGGGCTGGTGGCACAGCGTTGTAGCTGGCAGAGCGGCTGGATACACCTTGGCGTTTAACCAGCCCGCCCGTCGGGAGGGATAAGAAATGACAACGGAAAATCAACCACCGGATATCATCATGTGGGTCGGGACGAAGTTCTATCCAACTAAGGACTCCTACATCAAGGAGTCTTTCAACCTGGGATGTGCCAAGAGAGTCCCGAAGCTACCGAGTGAAATTGTGCCTGGAAAGTCCCGGTGCTTTCTCGCCCACGACGAGGGAAAGAAAGGGCAGGGTGTCATCTTCGGCTTCTTCGTCATCTCCGGCGTCGATGTCATCCTTGATGAAGAGGAAAAGATCAGGAAATACCAGCAGGAGTACGAGGGTCTTAACGTCCAGCCGATTTCATCGGCCCAGGCGAGAGCTGAACCCCGCCGGCTCTGTGGCGAGCGAGTCTATGGAGCCAGCTACATCGTCTCCGAGAACGACATGTCCAAGGTGTTCGAGGCAGCTCTCCCGCTAGCGGAGAAGGCAGACATCCAGGGCTCCATGGTCGTCCTTTTGCACCCGATACCTTACCCCAGGATGCGATTCCGCAACTGGCGCTACATGGAGCCTGAGTTCCTGGCGAAGTACGACTGGCCACAGAGGTCGCTGCCGGTCACCAGGACGGTTAAAATTGAGCACAAGGAAAAGAAGCAGGTCGCCGTTGAGGACCTGCCCCTCTTTTCAGGAGATAAGAATTGAGCCAGAAGGGCAGAAGCGGTAGCCGGCGGAAGTGCGACACAGCGAAACACAAGAAGCGCCGACACCAGGAGCTGGACAACAGGGCCTACAAAGACCAGCAGCGGATAATGACCGAATGGGAGTTCGCACAGAGGCTACCCGATATCCATGTTCCCGAGGTGAAAAATGAGGAAGAAAGTTGGAGTACTGGCATTAGCCCTGGTCGCTCTTCAGGTAGCGGATAGCTCCCTGACGATGTGGGCGACCAGCCATGGCTACACGGAGGTCAACCCCTTTATGGCGCCCATCGCCCATACCTGGTGGATGGCTGCCGTCAAAGTATTGCCAACGGCGCTGGTGGGATGGCTGGCTTTCTGGGCGGTGGGACGCTTCCCTAAGACCTGGAGAGTAGCACCCAAGGTCGTGGTCTTCGGGCTGGGAGCTGCTTGCGCTTTCCTGGGTATCGTGCTGGCTTCTAATCTTGGGGAGTTGATTAACTGATATGGTAGAAGAGATGAAGAAACGGGCTGCCTACGCTCAAGCGGTTATCGCTGCCGGAGACCGACACCGAAAAGAGATGGATGCAGCCAATAAGGACTGCAAGGAAGAGATGGATAAAGCCAGTGAGCGATTCCGGGAAAGGATGCATCACTCTTTTCATATCTACGATGAAGAGCTTAAGGCGGCAGCGATTCAATACGAGAGAGAGGACAAGTGAAATGGTAGAGCAAGAGAGCTACACATGCCCAAAGTGTGGAAAGACCAGCTACCACCCGGAAGACGTGAAGCACGAGTACTGTGGTAACTGCCATCAGACCAGAATGGAGCTGGAGATGGAGACCATGGAACTGAAAAGGGCGCCAGGGACGTGCTGCCCAGAGCCGGAGTGCGATAAGTTCTCCTGCGTGGGGTGCGAATATCTGGGTCTCTGCCTGGGAGATCCCCAAAAGGTGGACTATTGCCCGCGTCCCAGAACCTGCCCGAGCTGCGGTGCCGACTGTACGAAGTGTGAGCTGTGGTTAGCTCCCGTCTACCATTGGGACTTCAGCAAGATGACGGAGGGCCAGGCTCTCTACTCGCTCGGTGCGAGGGCGACTGAGAAGGACGGCAAGAAGGGGCTAAACATGCCCATCCCAGGCAAGCCCGGAGAGACCATCTTTATCGAGGCTTCCGATGAGAAGCCTGGCGCCATCGTTGCCAGCGACCGCAAGAAAGATAGGCTGAAGGGAGCCAAAAAGACCAGGTGTGCCGACTGCCGGCACAAGGTATGGATATCGCCATCGACCCAGGAGATGCTCAAGCGTTATCCTGGGACACCGGTGATATGTATAGCCTGCTTCGTGAAGCGGGCAGAGGAAGAAAAGAAACAGGAGAAGGAGGCCAAACCATGAGAGTCTTTGTCTACGATGGTCGAGAATTCCCAGACCCAGACCCGAAGCTAAAGGTCGACGAGGTCCGGCAGCACTTTGCTACCTTCTTCCCAGAGCTCAGTAACGCTGAGTCGAAGGAGAGCAAGCGTGGTGAGGACACCATCATCGAGTTCAAGAAGCGGGTCGGCACCAAGGGAAGCTAAAGCGATGGATCGGAAAACGTTTAATCTAGTAGATGTCACGCTGAGGTATGCGCCGACGGGGGAAAAGAATAACCCGTTCAAGGATGGCCGGGAGCTTACCTTAAGACTGCTCAAGGCCGGGGCGGCGATGGAGCAGCTTGATGAGGCGGTGGGGGTCGTCTGCCGTAAATTCACTCTCCGCCCCAAAGCGGTGCTTGACTGGTTTACCGCTAACCTGGAGAAGGAAACAGAGGAGCTGAAGCAATGTCAGAAGCCGAGGACATAGACAAGGTAGTTAATGCTCTTCGGAAGGTACCAGAGAAAAGGCTGCTCATCATCGAACTGGCCAACAGCATCCCTATTAAGAACGGCCTCCTGGACTTAAAAGTCATGTCAGATAAGCAACGGGAAATCAACCTTGCGATAGCTGAGGCTAAAGCCTATGGAAGCCGTACCATCATGGCGGTGGATGCCCTGGTCAGGGTGAGGGGCAGGAAGGAGGTGGACTGATGTGGGACCTCGATACGATTATTCAGCAAAACAACCAGGCTGCCATCAATTACATGATGAGAGGGCGGGAAGTTGATATAGCTCAATCTCCACAGCCACAGGCTTGGTCGCTATCCTTGCTTGCCGAGAAGTTGAGGGTCGGCCCACCGCTTCTGTCTGCACTCCTGCAGAGCTTCACGAACTTTGATATTCTGGAGAATTTCCTGGGTTTAATCAGGGAGTTTCTCCCAGAACACGAAGAAGAAATCTTGTCAGAAGCTGGAGGGCGACGTGTGTATAGGTTCTGTTATCTCTTTGGTAAGAGATATTTCCCGCTGCCTCCTTACGCCTTCGAGGCTGACTATGGGCAACTCGTGAACGGCATGCCGATAGAGCTTATGGCTATGTCCTACTCAGCGTACCATGACCTTGATATGAGGCAGGGATATCTCTTGCTGCTGTCACTCATAATCTACCCCTACGAAGGTGATGAAAGAGACATGGAAAATGATGACGTTCCTTTTGACCCCTTCAATCCCATGGCACGCTTCAATATGGAAGCAAAACTCGAAGGAATAGCGAACGTCAAGGACAAGAAATCGGAGTGGCGCCCAAAACGCTCTGACATCGCCTGGGTAAAGAATCTGGTTTTGACTCTGGACGATGGGGGTAAATGGATTGCCCCGATGGGGTTTACCTTCATCAAAATCGATGACCGTAATATCGAACTGAGACAGGCCGAGAATACGCCTGCAGTCCGGGAGACGGTACATCGAACCGTGTTAATCGCAGAAAAGGCCGGCCTCAAAGTTAAAGTTAAGGTCGGAGAAACGGCAGAAGAGAAACAGGGAAAGACACTTATGGAAGTCTTCAGTGGAGCCCGGGTGCCACTCCTCGACGCGGTGCAGCGGATTGTCGGTGAAGACCTGGCCAGGAGACTACCACGGGACGGCTGGGAGCCCTCTGAGTTGCACCTGATGACCGATGGGACACCGCATGACGGAGTGGGCCACTTCGCTGATTGGGCGTGTTCTGAAACAGGGTGTGTCATCATGGATTCGAGCTATGAAGATTGTGAATTCATGGAAGGGATGGGAGAGCCGTTATTCAAATGGACGCAGTTTAATGTTGATACCCTGACCAAAGAATGGCCCAAGGTTCAGGAAATCTGGCAGAAAATAGACCATATGGTTGAATGGCTGGAAGCCGACCCGATAAGTCACTTCGGGGAGCTCCTGGAGTTTCTGACGGCAAAGGCCGCATCCAAACTGAAGAAAACCGCTAAAGCAAGGGGCAAGAGCTTCTACGACCCCACCGAGCATTGGTGCCCCTTAGACCAACAAGGCGAAATTGATGAGGAGGAATACGATGGTGAAGACGAAGGTGGACTCGAGCTCGAAGAAGGTGAAACCCGACTCCGGCGAGCAACCAGAGACGACATCCAAGCCGCCCTCCAGTTTTAGATGGGCGGTACCGGAAGAGTTGGGCATCCCACCTGACGCGCTGAGACTGAGGCTGGACTTTCACCACCAGGCGGTGGAGATGACCTTCTTTGAGGGAGATATCGCAACCAGCAAGCCCGTCTCGGCTATGGACGTAGCGCATGCCCTGGCCAGCGAGCTGTCGTTTGGCTCCGGGCTATTACCGCCTGGGTCTATCTGGTGGCGAAACACGAGGAGTGGGACTGTGGTCGCGCTCTACGTCGAGAAACACATCAGGCAACTGGCGCTGCAGACGGATATTAAGAAACCGCCCCGTCGGTACAAGGTACCGATGCCCGGGCTCATCTTTCTCTGCCGGCCTGGGATAGCACCCTGGGTCTTTGCGGTGAAGAGGAAGCCGACGAAGGAGACGGATATCGTCTATCGGGCTCCGCTGGCCAACATCCATGCCAACGGCCGATCCTGTGCGGGCACCCATAAATATCCCACCCGCCTCGAGGACATGGTTCAGTCCTTCTTCACCTCATTCTTCAGCGCGACGGCTGACCTGCATAATCGGTCAAAGCAATTCCCTGGGAATGTGATTCACCTGTGGGAGTTCCTGAACGACAAGAAGAAGTACCCGCTGGCGGATCTGGTCGAACATGGCACAATAAGTGACCTTATGGATATGGAGATGGACTGATGAATATGGTCGGATATCTGACGCAGCACCCCGACGGGCTGAAGGGTGAACGGGGACTGTACTACGACTATGTCCTGGCGTCCAACGGCCTCTTCATCGAGGCCGAGGGAAAGCGGATGGCAGCCCGGGTACCCGTCGCTGGGTGCGAGGTTAGGGGACTGGCGCCGCTAGAGCCAAAGTTTGTCCTGCGCTATGGCCGCATCCCGCAGCGTTTCTTCGACCTGGCGCTGAGTACGTTCCTGGTAGATACGAGCAAGGAGCGGTACGTGGCGGTGACCTGGCAAGATGGCTACCACCTGTACGTTCCGGAGCAGGAGACCGAGGAAGCCAAGGTCGAGTACCAGGTGGGAGATAGCATCGCCCTGGAGCTCCACTCCCACGGCAAGATGTCGGCCATGTTCAGCACGAAGGATAATAAGGACGAGACTGGGATGAAGCTCTACGGAGTCGTCGGAAAGCTCGACGGAACCCCGGTCGTTCAACTGCGGGTTGGGGTCTATGGCTACTTTCACCCCGTACCTTGGGTTGACGTTTTCGACGGTTATCTGATGGGAGCCGAGGATTGGTTAGAGACCTCTCTTTTAGGCATAGAAGAGAAGGAGGTGATAGACGACGATGAGTTATACAGTGTGCTTGTCGGACAGCCTGGGAGCCCCGAAAATCGTGGTGGTTGGCTGCGGCGGCACTGGTGGTTTTGTCGTCGAGGGTCTGTGCCGGCTATTGATGTATAGCGACCTGGACATTCTCCTGGTCGACCATGACCGTGTGGAGCCCCACAACCTGTGGAGGCAGAACTTTTTTGAGGGAGACGTGGGCAAGTTCAAGTCCCAGGCCCTCGCCGAGCGCATGGCACGGCAGTATGGTCGTCCGGTAGGCTACAGTGTCTATCCCTATGACCGCGACCAGCTCAATGAGGCTTCCGGGATTGGGATGCGCATGGTAAAGGGCATCATCATCGGCTGCGTCGACAATGCTGGCGCCAGGCGGAGCATCGCCGAAAGTATTTCATGGGGGGACTGGTGGCTGGATGCGGGAAACGGGCATCAATCCGGCCAGGTCCTCATCGGCAATACCAAGAGTGTAGAAAATCTTGAGGAGGCGTTTGACGAAACGGGGCAGACGGTTGACCATCTGCCGCTGCCGTCTCTCCAGCTCCCCTCGCTCCTGCACCAGCCAACTAAGCCCGTAACACGGCGGCAGGACTGCGCCGAAGCGGTGGAAGATGAGGAACAAAGTCCGACGATAAATCAGACGATGGCAACTCTGGTTATAGAGTTTATGTATCGTCTCCTGAAAGGCACACTGACCTGGATGGGGGCTTACATAGACATGGAGGCGGGAACACTCACGACCGTACCGGCTGAACCCGAGACGGTCGCCAGGATGTTCGGGGTAAAGGTCGATACCCTATGCAGCCATGAGGAGGGCTGCCATATAGGTGGCAGACGTCAAATGCAGGGAAGAAGGCGAAGGTGACGTGCCAACGGAAAAACAGCGTGTCAAATCCGGGACAGTCAAATAAGACGCCGGAAATCTAAAAAGAAGGAGGGAGTCATGGCAAACAGAAAACTGGTTATGGAGGAGCATGATGGGAGCGTGCTGGTAGGCGTCATGCAGGAAGGCTGCGACCCGGTGGTTAAAACTATCGAGGGTAGCCTGAATGATGCCCTAAACCAGGTACCCCAATTCTTGACCGAAGCTCAGGAGAAGTGGGCGGTTCAGCCAAAGTACCCGGCCCACACCCCGCCGGCACCAACACCGAAGCCAGTAACCACCCCGGCAGCGACACCAGCTCAGCCACAGACGGCGGAGAAATTACCGTTGCTGGCAGGAGCGGAGCAGGCTGCGCCAGCGGAGGAGAAGGTAGACGAAGCGAAGGTGGAAGCTACCGAGGCCCCAGCCGCGCCGGCACAAATCGAGCCTGAGGCAGAGGGTCCACCGGCAGCGCTCGTACATGCTACGCCTAGAGAGGACGCATCTGAGGAGGATAAGGCTAAAGACATCACTGCGATGCAGGAAGACGTGAGCCAGAGAATCACCGAGGCACCAGCACCCCAGCCATCGGCACCGACGCCCAGTACCCCGGCAAAGCCTGGCGAGTGGAATTACTACCTGCAGGATGGACGCGGCCCGTTTGAGTCCGTTCAGGCTGCCATGGATGAGCTGGGTCTGGACAAGGCTGCTCGGCCTCAGCATAACCGGTGGGATCGTCTCTCTACAGAGCTGAAAGAGAAGATTCAGCGCCGACCGAAATCATAGGGAGGTGACCATGCTTGATGAAGAGACTAGGGCTCGGCTGGTAGCCCTGGGGAGAAAGCTAAAACAGCGAAGGCGGGAGAGAGAGATGACGCTTCAGGCTCTTAGCAAGGCTTCTGGGGTGCATACTTCATACCTGGGAAGAATTGAGAGAGCTCAGCGTCGTCCCTCTGCTCCTGTCCTGCGCCAGATAGCCGGGCCTCTAGGGTTCACGGAGGTTGAGCTCCTGAAGACGGTTGGCTACCTCTCACCTGACAGGACTGATGATAGGCTTGTCAAGTTCAAGGAGTCCATGAAGGGTGAGATAAAGGTGGCGATGGCTAACCTGATGGAGAAAGTCGATACTCTGTAAGAGGTGAGCGATGTGCAAGGTTAAGGTACCTCAAGAGGATGCTGACCACATCCTGGCCGTCGGGCATAAGGTGACATACCAGGGTAAGGAGTGCGTTATCACCAGCATCCGGGTGTGGCATGATATGGGGACACTTCTAGGTCGTCCGTTTCGCGGCAAGCCCGTCTTCGACCTGAAAGGTGATGGCTGGACTGCCATGAATATCCCGATAGACGAACTAGATCTCTGGTTTCCGCCAGTAGTGCCTCCAGAGGGGGTGAAGAGCGATGATAAAGGACGCAAGCGGACTAAGCAAGGTAGGACTGGCCCTGCTACGAAATAATCTGGATAAACTGGCCCCGGCCAAGAGCATTGAATTGAAGATCCGGGGCGAGCAACAGATAGTCATTGTAACGGGGCCGATGGACAGCTTCGAGAGTTGCTCATTCGGATGGGGTAGAGCCGATGAGCGCACCACTTCTCTCGCTAAAGCTGCCGCTGCCCTGGGGTGGCCACTACCCGTTGAGACGTTCCAGGATTTCCCAGCCAGCGAGGACCACCTCATAAAGAAGTGGTAAATTTAACATGGGAGAGGATAAGGGATCAGTTCTGCAAAAGGTCTATCCCCCTTTCGTAGGTCACCCTTGCCTCTCCCGCCATAGAAAGGAGCATCAATGTGCTAAGAGTAAGAACGGCAGGACCGCTGGGCTACTGCTTCGGCGTCTCCCAGGCCATTGAGAAGGCCATTAAATATGCGGAAGAGCATGGGAAAGTCTATAGCTGGGGTACACTTGCTCACAATGAAGATGTTGTAGACCTGCTACGTCGGCATGGGGTGGAGCCTATCAAAGCAGAAGATATGGGTTCCGTGTCGCATGTCGCTATAACCGCCCATGGAGCCCCACCTGAACTCTATAAGAGGTTCGAGGATGCAGGCTTGCATATACTTGACTGCACCTGTCCCATCGTTCGGAAAGCCCAGAAGGTGGTAAGCCAGCAGCTGGACGGCTTCGACATCGTCATATTCGGGGACCGAGACCATCAGGAGGTCATCGGCCTTAATGGGTGGGCAAAGGGCGCCAAGTTCGTCGGCAACTTCAACGACCTGTTTACACCGGGACAAGACTTCAAGGAACTGAAGCTGAGTAGAAAGGTCGGGATTATCAGCCAGACTACAAAGATACACTCCCAGTTCGCGGACTTCGTGACAACCCTGGTCAACCGCAACATTGAACGGCTGAACGAGGTCAGGATACTCAACACCATCTGCCCGATAGTGGCAGCCCGGGTCAATGAGACCCGAAAGTTATCTCAGGACGTGGATATGATGTTCGTGGTCGGCTCTCAGGAGTCGGCAAACACCAAGAACCTGGCTGATGTCTCCAGACCATGGGTAAGCTCCCAGTTCGTCTACATCGTCCAGGACACAGACCAGATAGGGCATGCCCTGAGCGACTGGTATGTGGAAAACGAGATGGCTTTCCCGAGAGTCGGTGTCACCGCGGGTACCTCAACACCGATAGAGGTGGTGAAGGAAGTGGTTAATAAGCTGAAGGAGCTGCTGTATGAACGTGAAAGTGGTGATCAATGTCAAGGAGACGAGTAAAGAGGATATTAAAACCCTCGTCCAGATGATTAGAGAATGGGAGCTGAAAACTCCCCAGGCCACTATCTGCGGTGTTCTGTTTGACACTGACCCGGAGATAACCAGTGAGGAGGCAAAGCAAATCTTCGAGGGGATATTCACCGAGTTTGAACATCTGGTGGAGATACCACCGGCTAGAGCCCCGCTGTTACGCCTGGGTGCCCGGGGCATCACAGTCGAAGGTAAGCTCGTGGGCACCTGTGACGAGCTCACCCTGAGCATTGATGAGGCTAGTGAGGAGGATATTAAAAGACTACAGGATGCACAGGCTATTGCGCTCGTCCGTATTCAGAAGGGCTAGGCATGAAGCTGCGAGTGAAGAGGAAAAACGGCCGGATTATAGCCGTTACCCTTGTCTCGGAGGACCAAGCCGATAATGAAGTCCTGGAAGCTCTCTTCCATTACGATGTATCGAGGGAGAGGCTAATCTACCGAGCAGGTAAGGCGATACTGCAGGCCAAGGTGAGTGAGTTCAGAAGGAGGTGATGAGAATTGAAGGTTATTTTCTCCATTACCAGCTACCAGTTAACTAAGGAAGACATCCGGGCCTTACTACAGGCTATCCGTGACTGTGAGATGGCTACTTTCCCTCAGAAGGAAATCTACGTCTCCGCTGAAGCGCCGGACATGACCTCGGAAGATATGACGGATATCCTGACGAGCATAAAGCCACCGTATGATTACGGCCCGGTGATATTTAAATTCAGAGACAAGGAGAAGCCATGAGAGAAGTGGAAAAAGAGGCACTAATCCAAGAGGGGCGCAACCAGGTTCTCTACCTCCTTCTTTGCCTCGGTGATGAGAACGTGGCCCATGATAACTGGCGCCCGGATCGGGCTACGATTCTTGTCGGGGCGAGGCAGGAAATCGTGGTGAGACTAAAACACCCCAGACCCGATGGGGTTATGAACACCGTCTGGCCACGGTTAAAAGCCGATGGGACTAGAGACTGGCCAAACTTTGCGGAATACACCTGCTGCCCGGGGTGAAAGATGAAGGAGGGAAATCATATGTCAAAGCTAAAGAGAGCAAGAACGCTGATGGCTATAATCCTGATATCCGTCTGTGGCTGGGTAGCTGTGGTCGGATTGGTGATTAAGCCAAACATCTGGGTCGGCGCAGCCCTGTCTATTATCGGTGGTGTTGCCATCGGAGGAGTCGTAGCTTACCTGATAAAAAGGTGGTGGTTCAAGGGAACCCTGGCCAACAGGATGCTTAAAGTCTTGAAGGAGAAGTGAGGTGATCCTTAACAAGCAGCGCTTAGCGGAGCCTCCAATCTACCCCTGCTACAAAGGCGAAGGGCTATGTGACATGAGAATCGTGGAGACCGATAAATTCCAGTGTGTCTATGACGCAGGGACGTGCCTCCACAGAAAGGTTATCAAGGCAAAATCTGAGGAGGGTGAGACCTCTAAACTCTGGGATAGTCTGGGTAGGAGAAAGGAGAAAAGCAATGCCACGGTGCCCAGTGTGCAGAGAGAAGGAGACTATGCAAGTCCAACCTGAGTATGGAGCACCGGCGGTCGAGAGGGCAGCGCCATTATATCAGATAAGTTGGAAAGGCTCACCAGATTACGTGTCCCCAAGGTGTAGCCATTGTATAAGTCGAGTGCTGGATAAGAGGGCAAATAGAAAGGGAGGTACATAAAAGATGATAACAGTTTTCTTTGAAGATGACGGACAGGATTTCCTAGAATGGGATATCAACGATAAAGGAGAGGTTGTGGGTTGCCGGCCGCTCCAGGGCGACATTTGGATTGGCACGAAGGTCCAGAACAAAGATATCCAACCTGGTGACCACCTCGACATCACTACGACAGATGGCATCAACCGACATGTGATTCACGCCGTAGAGAAAGTTCAGGAGCTTGTCTGAAGGACTAAGCGTATAAGGTGGATTATACGCAGAGGAGGCTAAATGCAGGTCTATCTAACTGAACAAAGTGCGGATATCGTGTTGAACGAGAAGAGGTGCAGGACCCTCGTTGAGGGCAAGGAGGTGATTGGAAACCCTGATACTGAATTTTTATCCCCCTTTGGGAAGAGGATTGTCATAATCAGAAAAGGAGAGAGGTGTACCCATGAAAGAAAGGTTCAAGGTCTGCGCCCATGACCAGCTGCCGGGCAAGATGATGGTCGAATACTGGCGGGATGGTGAGTTTATCGCCACTATCTACCCCCATCTCGACGGCATCCGCATCGTGAGCAAATACCTGGATGGCGTGAGTATGGAACCCAACTACCCACCGGCGGCCGTTGTCAAGCTATCGGGAGGAGGCTAACGTATGAAGGTGGTTAAGGTCAACTTTGCTGGCATAGAGAAGAGTAAGGACGGGAAGCTGTCTATCATCTATATCCCGAACCAGACCCAGATGCTCCGTGCCGGGCAGAAGTACCAAATCGTAATCGAAGGGCTTACCTACGAGGAGTGGGGGCGTGGCAAGAAAGCCGACAGACCTGCCCGATGAGGTGAAGGACGCCGTAGTGCGTGACTACCTGGCCGGGGCTAAAACCGTAGTCATCCAGTGGGAACACGGGGTCACCCCGGGCACGATGTACCGCATCCTTCATGCGGCGAAGGTCAGGCTAAGAGTTGATAGCCGCAAGCCTGAACTACAGGTGGATAGCGGCTTCCGAGCTGCCGTAAGGGAATGGGTGGCGACGGAGGAGAATGACACACTGGAGCAAGGCGGGGAAAAGCTGGCGGAGCTATTGGATGAGTATTTGAAGAAGGAACCTGCAAAGACTCTAATCGCTCTGGGCATCGGGGACAAGCCATTTACGCCGGAGGACCTTCTTAGAGGCAGTTTGCAGGTTCTTGTTGAAGAAACCCTAGACCATTACCCCTGCTTTGTGCGGGTTGGTGATGACCAATGGAAAGTACGCAAAGGAGGTGATGCTTAAGATGAGGCTATTTATCAAAGTTGGCGGCCGGGATAAGCTCATCAGCAAAGCTAAAGACGGTGGCGGATTCCAGACCATTGAGGTCCTGGTCACCAACAACTTTGAACTAGCGGTCCCGGAGTGGGAGCGTAAAGACTGGCTTGAGCTTTATCCCTCGTGGGATTATCGGACTCTCAAAGCAGACGGCATGCAGTGTGGCGCCCTGATGGCCCTAATACTTCAGGCTAACCCGGCGGCACAAGGAATTCTCGACAGTTTCGGGAAGCAACTCGCGACCATAAAGAAGGCGGCCGAGGAAGAAGCGGGGGTGACGAAAGAAATCTTACCTGGTGGGATGCTAAAGATTACCGATAGGGACGGCAATGTGTTTACCAGGCTACCCTACCCGGATGAGATTAAGGGAAACTGATGTCCGAAGAGCGCACGTGGGAACTTAAAGCCCGAATAAGCGAAGACGTGAAGGAAAAACTCGAGGCCCTGGCAGAGCGCCGGTATGGCAACAGGAGCCACGAGTCGAAGTCCTTTGTTGTTGAGGATATCCTGCGCTGGAAGCTAGATAGCTGGCGGCAGCATGACATCAGCCTGGGTGATTGGTTCTGGCTCCTGATAAAGGAGCGGGCGCCTATCTCTTTGTTAAAGGAAATCGCCTGGGGTAAACTAATTGAGGGGTATTTCGATTAAGAAGGAGGAGACATGACCTACAGTGTAGCCGAGCGGGAGCTCATGTTCCGGAACCTGGCCGGCAACCCAGTCGCCAGGCGTGTCGCCGAGAGAGCTCTGCGAATCGAAGACGAAGAGGAGGCCAAACGTCGGGAAAAGCCTGAAATGTATCCATGGTCTGGCTTTGAGTGGTCAGACATCCCGGCTCAGACAGCAGTCCTTAATCAGTTCGTCATTGATGAACTCCTGGTCACCGGTGGTCCGAGAGGTACCTACCGCAGCCGGTCGACAACAGCCTACAAGCTTAAAGACCCCGAGCTGGTGAGGGAGTGCCTGGAGAAGCTAGATGAGATTGAGGAGGGCGTTGAAGAAGGAGATATCCCACCTGACCTGTTTGACTTCATCCTCGGCCATGAGAAGGTGAAAGACCTGATCTGGAAGAGCATCAATGCCGAGCGACCGGTACACATACTAATGGTCGGACCGCCCGCATCAGCCAAGTCTATGTTTCTGGGAGAGCTGGCCCGGCTACCGTTTTCCCGCTTCACTCTTGGAGGTGGTACCTCAAAGGCGGGGCTTGCCGATTTCCTGCTAGAGTTTCGCCCGCGGTACCTAATCATTGACGAGATAGACAAGATGCCAATGACTGAACAGAGCATTCTCCTCTCGCTGATGGAGAGCGGAATTGTGGCCAGGCTAAAGAAGCGGATGAGGGAAATTGAGACCATAACTACTACGGTGTTCGCCGCGGCTAACCGGGATAACACAATGTGGGCCGAACTGAAGAGTCGATTCTTCGACATTCACCTGAAGGAATACTCGGAGGCTGACTTCGTCAACATATCTAGGGCAGTTCTCATGACCAGGGAGAAGGTTGACCCCGGGTTGGCCACCCTTATCGCCGGGCTACTGTCTCGATATACCAGGGACGTGCGTGATGCCATTCACTTCGGTAGGCTGTGTAAGACTGAGGAAGATGTCAGGAGCCTCCTGCAGCTTAAATTCCCCAGCAGGGGGTTATTTTAGATGAAAGACTGGCTGTGGCTCGTTAAGACGAGCAAGGGTGACTTCTTCATAACCGTGATAGGAAAGTGGACTCAGGAAGAGGCTGCCGAGAAAATCCGGCTAACATTCGCTCGAATAAAGCTCGACATCACCGCCATGATTCCGAGAAAACGAGTCACCGGTCCCGATGATGCGATGGGCACTATATATGAGCCGGAGGAGCCAAAGGACGAGCTGGGGTTCTCTTTCTTGGGAGGTAAGAAACTCTGGGAAGCCTGCGGCCGGGGAGTCGAATACCAGGCTGAGCTGATACGCTTAAAGAAGGAGGGATGATCGAATGACTCAATTCTTTACTCCAGGGCAGACGGTTTACCTTCTTTACTGGAGAAGACGAGAGGAGAGCGAATTAACCCGGGTGCAAATCTTTGTCTCGAAACGACGTCGCGATAATGCTAATGTCGACCTCTTAGCCTGGGGACTGATAACAATGACCGCCACATGGGAAATCCCTACCCCTGTAAAGGTGCCGTTTGAGCTTCTGAGCCGTAACCTGAAGGAGGTGAAAACAACGCCGAATTGCCCCAAATGCGGAGCGTCCATGGAGTGCCTCTATCATGGTAAAGGGACAGAGCAATGGGTTTGCCCAAATGCCTGTGATAGCACTCTTGACGAAGTGCTTAAGAAAGCGGACAGACTGGCCCGCCAAGTGCTAGGTGATGATGAACTATGCGTCTAGCTTTAACGAAGGGATTTGCCATAGCTAATGATACCACTAACGCCGCGCGAGTTTGAGATACTGAAATACGTCGCAGGAGGCAATGGCAACAAGGCCATTGCTAACCAACTCAAGATTAGCGAGCAAGTCATCAAGAATCATATCTCTCTAATCATGTATAAGCTGGCAGCCAACGACCGAACACATGCTGTAGTACTAGCAATAGAAGCTGGCTTGATGAAAACCACAGATGCCATCATGTTAGGGCGGCGGAGGCGTCTGATGTCTAGGTTGCCCAGAGCAGGAGAGACTTTCTACTAAGCGTGTAATTGACGTTATACGCAAAGGAGGTATTGAAGATGTGCTGGAAGGATGAGTGGGCCAAAGCGGTGAACAACCTCTCATGGGCCATAATACATACGGAGAGGGCTCAAGTCAAGCTCGAGAAGAAAAGGCGATTCCCAGGGGTTGACGAGTGCAAGGAGGTAATCACTGACCTAAGGCAGAGACAGGAACAGCTCAAGGAGATGATAGAGAAGTATGGGATAACAAGAGCTGAGAAACCGGCGATGACCGAGAATTCAATGGCTGGCCGCAGAACATCTAGTGGGAAACCATGGTAGCGAGGATTTGAGCGTGAAAAAGGACTATATGCAAAAGAGAAAAGTTAGAGAATTTGACGGGGTGCCTTATGCGCTATATGGGACTGCGAGGGAATCGGCTGTCGCCGACCAGGTTCAACTAGCCTGCCAGGGAAAAGGCGCAATGACTAGGCTAACACACCGCTTCTTCCCCCGCAAATACTTCATTTGGGTAGACATGGATTGGTACACGAGAACTCCCCAACCGGACCCCGGAATGCTAAAGCTTGAGAACGCATGCTGGTAGGCAAAGGTCTGATAGCTAAAACGAAGAAGGGAGGAATCTGATATGAGAACTCAATTTCAAATAAGAGCCAGGCAATATAAAGCGGACACGGCGAATGATTTGCTTACCTGGATTAGAGAGAACGACCTCGCTAATGGAAGCAAGGCTTTTGAGCGAGTAATTAAACCATTCGCAGCAGAGAAGAAGCTCCCCCTTTTTCAGGTTTGGCAAGCGTGGGGTCTGTTGAAGGAGGCTAAGCGGAAAAAGCCATTAGCAGGGCCCATTTGGGAAATCGTGAGTTTTGTCCCCATAGAACTTGACCAAGCTGGAGACCTGATACCGTGCGTCTAAAGAGGGGGCTTGTTTTGATGAAGTGTAACTGTAAAAAGAAGGGATTTGCCCATTGGTGGAGGTATCTACGGGCCCGTCTGTGGTGGAGGTCATTTTGGGCAAGGTTAGATTATCAACCAGCTACTATTGATGGCCAGCAGGTGTGGCTAAGGCATGGCTGGCCATATATGCGTATTTACAACCAGTATCCTGGGCCAAGCATGAGCCGTGACGAGTACGAACATTGGTTTGCTAAATGCGTGTAATGGGTATTATACGCTAAGGAGGTAAAAATTGGGTAACCATGAAGTCGGACGAGCCATGGGACGCATGGCCACACTTGCACTCAAGATGAGGACAAATCAATCTGCCTTGTCACTCTTAGATGAAATCTGTGAACCATATCGTGGTGCTGATGCAGAATTTGAGGCTGAAGACCCCAATAACCCCGGACAGACACACCCGGAGTACTGTCGATATACCGACCCCAAAGGCCCGCTAGGCATTCTCATCCGAGAGGCTTTTAACCCGACGGTAGATTGGATTGCCTTACAGCTTAAAGCTGAGGAAACTGGTGATGGCGACAAGATAGATGAGTTCTATGAAAGTTGGGGTGAAGGTCCAGGAAAACAATTTGATTCTCGTTATGAATTTTGCTGAGAGTGCGTATATTACACGTAAGGAGGGACTACATGGCTAAGAAATATGAAGCGAGGTTGTGCCCACACTGTAATCAGAAATGTTTAGGCGAGAATGAGAGGAAAGATGGGAAGCTTATCTGGCATTGTTGGACTTGTGGGGCAGAGGTAGAGGTCGAACCGCCTTTATATCGCCGGGAGAAAAGGCGAATCACCAAACTAACCGAAGGCGTGTAAGAGCCGTTATACGCCAACGTAGTCTAATAACGTAGAAGGAGGCCTAGATGAGAGTAGTAGGAATTGATTTGACGGGGTCTCAGGAAAGGCATAGCGGTGTGGCCTGCTTGGATGATGACGGCCGTGTGCAGACGGTAAGATTGAAGTCAGACCTAGACATCGAGGATTTTGTGGGGGTCATGGCTCCGGACCTGGTGTCAATCGACTCTCCCCTTTCCCTCCCGGAGGACCCGAAGAAGATCTACCGTGACTGTGAGCTCGAGCTAAAGAGGCGAGGGATCGGTGTATATTGGTGTCTCCTGCCATCTATGAAGGGACTCACCATGCGTGGGATCTCCCTCGCCAATAGGCTGCGGGACAAGGACATTTCGGTCATCGAGAGCTACCCAGGGGCGGCCCAAGATATTCTGAACATACCGAGGAAGAGCAAGGGAACCGCTATGCTGGCTGCCGGACTGGCAAATTATGGGATCACGGGAAACCTGGATGTGACCCATGACGAGCTGGATGCCGTCACCTCGGCCATAGTAGGGATTCTCTATCTCAAGGGAGACTACGAGGCGCTGGGCTGCCTCATATTGCCTAAAAAGCCAGGCGCGGCAACAATCCCGACGGCCCGACAACAAACAAAACGAGATTTAGGTACTTTCGGAGAAAGCGTATAAGGGACGCAGAAAAGGAGGAGGGTAAAATAATGAGCCTACATTCTATTTATGTCGATGATGAGGTGTTTGCGGAGCTCCAGAAAAGGGCTACTGCTCTGAAAGACACGCCGAATCGCGTGCTGAGGAGGGTTCTCTTACCAGGAGAAATGAACCAGGAAATCTTGACCATTCTACACAAGAAGGGACCTATGACGGCACTAGCAGTTTTTGGCCAAGTCCCTTATCAACTTAAGAGTGTCTATACAAAGCTCCTGGAACTGGAAAAGGTTGGGCTGGTGAGTAGGGATGAAAACGGGGTATGGAAGGCAGAGCCACGGGGCAGGGTAGAGCCGATAGGTATCCTTGATAAGAATATGTGCTAGAGCGTATAAGAGAGGTTATACGCAGAAAGGAGGGGAAATGAAAGAGCGAGTTGAGGGATGGTTAGCTATGTTTGGCCTTGGTGTGTGCATCAGCTGGGTTGGGGCGTTGATAGCGTGGGTCTGTCCTAGCTTGAGTACAATCTCTCCTTTAGAATTCGGTCTTTATTTTTCAGGTATGTCTTTTGCCGGCTGTGGACTTGGCTGGCTAGTAGATGGAAGGAGTGACTGCTAGGCGTATAAGGCGCATTATACGCAAAGGAGGTTACATTGAACGAATTACAAGAAGCTATCGGGAATACTCTCATGGCGTTCGGTCAAACAATTTTGGATAATGGCTTACCAAAAGACCCCTTCATTATCCAAGGTGAGCCGGGCAAGGAATACGGGTTCTTTGTGGCTGTCTGGCCTAACACCGGAGAAAGAGCTGAAGATGTACTCCATCTGAAGAAGCGGTAGACGTATAACTCCTATTACACGCAGAAAGAAGAGAACGTGAGAGATTTACAGAGTCTAATAAAGGGGGCCAGGAAACAGGATGAAGAACTCCGTGAGCTCTTTGAGGAATTGAAGGAGAAGCAGGACACCGTGCACGTTCTTATTCTCGATCACCTGAGGATGCTTGCCGCTTTACTCGATGCCAATACGAGAGCTAACGCGATCTTATTTAATGCAGCTGTGAGTCATGCTGAGAGAGACTTGCGGTTGGAGCTTGACCGGCTATATCGTGGCCAGAGGAGTATGGTTGAGAAGATCCTGGAGTTCCCAGCTAGGCCATTTTAACTATGCCAAGGGGTGAAATCACCCTTTTTTTTTGCCTCAGGGCTTGACAAACCTGTTTAGAGTGTTGTAATATTACCGAACTAAAGTGAAAAGACCTGCGTCAACAGGCCTTTTCGCTAATACAGGAGGCACTGGTGGGAAGACCACTACCTTTTGTTATCCTAGCACATTTTCCAACTAATTGCAAGGGAGGTGATGCCTATGGGGAATAATTCCCCAAATCCCGTCCAAGAATAAGAAAAGGAGGATTCAAATTGAGAAGGAAAATTGGTAGTATCTTGTTTGCCCTGATACTGTTGGTGAGCTTCGGCCTGGTGACAGCGGCGCCGGCCACAGCGGAGGGCACACTACAGGTTATCCCGTTCGGTCTCACCACCGGCGCATACCTCGATGGCCTTGATGAAGACTCTGTAGCCGGTTGGTCTACGCAGGTGGACGAGATAGCGGTTCTCTTGGACTCTGGCCCGATGGAACCGAATGAACCCCCAGCATGGGAGGGGCAGACTACAGATGGTGACGAAGCAAGAATCGTCATTCCTGCATCTAGCGTCGGTGTGACTGACCTGAATAGCTTGCTCTCGATTGCTTGGTCACGATACTCGGTCAGGGGTTATGCTCCACACGTCGATGTAATAGTTGAAGTCGGCGAGGGAACTGATGCCTTAGTGTTCGAGTACGCCTATAATGGGCACGAGGCTGATGTCCAAGCCACAGGCTATGGGACTGTCTACGACAACTGGTTTCCGACGTTTGACGACGACGGTGAGGGCCCCGCGGTTCTCGATGGCTCGGCAAGTGCCTGGCTGAATTCCGGACCAGCTGGCGGACCTGAAATCATAAAGGGAACGCTGGCTGACTGGAAAGCGGGAACGGTTGATGGTTCCGTAACAGGGGATTCGGTAGTTCTGCGGTTCGAGATTGAGGTCGATAACTGGATTCTGGCCTCTGGGTCCTACATAGACGATATCACCATAAATGGTGTTGTCTACTACGGCTCGATCCAGGATGCCGTTGATTCTGCCACCGGCACCATCATCAATGTAGCCCCTGGGACGTACGTTGAGAACGTCGTCATTGACAAGAGCCTGACGCTTCAGGGTGCCGGCAAAGAACTTGCCACGATCACAGGAGCAGTCACGATAATGGCAAGCGACACTCTCGTAGATGGCTTCAGAGTTGAAGGCACTGTTTACGTAAACGACTCCCTATCGGCTATAACCGGCGCAACAATCTCCAACAACTACATCACCGGAGATTCCTATGGAGTCAGGGTCGGGTATGCGTCAGAGTGTACCATTTCGCTGCTTACCATTGAGGACAACGACATCATAGGCAATACCAACAAGGGAATCTGTTTCTGGAAGGTAGACTGGGAGGCAGGTAACCTACATGATGTCACCATTAGAGGCAACACGATAAACGATAACGGTAGCACAGGCATCTCGACCTATGGTGCGGGGCCCTACTTTATCACTGGTAACACCGTAATCGGAAATGCCGGCAACGGCATTAGCATAAAGTACGATGATGGTGATGTCATAACGGGCAACATCGTGACAGGCAACGATGCCATGGGTATCAACATGCACCAAGTGACCAACTGTGTTGTCGAAGGTAATACCGTATCTGGTCAGATGAGCGAAGAGGTTGTTACTACCTTCTGGGGCGAACCTGTTACCGCTGGCAAAGGCTCGGGCATCTACGTTCATGAGGCCAGTGTAGGCAATACCGTGACTCTCAACGCTATTAGTGGCAACCAGTACGGTATCCTTGTTAACAGTGAAAGTGGTGATATGCCGTCAGGTAATTCCATCAACCAGAACAGCATCACTGGAAATAGCCTCTATGGTGTTCTGAGTGTTCTAGAGTCTCCACCTGCTCCGGTCGATGCCCAGAACAACTGGTGGGGCCAGTCAAGTGGTCCTGGTGACGGCGTAATGGGTGATGTTGACTACGAGCCGTGGTTGCTTACTTCTGACTTGGAGGGAGCCCCATATGACAAGACCCTTGCCCTGCCTGCTGGCTGGTCGATAGTTTCGCCGGATGCGGAGCTTGAGTCCTGGACAGCTGCTGACGCAGAAGAGCTGAAGTACGCTTACGACGGCGGTGGCTTTGTAACCGACTTTGCCCTCGACCCCGTTACCCCGATGTTTGTTAAAACAGCTGCCGGTGGCGGGATAGGCTTCAACTACGCAGAAGCTTCCCAGGGCATATTCACTACTGACCTCGAGGCCGGGTGGAACCTGATTGGTATCCCGGAAACCGACGCCAACCCTGACGCTATCCTCTCTTCAATAAGGCTAGGTTCAAACAACGAGGTAGCTTTGGCAACTTTGGTCAGTCAGGGAAACTACAATCCTAGTGGACAGACTTTCTATGAATCTATGCTTGATCTCGAGGATTTCCCTGAAATCGGGCTCTATCCGTTCGACGGATACTGGGCGAACCTGAACGTTGCCAAGGAGTACGGCGTAATCGTCGTAAAGTAAAGTTAGATGGAGAGGGGGATGGGGGTTGAGATATACTCCCATCCCCCAGTGAAGGGAGAAAGACATGAAAAGAATAACTGTTCCTGTACTCCTAATTCTCCTGCTGGTACTCTGTGCTGCTCCTGTCTATGCCGGGATACCAACCCTTCCGCACGCCTTCTACGGCAAGGTCTGGGTAAACGACTCCCCGGCAGCCGATGGCACCCAGGTATCGGCAACAGTAGATGTCGGAGACATTGTGCCCGTCCAGAACCCGGTCGGCACCACCAATGGCGGGTATGGTAGCCCTTACCTTCTGGTTCAGGGAAATATCAAGAGCGGGGCCTCCATAACCTTCCATGTAACTAACGAGAACGGCACTGCCTCCTACAAGACTGGCACCTTTGAGACTGGCGGCGGGCCAACTGAGGTAGACCTGTCGGTGGTTATTGAGAAACCAGAGCCCTACATACCTCCCATCGGTGGCGGAAATGGTGCAGCTCCATCACAGCCTCCTGTAGAGACAAACCTCTTCGGCAGCGAAGGGAAGTTCAATATCAGTAGCAAAGGCATAATACAGGAGACGACAGAAGCCACCTCTGAGGATGGCAAACTAACCCTCACCATTCCCAAAGGCACCAAAGCCCTCAATAAAGACGGTGACCCACTGGAGAATCTGGGGGCAGCTATTGATGAGAGCCCGCCTGACCCGCCTGAGGATAGCAATATTATCGGGCTGGCCTATGAGTTCGGCCCGCCCGGGGCTACCTTTGACCCGGCGATAACGCTTACCTGGGCGTATGACCCCGAGGACATACCCGAAGGGGTAAACCCGGAAGACCTGACATTAGCCTACCATGATGGCTCGAAATGGGTAGAGCTGGACTGTGTGGTTGATGCCAAGAACAATACGGTCACGGCCAAGGTAAGCCACTTTACCACCTTTGCCCTCATGTATCCTATTCCCAAGCCTGAAGCCCCAGCACCGCCGACTCCGCCTGCGCCGACTCCGCCTGCGCCACCACCGAAACCTGAACCGGTGCCGGCACCGACACCACCACCACCGGCACCGCCACCACCTGCTCCGGCTCTGCCGGAGCCACCGGCACCGCCACCGCCAGAGGCGTTCAACTGGATCTGGGTAGTGATAGCGGGAATGGTTGTGGCGCTGGTTATTGTCGTCGTCTTGTTAAAACGCCAGCGTAGGGGCTACTAGGGGAAAGAACACAAACCCACCCGAGGGGGAGCCGGGGGAGGTGACCACGGGGCTATTGGCCCCGCCCGAAAGGGATATCCCCTGCGCCGTGATCCCTCGGGTGGGTTGGCGTATAATGCAAATTATACGCAGAGGAGGCTTAGGGAATAAATGATTAAAATTATAGTAATTATCCTGTGTCTTGGTCTTGTAGGTTTTGGATTCTGCTGCGGATATGGCATTGGCCAGGAACAAGCGAGACAGGAATATGAATCTCAGATTTGGTGGTTGACAGAAAAACTTAGCTCTTTCTATAAAGAAGTTCCAGGCTTATACTATCTACTGGAGTGTCGACAATGAGCGTATAAGGGTTGTTATACGCATTACAGAAACCGAAAGGGCTGGGGTGTCGTCCCCAGCCCTCACTTTGTGCCATGCTAGCTTTGTCAGCTACTGGCTACTCAGCCATCTTGGCTAACCAGTTCCGGCTCCACTTATCCGGATCGGGAGCGCGGTAGGTTGCCGCATCTACTCCAGACCGGTAGTTGGCCGTTCTGGTTGGGCCGAAGCCCACCGCGGCGTAGTTGGTGACCGCGCGTCCCTTGGCTGCAGCGTAGGACGTGGCCATAGCCCCCGCCTTTCGGCGGAGCTTGTCTGCACCCTTTGAGGCCATCTCAGGCATACTCGCCATCTCAATACCTCCTTACTAAGATTATTTCCAGCATACAACCAAAGAAATAACCTGTGAAGGAGGGGGCAGGGGTGGGGGTAGGGGAGGTCAACCAGGTTTAGGCTCGTGGCCGAAGCTACGAATCCATTTCTCAGCATCGAGAAGGTACTGTGGCAAAAACTGGTTGGTAAGCTTATCCAATGAGAGACCTGGGTTATCGTCCTCAGCGTACTTGTTAACATAGGTGGCCATGCCCTCGGCAGATCCAACAGCCCATTCCATAGCTTTGCCCACTATACCGGGCGGATATCCCTTATCCAGCAGCTCTTTCTTTCTCTTGCTGATCAGCTCTTTCCTGCTAGCCATTCTACCCCTTAGCCATGCGTTGAGTTGCCCGGGCGAATATGTCGTCTAGCGTTTCCCTGCCCGCTGCAGCGTGGTTGGTCAGACGGGAAATCCATTGTTTCTCGGATATCTTGCCATCGGCAAAATCCTGCGCCCATCCCTTGACCTTGTTATCACCCATCTCTTCAGCGACGGCCTGGGCGAAGGCGATATCTTCAGGGTTCGCTTTCGTCTTGGGGGTAGTGTCTCGCTTCTTCTTAGACTTCGCCGGGGGTTTCTCTACTGGCACCGGCACCAGGACTGGCTCCTGTGCCCCTGAGACGGGCTCTACGGGCAGTTTAGACGGTTTCGGCTGCGCTATCACCTTCTGGGTCTTATTAACTCGGTCAGTAAGTTCATCTGCCCATGTAGTGATGCTCTCAAGGTCTTGTAGCGTTCCTGTGCCCTGGGCTAGTTGGAGCAGGTGCTCAGAGCCTCTCAGGTCACGCAGAGCCATACGGATGATGTCATTGATAGTCCTGATCATAGCTGGCCCTGGGCGCCATGCCGGCTCCGCTTTGGTTACCTTGCTGAGAATTTCCCTAGCCCGCTGCACCACACCCGGGTTGTTGGCTGTGCCCTTCTGCCTGGCCTCCTCCATAGCAGCCTGCACCAGAGCGACTACTTCAAGGAATGACTGCTCGGGATTGCCAGATTCCGGCGCTGGTCCTCCGGTAAGGGCGCTATCCAAGTCCCTGATGGTGGAGTCGCCACTCCGTATGACGGTGGTAATGCCATCGACAACGGACTTGAAGGTCTCCGCACCCGTGCGGACTATATCGGCCAGGAGCTTATCCGGCCTGTCTTCAAACACCATGGACTCACCTCCTAGACTCCGAATGCGCCTCGCCGGAGAGCCCTAGACTTTTCCCGCTGCGTTACCTCTCCCAGGAGCTCACTGGCTTTGCCCTCTCTCTCTTGGGGGGATCTGGTTGTCTCTGGGGCGAACTCCTCCGAGTGAAGGGCTGTGCGTTCGATAACACCAAGCAGGCGATTCATACCTTTATCCAGCTTATCGGTGCTGTCCTTAATGAGCTGCACCGCCGGGCTCTGGTCAGTGACCACCGGGCCACCGACACCGAGACGCTGTTTCATCGCCTCTATTCTATCATAGTCCTCCCAGGGGTCACGAGAGGCGATATTGGCGATCAGGCCCTCTATACGCTCAAACCTATCCTCGTTACGCTCCCGCTCCATGTTTTCGATGCGCTCGGTCAGCTTACGAACTGTCTCACTATCCCCGTCTTCCTGGCCCTTCTTGCCCTCGAGCATATTATCAACCATCTTCTTCATCATGTACTCTATGAGAGACTCGGGTTTCTTGGCACCTTTCCCTACACGAATACCCTCTTCACCGGTTCCTTCCCCCTCGGCTTCTTGGTCACCACCGCCACGCCTGTATGAGTCTATAAGGGCACGTCTCTCAGCAGCGTCAACCGCCTCCTGATAGCTCATAGGTCCGCCAGGCTGAGCAATCCAGGAGCCGTCCTTATCCCGGTCAACTTTCCAGCCCAAGCCCAGGTCAAGGCGCTTCTCGGGCTTCTCGGCGCCCTTTTCCCCTTTGGCGCCTGGCACCTTGGCCTTCCCCTCGTCGTCCAATTCAGGGAAGAACTGATCCGGGTCATAGGGGAGACCGCGGGTGTTTGACCAGAAGGAGATTATGAGCCGGCGCTGATGTGGGGTGACAAACCCAGCGGAGTCACGCTTAAGAACCTGCTCCAGCCACCGGAGGCTGTCTATGTCGCCGGAGAAGAATATATTGGCGATGGTCGGGATGGCTTCTTTGGGAGCGCATCCGATGTTCTTAAGCTCCTGGATGAACATGGTCTTCTGGTCCAGGGGTGCACCGGTACTCCTCACTATCGGTGCCGTTCCCGTCGCCGGCGGCTCCTTTCCAGCACCGGTTTCCTGTGCGCCAGGCATTTCCTTTTCGCCGGTAATGAGTGTTTGAGGGGTGACCCCTTCCTCAAGAGACCACACACCATTATCATCCTTATCGGCGAGCCCCAATTTCTGGAGCTCCAGAGCCTTGGTGTAGACGCTCTTATAGGGGTACGGGATAGTTTTACACATCTCGGAGACACCCATCGGCCCATCGGCATAGAGCTTGTCGACAATCTGAGATAGTATGCTTGGGGTTTTGGTCTTAGTCATTGTGCTGCACCCTCCTTTTTGGCTTCTTCATCTGCCAGCTGCTTATGCAGGGTGAAGGCCAGATTATACACATAGCAGAAGAGGGAAGCGAATGTGTTGTCTCGCAGATAGCCCCGGTCGTGAAGGTAGACCTGGAACTGGGAGACCCTCACCACCTCTTCGTCAGAGAGCTTTACTGCCTTGACCTTGCTCACCTCCTCCCGCTTCATTCGGAGAGGGACAATGACCTCGTTCTCATCCAGAGAGACCAACTGCTGAATGAGCCGCGGGTCTATGTCCTCAACTCCCTGCTGGCTGATCCCTTCGCCTTGAGTTGGCTCGACCACACTTCCTCGCTCCGTTACCATCAGTCACCTCCTGTGATAATTTTCAGTACCCGCTGCGCTATTCCATGCGCATCAAGGCCGAATTTTTCAAGCAGCTCGGGTATCTCACCGTGGTCAGGGAATATGTCTCCTACCGCTATCGAGAACACCCGGAGCATATCGTCCCTGGGAGTCCGCCGTCTTCCCTTAGCCTCGGATATGGCTTCCTGCAGAGCCGATGCTGCCCCGCCTACCGACGTGCCCTCCTCTATGACCCAGACCATAGAGAAGCTATCGAGCAATTCCTCGACCAGGGCGTAATCTATGGGTTTGATGTACCTCAGGTTTACTACCTGGGGCTTCAGGCCATATCCCTCCAGCTCCTTGCCGGCATCAAGGGCAGCATAGACCGCCTCGCCGACGGCTGCCAGGCAGACCATCTCGCCATCACGCATGACTTCGGCGGTACCGTAGAGGACCGGCTTCATCTCCTCATCCAGGGGTACACCCCGAACCTCTCCTCTGGGGTACCGGATAGCCCACGCCTTGCTGGCGTGAAGCGCTGTCCAGAGCAGGTGGCGCATCTCATTCTCGTCTTTGGGCACGGCCACAGTCATGTTGGGCGCTATTCTCATGTAAGCCAGGTCATAGAGGCCATGATGAGTTTTACCATCCTGCCCGACAACCCCCGCGCGGTCTAAAGCGAATACGACGTGCAGCTCGTTTAAGCAGACGTCGTGCATAATCTGGTCAAACGCCCTCTGGAGGAAGGTAGAATAGATACAGACTACCGGCATCAGCCCGGCCCGGGCCATACCGGCGGCCATTGAAACGGCATGCTGCTCACATATCCCGACATCAAAAACCCTATCGGGATATACCTCCTGGACGGCAACGAGGCCCGTCCCTTCCAGCATGGCAGCACTTATGGCTACGATCCGCTGGTCCTGAGCCATTAGCTGAAGAAGGGCCTGGGAGAATACCTGAGAGTAGGTAGGGCCGGCCGCCCCTATCTTGGCTGGCCCGGGCTGGTGGTAGCGGGTCGGGTCTTCAGCGGCCGGAGCCCAGCCCTGGCCTTTATTGGTAAGCACATGGACAAAGGGAACCTTGTCGGAGTACTGCCTTGCCCGGTCGATCATCTCGATGAGCTCCTTGAGGTTATGGCCATCAACCGGACCAAGGTAGTTAAAGCCCATCTCGTCCCAGAAATGGCCTATCTCTGGGATGAGGGTCTTTTGAATAGCGGACTTTATCCCCTTTCCCAGACTGAGAGCCAGAGGGCCCAGCGGTACCTTGGGCGCCAGAGCTTCGGTTATGCTCTCAAACTGCTGGAAGTCTTTGTCCAGCTCAAGCTCTGCCCGGAGGTGGGGCAACCACTGGCCACGCCACTTCGCCAGCCAGCCCACGTTCTGACTGATAGCCATGCCGTTATCATTCAATATGACCATCAGGTTCCGTGGGTTCTGGGCGATGATATTCGATAGCCCCTCATAAGCCAGGCCGGAGGTAAGGCTCCCATCGCCGATGACGGAGACGAAGCATCCCTTATCCCCCTTCATCCTGGCACCAAGGGCTAGCCCCAGGGCTATAGACGGAGCGCATCCGGCATGCCCAAGTGCCAGAACGTCATGCTCGGATTCCGAAGGCTCGAAGTAGCCTGAGTAGCCCTGGCTGGTCCTGATCTTCTCAAATCCCTTCGCCCTGCCGGTGAGGATTTTGTGAGCGTAGGACTGGTGGCTGACATCAAATATTATCCGATCCGTGGGAGAGTCGAATAGGCGATGCAGGGCTATGGTTAGCTCGACAACGCCGAGATTAGAGGCCATGTGTCCACCGTTACGGCTCACCGTGTCTATGATGAGCTGGCGGATCTCCCCGGCCAGGGTAGATAGTTCCTGCAGGGACAGCCGCTTCAGGTCAGCTGGGGCTTCTATCGTCTCCAGTAAGCTCAATGCAGACTCCTTATCGGTATTCCGCTTATCCTCCTGAGCGCTTTCCTGAACCGCTCCGAGTCTACTATCCACTGGTCACCCCGATAGCGGATAGCTCTCGCAGCGTACTTCTGGGCGAATACGTCATCGCCTCTGCCCTGCAGGGCACCCTCTACCAGGTCTAGGAAGGTGTCTTCGCTCATCTCAACCTGGCCGGTGTACTCCAGTTTCTCCCCGGTGGTATAGAACTTACCATCCCGAATGGCGTAGATCCGCGTGACGCTGTCTTCTCCATAGACAGTCCACTTACCCACCCAGCCATCGGCCTCTTTCCAGTCCTCATCATCGGCGACCTCGGCGAGTTGGTTCATCAGGAAATCTACGAGTTTACCTATTTTAGAACTTTCTCCAGAAGCCATCTGGTCACGCCTCCTTTTTCTTTCTCTAAGGTAATCGGCCTTGCCCGGAGAATCATCTCCGTTACATGGAGAATTTCGCGCTGCCTCTCGGCTTGTCCAGCGAAGGGGATATGCCCCAAGAACGGTACCCTGAACCGCCTAGCGAGTTCCTGTATGTTGACCGGGTCAAGGTCAAAGGGGTTGGAAACTTGGCCGCAGTGGGGGCAGCGGTACCCGGCCATATTCGCCACAATACCGCAGATCGGGGTCCCGGTTTCCCTGAGCATGTTCAGGGTCTTGGTTATGCCGAGAACAGAGAGGTCGTTGGGCTGGCAGACGATAACGGCGCCATAGATATTCTGGAGACTGGGCGGCATATCCCGTCCGTTCCCTATCAGAGATTGGATTTCATCACCGGAGGTCGGAGGGGTGTCGACTACAACCCAGTCAAGGTCTTCGTCCCAGGCTATAGAGGTCTGGGCTATCTGCTTGACAGCCTCCCGCTTCATCTCTCCATCCCACATATTCGGGGTGTCTTCTGGGAAGAGAAGCCCTATCGAGAAGACCTGAAAGCCATCGTGGTAGACTGGACGGAGCTTGCCTCCCAGAAGAGGATCGTAGCCTGGTTCTTTCTCAAGATGCAGAGCCCGGGGCATTGATGAGGCATGAATATCTATGTCCAGAAGCCCCACCTTTTTCCCGAGGGTTCTCAGTGCTGATGCCACCCCCAGGCAGATGGTCGTTTTACCGGTACCGCCCTTCAGGGAAAGAATGGGTAGCTTCTTAGGCTCACTCATTGGCCACACCTCCAGCTATAATCGTACCCTCTCGGGCGCTCTGGGATGCAGTCGATGAATCCTTCTCCCTGCTTGAGCTTATGGGATAAGCTACAGTCACAGCACTCGAGCAGGAATCCGATGTTAATATCGAAGTAAATCCGATTCTGCTCCGCCCTGTCCTTTCTTATCTCCCAGCCCAGGCTGTTACCGACCCTTTTTCTAGCCAGGGCGAGCAGGATTATAAGGGAGGTGAGTAACCTATAGAGCCAAGGTTTCAAGGCTTTACCCCCAAAAAGAAAAGACGACCACACCCGAAGGTGCAGCCGCCTCTGTGTCCAGCCAGCGACCTGACTTTCCTCTACAACCTACCACAGGGGGTAAAACTTGTCAAGGGTTTAACTGGGAAATTTGGAGGGAATTTTTATTGTGGCGTTGTCTGCGCTCTGGACCCGAACCAGAAGCCCGATATCGCCGCGACCAGTATCAGGAACGCCGCTACAATATCCTTGGCCATCTCTGCCGAGCCGAACTTGACTACCAGGAACACCAGGATGCCGACGAGGGCTAGCATAACCAAGAATGTACAAATAGGGCGAACCAGTCCGCGAATAGTATCGACGTAGTTCATTTTCCGACCTCCTTTCGCCTAGCGTATAATTCCTGTTATACGCAAAGTTAAATTTTAATTGAAGAAATCAGCCCTCTTTGGTTAATTATATTTTACAATTCCCCACAGGATGTGTTAATTATAGTTTGCGTTCTGCCAAGAACGAGAGCACCTCTTCAAACTGGTCTTGCCACTCTTGCTTCAGGGACAGCCCCTCCAGATTTTCCCAGGCCTGCCAGATAAACCGCATCTCGTAGGACTTGACCTTCTCCGGGATGCCATTCTTTTCCATCCAAGCCCTGATGCCGGCGGCAGCTTCTTTACTTATAAAGTCAGCATTGAGCCAGTTACGCATGGTCCTATGAAGTGAAACCTCTTCGTCAGGGAAAAACTCGAGGGCCAGAACCACCGGGAGCGACCTCTTCTTTTCCTGAATATCGTTAGCTGTCTTCCCGACCAGGGCTTCATCGCCCCAGATTCCCAGGTAGTCATCATGAATCTGGAAGGCCAGGCCGATATTCAGTCCAAACTCCCAGGCAGCGCCCAGCACCGGGTCAGAGCGCATGTACCTGAATTTCCTGCCTTCCTCCTGATGCTCCGGAGCAGGTACCTCTTTAGCATCTGGTGAGGCCAACAGGGCGCCAACCACGCAGGAGGTAGCGAAGAGGGCACCCGTCTTTCCACGAACCATCTGTAGATAGTCCCTTACGCTAACCGTGGGAGCATCCACAAAAGAGATATCCATAAACTGCCCGTGGCAGAGGTCTATAACGGCGTTTTCCAATACGCTTTGTACCGCCAACACCTTTTCGACGGGGACATTTCTTAAGGAAAGGCGGTGCACCGACAGCCGGGCGTAGCAGGATAAAGCGAGGCCGGCATTGATGGCCTGGTCAGCGCCCCAGACCGCCCACACTGTCGGCTGGTTATTCCTCTCTTTTCCCTTGTCCTGAATGTCATCGAAGATCAAGCTGGTACGGTGCGCCAGCTCCAGTGCAGCAGCCGCAGGGATGGCTTGCTCTGGGTCGCCACCTAATCCGGCATACATGGCGATGCAGAAAAGGGGACGCAGATACTTGCCCTTTGAGCTGCTAGAGGGATTTCCCTCTCGGTCGCAAAATCCCATGTGGTAACAGTACAGTGTATCAAGACCCAAGAGGGGGGACCTCCCCTTTTGCACTATCAGCCGGAGCTCGTCCTCCACTTTAGACCGGTATTCGTCCAAAAATTTCATACAGCACCCCCTTGCCTTTTCCGATTTTCGGTAGTATTATAGCACTAAAAGGCAACCATAGTAAGGAGGTGCAAAGTGCTAAACCCCTACTTGGAAAAACGACTCTACTCACTCCCTGTCCAGCCTGTCCTCGTGGAGATTGACCCCAACCAGTTTCTCGCTACCCTGGGGCAGATCACCGGTCTCCAACTCAAAGTAGTCTCCGAGCTACCCACCTTCGGCTTCGCAGCCGTCGCCCCGGTAAGCCCCGGAATCATCAAGAAGATCAACTCGCTACCTGGCGTCCGCATGGTTCACGCCAACCAGGTCGTCAACATCTTCCAGATACCTGCCCCGGCTGACGAGTGGTTTCCCACTTCCGAGAGCCGGAACATGCTTGAGGCGGAGCAAGCTGTCAGGGAGGGCTACAACGGCGAAGCCATCAAAGTCGGGGTCACGGATACCGGGGTCGATGCCTCTCATCCCCAGCTCCAGGGCACGGAATTCTACTCTCGAATCATGTGGCCCTTCCGAGAGGTGCTGGACGAGAACGGGCACGGCAGCCATGTCTGCTCAACCGTAGCCGGCAAGCTCTACAACACCCCGCTGGGAATTACCGTAGAAGGGGTCTCACGGTCACCTATGGTGTCTGTGAAGTGCCTCGGCCGAGGCATTGGGACGGGATTCACCAGCGAGATTATCGAGGCCATGTCCACCTGCTACGAGAAGGGTGCCCAGATAATATCAATGAGCCTTGGTTCCGCAGAGTGCCAGGGCGGGTGTGATGTCTGCCCGCAGTGTCGGATGGTATCTTCCCTAACGGCCAGAGGTATTATCTTCGTCATCGCTGCCGGCAACTCGGGACCCCAAGAGAACACCATAGGCTGCCCGGGTTGCTCTCCTGATGCTCTCACCGTAGCCGCTGTAGACAGGAATGGAGAGTTGGCGTCTTTCTCCAGCCGCGGTGGGGACAAATTCCCGCTAAAGCCCGATGTGGCCGCTCCCGGGGTCAACATCTACTCAGGAACAGCGAGAGCCTCTATCATTGACGTTCAGGAGGCTGATGCTGGTGTTGGCTTCGCTGCCATCAGCGGTACCTCCATGGCTACGCCCCACGTTTCGGGATTTGCAGCTCTCCTCAAGCATAAATTCCCGACAATCACCACCGCCCAGATCAAGCAGACCATGGCGCAGCGGGGACACGCCAAGGACTTTAAGACCGGCTGGGGTATTCCACTTTGGTCTTACTTCAAGTAGCTCTCTTGACAACGTCCATATCCAGGGAATAAACTATCAACTTAGGAGGAAATCCATGGCAGAGAAAGCCAGGAAAGGTCTCCAGGCCCTGCTCGATGTAAGGCGGTTTCTTCCGACTCCTACCGACCTGCTCCGACCATTCCCGCCTCCGCAGAAAGGGGAGCTGGTCATGCAGGGTGTGACCGCCGATGTGGTCAGCTATGGCCTCGGTTTCATCCCCTACGTGGGCGATATACTGGGCGACGCCATTGAGGACAATATCATGGCTGACGTTGTACAGAAGCTATCCCCAGCCGAGCTGTTAGAGTTCAGAGAGCAGAATAGAGTCTATCCCAATGGCGTTGCTCTACTCAGAACCTTTCAGCGGGCTAAAGTGGCACCGGGAAGCAGGCCGTAATGGTCACCGAAAGACAACCACCAGGCGCTGGCCCGGGTCTGGGGAAAATGGCCGAGCAGCTCCTTGGCTGGCCCTCACCAGAGAGAATTCTGGCCGAGCTACAGAGGCTCAACAATAACCTTGAGCTCTACCAGCCCGATATCCAACGGCTGTCCAGGGCTATGGAGGGGTTGTCCGCCAATGACCTCAGAAACCTTGCCGCAGCCTTGAACGGGGTGAAAGTCGGAGACTTGCTCAGGATCATGAATGAGTTTACCCATCTGGGAAGCCAGATTTATGAAAGACTATGGGGCAAGAGGTAGCAAACTACACCATGGAGGCCCGGAGGGAGAGAGTACTTCAGGCTCTCCATATACTGATAGGTGAAAGAGCGCCCTTGATTAACGAGGATGAAAGGGCTATAATCAATGAATACCGGGATCTCTGTACCTTCGGTTATGGTAGGATGGAGGTCGTGGTTGTAGCCCACCGTATGGAAGGAATCAACCCGACCAAGCATAAGAAACGGAAAGATTTGATAATTTCCCCGCTAACCACTTGACAAATCCACAAAAGCGGTTCTATATTATTAAGGGATAACTCGCCGGCGAGAGAAATCGAGGCGGGTCACCTTATGGTGGCTCGCCTTTTTCTTTTATCGCCAAATCTGCGAGAAAGGAGGAACCTCAGATGGCCAACGTATTGGGGAAAATCCCGACACCCCTGGAGGCCGTCGACACGGTGGCAGACATGGCAAACCAGGTCGCCCGGGCTCCATTTCGGGTGGCCGGCAACGCCCTGACTGCGGCCGGTCAGGCAGCCAAGAACATCGAGAGTGACATCGCCAAGCCAGCGGATTACGCCGAAATCCCGCCTCCTCCTGATGTGCTGATAGGCTCCGTCATCTCCGGTGTTAGCCACGCGGTTGAGGGAGCTCTCAACACGGTCAAGGGTGCCGTCGACGGAGTGGTCGAGACGGGCGACGGCTTAAAGCGAGAGATTAACCAAATCGTGGGGAGGTAATGAGACCCCACACATTGTAGGGAGGTAATGGCGTTATGCCACCACAACTAGTCAATCCGTTTACCGCTCCTCTGACCATGCTGAAGCAGGTCGGGGAGCAGACCAGTGCTGCCATCGCCAGTGTGGGGACTGGAATGACTCAGGCAGCTAGCCAGGGCCTTGATGCGCTTATCCTCGGTGTGCCCGGGCTGCCCGGGGTACCCGGAGTTGCAGCTCGCCCTGGTATCCCGACCCCACAACAGTTGATGCCTGCCAACCTGCAGCAGGCTCTCGGGCAGGTGGAAAACCTGCTCATCCCGCCCGGGCTGCCCAGACCTTCCCAGGTTTTCCAAGTGCAGCCCCCACCGGCCCCAGCGCCGGCAGCGCCGCCAGCACCACCTACTCAAGGGGCTGAAGCAGTCCCGCCCGCCATGGCGCAGCGGAGACGAGTAGCTGAAAGGAGGGGCCTCTAATGGCACAAGAGAGAAAAGTTCGCCAAGTCATGACCGATGCCGGCCTCTATAAGGAAGGCACCAAGGAGACGCTCCGCACGGACTACATCGCCGAAGAGGACGTCACCATCGCCGGGAAGAGCTACACTCTTTCCAAGATCTCCTTCCTCGATGCCAAGATCTTCACCGATGAGCTGGACACCATCCTGATTCAGCAAAACCCGCTTATCCACGGAATCTACGCCAAGAACGCCGTGACCCTCTTCGACGCTGTCCGCATGGTCAACGTCAACTCCAAACAGGGATTCAAGGGCGCCCTGGCCAGCGGTAATGAGCTGGACTTCACCCTCATGATGGCCCGCCAGTTCCAGGACCCCGATGTGGCCAAGGTAGCAAATGGTCCCCGCCGTCCACATTGGGTAAGAACCATCACCGCCGCCATGGTCACCGCTCTCAGCACCTCGTACTTCGAGGACAGAGCCGCTGCTGCGCGTGCTGTGCCCCCCGGTGAGCAGACCATGGGCGAGGAAGAGGGGATGGTGTGGACGGCCTTCTACAACCCGGCCCAAGTCCCATGTGTCGACGCCTTCCAGATCACGATGAATACCGAACCCTTTGATATCCAGTCCCTGGACTTCGACCAGGTGCATCTCCAGACGGGTGACGTTATCATCGAATTCAAGGAGCCGTGGACTCTGCCACCCGAGCAGAGCGGCCTGATCAACGTCTCCTACTTCCAGCAAGGGACGGATGAGATGAGGCCACTGGGCATCTGGGTCAAGATGGCCAAGAACCTGAGAAACCTCACCGCACCGTAACGAGTGGTGAACCTACCGCCGGCTGTCGGAAGGTGACGCCCCCGCGCTGCTGGTTTTCCAGCGTGAGTCGAGGTGGGGAAACAGCCAAATTTAATCTCGGAGGAAGACCGTGAGAAAGCAACTCTTATACGCCCGGAGGCTACACGGGGACATTGGTCCCCTCAATACCGACCCAGTAACAAACCTGCCCGGCCGCATTATAGCACCAGCCGTTTCTATCGACGGCGTCTACCAGGACTACGACGAGGCAAGCGACACCCAGCACTACACCATCGGCTCCCGTATGCAAGTGGATGACAGGGTGTACCACTACGGTAGCGCCGGTGCTGTCCTCAATCCTGGCTACGGGGCGAAGCAAGTCCTCCCCCAGCACGTTGCCTTTGCCGCCCTTCCCACTGCTCTTACTCTAGCGGGCTCTTACACCATTATCGTAACCGTGGGAGGCGGCGATGGTGTCCTCGGCGATGGCGTAATCGGTGAGGATGAGTTGGCCGGGGGCTATATTGTCATCTTTATGCCTGGTAACAACGCTATCAACCGCCGGGTAGTTCACAATACCGAAGTTGACGGCCCTAACCCGATGACGGTGACGATGGACAGACCTCTCCCCGTTGATGTGGCGAACACCGAGCACGCCGAACTGATGGCCAGCCCTTACCTGCTTGTTCAGACCGGCAACTTCCCAGTGGCGTCGGTTATGGGGATGCCACAACAGATTGCAACCCTCGGCCAGTTTATCTGGCTCCAGACCTGGGGGCCGACCTGGGTAGTGCCAGGAGGGGCCTGGATTGGAAACGACAATAGATGGGCCGTGTTCCTTGGGAATGGCTCAATCCAGGAGTATACGTGGGGTGATGGCCTGGTGCAACGAGCCCAGCTAGCAGGTTTTATCCTGTGCAATGGGCAAGCTGGCGCTGCGGGGGCGCCCTTCCTCCAGCTCATGCTAGCTCCATAGGGAGACCATTATCCATGGAAGGAGTATGAATATGAACCTGAAGGGAAAGAGAGCTGCTGAGATAGAAGAAACCGTCAAGCGCCGCAGGGAATACCTTGCCGGCAACGCACCACCAGGTATGGGCACTCAGCCAACCGAGCCACCAGAGCCAGTCGAGCCAACAGAGCCAGTCGAGCCAACCGAACCCGTTGAGCCCACGGAGCCAGCCGAGCCCACGGAGCCAGTCGAGCCAACAGAGCCAACCGAATAGCTGACCCAATAGAATAAAACATTGCTCTCTCTGGAGAGGAGAGAGGCAAAGGAGGTGAGCGATGTTAGAGCTCCAACCGAAACCGCAGTTTTCGGTGGTTATCCCGCCGAAGCTGCTGCAGGAAGGGTATCTGGTCACATTCTCGAGTGACTGGCCCTCCACCCATGTCGCTATCCGTGAGAAGACCTTCCGTATCGATGCGGTCAACCAGGTTCCCTATGACCTGTCCTACATCCTCCCGGAAGGGACCGTCTTGGGCACTGCGCCTGGCACCATCTATCGTGACGTCGACTTGTCCAACGGTACAGGCACCTTCAATGAGAGCATCTACCCGGAGAATCAGAACTCGCTCTTCGAGGTGCTGGTCGGGTTCAAGCCCGGTAATTTCATCTCACACTGGTATATCCCGGCGGGTAAGACTGTCCACAACCTGGAGTATGCTCAGATGTATCCCGACCTGACCAATACGAAGCGGCAGTACCTGGGTGCCCGTCAGCCGAAGGACAGCCCCTACGAAGACCCACGCATCAAGCTCTACCTCGTCAAGGACCTGGCCCCCCTGATCATGAGGCTGTATGTCCTTCCCGGTGTGCTATGGGAGAAGATTGTCGTAGGTCTAACGATCAACAAGTGCCACATGAGGGAACTTGAAGCGCCGACCGACGAGCAGTTGCTCAAGGCAAAAGTCATCAGATATTACGACTATCTGAGGTGGTAAGGAGATAGAAATGCCAAGTGTAGTTATCGATGGAGTACTTATGGCCGCCCAGACTGTAGCTGCTGAGAGAGAGAACGCCGTCGTCCAGGCCAAGTCCCTTACGATTGACAACCAGGTAGGCGCTGGTGACTGTGAAATCGCTATTCAGGATAGCTTCGCCGAATCGGCCTACTATAACAACACCACCCTCACCGCGCGTGTGGTTAATCGATTCAAGGCCACTGTCCAGGCAGGTGATATAATCACCTGGGGAGAAGAGGACCTCAAGGGAGTGAAGTGCCTGGGTGCCATGCTGGTCGACTCCGACGTGGACAAAGCGGCCTGCCTCGTCACGGTGGGCTATGAACACGAGTAAAGGAGATCTGACCTATGGTAATGGAAGCAACGGGTACCATCCAGCAGCTGGTACCGGGGGTAGAGCAGATTGTTGATGGTGAGCCTCAGCTGCCATCCCGCCCCAGCTCTCCTCTGGTAGAAATAGAACAGCCTGAGAAGCGCGAGTCTCCTATGCCGGTGGCGCCAAGGCCACCTCTGCCGTCTACCGAGCAGATAGCAGAGCAGCAGGCTTACCAGCAGCTATACGGCGGGCCGGTCCTGAAACTTAACCGCTACTCTGGCACCGATCAGGATTGGGTTGAGTTGGTGCGCTGGGATATCCCCATAGGCTACACCGGTGACCTGCACGAGATTTCCTTTGTCTCCTCTAACGACGTAAAGACCAGGTACCGGATTTTCCTGGTCAACGTTGACCAGCGTATCCCGACGGACCGCCAGACCATAACGCCGCAAACCTTCAAATGGGACCGCACCGTGCTGCCTGGTGGGTATGCGGTATGGGTTGAAGTCAGGTCAACGGATGGTACCTCTATTACCGTGGACGGCTCGATCACAGGCACAGTGAGGTAAAGGAGAGCTGGAGAGATGGCTGTAAACGTACCTGGCTTTAGCCTTTCTATACTGAGGCAGCAGACTTCCGTAAGGGCGGGATTGCCCCTGCTCATGAGCGGAAGGTTCACCGCCTTTGGGCTAGGTGTGCCTGCCTATATCCGTGTCTTCCTTGAGGGCCCGACTTATGATCCCCAGATCCGCTCCTTCGATACCTTCGCCTCTCCCTTTTCCGGGGACTACTCCGTGAACGTCATCGCCGAGAAGGATGGCCAGTACAACGTCTACGCCCAGGCTTCCCCGCCACCGATTGTGCCGACTGGTCCTCCTTTCCCGGAGGCCATACTCCTTTTACCGCCTATGGCTGAGTCAACCAGGCCGCCGCTGGTAGTCGGAAGATCCTTCAACGGGGGCGTTGAGGCTCTACTGCCGGACGGTACGAGGGCGCGTTTAGAAGCACCGCCCATGCAGCCTATTGAGTTCAGGCCGCTTATTACCGTTGGAGCTCCCGGGGTAACCATTACCATGCCTGGGGTAGCTGCACCGCCAAGAGCCGCTATTCCGTTCTTCCCTGCCGTCCCAGGAGCACCAGAAGTGCCAGGCCCGCCTGTGGCTCCGGCCCGAGCTGCCATCGACGATGTCCGATTCATCCCTCCAGCGATTAACCCTGGGCAGGAAGCCACTGGCGTGATGACCTGGAGGAATACCGGGGATGCTCCCACCTTATTCGATACCGTCTTTTACCTGGTCGCACCCACTGGTGAGCGATATGGCCCACTTCAGGTCAACCAAGATATATCAGCCCACCCGCAGGTGCCCAACACCCTGAATATACGCCTCGGCACACAGGGGATGCCATCCGGTTTCTACTCGGTAACCGCTGAGGTCTATGACTCGGCGACCGGGGCCCTGGTAGCTGCTCGGACGCTTTCAGCTCGTCTGCAAATCAGTGAAATCGTAGCTCCTCCCGTACCAGTGCCGCCGCCACCTGCTCCACCGGCGCTACCACCTGCTCTCCCAGCTCCCCCAGCGCCACCAGCACCGCCGGCACTACCCTCTGCGCAGATGCTGGGGCAACCGGTTCTTAACCTACCTCGCCAGCTAACGGTCGGAGAGGTGTGGTCAGGCTCCATTTCACTGCCGACCTTCGGGCCTGCCCCCTATTTCCTTACCACCCGCCTACTGCTTGAAGACCCTCAAGGCTATGAAATACCGGTGGCAGAGGTAGCTCGGACAATTCAGCCCAGCGAAACCATCCAGATACCCGTCAACTTGAACACTTCAGGGTACACCCCAGGTGACTACACCATAATCCTGGGGGTTCTGGACCAGATGGGTACAATGATTCATCAATTCGCTTTAGGACTGCTTTCCTTGCTTGCAGCAATCCCTATACCCGAAGTTCTCACCGCCGATATATTTGAAACACCACAGCTGAGTGCCCCCAGCCAGGTGACGTTGGGAGATATCTGGTCAGGTAATATCAGTATCCCCACTATCGCCCCACCTGGCGTGCCACCTGCCCCACCTGGCGTGCCACCTGCCCCACCTGGCGTGCCACCTGCTGCAACCCCTATCGGTATCAGCCTGCAACTGGAGGACCCACGTGGAACTCGCTGGTGGGTTTCATCTCTGTCCAAAACCTTTACCCCGGGCCAGCCGCTTTCCTACCCGATAAACTTCAACACCGGGCAGGACTATGATGGATACGGCCTGTCTCCCGGATGGCACAATATTCTCTTGACCATATCCGATGCCACAGGTAATATTATTCTAGAGCAGATTGTCGGCCCACTTAACCTATTGCCTCTTCCAGAGATACCGGCACCGCCAGCACCCCCACCGGCACCGCCGCCACCTGCTCCGCCGGCACCACCGCCGATACCGGCACCGCCGCCACCTGCTCCGCCTGTGCCACCGCCCCCAGAACCGGAACCGCCGCCACCTGAGGTGGCTCCGTTCGTAAACTCAGTGACTACCCGCGGCTTCTACTCCGGGGTGGTTTGGGGTGACCGTTGGACAGGTGAAATCTATATCGGCATCACATCTTCAAGTGAAAACCTCCTTACCGCTGCCCTCTTCCTTGAGAGGCAGGGGAGGCTCTGGTATGTTGCCTCTACTCAAGAGTGGGTACCGCCCAATGGTACCCTCCCCTTGATGATAGACTTCCATACCGGGCAGGCTGTTAACGGGGAACTCCTTGAGACAGGAACCTATAACGTCCTTCTGGACGTCCGTGATGCCCAAAGAAATATTATATATAGTCAGGTCATCAGAACACTAGATATCTACCTACCGGAGCTCTAATATGGAAGCATTGGCCAGTATTGTAGGTGCCATCTCAGGGTGCATTTCTCTGCTCGGGATAGTCTACTTCTTCGCAGTGTGGCGAGGAAAGGTTGACACCGATCTAAACTCATTTAAGCAGAGTATTAAGAACTACCCGCCGGCCGAGATGTGGACCATGGTCAAGACCCTGTGGGAAGTCTACGTATTGGAGGCCCTTCGCCTCCGTCCCGACCTGGCCAGTCAAGGCAGCAGCTATAAGCTCAAGAAAGAAGCCGAAGACCTGATCCCCGACCAGCTCAAGAAGGCTTTAGATAACATCCCGCTAAACCCCGCCGCTAACACCAACCAGATAGCCTCCGGCTGGCTGGTGGTCAAGCACCTCGGACTGGAGCAGATTCAGGATATGGCCGGAGAGAAAGGGCTCAACGTTCAAGAGGCTATCGCCATCCTGTCCACCTATCTTGAGGAGCGGCGGGAGAGAATCGGCCGGTAAAACTTCCCCAGAAAATTCCCCCCAAAATCGCCAAAAACCTCTTGACAACGGCACCCCCAACCCTTTATTGTTATTATCGTGTCGGTAATATTATGAAGGGAGGTGCTGTATGGTAGAACCCCAGCCTACGCATCGCAATGTAATCTGCATCTCAGACATGCCGCCCGACCTGCACCAGTGGGTCAAAGATGAAGCCAAGCGCCGCGGTGAAGCAATAGGTAAACGCTACGCCGTGGCGCTTGTCTTTCAGGAGGCGATTGAACTACTAAAGGCGAAGATCAAGAACGACCATGAATCGCCGGTGGAGGTGGGGCATGCCGATTAAAGGAGTCTCTAGTGCCCGCAGGATAGACAGGCTCGGCATAATCCGTCTCGGTATCAAGGTTGAGTCACCCGATAGGTCGCCTTACCCCAAAGCTACCGACTATTTCGTATGCCCGCCAGAGGTTGAGGCGGTCTTTGGTGAGAAGCCCAAAGAACTCGCTATCATGTTCCCCTCTGACGATGAAGAGCAGATTGCCCGCCAGTATCTACGCTGCTACGGGCGAACTCACGGCCTGGTGTGCTGGGGTGACGGTGAGAATGGCCATCAAAAGACTGATACTCGCACCGGCGCCATGGCTGACCGCAATACAAAGGGCTGGGAATGGCATGACGTAACCTGTAACCCCCAGGACTGCCCGGAGTTTGGGGCTCGCTGTCGTAAGGTGATGAACCTCCAGTTCATGATGCCCGATGTCCCAGGGATAGGTGTGTGGCAGATTAACACTACCAGCTTCTACTCTATCCAAAACATAAATACTACCCTAGAGGTCGTCAGGAACCTCACCAAGACCCTGGCATGCCCACAAGGCCGGATATCATGGATACCACTTACCCTCTCTCTCGGGCCTCAAGTGGTCAGCCCGCCAGAAACCGGCACTAAGACCGTCTATATCATGCACATAAAGTCAAACATTAAGCTGGCTGATATTATCAAGAAGGCTTTACTGCCGCCCGGTCGCGTCATAGTCCCAGAGCCGGAGCTTGAAGAGCCTCCTGACGACCTGTACCCTAAAGAGGTTCTGGAGATTGCCGAGGCAGGTACCCCGGAGCCGGAGCCAGAGCCAGAAGTTGAGGACTTATTCGGCCTCAATGCCGAGAGCCAGGAAGAGTGGGCTGGCATCAGGAAGCTGATGGGCGAAGTCCACGTAAACGAGAAAACAGCTAGGAGTTACTTTGCCAATGTCTGTGACGTAAGCGTAACCATAGAGGAGCTCGCTAAGGAAACCGTGCCCCCAGCTCTAACCATTCATCACCTGAGAGAATTCCGACAGCGGTTAGAGCAGTCACGAATGAACCTGAAATAACTCTGCCCGGGTTTTACTTTGTATGAAAGGGGGTACCCATGGCACAAGAGGCAGCTCCATCCCGCAGTCGTATGTTTCAGGTCGGCGGCAAGCCAATGAAGACCTGGAACTGCTTTGTCGGCTGCCTCTTCGAGTGTACCTATTGTAACGCACGTAAGACAGCCCTCACCCGCCTGAAGCACTCACCCCGGTATAAGGACGGCTTCAATCCCCACCTGGTTGAGAATGTGCTGAGCAGGAAATTCAAGCCAGGTGACTTCGTATTCGTCAGCTACCAGGGGGATATTGCCTTCGCCAGCCGTCCTATCATAGTTGACCTCTGCTGCCGGATCATCGAGCAACCAGAGGTCAATTTCCTATTCTGCAGCAAGAGCCCTATCAATTACTGGCACTGGCACATTTACTGGCCAGTGAACCTTTACCTGGGCGCCACGATAGAGACCAACCGGGACTACCATCTCACCCGGGCGCCCGCACCACTGCACCGCTACACGGCGATGCGAGCCTTAGACCATCCCAAGAAGTTCATCAGCATCGAGCCGGTCTGTGACTTTGACCTGGATGAGATGCTCTCTTGGATGGCAGAGATTAATCCCCAGATTATAGAGGTCGGCGCCGATAACTACCACAACGACCTGCCGGAGCCGCCCTGGGACAAGGTTGAGAGGCTAATCAAGGGATTGGAGGATATATGCCCCACGGTAGTTAGGAAAGTGGGTTTAGAGAGACTGCGTAACGGATAATCCGTTACAGGCGAGAGGATAAATGGCCAGACCCAAACCGTGGTTAAAGATGTGGGTCACGTGGATTCATGACCCCAAAATGCTTAACCTTACCCTGGCTGAACAGGGAGCCTGGTGGCGTCTGCTTGCCCTTGCCCAGGAGTGCGGGGCCGACGGCGATATCGTCAAAGGCAACGGAGCCTCTATGTCTCTCGATGAAATTGCCATATGTATTCACCTAACCCGTAAACGAGACCGTGCTGACTTTAACTCCATGATTGAAAAGATGATTGGCCTGAGTAGCCTGCATTGGAACCATGACACCCTCATCGTTACTCACTTCGCTGACCGCCAAGCTCAGGTTCCCTCGGACGCTAGAGAGGCTGTAAGGGGGAGAGTCCGGGACCACCGAGAGCGAAAGCGTGTAACGGAAAACCCGTTACCCCCCTTAACAACCCCCGTTAATAATACTATAGAGGGAGAGGAAGAGGAAGATATAGAGGGTAACGGCAGGAAATCCGTTACATCTGACTCTGTATGTGCCGCAATTAGCCAACTTTACTCGGAAAATATTGGCTACATAAAACCAGCTTTAGCTGAAGAAATTAGAGACTTCTGTGAAAAGTACCGTGGGCCGGTTAGTTGGATTAAGCCAGCTTTCAAAGAGGCAATTAATCGCAATAAGAAAAGCTGGCACTATGTTCGTACCATACTTGAAGACTGGGAAGAAAAAGGAGGACCAGACGATGAATCAAAGGGGCAGCGAGGAGCCAGAGGTAAGCAAGTTGGGAATGGAGCCGGTAGGGGACATCCTCCACCGGGTGCAAGGGAATCGGGGTGGAAAGATGTTGGGTCAGACGAACCCGACCCAGCCCAAGCAGGAGACCAGAGCTGAGGAGTGCGAGTGCGAAACCTGCCACGAGAAATTTCCGGGCGAGGTTACAATCTACCACTTCACCCACCCGCCGCGAGAGTTGAGGTCTACGGAGTGCCCCAAGTGCCGGCAGGCCCGTGAGGAAGAAGACTGCCGGCTGGAAGAGGAAGAGAATGAGGTGCGCCGGGTCGCCATCAGGGGAAAGTGGAGGAAAGAGTGCGGTTTGCCCGTCGGGCTGCTATGCACCAGGTTCGATGACTTCGAGCCAGCCTACCAGCGGACACCGCTTAAGCTATGCCAGGAGTATGCCAAGAATTTCAACGTGGAAAACCCCCAGGGGATGCTCTCACTTCTCATGTACTCATCTTTGCCTGGCGTGGGCAAGACCACCCTGATGGTGTGTATCGCCAACTATATCATAGAAAACTGGCGGGGCGATCCCCATGACACCACCTGCCCTATCCGCTTTGAGAGCGGCCCGGGCTTGGTCAGACGAATCCGGGCTACCTATAACCTGGGGCCGGAGAGAGGCCACCACGAGCGGGAGGAGGATGTTTACGCCGAGCTCCGGGGGGTCAATCTCTTAATGCTGGATGATGTCGGCAAAGAGCAGCCCCAATCCTACCGGTTCACCCAGGAAGTCTACTGGTATATAATTGATGAGAGGGTGAAGGCTGGCCTGCCGGTAGTTATCAGCTCAAAGCTGGAGATGACCGGCCCTGGCTCCCTGGAGGAGTTGATGACCGTGGATGCCGTTGACCGCCTCTTCGGTATGTGCCGTGGGCAGAGGGTGAATTTGGGAGGCACCAGCTACCGCAGGCGGAAATTGATACCCTAGATGTAACGGAATATCCGTTACATGGGAGGCGCTAAGTGAAGGTGGCAGCCATTAACTGCTCATATTTTGGGATGAAGCCTGGTGATACCATCTACAACCTGGGCGTGGATAAGATCGCCCAGTACCACCGCCAGCTCGGTGATGAGGTCTATGTCGCGCCATGGGCGCCAATGCTGCTGGGAGAGGTCTATACCCGCGAAGTGGACAAATTCTACTTCAGCGTTATCTTCACCTGGGACATTCCCGACATGATTCTGGCGGTCAACCTGGTGAGGAGCTGGGGTAAAGAGGTCGAGATCGGAGGTCCAGCGGCTACCTTCATGCATAAATACATACATAAATACACAGGGATAGGTCCACATCGGGGCCTGGATGACCGCTTCGAGCGGGTACCCGGCGATTACCAGCTCACCTTCACCTCCCGGGGCTGCCCTCACAAGTGCCAGTTCTGCGGCGTCAAGAAGGTGGAGCCGGTGGCCATCGAGTATGATGACTTCCCACTGGCGCCGATGATAGGGGATAACAACATTCTGGCCACCAGCTGGGAGCACCAGGAGCTCGTTGTCAACAAATTGGTCAATTATGGGCGGGAAATTGACATCAATTCGGGGTTCGATGTGAGGTTCTTTCGGGAGGAGCATAAGCAGCTCTATTCCCGGCTCAAGCTGGCCTACTGGCGCTTTGCCTTCGATACGATGGAGGTTGAGGCCGATGTGCGCCGGGTGGCTGCCATGATGAGGGCTAACGGCCTGGACCGGCACCAGGTCACCTTCTATTGTCTGGTCGGTTTCCCAGGGACGACCCCTGAGGAATGTTTCTACCGCCTTGACACTATCATTCAGCTCGGGATGAACCCCTACCCGATGAGGTTCTGGCCGCTGAACTCGCTCAGGCGTGACTATGTTGCACCGGGCTGGACGGAGGACCTACTCTACCGGATATCCATGTACTACCAGACGCCCTATATCTGGAAGAGTGATACCTTTGAGAATTTCAGGCCCAGTAAGAGGATACTGGACATATCGCCCCAGCAGGCATCTTTAATAGGAGGTGACCATGGCACCAAAGATTAGTGTAATTGATACCGAGAAAACCATATCGCAGTCTCTAGCCGACCTTCGGAAGCTATTTAGAAGCTGGGAGATAGATGACTGGGAGCCCATCCCGGGCAAAGATGGTCGGTCCTACTCCGTCAGGTACCTTAAAGTTGGCCAGTGGATGGAGATTGACTCCCAGCTTCAGCCCACAAAGGCCATGAATCTCAGGGTCTGCTACCAGGTAATCATGTACCTCAAGCTCTGGGAGAACCGCGGCGTCACCGGGATAGTTAAAGGGGTGACTTTTGTAGGCGGCCTCGTGCCAATAAAGGATGCTGGCAAGGAAGATTACGAGCAGAGTTGCGCTGTACTGGGCGTTGACCCTGGGGCCAGCATGGAGGAGGTGGAGCATGTCTATAAGGTTAAAGTGCAGTACTCGCACCCTGACCGGTTTCTGGACCCGGGCGAGAAGAAGCAGGCCGAGGAACGGTTCAAGCGTATCGACCATGCCTACAACTATATTAAGAAGGTGAAAGGAGGCAAATAATGGAAGAGCTAGACTTTCAGGGACTACTCGACTACTTTAAGCAGAAGGGATTTCAGCGGGGAGAGCAGGTTATTCTCGGTAACTTCGGCACGGTTCAAACCCTGCTATCTCTCATCTTCGAGACTCCGGTAAACGTCTACGACATTGAGATGAAAGAAAAGAACGGTGATATTATCCGCCAGGTGAACCTGAAGGCCGAGCCGGGCGGTCAGGTCCTGGTTGCCCAGGCTACGAGCCGTATCCCGGTTGACCGTAACCGCTCTGATGTATTGCAGGCTATCACCTCGGGCAAGCTGGGACTCGGTCAGATCGTGGTAACCAACCAGATCCCTAACCGGCGAATACTCCAGGAGGTTGGCCGGAACAAAGAAGCCTTCTGGCGGACCTATACCATCGAGGGGCCAGACCTCTTTCTAGAGATTCACGAGCATTTCCCCAGGGAACCGTATGAAAAGGTAGGCTGGATCGAGCCGGAGGCGGGATAGAATATGGCTAAAGTCGCCTGGTATGATGTTAAATGGAAGGGGTGGTTGAGGGATATTGTCATTCTGCTTCACCCCCCTTATACTATCTGGCACTTGGCCTATGTGGTCATTGGCGCGGCCATGGCGCCGCGGATGAACTGGGGAACCCTCCTCTGGACACTACTGGCCTTCTTCCTCGGTATGGGGATTTGTGCCCACTGTGCGGATGAATTAAAGGGCCGTCCCCTTAAGACCAAGATCCCGGGGTTCATTCTGGCGCTAGCCGGTGGCTTATCCCTGGGTGGCGCCGTCATTATTGGCTTGACGGTTGGGCTGCAGCAGACCATCTGGATATTTCCCTGTGTCATCTTTGGGGCGTTCATTGTCTTTGCCTACAATCTAGAGTCGTTCAAGGGCTTCTTCCACACTGACTTCTGGTTTGGCTTTGCCTGGGGAGCTTTCCCGGCCATTACCGCTTACCTAGCCCAGGCTCACACGGTATCACCGGTAATAGTCCTGGTGGCTGCCGCCTGCCTCCTCTACAGCATGGCGCAGCGCAAGCTCTCCACCCAGGTTCGCTTCTTCAGGCGCAGGGTATCGGTCGTAGAAGGCTGTTTCTTCGAGTCCCAGGACTTCCCAGTGGTACCGAGTACCCCATGCTGGGGTCAGAGCCACAACCTGACCAAGGAAGTTATTATCCAGCCACCCGAAGTGGCACTCAAGCTGATGACCTGGACGGTGGTAGCGGCGGCCGTCGGCCTGGTTTTAATTCACATCTAAAAGGAGGTTATCATGTCACAGGAAGAGGATCTGAAACGAATAGCCGATGCCTTTGAGAAGATCGTAGCCATCTACGAGCACCCGGAGGAATACATCCAAAGGATTGGCCAGCAGGTAACCCAAGCCCTGCAGGGCACTGCGGCTCAGATGGCCCCTCTACCGGCCCAAGTGGGCGCTGCCGTGGTGTCAGAGATAGCGGTAACCCTGGCCCCGGAGGAAAGGAAAGCCATCTGTGAGAGGGCGATGGCCGATATTGAGGAGCAGATGACCGAGTTCAAGGGATTTATCGGCCAGGCGCTATCCGAGCTACCCGAGGGGGCACTGAAGAGGATAGGCGAGCTCATGAAGAAGGGGGAGAAGTTCAAGATCCGCCGGAGACACGGCTGCATCTATCTGGACTTCGGCCACGGTGATGACGATTTCTACCTGAAAATGTAGAATGCGGAGGGGAAATGGCTATGTGGGATGAAAAGAAGGCACGGGCCAAGCTACAGGAGGCACTGAAGATCAGCGATGAGTGCGACCCTGCCGACTGCGATTGTGATACCTGCCCCATAGGTAAGCCCATGGAGCTGGTAGCCCACGATGCGGGCGTGAAGGTCATCGCCTCGGTTTGCAGCATGATAATCGCATTGAAGGACGTCTGCTTTGAGCCGAAAGAGTACAAATATAAGCCCGACTAAAGTTCACTTGTAACGGATTTTCCGTTACATATAGTAAGGGAAAGGAGGTGAACCTTGCCTAAGAAGGAGACAAAGGAAGAGAAAGAGCAGAATGAAGCCTACATGGAGAACTATACCAAGCTGGTACAGCGCCTCTACTGGCTGAGCAGGTTCAATGTGAGGCAGTTCATGGGGAATCGAGAGGAGGGCGACCCGCGGGTTGACTACCTGGCCGGGGTTGAGGGCTTTAAGAACCTGGCCAATGCCCAGATATCCGGTATTGTCCGCATCCTGACTATGATGCTTGGCACAAAGAAACAAGAGTTCCTGAAGGTCATGGAAGAGGAGCTCACTAGCCAGATCAAGTCCATGGAGGAAGAGGTCGGCGTAGTGAGCTGGGCCGATGACAGTACCCCCAGGTTCGACCTGCAGGTGCTCAGAGAAAAGACGAAAGGCTGGCCTCAGTAATGCGCCTCAAAGTCGCTGGTATTGAAGAGATCGTGATAACCGACCCCAACAGGGTGTGTGGCACGAGGAGACCGAGGAAATATCTTGACCAGAACCTTCTCCGGACGATAAAAGGGCAGGATTTCACTGCCAAGGAGCTCAAGAGCATGTTCGGGTATGCCAAGATAACATCTCTTCAGGATACCCAGCTCAAGAACCTTATTGAGCCAGTCAAGAAAAATATCAGTAGTCTCTACGCTGAGAAAAGTACACGCTGGAGGATCAAATGAATCACAAGGAAATTATGCTCCACTGTACCAAGGTAAACAAAAGATACATGAGGCTACCGGCAGGCAAGGTGGCCGGTCTGGAGAACATGGCTGCCCTCTATAAGCGGATAGCCGAGCAGAGTATGGATTGTGCCAGGGATTGGAAGCTGGACTTACCTTGCCCTGACCATGAGCCCGCTACAGACGCTTTCTGGTGGGGTGTCGTGGCCTGGGCGGATGCCTTCGGTCTCTCGATGGGAGTTGACATGACAGAGTGGGGGTGCATTTTCGTGTATCCGCATGACCAGTTTGCCAGTTATCTGAGGCCAAACGGGCTCCCTGACCCTATACCAGAACTGAGCGGTCCTCCAGCAGACATTATTCTGCGTCTCGATGCCCTATGGAAGGAGAAGGTGATCCAGCTCACTACCCGGTGGGGCTTCTTTCATCACCTCAAGGACAAGGGAGCTATGCTGGAGGCTCAAAGGCTCGAGGGAGAGTTGCGTAACCCCGGGAGCCCGGCCTATAAAGCATTTCTGGAATCCGACCTGGCCTTCTTCCGGGTGCTCTTCAAGCCATTCCCATTCAGCAAGAAGACCAAGGACCACATAGACGCCTGGCTAAAGAAAGCGGAGGAGGCGCTTTGACAGGTCATGCCCGGGAAGAATTAAAAGTGAATATAATTATATAAATAAATCAATTTATATTGCTATAATTGTTTAATTACGGAGGGGTCAACCATGGAAGAGAGACAGCCGAATCGGGCCGAGCGGAGAAGGCAGGAGAAAGAGGCGGCCAAGCCGAAGGGTAAGGCCACATGTACTGAGTGCAAAGAGGGCCCCTGCGATATAGCTCCCAAGACTTTTGACAAGTGTCCGGTATGTGGCTGTCCCGCTACTTTCACAGTAGAGGCCATGAAAGGTGACCTTCACATTGAGGATATACGGGGCAAGCAGTCGGCCCTCTTTTCCTTCGAGTACCTCTACGATACCCCGAGCTATCAGGTGAAGCTCGTTGCAGTTGGGGCTAGCTGCGCCCGCTGTGGGGTTTTCTACACCCTAGCCCGGGATAAGATGAAGGGTAGCACCCTGGCCGTGCCGAGGAAGCCCGGCGGTCAGGGTCCCGGTTTAATTCTCCCCGGGCAGGCAAGCTAATATGATAATGAAGGCTCCGGCAAAGATCAACCTTTCCTTTGAGATTCTCGGTAAGCGAGAGGACGGGTATCACGAGATACGAACCGTGATGCAGACCGTTGACCTCTGCGACTACCTTACCATAGAGAAGAGTAAGCAGTTCTTTCTCACAGGAATCCAGGTGGCTCCACCCGAGGAGACCACTATCTACAAGGCAGTTAAGGTGCTGGAGGAAACATTCCAGCAGTCTTTCCCGATAAGTGTGCACCTGGACCAGACCATCCCCGTCATGGCGGGACTGGGAGGCGGGTCATCTAATGCCGCGGCGGTCCTCTACGCCATCAACGAGCTTTATGAGCTGAAGCTCTCCAAAGAAGAGCTGATGGGTCTGGGGGCCAGCGTAGGCGCTGATGTTCCCTTCTTCATCATCGGCGGTAAGTGCCTTTGCGAGGGATTTGGGGAGAAGGTGACCCGACTCCCTCCCGATGAAGGTAACTTCTACTACATTATCTTTCGGCCACATAAGCGGATCGCAACCAGGCAAGCCTATATGGACTACGACAGAGTAGGGCAGAGTTTTGCCGAGGCCGCTAGGGTCAAATGTCCCCAACTCGATGATGTGTTTTCTTTCTTCCCGGATGCCGTAGTCTCGGGAAAGGGCCCCTCTACCTGGGTCAAGCGGGAATACTTCGATGCCGAGTTTGAAGGTGAGCCCGTTCATGCCATAGCCGGCGGGTTGGATACCTTTCTATCTGGGATAAAGACCATGACCCGTACCTGGGATGGGGATATCTATATAGTTCGCCCTGTGGGAAGATGAAAAAGGCAGATGAGCTGAAGATTCTGGCCATGTGCTACTGGCGCTTCAACCGGGGCTGCCCGATTGTGGCCATGGAATATAAATATGGCGATGCTGATGTCCTCGCGGTGACCAAAGACGGGGTCGTGATCGAGACCGAGGTTAAGGTTTCCCTCAGAGACCTGAAGCGGGATGGCGCCAAGTCGAAACACTGGGCGATGCAGAGGGATACCGATTCCACCCGGGCTCACTACTTCTTTTTCGCCGTTCCTGAAGAGCTGAAAGAGGAGGCGGAGGCGGTGATAGTTGAGAAGTTTGGCTACGCCGGCCTCCTGGTGGTCACGCCTATAAACCCCGAGGTAAATCCCCGCTATAATGTGCCAGTTCGCTGCTATAAGGAAGCCCACCAGTTCGGGCTTAAGCCGAAGCTCACTCAGAAGGAGATGATAGACGTGGCCAAACACATGTCAACATCACTCTGCAGGATGGGCGTAGAATTATTGATGAAAGGAGGATAACCATGTTTATCGAAGGTACCACAAGTGGTGTCGGCTTCTGGTATGTCTGCTGGGGATTGCAAGGTGAGTCTTATTATATGAACACATATCTGAAGCTCAACGGCCTGGCCAAGTGGTTTGCGAGTGAAGCCTACAAGGGAGTCCCAGTACTCCGTGTCGGCAGAATAGTAATCACGGAGAAAGGCGTCGAAGAGAAGGAGCACTGGGAAAGCCGGGAGGAATTTCTGAAGTGGGCGAAACCCCTAGTACCTTTCTCACTTCCTGAGGTATAATTAAAGAAACTAAGCTGCCCTGATATTGACAAAGTGGGGCGTATAAGTTAAATTATACGCAGAGCCTGGGAAAGAGGGCAGCACCTCCCGATGAGCAGCTCGGCCGCCGCCTTGTTGCTCACCCAGGCTCGTTTTACTAAGGCGAAGGAGGCTAATATGGGATTCGGAGGAGCAAGCGCAGCAACCATAAGAACCATTGTCGAGGAGGAAGTGGCCGACATCCAGGCACAGACCGACAAGCTGGCCGGTGAAGCGCCGTCATCGAGCTCTGTGACCGCGAACTGGCAGTCAGGAACCGCCCCCTCCACAGAAACTGGGGCGGAGCTGGTTCGCATCGGGACCGCCGGCGACCGCAAGAAGCTACATTCCCTGATGGTAGGGATAGGAGCCCTTACCAATGGCGCCGTCATCACCATCAGGCTCTACAGGTCCATCAACGGCGTCGAAACCAAGGTCTATCCGCCTTCAGGAACCACCTGGACGGTGGACACTGACCCGGATGGGATATGGGTTGTCGATGGTACCCTGGAGATAACTGGTGTCCTGAGGGTCGAGGTGCAGAGCGACACCCCCGCGGATAACACCCTTCCCATCACCTACGAGTACGACCTCGAAGATATGTAAAGAGGAGGCATCCATGAGTGTGCTGGTTAAAGGAGTAAGCACCTTCCTGGCACTTAGCGATACGCCGAGCAGTTATACAGACGAGGCCAAGAAGCGGGCACTAGTTAACGCTGGGGAAAGTGCCCTGGAGCTAGCCACGGAAGAGGCTAGCCTTGAATTCATTATTGATGGTGGGGGCGGGGTTATCGCCGCCAGCGAACAGGGTCACCTGGAAGTACCATTTGACTGTGAGATCCAGTCAGTCGAGCTGCTGGCTGATCAGACGGGCGCCATCAAGGTGGATATCTGGGTGGATACCTATGCCAACTTTCCTCCTACCGACGCTGACTCTATCACCGGCGGCAACGAACCCGAGATCACCGCCGGCAACCAGAAGTACCAGGATACCACGCTCACCGGCTGGACCAAGAGCTTGACCAAGGGACGGATTATGGCCTTCAATGTGGACTCCGTTACGACCATTACCCGGGTAACTGTCACCCTGAAGGTGAATAAGACATAGGAGACAACTGTGGCTATAGGTGACATAGGAGCATCAGTAGAAGGCACCCTGACCCTGGATGCCACTGGCAGTGCACCATCTATCTGTCATGTCTACGGGGATGTTTTTGCCTGTGCCTACGACGATGGTGCTAACGGAAGGATAAAGACCTTTTCTGTTGATAGCTCTGGCAACATCAGTGCTGTGATTAGTAGCCTCGCCTTTGCCCCTGGGGCTGGTGTTGGGATATCAAGCATTATCCTTGCCCACCCTGGGATGTTGGCCGTAGCCTACGGTGGCTCTACCGGTTGGTGTAAGACAGTTCCTGTTGATAACTCGGGCAATCTGGGGGCTGTTAAGGACTCCCTAAATTTTGAGACCACTAACTGCATTCCTCGTGCTCAAAGTCTCCTCCATGTTAGTGGTAATGTCTTTGCCTATGCCTACCAGGGAGGCGCTGCCGCTACCTACCTTACGGTCAAGACTTGGACCATTGATACTGCTGGGAACTTAGGTTCTGTGGTAAGCACCTTATCTGTGGCTGTTGAACAGAATAAGGGTATAGCCTTTGTTCATCTCACTGGAAATCTTTATGCGACTCTCATCAATCAGCTAGTACATCCCACTCAACTCGATACCTTCACTATTAGTGATGCTGGTACTATCAGTGCCGTTATAGATACTGCTGCCTTCGATACGGGCGGAAATGGTAGTAAGCCTCAGATTGTTCCAATTGGAGGAAATAACTATGCCTTTGCTTACTACAGAGGTTTTGATTTTGGTCCTTACCTAATAGAAACCAGGTCTATATCGCCTGCTGGAGTCATTAGTGCACAGATAGATCTTGCCATCAATCAGACGCCAGCCACTCCTTACAGTATGTTGAGCATCGGCTGTGGAGTATATGCCTATGCCTGTATTGTTGGTGGTGTTGCCTCTGTCCGTACTATATCCATAGCAGCAGATGGTACTATCGGGTCTGAGATTGATGACTTAAGCATCTTAGCGTCTCCTTCCCAGTGGCCTCATATTATACATCACCAGGGTGACATCTATGCTGTTAGCCTTACCGGGCCGCCAACCAATGATGGCCTGGTAAAGAGCCTGTCTATTGTAAGCAGGGCCCCGGCGAATAAGGCTTACTCTCTAGGCTAAGAAAGGGGTGGAGAGGCACCCCTATTGACATTTTGATAGCGTATAATTAGTATTATACGCAGAGGTGCAAAGTGGATCAAAGAAGCCTTGTGCCATATGGTCAGGGGCAGCTCATGGACCCGGTCTCTTTCCTCTTGTATATCCTGGCATTGCCCATCCGGGTCATAGCTGAGATGCTGCGAAATGCCCCTTTCCCGGTCTTTCCGGGGCAGGGTGGACAGAGCTCGGGCTCTTATCAGAGTGACCTCTGGAACGTACCAACAAGGCAAAATAACATCATTGAGGCTCCCAGCTATACTGTCCGAGAAGCTCCCCCTCCGCCGGCAGCAACTTATGTGAATGAGGAGTCATGGGAAATTGAATGGAACGAAGAAGGTCTCCCCACGAGAATCATCGTCCACAGAAACGCCCAGAGATCTTGAGACCCCGCAGCCTGTGGAAAGCTGGGTCGATGAGATAGCTCACCTTATTGATGAGGTGAAAGAGCCACCTCAACTCACAACTCCACGGTCCGAGCCAGCTCCTACCAGGTCAATTTCAACTATTTCCCCGCAGGACATTACCGTGCCCATGATGAGGGTTGTTGAGGATGGGAAAGAGGTGGTTCGTCCCGATGTCATACAGGCTGTGGTCCAGCTAGGCACCCTTGGTCAGCTCGCCCGGATAAGAAGATCCCTGGAGAGAGAGCATTTTAGGGGTGAGCTCGATAACCGTGATCTGGAAGCCACCGACGAGTATCAGCATATCAACCTCATTGATGATTGGCCAAACACTCCCTGGGTGAGTGCCTACTTTTTCAATGCTGGCCCCGACGGTGTTTATATCGCTATTAACAAGAACCGCCCCTTCAGGCACCTAGTCTATAAGTATGATGTGCGGCTTGACTTCATCAAAGCGGAGAAGAGAATTGAATTCATCGAGTACTACTGTGATTCTGGAGAAACCGCCACAGTTAATACTCTTGGCAAATACTAGCAGGAGCGGGAGGACCTCAATGCTATTTAATGTGCACTACGGCCAGTTAAGGTTCAGATACGGGAAGTGGGTTCATATTCCCAAAACCCCAAGAAGCAGGCTGATAATGACAAGGCTAAAAGAAGGTGGAGAGAGCGTTACCTATATTGCCGACAAAGTTGGCAATATTGATGTGAAAGCCCCATTACATGTTCGGACTATGATGGGTCTTGGCTATCCCATTTATGACGGTGATGGCAAAACCTACCCCGTTCCGCCTGATGACCTTACCTGGCCAAGACTAGAAACAGATAGTCAATACATGCGCCGTTGTATGGAGGCACAGGGAAAAGGAGGCGATTAATGGCCAACTACTGGGTAAATACGGGCAAATTAAGGTGCTGGGCAGGGGCAACAGGTGAAATTGACCTGATAAATGATGCTGCGGTCAAGGTAATGGCTGTGGAAACAAATGACGTACCTGATGACCCGGATATTGAGTTTGTTGGTGACTATTTGGGCGGTGGTGATGCCGTTGAGGTAACTTCAACTGGCTACACTGGCGGCTGGGGCGGCGCAGGCAGAAAAGCTCTAGCTTCCAAAGTTCTGGCAGTTGACCAGACTAATAACCGGGCCGAATTTGACTGCGCCGACGTTACCTGGTCTACCATTAGCCAGAATGCCGCAGAGCAATGGGTAGGATTCGCAATCATCAAAGAAATTACCAATGATGCTGCTTCGCCCGTTGTTGCCGTAATAAATACCGCCACCGGCTTGCCTCTGACGCCTAATGGCAGTGATATAACACTCACTATTGACGCGGAGGGATTGCTTCATATTACTTAGCATAGGAGCCTCCTGGGCGACGACGGCGCGTTAATCGTGGTAGTCTCACGACCATATCTATAAGGGATAAGTATGCCCAAAATCCAAAAGGTAACTGACCCAGCAAAAAGAGTCACAGACCCCGTTGTTTTGGGCCAACTCGATAGAGAAGGAATTGACCCTAACTTTGTTGAGTTCTTTCAGGACTATGCCCCCAGATGGCGGAAGCGTCCTGATGGCACGCATTATCGTGTGAAGGGGTGTAGCCCCTTTGCCAAATTCTACTTCGACCGTGTATCCGGCAAGCGGTTTATGGTTACCTCCAACTTGCCCATGGTCAAGGCAGAGGGGCATAAGATTGAACCGGGCTGGCTCTACGCCAGGGAGAAATATTACTCAAAGGCCAACCTGTTCTCGGCTATTGTTGAAGGAAAGCAAGCCCAACTTACCTGCCTATCTGACCAGCCGGATGGCACAAAGAAGGGCGCCAGGGTTACTTACAAGCCTCAGCTCTTTATTGATGGCATTGAGATAATCAATGGGTCAGAGCCGAGACTGCTCCCCACTGACCCCATAAACCCGAACTATAAAGAGAACACCCTGGAGTGGACTTATGGCGCTATCGCCGAGCGCAGGATAAGAATTTTTGAGGGGCGATACAGAGACAGATTTTTCGTTCTATCCCATCCTCACGGCAGGGTCAGCGTCAAGAACAACTGCGTTGGCAATCTGAAGCTAAAACTCGGTTCTGCGGTAGATGCCAAAGGCAATCCACTCAAGGTCAGCGTTATCGGGGATGAGGAGATTGTAGAAGCCAGTGAGTTTGATAGGGCTGTTTTCCCTGTTCAGATAGGGGCAACCCTAACAGTCTATCCTGATACCAATGCTGCGGGGGTTGATGGGCAAGTAGCTCGCAATATTGGTGCTGGCGATACATGGGCAGCCATCAGGGATGGTGCTGGAACTTACGCTGTCGATGACATAACCGACAACTATTGCCATTACATAATCTCAGATGATGAGAATGATAAGTGGGACCAGGTACGTAGGGCACCGCTCGTATTAGATTGCTCCGATTTGGGTGCCGGAGCCATAGTCAGCGCTGGCACACTTTCACTATATGGATGGACTAAGGAAGATACTGGTGGTTGGACACCGACTACGAATATCTATGCCTGCAACCCTGCCAGTAATACTGCCCTTGTGGCTGCTGACTTTGGCACTTTTGGCACAACACCCTACTGTGATACTGCAATTACTTACGCTGGCTGGAATGACGCAGGTTATAATGCCTTTGTCTATAATGCTACGGGCATTGCTGCAATACCCAATGACGATGTACATAAGGTAGGCACTAGAAATGCTAATTATGATGTAGCTGATAGTCCGCCCACTTGGGCAGCAGATAAGGCAGCAGGAGTAGGCTACTACGGCGTTGAAGAAGGTGTAGGTTTCAAGCCCAAGCTGGTGATTACTTATACGGTTCTACAAACGGTGACGCCTAGCTCAGTCCCAACCGCATCCTCAATTCAAGCACCCTCAGTCTCAGGCTCAGGCTCGTCCCCAATTACCCTATCACCAGTAGCGGTGCCATCCGCTGTTCAAGCACCCTCAGTCTCAGGCTCTGGCTCTGCGTCTATTGCTCCATCCCCAGTTCAAGCGGTATCAGCGGTGAATGGCGTGGTTTCAGCGACTGGCGTAGCGTCGATTTATCCTGACCCCATAATTACTACATCTAGTGTCATGGTGCCTGTAACCACGATGACTTGCAGAGCACCGGAGCTTGAAAGAGAGGTGGCAGAACTTTTGCTCGCCCTTGAACCTACGGCTCATTTTGAGGTTTAGTGCCTCCTCCAGCAATCTGACTATAGCCCTTGACATTGTGGTGGCGTATAACTAATATTATACGCAGTAAGGAGGTGCCACATGGTTACCCCTCTTGAGAGTATGACAACTAGGCTGGTTAAAGACCTTCAAGCCTTTCAGAGGCTCCGGGGTCGTCTTAACACTGAAATTATGAGAACTCACCATAATTTACGTCCACCAAAGCTTGGTCCGCTGGAAGTGACTGATCCCCTCAGGCAAGGGCTGGTAGAGGTAGACCGTTTAATGTCTCAAGCTGAGGGGGAATTTATCAAAACCCTTCAGCAGTTTCCTGCCGTCTATCCGAAACTTGGTCGAGGCGTTTAATCAATATTATACGCAGATACTTTCTGCAGGACGCTTTTGGCGTTCCTGTTACCGTATAAATACATAAAAGGAGGAGATCATGGCACAGGAAGTAAATCTTTTGGACCCATTGGGAATTGCTAAGGCGGTAAGAGGTCAGGTTAACCAGATGGCGATCCAGGCAAGGTTGCCCCAGGTCCCCGAGGTGCCCACTATCACAGTGAGTATGGCTGGTCTACCCCTCTTAAACCGATTCAACCAGATTACTGACCGCCCCGGAATGAGTAGAGGCGACAGGGCGGGATAAGATGGCGAATAACCCGGAAGACCCCTTCGCAGATTTGCGGCGAAGGCTGGAGGAGCTATTCGGTCATCCACCAGGTGCCTTTGACCCTACTTCAAATGTCTTGAGGGATATGGAGAGGATTAACAGGGCGCTCGGCCATGGCTTTGTCCAGTTTCAGCACATAATCGGGCCCCAGGCTCTCCTGGATAGAATTGAAGCCTCCCTTGAGACCCCGGCAGCACGCGAGGTCCTGGATCTGCCCCGGCGAGTGATGATCTGGCCTAAGATATGGCCGGACCAGGTCTGGAGGAGGAGGGAGTAGCGATGAACTACTTGGTAGTTGATTCGGAATTTAACCGAAAGAATTATCCCACCCTGATTGGGAAAGTGCTCGACACCCCGCCCGCCTATGCTGAGGTGAGAAAATTCGATGGGAAGGCTTACTATGGGCTCTTCTTGGTAAACTGGCAATATGGAGGCTACAGCTATATCGAGCAAGACCTGAGCAAGAAGCCCGAGCTGTGGCCAAGAGGGTCAGCGGACTACGCCAGCCCGGATGAGGTTATCAGGATAGCCCAGAAGTACGGCATACCTGAGATATCCCTGGCTGGCGGTTACTGGCAGCAACTCGGCTATAAGGGCTACGGTCAGAAGGTCAGCATCCCAGGCGCCCAGAAAGCCTTGTATGAGGCGAGGGAAAAGCAGTGGGGTGTGGCACCAACCATAGGTCTGCCGAAAGAAACAGAAGGGGAGAATACGGTAGGCGCCCGGGTGATTAAGACCCTGGCCACCAAGACCATTAATGACATCACCTATGAGCAGATGAGCCGGATAGTGAGACGGCTCGGCAGGATGTCGAAGACGGATAGGGGTATTCCGAAGCGGGTAGCCGATGTCCTGGCTGATGAGATCGGGCCCCAGAAGGCGCTCCAGTATATTGACAAAGCCCTCGCTGCCGGCCAGATTATGGCTAAGGAATACGACGAGATGCGGGCTGCCCTGTTACTGCCTATGCCCCGGGCGGAGATCCCCGCCCCGACAATTAGAAGGATGGCTGCCGATCTGGCTCAGGGGCAGGAGAGGTTGCGTCAGGATTTCCGTAAGCTCACCGGGCAAGGCCAGGCCGCTTTCAGAAAGCCCTTCGAGGCGGTAGACAAGGACGTGAAGAAAATGAGAAAGGCATTGGGGCTCTAATTATGGCAGATGGACAGTATCACACAAAGAACCTGGCTCGGACCGGTAAAAAGAGTTTCGGGGTTAAGATAACGAACCCGCTGACCCTGGCGGTGAGTGTGAGGATTAAGTGTCCCACCGGGGCTCTCCGCTCCGGCGATGGTAAAGAGACTTGGCGCACGATAAAGCCCAAGGAGACCCTTTACATCCCGACTAAGGGCAGGTGCGAGTTAGATATTCTCCCGTCGATTGTCCGCTATGATGATGTCGGTAATCCCATAAAGCTCGCTGATGCCGGATTTGAGCACGTTCAAAACCCATCTTCGGGAAAGAAGCCAGCACACCAGGCGGGCCCAACCATCACCGCAGGGCAGAAGAATGTTAAGTCCGGGCGCTGGGTCATCGTTGCCGAGTGGCTGATAACGAAGGGATTCGCCGGGCTTCTACAGGGTATCTCTATTCAGCTTGATGGGGACTGCGAGGCTCAGGTGATTATCAGCCGGCAGAAGCCGGTCAAAGTGAAGAAGGATACCACCCTGTCATACCAGAATACCACCTGGATAAACAAGGGCGAGTCAGTCAGGGTTAAGGCTCATGCCCCCGGAGGTGGTAAGGGTAGCTGCCACGTCATGATTCAGGGAGAGCTTTGTCCTGTCGGGACGCCGGTACCCGCCGATAGGCTCCCAGGACCGGCCCCGGAGCACATCACCGAGCATAAACCTAGCAAAGAACCCGAGGAGCCAGAGCTGCGCTCTCTCGGTGACATGATAGATGAAATGAGGAAGCGGGAGGAGGTGAAAGTATGAAGCTCAGAGTAGAAGGCATAGAGGAAATCTTGATAACAGACCCGAAGGGTGCCTGCAAGCTGGCGGCCCTCCCGGCATTACCTCCGGCGCTCCCGGCATTGCCTTCGCCAAGCCAAGGACAGCCGGTGCAGCCCAGCCCGGGTCAATGGGGAATCCCATGGCAACCGAGTCCCCAGTTGCCCACGCCCTTCGGCCCGTCGCCTATAGTACCTATTCCTGGGGCTGGGGATGTTGCCGTGCCTCACAAAACGGGCATCTACACCAGGCACGTGCATGACCCCAACGACCCGTTGCATCGGGCGAAGTGGGGAGTGGGCGGCCCAATGATTCAACAGGCAGCTCAGGAAGTTGACCCTGCCAAGTGGGAAAAGAACTGGCAGGCCAGTATGACCGGGGGAGAAGATAGAATCGATGGTAACCAATACACTTCCTAAAACAGATGACCTGGTAGCCTTTGATGACTACCTGCGGTATGGGACGGATGAAGAGCTCTCAAAGGTGGAGACGTCCCGGCGTGCCTACTGCTGGACGGTGGAGCTGTTTCAACACTTCCTGGATGGCCGCGAGCTGACACCCCAGCTGGCCAAGGAATTCATCAGGGAGCTTGAGGAAAAGGGAAATGCTGCCACCAGCATTAACCGCCACATCTGGGCGCTGAAGAGCTATTTCCGCTTCAAAGGCAAGGGGCAGGAGCTTAAGATTCGTGGCCTCAAGACAATAGACTATAAGCCCAGGTATCTTCATGGTATGCCTGGCTCAGGTGGGGAATGGGATAAACTCGTGAATACCACCTCGGAGCCGATTTATGATCCGGCCCTACCTGATGCTGCCCGCCGCCGGGCCAAGAAAGAACTGGCGCTTCTCTATGCCTATGGCGGAGCCGGTCTGAGGCTCTCTGAGGCAATTAACCTGAAGATAGATGACATACTCGAGGGGGGCTTTATCCGTGTAATCCGTAAGGGTGGCCATGAAGACTTCGTGCCCGTAGAGGATGAGGTCTTGAGGATATTCCAAGATTACCTGGAAACCAAAGACCAGGATGGGCGTTTCATCTTCTCTGGTAAAGACCCAGATACTCCCATGGCACCGCGTACTGCCCAGTCTATCATTAAGGCCATCTGCCGCCGTGCCGGGCTTGGGGATGTTCACGTCCATAGCCTCAGACACACCGCTGGCTATCAGCTCAGCAATAGTGGAGCTCGCATAGAGGATATTCAGGATTTCCTGGGGCATAAGAATATCGCCACTACCAAGATATATGAACATCTGGTGGCCGAAGAGCGTAAGCGCCGGCTGCCAAAGCGATTTGCCAAAGCCAGACAAGGGAGGTTAGACTGGAAATGACCGAAGCCCCAGTAGCCTGGTTTGCCGCCAAGCGGGATAATATGTTCATCCTTGGTGAGAGGCGGTTGAGAGACAGGGTCTTCGGCCTGAACCCGGCGACCAACGAATTTTCCATCTTAAGAGGGGGGAAGAAGGTCGTATTCGGCCAGTTGCTCAAGGTAGACATGAGTCCTGAAGCATTGCTTGAGGACCTTGATATAAGGGAGGGAGATAGATTACTTCTCCTTCCCACCGGTAGCGGTGCCGCGGAGTAGAGCAGTTGGCAGCTCGGCAGGCCCATAACCTGCAGGTCGGGGGTTCGAATCCCCCCTCCGCTACCAATAGTATATACTGAAGGGAAAACTGCTGGCTGGACACAGAGGCGGTTGCACCTTAGAGGTGTGGCCGCCTTTTCTTTTTAGGAGGAGGCTACGGAGATGAGTGTACTAATTAAATCCGCACAGCCTATAGTTGCAACCACTTTAGTAGTAGCTGCTTCGAATAGCCTCCATCCAAGAAGAGCCGACTATATCTGTGATGGCACTAATGACCATATAGAACTCCAGGCAGCGATTGATGCTCTGCCTGCCTACGGCGGGAAGATAGTATTGCTAGAGGGGTCATACCGAGGCGATGACACACGTGTTCTTGTTAATAAAGTAGGGGTGACAATTGAAGGTCAGGCAAGAGGTCTTGGTGTAGGAACTCATCTTCGGGCTATTCCCTTTACCCTTTCGCTAGCAAGTGCCACGCTAAGGAACTTTTCTTGTAGAACAACTGACACAATACTTCTTGATGGTGCTGATTATGTAACGCTGGAAAATCTCACGGCTCGCTATGGCTATGGCTATGTAGTAAAAGTGACTAATGGTGGGTATGTCTGGATAAGGAATGTCCTCTTTATGGTTAGAGGTACAGGAATAGAGATTGTATCACCAGCGAATGTCATCCTTATTGACGGTGCAGCTATAACGGGGGAGGCTGATACTGCCAGTGCCAAAGGTATTCATGTATCAGGTGCTGGCTGGCCAACAACTATTGGGATTAGGAATGTCCTTTTTGGCGGCACTGCTGCTCAGAACCATACTGGGATATACCTAGAGAGATGTGATGAAGTCCTCATTGAATCCTGTTTCCTTGAGGGAAATAGAGACCATATCTATATTCCTGGAGCTTCTGGCGGTGTTCACAGGGCACAGGAGGTTACTGTGCGGAATTGTCGTGTGGAAATGTCCATCGATGGCTCCCAGAGGTACGGTATCTATGCTGACCACGCCCACCGCCTGAACATATACGACAATGACTTTAGTGGTGGTGGTGGAGGCGAGGAGTATATTCACTTAACTGCTAATGTTGAGGGGGCGGAATATCGTAGAAACCAGTTTAGAGTTGCTGGGCTTATCAGTGACAACTCGGTGAAACCAGTAGCCTACGAAAGGCACAGCGACTTCTACATGGATGTCCTTGCTGCGGACACAAACCATATTGTCGCTGCCGAGGACTTGACTGCTGCAACACCAATTACTTGTACCATTGCTGCCCAGCCAGATGTTCCGAGAAATGTGACCATCACCATTACTGATGGCGATACCTCAATAACAGCCTTTGATATTGATGTTTTAGGGGTTGATGCTAAAGGTGACGCCAAAACGGAAAACTTTGTCTTTGCTGGCGGATTAAGTCAGACTGGTAACATAGCCTTTGCCACTATAACTTCGGTAACGGTGAACTCAATTACAGGAGCAGGGGTAGGGGATATTCTGGATGTCGGAATAGGCTCAAAGTTGGGGCTTGCTAACAACATCTATGCCACTGGGGAAGTGTATAAGGTGAAGAAGAACAATGCTGACTGGCCTGCGGCCAACTACACAGTTGATGCTACCTATGATACGGTAGATGTATCAACAGGAGGGGCAATAGGTGGTGGTGATGACTTTACCATTTACTATAGAACCAACCTCAATATAGTGACTTAGGGAGGTGGGAGCTCTAAGATGAAGAAGACCTGGCTGGATACCCTTGGTCAGGCCATCATCGAGCAAGTAGAAGGCGTCGTAGACAATACGATTGCTAATATTGCTACTTTATTCCACCACATACACTCTAGGACACGTGTCTACCCGCAGGATGTGACGGCCACAATAACCCTGGCGGCAAATGCAGCGGCTAACACCTTCGGCTCATGGACTGAGATAATTCCGATAGATACCGTGGACTTTGAATATATGTGTGAAGGCATTGTGATTGAGGGGGTGGACGGCGCGACGACTTACTTCATTCAACTGGGATATAGCCTTACTGACGGAGATGACCCGACTACTGCCCAGATAGTAGGTGAAAGGCGTGTCAGGATAGTTACGGTTCCAATTGCTAGGGCTACCGAGTCTCTTGAAATATCTGCTATGCACTGTCCTGCTAATGCGAAGCTGTGGGGACGGCTCAAGACAGCCTCGACCGATGCAGACGAGGCAGAGATAAGCGTGATAGTAGTAAGGCATACGTCTATAACGAATCATCTAGCACATCTGGCCACATGGCCGTGGGGGTCATAGGAGAAATTATGGCCATAGAGATTGTCAAACCGAATCTGACCGCCATCCAGACCGCCTTCACCGGTCGACTTTATACCATGGATATGTTCACCCTCTATCGGGCGGTCAGTGGCCAGTACCCGACATATCCCTCTATCGTCGCTAGTGGTCTTGGTCTTTCCATCCAGCAGGACGTACTAACCTTCGTGGGAGCCCTTGGTCCTTTCGGCCGCTTTCACTACGTCGGGACCATGTACTCCGCCCTCTACAACCGGATGATTAAGAGGGACTTAGCCCCTCTTAAGGACCTCGAGGGCTTCTGGCCTGGCTGGGACAGGTTCACCCTGCTACTCCTGGAGGACGCTCAAGAGGTGGGCGAGCCTTTCAAGTTTCCCGGGCTGACCTATACCCTGCCCAAAGTAGAGCTTGACCCGTCCACCCTCGGCGCCAGTGCCCCATTGTATTCTATCTACCGTGGCGACGTGGATTCCATGGAGCTGTTTTTGACTCTCCTCACCCAGTACATGCCGGAGACGGTGGCCACGATTCCCCTCTTCTTCAAAGACCTGGAGGGGATTTTCACCCTCAATGCCGAGTGGATAAGGGAACGGTTCCTGGGCCAGCCGGCATCAGCTGGCGCCCGGATCATGTCGAAGGTCATCCTGCTCGCCGACTACCGGTGGTACCTGCTCACCGGCGACCTTCTGGCCATGATCGAGCCCATCTTCACGGATCAGCCGTTTTCCCAGGGCATGTCTAGGCTCGCTAACCTCATAAGACTTGAGGCGGAAAGGATATCGGTCGCAGGAGGTTAAAGATGGTGTACCCGGATAAGTTCTATCAACAGGTAAAGGCGACTGTAGAAAGACACGGGGAAAAGGGCAGGAGACTCTGGGCTCTTGCATCTGGATATAACCCCATGGTGCCTCCCGCCACGGCTCTGACCAACCTGAAGAACGTGGTAGAGGTGATACGGTCGGATTTCGAGGATGAGGCCAGGTCTTTAATCAAGGATTTGGACGAGTTATTTGGGCGAGGAAGGTAAGCATGCCGGTTAGAGTAAGGGCAAAACCACCTGGAGAGTTCATGCGTGACCACATGGTTGCTGCTGGGGGCATAGACTATCCCCAGTCCATGTATAGAGCCTATAAGACTTACCTGAAGGCGCAGGGACTGAGGGATGGGTGCAGCCGGGCTTCATGGTCCAAGTATATCTGGCTGGCCAACAAGATGGGTCTGATTGTCTTCGACCATGCGGAGGCTCCCGCTTTCTGGAACGCTATAGAGGACGGTGTTGAAGTCCCTGTATCTTACACCAGGGAGTCGAGACCCCAGGCCCCGTCTCCCAGGCACTACTACCGAATAATCGACCCGGCCGATCCCCGCTGGATAAGGCTCGAGGCCAGCTATCGTGAGTCTATCGGCATTGAGGTACCGCCTCCCTTCCCGCGAGTGCCTATCGAACCAGCTCCACCGAAGGTAAAGCCGCCCAAGGTCAAGAAGCCCCCGGTCGAGAAACCTCCCAGGCCACCGCGGGTACCCAAGGTTAGGCCGCCGACGGCTGAGGAGAAGGTCCAGCCCTACGAAGAGAGGATCGGCCTCATCCTGGCAACCCTATCAGAGCTGGAAACAACACCAACCCTGGAGAAAGTATCTGAGATCGAGGACGGGTTAATCTCCCTGGGAGAGGACGTTCTAGAGGTTGCTGAGAAGGCCAGAGGTAGGGAGAAAACCCTGCTCTCTAACATAGCACTCAGATGGCGGATGGCTATCGAGGAGATGACCTTGCTCAGGTCCTCCGTGCAGAGGCTTCAGGCCGCTCGGACAGATTCGGAGAGAGCCAGAGCCCAGGCCGCGCTGCGAGCTGCTATCCGGGTAGTTGCTGAGGACCTGTCCATTCTTCCTGCAGAAGAGAGAGGAGAATCATGAAAGTAACGGATCTAACCTGGCCATCGCCCAATGACCCTCTCCAGATAAGGAACTGGTACCGGGAAGGGTGTCGGGCTCTCATTGGTGCCCGGAAGGGCCGGACAATCTACGACTGGGATATGGACATGATTGGCGAGACCCTCCCGGCCTATATCGTTACCGTCTATGTTCCTGGTAAGCTAGCCGGCACCCCCCGCTTTATTGAGCCCAATTACGTCATGCTCTACCGTATGACCGCCCCCGATGAGCTTGAGGAGGTGGTAGACATCCCCTTCTTTGCTCCACCAATACCAATGGAGCAGGTTGGTCCGTGGATAGCTCAACCGGTTCAGGAGATGGCGGGCGCCATGATGGCCGAGCTGAAGAGATTAGTCGACCCCCTCCCAAGGACCATGGTTGATTTCTTCTCATTACCGTTTCGGAGGGGGTAATCAGCATGGCCAAGGATCTTCCGCTGGCACCGCCGGTGATACTTGACAAATCCGCTCGATTTATCCCGCTTACTTGACAAGCCATACCCGAACCCTGCCGTCTTACTTGACATCAACAGAATTCTGGCTTTTATCAACAGAAAACAGCCTCTTTTAACCCGAAGTAGCCCCTTTTAGCAACAAACCGCCCCACCCTCGAGAATTAGACGCTCTGTAATCAAAATCTACGCCCCTTAAGGCTTTTCTGCGACCGATTATACCTGTCTGGTTCGCTCCTGACCGTTCTGACGGCCCGCCGGTCTACTAATAATATTGCACCCTTTTACCAACTGCCCAGAGAAACCGACCTGACCGCCACCGGTCACCAGCTTTGACCAGGCTGGTAATAAAAGGGCACCCTTTTACCAGACCCCCGGACGAACCGACCCCCGCGGGGATTTTGCAGGAATTATTACCAGATCCTCCGGCCAGTGGACTAATTTTCTGTCCATACCCAAGAACTAGTCCACCCTTGTCTCTCTCCTTTCCCGCCAGGTGACTTTAGTTCACAAATGTCACCCTGCCCTGGGACGGCTTTACCCTATGCTCCTGAGAGGCTGTGGGACACTCTGGGCTAGGTCAATGGTGTAGGCGTGTGTAAGACAAAATCAAGCTTGATTTTATAGTGCGTATAATGGCTGTTATACGCTTGACAAGCTACGCTATAAATGGTAATATTACATTGGCAGTTTGGGGAAGCCAAGCTGACTACCAAACAAGGGGGATAGACTGATGGGCGAACAGTCAAGGCTAGAAGCACTGCTGGAGAAGCAGAAAAAGCTAGAGGCCGACATTGTGGCCGAGAAGGGTAAAGAAGAGGCCAACAAAGTCCTGTCCGGGATAGGCGCAGATGTGGCCACCGTTGTCCAGACTGCGGCCAAGGCGGCCAAGGTGGACATCAAGGTGCTACACGGGAAATTCTTTGCCCTGTCCGTGGATGACAAGGGCAAGCTGACCGTGGAAGTCGTCACCAAGGCCAGAGCCAAGGCCAACGGAAACGGCACGGCCACCGCCAACGGTAACGGTAACGGCCAGTATGAGTATTTCCTGGCCGATGGCCGAGGCGGTTATCCCGATATCCAGACGGCCATGACCGAGCTGGGTATCCCGGAAGCCAACAGGCCAAAGCACAATCGGTATGACCGACTGAGTGCCGACTGGCAAGCCAAAATTATCCGGAAGGCCAAGGCCACCGAGCCAGCCACCACCGAGCCAGCGGCCACCACCGAGCCAGCGGCCACCGAGCCAGCCACCGAGCCAGCCAGCTAGAGGCCAGTACAATTGAATAGCCAGAGGCCAGCGGGAGAGGTGAGACACCCTCTCCCGCATAGGCGTGCATTAAAAACCCCAAGTCAGGGGGAGAGGATACGGAGACGGTTTTCTCCCCTTGAGTTGGGGGTCTTAGTACCCTCAGGGATAGAGGTCGACTATCCGAGACAGCACTACGAAAGGGGGAAACAAATTGCCTAGGACACAGGTCAACAAGTTGAAGTGTCCCTACTGTCCATACGAGCCTTGGTCGGAGAAAGACCTGGACGACCATAAGAAGTTCGCCCACGGGGATACGGGCGAGGCGAAGGGAGAGGAGCAATCCAGACCCCAAGAGCCTGTCCCGGAGACCGAGCCGAGTGAGGCCGTAGCGGAAACCCCTCTCACAGATGAAGTCTCACCACAGGTGGAGACGGCAAGCCTAGAGAAGCCCGAAGGGGAAGCAGAATTCCCTCCGGGCATTTTTGTGCCTTCTCCCCAGCCCGACTTCTGGGTGTCCGAGCGTGTGGCCAGGGAACTCTACATTATCGGGAAGCTCTCCGATAAAGGGGAAGCCATCAATGTCAAAGTCCTCGGCCCCGCTGGTGTGGGAAAGACGTCCCTGGGGTGGGAGTTCGCCGCTTCCTTCAAGCGACCTTGCTTTGAGGTTCATTGGGGAATGTATCAGGAGCCGTCCGAGGTCTGGGGTAAAGACAGGCTGTCCATGGAGACGGGCACTTACTACGAGCAGGCTCGGTATGTGGATGCCCTGGAAACCCCAAACTGTGTCATCATCTTGGATGAGCCTAACCGCTGTCATCCTGAAGTCCTGAACACCAACTTTGCCATGTGGGACTGGCGGAGAGCGGCGTGGGTTCCCGATTTACGGCGGATGGTCAGGGTGGCTCCGGGAATCGTGTTCTTTGCGTGTATGAACGAGGGAGCCGAGTACATCGGGACAAACCCTATGGACAAGGCCATCAGGGAACGGTTCGGGCGTACCATCCGACTGTCGTGGCCTCCCATGAAAGTCGAGACCAAGATACTCGTTAAGCGGACAGGGGTGGACGAGGAAACCGCCAAGAAGCTGACCCGATTTGCCCGGGACGTGAGGCGTAACCCGAAGGTCGGATGCACTCCCTCCACCAGGCAGCTTCTGGTGGCAGCCCAGGACGTGACAGAGGGGCTTCCCATTCAGGAAGCGGTGATGTATGCCATCATCAACGACCTGGATGAGAGCACTGACCGCCAAGCCCTCCTCCAACATCTCCAGATAATCGGCACGGTTGATGAAGCCTTCGTTGAAGGTAGAGAGGAGGACACCGATGACGATGAAACTTAGTAGTGCCGTCGTGGACGAGGCTCTCAATGAGGGAAAGGGCGTGAACCGGGATGCCCGGATAGAAGCCCTGCACAAGCAACTGGCCAAGGTGCAGAAGGATATCGCCGAGCAGGAGAGAGTGGAGAAGCGGTTGGCTCTGGTCAAATCGGCCTATGCCAAGCTGAGGCGGGAGCTGGGGAAGACACTCACGCCAGAGGAATATGAGGCGATAGACGGGATTTACCTGTTCGTGCACTCTGGGTGTGTGGATATGATAAGGGACATTCCCTCAGCCACCAGCAAGGGTGAGGACAAGCGGTTAGAGAGAGACCTGGACACGGCGGAAGCTCTACACGAACTGGAAACCCTGACCAAGTAAGCGAAATGGCGGGATGCGTCACGTGGGCATCCCGCTATCGTGGGGGGTTGGCCTACCCCACTTGATAATGCTAGGCCGGAAAGGGGGGATAGAGATGGCTCGCAGAGGAAGCCTGAGCGACTTCTGGCGACAGGATGCCTCTGACGACCGAGTGAGGGAACTGACCTCCGTTCTGCGTGGCTCGGATAGTCTCATCGGCGTGATGGGAAGCGGTGTCCGTGCCGTGTGGTCAACCAACGGTCAGTCCCAGACTTGGTGGGTTCGCACCAAGCAGGGGAAGCCTGTGGAGATGCGTGTCTTCCTGGACTACTTGCCCCTTCGGGAGTTAATACCTCCCTTCCAGGGCGAGGCAGTTGACGAGGTTATCGGATACGCTGCCCACGAAGGCGGACACTGTCTCTGGTCGTCTGAGAATAGTAAGGATGATGCTCTCCGTATACTTCAGCGTAGCACCACTCCCCAGATGCAGAAGGCTGTAAGGGAAATTAACTCCACACATAATGACCAGAATCTGAAGTGCGGCTGTCCCTTATGCCAAGTCCTGCGGGTGGACAACATCCTTGAAGACGCCTTCATTGACTACCACGTTGGCGAGGAGTGGCCAGTCCTGGGAGAGTATATTCACATCTCCCGCCGGAAGATAGCAGAAAAACGTCCCATAGACCTGGAAGCTATTGCTCGGGACCCGCGTCCCACCTACAACCAGATGTGCAACCTCTGGATAGCCTGCTCACTCTACGACTATGACCTTCCCGCCAGGATGAGTGCCAGAGTTCGCAGGGCTATGACTTTCCTGATGGGCAAGTCGGTGGAAGCTGTGCAGACCTCCCACCCTTCAGTGCGTCTCCAGCTCGCCGTTGATTGCTGGGAATACCTGACGGCTAACTTCCCCAAGCGGGATGACCCGCTTCCCAGACAGCAACCTCCAGCCCAGCCACAGCCACAGCAGGAGAAATCCGAGCAGGGCGAGCAGGGCGAGCAAGGGGAAGCCGGCGGGGAAGGCGCTGGTGAGGAAACCAAGGGCAAAGGCAAGGGAGAGGACGAGGCTGAGGAAGAAGCCGAAGAAACCGAAGGCGGGGGAAAGCCTGAAGCTGGGGAAGCTGAAGAAGAAGAGGCCGAGACTGAAGAGGCTGGCGGTGGTGAAGAGGCCGAGGCTGGCGGTGAGGATACTATAAAGGAAGGCCAAGAGCCAGAGGCCGAGCCAGAGCCAGAGGCCGAGCCAGAGCCAGAGCCAGAGCAGGAATTTGGCCACTTTAGCGGTGAAGCTGGAGAGCAACCAAAGGAAGGCGAGGCTCAGGAAGGTGGCGAGCAGGGTGGTGATGAGCAAGGGAGCCCGGGAAATCTGGACGAGTTTGACATTCGGGACATTGAAGAAATCCCAGAGGAACTGCTCAAAGAAGTCCTGGACGCCGTGGTTCACGAACTGGAAGACCTCACTCAGTCGGTGGCGGAAGTTATCAATAAGCCTATCGGGGATGTTGATGCCCAGACCAAGAAAGCGGATTATGATGCACCCGCAGCGGACAGAGTCCGCCAGCAGGTTGAGAACGAGATACAGGAAATGCGGAGAGTCTTTGACCGCCAAGCACAAGTCAAGTCCAGATACCTTGGCGGGCTGACCGTTGGGAAGCTAAACCCTCGCAGTCTGGCCAGAGTTGGTGCTGGCAATTTCCGGGTATTCAAGCGGAGAGAGGTTTTAGAGACTCCCGACCTGGCCGTTGGCCTCCTGCTTGATGTATCGGGTTCAATGAACAGTAGGATGGACTATGTCTGGGCGACAGCCTGTGTCTTTAGCGAGGGACTGATACGGAAGAAGGGCGTCAATTTCCTTGCCCTGACCTACACTGGCGGGATGTTCGACTGCCAGACCACCCGAATATGCGACAGGGAAATGGGTCGCCTGTGCCTGGGAAATGTCGAGCAGGGCGGTGGTACTCCCTCCGGCGTTGCCATAGCCTCAATGAAGGTGCTGATGGACAGGATGCCGGAAAGGCAGAAGGTCATTATCCACTTCACCGATGGCGAACCTGACGAGAAACGCTCCGTGATGGCGGCGGTGGAAGCCGCCCGGAAAGCTGGCTATTGGGTGTGGGCTATCTCCCTCCAGGGTTACGAGAGAACGTTAGCCCAACAATACGGTGAAGGAAATTGGGAGACCATCTCCGCTATCAGAGAGTTGCCATCCAGGGTCGCACATCTGGTGCAGAAGCTGGTGGCCTCCCGATAGCTTTCGTAGTGCTGGCCATTCGGCCCGCGGGGGATGAGGGAAGACTTCATCCCTCGTAGCCGAGTGACAAGCTCGGGAATTAAATACGAAAGGGGGATACCTATGGGTGGTGTGAAGAGGATGATGGAAGAGGTAGCCGAGCGGATGGGAATTGATGACTTTAATGACCCAAGGGTGAAAACGGAAGTTAACCGTCAGCTCTCCATTAACCACCGCAGGCAAGGGAGTATGTACGACCTAGATTACGCTATCCAGACCGAGGCCGACCAGATATGCGACAAGAGGTATGGCCGGGAGTTTGGCGACCTGCCCAACAAAATCCAGTATGACGTGTGGCGAGAGGCCGAGGACATTGTTCGGGGGAAGCTGGCTGACAAGGCAGAGATGGAAGGGGACGAAAGGAGGCTCCGTGGTAATGGCCACGGCCTGACCCACTTAGAGTTGAGCTAGTCATCCATCCGCCCTCGGGGTCTCAGGAATTTTTCGTTTTTCGCAAAACACAAACGCAAATCCTGAGACCTCGCAGCGGGGTGATGAACTCCGAAGAAATACGAAAGGGGGATAA
>Ga0209977_10000007_pt1 | contig 70897 bp, 58 predicted proteins | sample SumtaG_2_FD_183113 | JGI IMG/M metagenome (GOLD analysis project Ga0209977, IMG submission 183113) | Deep subsurface microbial communities from Indian Ocean to uncover new lineages of life (NeLLi) - Sumatra_00607 metaG (SPAdes) (version 2) | ecosystem: Environmental > Aquatic > Marine > Oceanic...
CTTAATGCACTCAATAGCGAGACATTCTACGAACTTCACGATTTGTTCTCGCAGTTAGAAAAGGATAATAAACTAAGGGTTGTAATCGTTACCGGAGAAGGAAGGGCGTTTGTTGCAGGTGCAGATATTGCAGAACTTTCAAAGATGAGCCAGCTCGAAGCACGCGAGTTTTCACAACTTGGACAGAAGGTTTTTAATAAAATAAAAAATTTAGGGATTCCTGTTATTGCTGCTGTGAATGGATTTGCACTTGGCGGTGGATGTGAGCTTGCTATGTCCTGCGATATTAGATGGGCAAGCGAGAAGGCAAAGTTCGGTCAACCTGAAGTGAGTCTCGGTATAACACCAGGATTTGCAGGCACGCAGAGACTTGCAAGATTATGCAGTCCAGCTATTGCAAAAGAACTTATCTTAACGGGGAATATTATTGATGCAAAAAGAGCTATGGAGATAGGGCTCGTTACCAATGTTGTTGCTCCTGAAAAACTTCTTGATGAGGTAAAGGGACTCGGTGAAAAAATAGCATCGCAGGGACCTGTTGCAGTAAAACTTGCAAAACAGGCAATTAATAGAGGTTTTGATTCGAACTTTGAAACTGCAGGTGCCTATGAATCGGAAGTTTTTGGATTATGCTTCTCGCATCCAGAATCAAAGGAAGGACTTTCTGCATTCCTCGAAAAAAGAAAACCTTCCTGGCAATAAAGGCAGTGGTTAGTACCGAGTGCCCGGTGCCTTTTGTCGAAAGGTGAGTTCAGATGAGCAAGAAGATTAAGCATTTTACTGATTTGAAGGTAATGATAACAAATCTGGAGAAAAAAGTAGGCACTCGGCACTGAGCACTAACCACTGTAGTGAAAGGAGGGTTGTATGGAATTTGATAAAAGACTCGAAAACGTTGCAGTTATAGGTGCAGCAGGTAAGATGGGTAGTGGAATAGCTGCTCTTATTGGTCAGGAAATGGCAAAATTGAAATTAAAACCAGAGAACAAAGATAAGATTTTTAGATTGAATCTTATTGATGTGAGTGAAAGTGCTCTTGATGGTTTACGGAGATATTTAAGGACTATTTCTACAAAGGCTTCTGAAAAGAGTATTGTCATGCTAAGAGATGTATATAAGGATAGAGCAGACTTGATTGAGAACTGGCAAGTAATAAATGAGTTTACAAACGAAATACTGTCAGTTATGCAGTTTGGCACTTCCATTAACATGGCAAAGGATGCAAAGATCGTTTTTGAGGCAATAGTAGAAGATAAGGAGATAAAAATTAAAGTCTACAGGGAACTTAATGATTTGTGTTCAGATGAAACATTCTATTTAACGAATACTTCATCAATTCCTATAACTATATTAGACGAACAAGCAGGACTTGGAGGAAGAGTAATTGGTTATCATTTTTATAATCCACCTGTTGTCCAGAGGCTTGTTGAAGTTATAACGGGTAAGAATACAAAACCTGAGCTCGTTGAATTTGGAACTGAACTTGGAAAAAGATTACGGAAGAAACTTATCCCAGCAAATGATATAGCAGGATTTATTGGCAACGGACATTTTATGAGGGATGGGCTTTTTGCTCTGCAGAAAGTTGAAGAGATGAAGGAAATATACACACTTCCAGGAGCAATTTATATAATGAATAAGGTGAGCCAGGATTTTCTTGTACGTCCTATGGGTATTTTTCAGTTAATAGATTATGTTGGGATTGATGTGTTTCAGTGCATACTTAAAGTAATGAAAGAACATCTCGGTGATGAGACCCTCAATAGTGATCTTGTCAACCAGTATGTAGAAAAAGGTATTCTTGGCGGACAGCGACCCGATGGTTCTCAGAAAGACGGATTTCTTAAGTATGAGAAAAGCAGACCTGTTGGTGTTTATGACCCCAATAAGGGAGATTATAAACTCTATGAAGGATGGAAAGACGAACTTGATAAAAAGGTGGGTAATCCACCTGAAGGTTTTTTACCATGGAGGGCATTACTCAGAGATGCTAAAAAGGAGGACAAACTTTCTACGTATTTCAGTAATCTAAAGAAGGATGAGAGTCAAGGCGCTGATATTGCACGGGCGTACTTGCTTCGAACGAAGGAGATTGCAGAAGGATTGGTAAATCAAGGTGTTGCAAACACACCGGATGATATTAATGCGGTTTTAACTAACGGTTTCTTCTGGCTCTATGGTCCAATTAATAATTACATATAAAAAAGAAAGGAGAAATTATGCCGTTTTTCAGAAAAAAGATTTATGTCTGTGCTGGATTTAATACTGTCTCATTGGGTACCGGCAGGAAGGAATTCCATCCTAAGAAACCCCGTCCTGGAATTGAGCATTATATAAAAGAGGCTGGGCTTGGAGCAATTGGACAAATTAAAAATCCTGAAAACATTGATGAAGGGGTTATTGGAAATTTTATTGCAGAAAGATTCTGTAAACAGGGTAATCTTGGTGCTTTCTTTCCTATAGTTCATGAAACATTTCAATACAAACCATGTACTCGAGTTGAGGGTGCCTGTGATTCAGGTGGACTGGCTCTGGTTGTTTCCATCAAGACAATACTCGCTGATCTTTCTGATGTTGTTCTAGCTATTGGTGTTGAAGTGCAAAATTCTGTAAAAGCAGTTTATGGTGCAGACTACCTTGCAGCTGCGGATTGGTATTCTGGTAATAGAAAGAATGGTCATGCCTATTTCTTTCCTGATCAGTTTTCTCAACGAGCAGGTGCATGTTTTGAAAAATTTGGGAAAGAGAAAGTACGTACAGGTATGGCTCAGTGGTATGTGAATGCGATCGAGAATGCACGTAAAAATCCCAAGGCACAGGAATATCATAATACAAATCCTGACCTCTATGCCACAGCGATGACTCCTCCAAATCCTAAGGCATTTTGTGAGCATATAAATGTATTTGATTGTTCAAAGGTTTCTGACGGAGGTTCAGCCATGATTTTTGCTTCAGAAGAGGGATTGAAAAAGATAGGAGTCGAGAAAAAAGATGCGGTGGAAGTTATTTCCTATGGACAGGTTCAGGATAATCTAACGACACCCCCACCGGATCTTACGAAAAATAAAACATGTGAAATTGCTGCAAAGTATGCTTATGAGCGTGCTGGCATTAAACAAAAAGATTTAAGCGTACTTGATGTCCATGATTGTTTCACAATTGCTGGTATACTGGCAGTTGAAGCAGCAGATTTAGCTGGTTATGGTGAAGGTGCGGATTTTGTGAAGGACGGCAATACGAAAGCTGAAGGAATTATTCCTACAAATACTACAGGCGGTTTGATCGGTTATGGGCACCCTACAGGTGCGTCAGGCGTACGCCAGGCAGTCGATGTTGTACATCAGCTTTCAGGTAAGGCAGGTGATTGCCAGGTTAATATTTCTCCTGATAAGCCATTTGGAATGATGTCGAGTATGGGCGGTAATGATAAGACGGTAGTCGCTATGATATTTAGAAAGGTTGAGTAGCACAGTTAGTATGGAGTAGGCAGTAGGCAGAGGATATTCTTGGGTAGGCTTCAGTGAAAAGGGAGGATAAAAGTCATAAAGTGCTTTAAGTTATGTACTATAAGTCCAACTTTATAATATCTTGCTTTATAGATTTACTGATTGATACGATCTAAACGAAATATTGACGTAAATGTCCATAATAACGAAGTTACTTAGTTACCTAATTACTCATTTACGATGCATTGTTATTTTTGGAAAATAAGAAAGAGGAGGTTTTGATGGTTGGAATTGTTGGATATGGAAGTTATATGCCCAGATACAGAATAAAGGTTGAGGATATTGCAAAGCAGTGGGGAAAAGATCCTGGAATCATAAAAAGGGGACTCCTGGTTAATGAGAAGACTGTTCCCGGAACAGATGAAGATACAATTACAATTTCTGTTGAAGCAGGAAGAAATGCAATAAAAAGAGCGGGGATTGATCCAAAAAAGATAGGCTCGGTTTATGTCGGCTCAGAATCACATCCTTACGCTGTGAAGCCCTCTGGGACCGTTGTTGCAGAAGCACTTGGGATTACTCCTGAAGTTCATATTGCAGATTTTGAATTTGCCTGCAAGGCAGGAACAGAGGCAATGTGGGTTGCATACAACGAGGTTAAATCTGGTGAACTAACATATGCTCTTGCAATTGGTACAGATACATCACAGGGTGCGCCAGGTGATGCACTTGAATATACTGCTGCTGCAGGGGGCACTGCTTTTATCTTCGGAAAAGAGAAGATTATTGCAGTAGTAAAAGAGACCTTTTCCTTTACGACAGACACATCCGATTTCTGGAGAAGGGAAGGTGCATACTATCCACGACATGGTGGTAGGTTCACAGGAGAACCTGCATATTTCAAGCACATATACAATGCAGGGATTGGCGTATTAAAGAAAGCAAATATGAAACCCGAGGATTTTACCTACGCAGTTTTTCATATGCCAAATGGTAAATTCCCACAGGCAATTGGAAAGAGATTAGGATTTACTAAGGAACAGTTGGAGCCTGGATGGATAGTTCCGTATATGGGAAATACGTACTCAGGCTCTTCACCTACAGGACTCTCAGCAACCTTTGATATATCAAAACCAGGAGACATTATACTTATAGTATCCTTTGGCTCTGGCGCAGGAAGTGATGCATTTATCTTTGAGATTACTAAAAGAATAGAAGATGTGCGTAATCTTGCACCAAAGGTGAGGGAGATGCTTGATGAGAAGAAGATATATCTTGATTATGGAAAGTATGCAAAGTTCAGAGAGAAAATTATATTGAACGAATAACATGGGAACCACAGAGATCTCAGAGGTTATAATGAGAAAACAGAAATATTGTAATAATATACTTTTTGAGTACTCTGTGTGCTCTGTGGTTGGTTTTATCTGGAGGTATGAATGAGAGAAGTAGGAATTATAGGTGCAGGATTGACGAGGTTTAAGGAGCACTGGGATAGTTCTCTAAGGGATCTTTTTGTTGAAGCAGCGCTCAAAGCAATTGATGATGCAGAGGCTCCTGAGATTGATTCGATGTACGTAGGTTGTATGTCGAGTGGGCTTTTTGTTGAACAGGAGCATATTGGACCGCTACTTGCTGACTATCTTGGACTAAAAAATGTGCCAACAGTGAGGGTTGAATCTGCCTGTGCATCCGGTGCGTTAGCATTAAGACTGGGTTTTATGGAGATTGCTTCTGGTATGAGCGATATTGTGCTTGTTTCAGGTGTTGAGAAAATGACAGACTGTGATGACCCGACAAGTGTATTGGCTGCTGCTGCAGATATAGAAAATGAAGCTTTTTTTGGTGCAACATTCCCCGCACTTTATGCGCTCATTGCAAGGGCACATATGGATAGATATGGAACAACAAGGGAGCAACTTGCCGCTGTTTCTGTTAAAAACCATAAGAATGGAGCAAAAAATCCTGATGCACAATTTCAGAGGGAAGTAAGTTTAGAAACCGTACTCAATTCTTTTATGGTTGCTGACCCTCTTACGCTCCTTCAATGTTCTCCCATAACTGATGGAGCGGCCGCTCTAATACTCGTACCCCTTGATATGGCAAAGAAAATGAAAGATAGGGTTGTAAAGATAACAGGTTCAGGGGTTGCTTCAGATACGATTGCACTTCATTCAAGAAAGGATATAACATCACTTGAAGCGGTGAGACTTGCAGGAGAAAGGGCATATAAGATGGCAGGCAGGAAACCGGAGGATATAGACGTTTGTGAAGTGCATGATTGCTTTTCAATTGCAGAACTTATTGTTGTAGAAGAACTCGGTTTTGTTGAAAAGGGAAATAGTGGAAGGTTTATAGAGGAGGGTAATACTGAGATAGGTGGAAGGATACCTGTCAATACAAGCGGAGGGCTCAAGGCGAAAGGACATCCAGTAGGTGCAAGTGGTATTGCACAGGTAATAGAGATATACAAACAACTTATCGGTAATGCGGAAGAGAGACAGGTAAAGGATGCAAGAATTGGAATGGCACAGAATATGGGCGGAACAGGTGCCTCATCAGTTGTTCATATAATGGAGGTAGCAGAATGAGTACACAAAAAATTTGGAGAGAAAGGATAGGAAGGTATAGACTAATTGGACAGAAATGTAAAGGTTGTGGAAAAGTGCTATTTCCAAAACGTCTTATCTGTCCTGAGTGTGGTGGAAGAGATTTCGATGAAGAACAAATGCCAGATGTTGGAAAGATAGTAACCTATACAACCGTCTATGTTGGTCCAAAATTTCTGGAACTTGACACACCATACATTATTGCAGTAATAGAATTTAATAATGGTGTAAGCGTAACAACACAAGTTGTTGATGTAGACCCGAAGGAAGTTTCAACAGGGAAAGAAGTAAAACTTGTTTATAGAAAACTTCAAGCAGAAGGCAAAACAGGAGTAATTGCTTACGGCTACAAAGCACAACTCGTTTGAAGGAAGTAAACAGATTTCTAAGCCATAGGAAACCCAAGATACGCAGTATCATTTCATTCGCAGGAGACGCAGTAAGCGAAATAAACGAATTACCTGTTTGCCTATTAACTGAATTACATAATAACTCAATAACTAAATAGGAGGTGATATAACATGAAAGAAGATGAAAGATATAAAGTGGCGAAGGAGAGAGTTTCAGAAATAAAATCTTTTTATGTTCATCTATTTATCTATGTAATTGTAAACCTTGGGTTGTTTTTACTGAATATTCTTACTTCACCTACCGCTCTCTGGTTCTATTGGCCTCTCTTTGGATGGGGGATAGGATTGATAGCTCATGCTGTCAGTGTCTTTGGTCTGAAGGGAATAATTGGAAAAGATTGGGAAGAAAAAAAGATTAAAGAGATTATGGATAGAGAAAAGGAAACAGAAGTAAAGAGTAAAAAGAAAAAGTAAAAGAGTGATCTAAGGGGTTTTTAATGTCCCAGGATGCTTTTGGACTTCCTGCTAGAGAAATATAATATTGTAGTTGAGGTTTGTAGCCGCAGGCTTCCACCTACGCTAAAGCTTCGTAGGACAGGTCAACCTGCGAATGAATTGTATACGTTAGTGTTTATGGAATGAAACGACGGTGTCGTTGTGAAAGTGTTTATCATTGCTTTCTCCATTTCAAGAACAAGGAGGTGATGTATTTCTCAAAATTGCACCAGGATGAGTTCAAAGTTAACATTTGTAGTCTGCCCTATTTCAACTTGTATATTTCTAGCAGTATTATTTTTATATCCTAACATCCTTGCTTGTATGTCGTATGTCCCTGGAGTGAGGATAATATAGTATTCACCATTAATATTTGATGAAGCTCCCTTTTTCGTGCCAAGAATCACAATATTGGTGAAGGGGATGGATTCTCCATTTGATTTATCAATTACTCTTCCTGCAATCTTTCCTGTAGTATAGTAAATATTATTAATCTTTGCATCAGCTCTTCTATCCACCCTTCCGGCGTTTGCTTTTATATACCATTCCTTTGCGGTTTTGTAATGTTTTATAGCGGTTACATAATTTTCTTTTTTATGTGCCATATCACCATAACCAATATATACATCCCTCATCATAGTGGTCAGTCCAGGATCATCTGGTGCAATGGTGAATGCTTGAGTTATACTCTTCTTTGCGTTTGAATATTGTTTAATTTTTAAGTTCATAATGATAAGGTAGTAGTAGGGTATTAATTTATTTTGACACTTTTTAATTGCAATCAGGTAATATTCAACAGCATTTGAATATTCACGTAATCCCTCATGACATTTTGCAATTTTTATATAGATAGTACCAGATTCTGCAAGATCTGGTTGCATAATTTTGTATTTTTCAAGTGCTTGTGAGTAATTTTTGCAATCATAATGAGCATCTCCAAGCATCATTTTCAACTCAATATCATTAGGGAAGTTTTTACTTTGTTTTTCAAGTATAGGTATTGCTTTTTCACACAAGCCGAGCTCAAGATATACCTTCGAAAGTGCATACCAAATAGGTTCATTTTCAGGATTAAGATCGATTGCCTTTTCGTATAATTCTCGTGCTTTTATATAGTTTTTTTGTTTCTCATAAGCACTTCCAAGCCCATGATAAATTGATACATTAGATGGATGAAGAGATAATGCATTATTGTATGTATCTATTGCTTTTTCATATTTTTCCATTTCGAGATATAAATTACCAAGTTCAATCCATCCTTTTGGGGATTTGGGAATATTTTTGATTAATGAAATGTAGGTCTCCTCAGCAAGAGAATTCTGTTCTCGTCTCTCATAAATGCTTCCCATTAGTAGATAAGCATCGACAAATTCTGAACTGCAAGCTACGGTTTTTTCTAAGTATATTAATGCTGAGTCGACCATTCCATATCTTAGAAAATGTTCTGCTGTATCAGCATACTTAATGCAATTGTCTTTTATTGTTTTTTTAGGTAAACAGGAGATGAGAATTATAGAAAATAAACAAAACATCCTAATAATTATCTTCACAACTTTTTTAAAATAATCCATCTCTATCATGTATACTATATCACCATCTCAAACCTTTGTCAATGATTTTGGGAGAGAGGGGTGTAAGAAAATAGAATCTAAGAATTAGTTCGTAATCTGTTTTTTATTCTATTCCGAGGTATTTTTTGGTTTCGATCAAAAACTCTTCTGCCCTTCAAATGGTCTCTTCGCTTGTTTCTTGCTCTATTGGAGTGGTTTCGTAATCACTCACTGCACGATCTTCAAATGCAGTTTTTATGTACTCATGAAGCTTTTTAGGCATCAGACCTGAAATTAGCCTTTCTATCCTTTCCTTAAACAAATATCGAAGCTTGAAATGATTAACTTTTCATCTTCTCTATATTACAGAAATCCCTTGAGAATATCAAGGTTTTTTCAATAAAGTTAGAGGACCCAATTTTTATTTGACAAAAGAGTTGCATTTTGTTATATTATGATAAGGCGCCTGTAGCTCAGTTGGATAGAGCAACGGACTTCTAATCCGTAGGTCGTGGGTTCGAATCCCTCCAGGCGTGCCATACCTTATGGTGAGCGTAGCTCAACGGGTTAGAGCACTGGACTGTGGCTCCAGAGGTTGTGGGTTCGAGGCCCATCGCTCACCCTTTCCTTTTTTTAAAGTTAAAAGGAAAAAGTTAAACCCCGTTAGAAAGGAATTTTCTAACGGGGTAAAAGCAAAATCTTAAATCCCACTGTCGAAAAAAATCCCAATCCCGAAACACCAAAAATATAACAACGAATAACAATAAATGATTATAAATATTCTATAAATACACGATTTTTAGCTTACAAATAAAGGACAGTTCAAATTTTGTTCTTGACAAATTTTTATATTTCCACTGAAATAAATTATACAGCAACAGCTACTTTACGAATGTGATCTTATTTATCTTCGGTTAGTATAATCCCTTTTTAAGCCTAATTTCAATCAAAATTTACGTGGTTTACTCATTTGCTTAAATCGTTGAGTGAAGGAAGTTATAGTTTTTATACAGTCTAACGTTAAGCATCACCCGCCCGCCGACTCTGGCAAGGCTCAACAGTTTGATTATAGCCCTGGTTTGCAATTTTCGCGCCGCATACCCACCGCCAAAGGCGGGTCGGGTGAATGCAGTGTTGGGCGTACTAAACCCACCAAGGCTTTATACATTTTACTCATCGTTAGGTTTGCGACCGGCTGCCAGCACTCCACCTATCGTTCCAAAGCCTGTGCCTTCTTTGCCCGCTTTCTCAAATCCTGCTTGTAATCTTTCAAGTTCTTCCTGAGTGATAACACCATCTGATAAGGCATTTTGTTCCAACTCATCTGCCATAATCATCCACCTACTATAGCTATAATCAGTACTTGATAATACTTAAGGTTCAGCCGAAATTTTTAACAAATGTTGTTGTTTGAACATTCGATAAAGCTGTCGTCCTGCATAGCCATTATTGAGAAGTTTAGTTGCCTTCAGATCCCAAAGGCGTTGAGCGATTTCGGGCTCTGGTGTATCTGCTGATATTGTTCCCCAGTCAGTATCTAATACAATGATCCAACCTCCTGGCTTTGTCACGCGAATCATTTCCATTAGTGCTTTTTCAGGTTGCACTAGATGTTGAAACAATCTTTCACTACGGGAGGAGTCAAATGTATTTGATTCAAATGGTAATTCTGTCGCATCTGCTTGTTTGTGTTCGCACCAGTCATTTACGCCTTTTGTTTCGGCGTATTTATTAGCTTGTGCAATCATCTCCTTATCGTAGTCAATCCCAACCACTTTGCCAGATGGACCAACAATTTTCGCAAGTGAAATCGTATCAAATCCCGGACCACACCCTACATCAAGTACAGCGTCCCCTCCTTGGATGTTCATAAGCTGATAGCTTTTCCGTTTGATAGGCAACATAGCTTCGAATGCTGCTTCAAGATATGCTGCATCTACATATCCCTTTGGCTTTGTCATCATTACCTCCTGGAATGTACGTTTGTCTATGGCTTCTTTTTTTGCACGCCCAACGACTGGCGCATAAGCCGCCTTGCGGCTTGCGCAGTGTAACCAAACTGGATTTGAAACGCCAAAAAACCGAAACACCCTCACAAAAAACCCCAATAGCAAGGGGTCGGCTTAATACGCTGGTTAGGCGATCAGCTAATCCTTTAATTATTAATTACATGCTTTAACCACTAGAATTTATTTTTACTAAATATCATCCTTTACTTGATATTTATAATCTATCATGAATATTTGCTAAAAAGAGTATCCTATTACAAAATCTAGCATTGGCAAATAGTCAGCATTTCTACCCTCTTTAATTCTTTTCCATTTGATATAATTTGGCCCAGCTCCAATATTCAAATGTAATTTATTCCACCATATCCATCGATAACCTATCAAAATACCGATATACATATCTACTACACTCCCTGGTTCACCAACCCAGTCATCTGGTTTTGGTTCATCTAAGGCAATACCACCACCTATACCAATTACCCACGAGTGATGATGTGGTTTGAAATAATACCTTATACCTCCGCATAAACTGTTATCAATAGCAATTATATCTTGAAAAACACCAATATTATAACCGATTCTTTTATACTGAAACTCTATCCCAAAGTTACCGACAAGAGTGGATTCACCTAAATACAGTGTAATATAGAAATCTTTTTCTTTAATATCTGAACTTTCGCTAGTATCTGAAATTGCCTTTTGATGTTTTTTTTCTTGTATTTCTTCAAAGCGGTCAATATAATACTCTCCATTTTCAATTGATATTTCCGACTGTTGAATGCGTGCGATTTTTAATTCCCCTCTTTTCTCATCTAGGTATGTTATTTCCAAAAAATATCTATTATCAGGCAACCTGATATATACGGCAGATTGAAATCCATTGATGCCCTGAAATAACTCAAATTTGTCTCTCTCTTCCTGGTCAATTTCTTTACCAACACGTTCACTAATAATAATAATTTCACCTTCTTCTTGAGCAGCAAGTTGCCCTAATGAGAGAAAAACAATATAGATAAATAACACTATTGAGAGTGAACATTTTCGGGACATGACTTCTTTCCTTTTTTTGATATTAGATATCTTTAAATAAATGAATCAGAATTGAGCGCCTAACGATAAGCATCAGCGGCAAAGGGTTTTAAGAGCACTTAACTTGCTGTTCAAAAAGAAGCTTTCAGAAAGCATTAAACTAACTCAGAGAACCAGCGCCCCTTTGTCCGCTGCATGCATTGTTAGGAAGCACCCTACCATTTGGCAGCGTGGTATCCCTTTTTGTTCAAATTGATCCTATAGAGACTGCGACCAGCAGTGATGTATAGTGTCTTGTTTGTTGAACCGCGCCCGAAGGTCGCGTTTCTGGGCACCTCTGGCGTCGGAATGTAGGCAATCTCTTCGCCCTCAGGCGAATAGACGTAGATGCCGTCAGGATTCCAAGCAGTAATATAGAGATTTCCATCAACGTCGATCGCCATTCCGTCCACGCCCCACTTCGGAGAAACGTTAATCAGCGTTTTCCGAAATTTGGCGGTTCCGTCAAGGGCAAGATCATAGGCCAAAACCGCCGTGCGGCCCCATGCGATCTCTATGTCCTCTGGTAAGCTTTCTATACGGTTCCAGCCATTATCGCAACATGCGACATACAGCGTCTTCTGATCGGGCGAGACCAAGATTCCGTTTGGCTTCCCGGCGTCTGCTATGATGAGGGAAACGGTACCGTCAGGATCAATACGGTACACGCCCATAATGGGTTGCTCGATAGGCTCGTGCCCAATGTACCTTGGATCTGTGAAGTAGATACGACCAGCCTCATCGATTGCAAGATCGTTTGGAGCGTTGAAAGGGCGTCCATTGTACAAGCCAGCCAGAATCTCACTCTTACCAGTAGTCATATCAGTGCGAGTTACTCGCCTTCCACCAAAATCCGCCCCCTCTGCGACTACCATCCGGCCATTAAGGTCAAAAACAATCCCGTTCGCCATGCCGCTCGGCGACCGAAATATCATTGTCTGCCCCGAGCGAGGGTCGTACCGCCAGATGTGACCCGCCTGCATTCCTGAACGTGTTGATATCGTGATGTCGCTAAAATACACACGCCCGTCTGGTGCAACTGCCGGGCCTTCAGTAAAGAACGCTCCGTCAAACAGTAACTCAACTTGTTTATTGGGAATGACGATGGAAGGATCACCAGTTGCCATTTCTTGCGGGTGGACCGCATAAATAAAAATGCCCGAAACGGCTATTGTGGTAAATAATAGCACGAACGGGTTATTTCGGGTTGAAAAAATTTGATACATAAGACCACCTCCTAAAATTTCGAAACATTCAGTTGCTCATGTTCCATCTATGTGATGATATTTGTGCTTCCTAACATAGGTTTATCTGTACTAATAAAATTAAAATCCCGGTTGTTTTTAACCACATAAACCTCCTTTTTTGTTTATTTTTTTGCTCACTTATTCACTTTATTCATAAGCATTTAGATAAAAACTTAACAAACTCACGCTTTGTTTATATGGCTCCAATATGGTGTATAAAGGAAAATTAAATTATATCTGCTGGGTTTCTGATTCACATTCCTCCTTGTACTCATATGAGCACGTATTTCTGTAGTTTAAGCGTTGTTTTGCCCTAATGATTTCTATTGCTTAATTTTTATTATAATAGATTTCTAAATATTGTCAAGGTTTTTTTCAAGAAATTTCTGAAAAAGTCAGTAATCTCTAAGTCACTTCTTTGCACGGTTGGAATGGTACAGATGCTTGTCTTTATTGACTATGGGCGATTTCTACCGTCATTCGGGAGTCTATTTCACAAGGTTGACATAAGGTGATTTCACATCTGTGAAGCAGATTATATTTGTGAGATAACTCGGAGTGCAAGAAGAAAAACCAGCCTCCTTTTGGGGCTGTTTTAATTTGAGATTACTAGTATTTCTTCTAATTATTAACTTACTTTCTTAAAAAACGACCGCACCTACGGAGTTACATAACACCAACCAACTCCTCCACTTTTCTTACAACAATACTCCCCTCTTTAGAATAGAAAAAGTTGCGAAACCTCTCCGAATTTTCCCCTACATAACCCGGTGCTGAGCGAAGCCGAAGTGGTCATCCAATCGCTCACCCTTTCCTTTTTTTAAAGTTAAAAGGAAAAAGTTAAACCCCGTTAGAAAGGAATTTTCTAACGGGGTAAAAGCAAAATCTTAAATCCCACTGTAGAAGAAATTCCCAATCCCGAAACACCGAAAATATAACAACGAATAACAATAAATGACTATGAATATTCTATAAATACACGATTTTTAGCTTACAAATAAAGGACAGTTCAAATTTTTTTCTTGACAAGTTTTCATATTCCCACTAAAGTAAATTATACAGCATAAAATAAATATACAGCAACAGTGGACATTTCTGAAACAATTATAATTATAGAAATACAACAAAAGTGGAAAGCTATTGCAATTTCTTGACCTCTTCATAGCTTTTTACTGTACGACGTTAGAAAATTGTGAACATAAACGGAAAGGAGGAAAGATGAAAACGTATATCATAAGTTTGTGTGTAGGGCTTGTAATTATTTTGCCAACTATTAGCCTTGCTCAAGGATGGGTAGCAAGGTATAATGGCCCAGACAATTACTATGATTTAGCATGGGCAATTGCCCTTGGTAACTCGGACAATGTTTATGTCACGGGATGGAGTTGGGGTTCAGGCACTTACATGGATTATGCGACGGTGAAGTATGACTCTTCAGGAGTAGAGCAGTGGGTAGCAAGGTATAATGGTCCAGGCAATTGGTGGGATCTTGCAAATGCAATTGCCCTTGATAACTCGGACAATATCTATGTCACAGGAGAGAGTATGGGTTCAGGCGCTTGGTATGACTATGCGACGGTGAAGTATGACTCTTCAGGAGTGGAGCAGTGGGTAGAAAGGTATAATAATGACCCAGGTAATGGCGATGATTTTGCACATGCAATTGCCCTCGATAACTCGGACAATGTCTATGTCACGGGAGAGAGTTATGGTTCAGGCACTTACGTGGATTATGCGACCATCAAATACTTACAGGTTGGAGTAGAGGAAGAAGTAGGAAGTAAGAAACAAGAAACAAGATTGGAAATCTATCAGAATCCATCTCGCGAAAAAGTAGATATAAGGTGGCAGATAACAGAAAACATTGAGCTAAACTTGATAATCTACAACGCTACTGGGAGCTTAATAAAAGAATTCCACATAACCGACCACTCATTTAACCGTGTAACCTGGGATGGACGAGATAACTCTGGTAAAAAAGTTCCAAGTGGTATCTATTTCCTGAAATTCCAGACAGGAAGTTACATAGAAACAAAAAAAATTATTTTGTTTAGATAGTATCATATGATACAACCATGGATAAGCAACAGAGAAATGAAGAAACAGCCTCTCGCGGTGTATATTTCTTGAAATTACAGATGGAGAATCACAACGAAATCAGAAAATTGCTGTTAATAAGATAGTATCATATAATACAACCATAGATAAATGTCAGAGAAGAAACAGCCTCTCTATGGGGCTGTTTCTTTATCTTTGGAGGAGAAAGACTGACCTACGGAGTTACATAACACCAACCAACTCAACCACTTTCCTTACAACAATACTCCCCTCTTTCGAATAGAAAAAGTTGCGAAACCTCTCCGAATTTTCCCCTACATAACCCGGTGCTGAGCGAAGCCGAAGTGGTCATCCAATCGCTCACCCTTTCCTTTTTTTAAAAGTAAAAAGTAAAAAGTTAAACCCCGTTAGAAAGGAATTTTCTAACGGGGTAAAAGCAAAATCTTAAATCCCACTGTCGAAGAAATTCCCAATTCCGAAACACCAAAAATGTAACAATGAATAACAATAAGTGACTATGAATATTCTATAAATACACGATTTTCAGCTTACAAATTAAGGACAGTTTATATTTTTTCTTGACAAATTATCATATTTCCACTAAAATAAATTATACAGCAACAGCTACTTTACGAATGTGATCTTATTGATCTTCGGGTAGTATAATCCCTTTTTTAGCCCTAATTTCAATCAAAATTTTCGTGGTTTACTCATTTGATTAAATCGTTGAGTGAAGAAAGTTATAGTTTTTATACAGTCTAACGGATGAAATAACCGGCCCCGAATGCTTTCGGGGTCCGGTTCATTGGGGGTTATGCCCGTGCTGTATGTTCGACTGTACGATAAATCCTTGAGACAGTCATGCTATAAGTTGCTGCTTGTTGCTTGAGACTCGGGCGATGGTTCTTCATTCCAGATGTCTATCACACATTTCCAAGAACCGTCCGCCTCTTTGCGCCACACAGTAACAACTTTGCCATATGAAGTGATCGGGTTTCCATCACTGTCATTAAAGGAAAAATGATTTTTACCTACTGCGTATGCGAAATCTCCATTCGGCGAGATTGTAACCTCCGTTGACTCCCAGCCGACGCTGAATCCAGGAATTTTGAGACTCTCAGAAACGTACTGTCGAATGGCATCCTTACCGACAACTGCAGGAAAACCAGGGGGGAAAACGGTTGCATCATCTGCCCAGAATGATACGATGCGTTCAATGTCGCGTCCCTCTGAAGCAGCAGATGCCCATTCCTTGTCAATTTTCAAAATTGCAGCTTGCTCTGCCTCAATGTCTACTTTCTCATTTAAATTCTTCATAGCAAATCTCTCCTTTTTAAATTTAAATTAAAATAGCCACATAACGGATTGGCGATAACCCGCCAAAAACGCTTGTAAAAACTTGATTTAACCAAATTCATGCCCAGCGTTTTTGGTCGGGTTGATTGCCTTGTTAGCAGTACGTTAAATTTTCGATAAAAACCTCAAAACAAACTCATTAAATTTTTCAGGATTCTCTATATTCAAAGCATGGCCAGCATTTGGAACAATTTCTTTTTTAGAATTTAAAATATTCTTATGCTGAATATCAGCCCATTCATGGTAAATCTTGGGATTCAATTCACCTACTAATATCAAAGTTGGCACTTTGATCTCTTTCAGACATTCTGGAGAAAACAGCGCAGGATAATTACATGGATCATTATTAGCCCAATGCCAACCTGAATAATCTTCAATCATTTGTTTAACCAGTAGCGCTGATAGTGGATTATTCATTGCAGGTTTAAATGGCGGACCATTTATCCAAATCTTTTTAGCTTCTTTTATACTTTTTTCTCGACCTGTCTTCCAAGTATCACGAATCCAAGCGAAAACATCTTCAGGTAATTTTAAACCTGGTACGTCCATAGCAGCATCTGGGAGAATAAGAGATATCGTTCTTTCGGGATAATTGAAAATAAAATCAAAAGCTATTTTCCCCCCAAATGAATGACCAAGAATATGTGCCTCCTTAATATTTAGGTAATCTAAGAGTGAAATAAGGTCTTCAGTGTGTGAATATGATTTACCAGTATCCGGTAATGCTGAACGACCAAATCCACGTAAATCATATCTTAAGACACGATAGTCTTTTGCAAAAACATCAAATTGACTATCCCAACATCGAGTATCAAAACTCCAACCATGAATCAGAACAAGAGGCTCGCCAGTGCCAGCAATTTCATAATATATTTTAGTACCATTTATTTCAACAAATCCGCTTTCTCTATCAATTTTTTTGCAACTAACAAAAAACAACAAAAGAAATGGTAAAAGATAATTTAACCTATTCATTTTGTACCCTTTCTTTTAGTGACAAACGATAGTACTGCTAACATAAGTTTATCTGTACTAATAAAATTACAATCACGGCTGTTTTTAACCACATAAACCTCCTTTTTTGTTTATTTTTTGTTCACCTTTTCACTTCATTTATATGCATTTAGATAAAAAAGATAATAAACTCACGCTTTTTTTATACGGCTCCGATATGGTGTATAAAGGAAAATTAAGTTATATCTGCTGGATTTTCTGATTCACAGTCCTCCTTGTACTCATATGAGCACGCATATCTGTAGTTTAAGCGCTGTTTTGCCCTAATGATTTCTTTTGCTAAATTTTTATTATAATAGATTTCTAAATATTGTCAAGGTTTTTTTAAGAAATTTCTGAAAAAGTCAGTAATCTCTAAGTCACTTCTTTGCACGGTTGGAATGGTACAGATGCTTGTCTTTATTGACTATGGGCGATTTTTCCCGTCGTTCGGGAGTCTATTTCACAAGGTTGACATCAGGTAGTCACATCTGTGAAGCAGATTATATTTGTGAGATAACTCGGAGTGCAAGAAGAAAAACCAGCCTCCTTTTGGGTCTGTTTTAATTTGAGATTACTAGTATTCCTTCTAATTATTAACTTACTTTCTTAAAAAATGACCGCACCTACAGAGTTACATAACACCAACCAACTCCCCCACTTTCCTTGCTACAATACTCCCCTCTCTTGAATAGAAAAAGTTGCGAAACCTCTCCGAATTTTCCCCTACATAACCCGGTGCTGAGCGAAGCCGAAGTGGTCATCCAATCGCTCACCCTTCCTTTTTAATTGAAAATTGTAAATTAGGAATTGGGAGCTTAAAACTGTTCTCTCTTTTTGGACGCAAATTTAGCATCACACCAGCATCAACATATTTGTGTTAGGGTTCATCTGCTATCGATGAAATATACACATCGGACGATATTAGGAATAAACATAGGTGAAGCCTACGGCTACCTAATAATCCAAGAGCGCGTTATGGTTTGACTCAAAAATACGAGTGTTCTTGAATAGATAGGGGATGTAGGTTGATATATTGAAGTAAAATGCTGGTTTTGCTTCATCTTTTGTTACTGCAATTCCTGCTGTAAGATTGCAAGGAACCTGGGAATAGATCAGGTTAAGAGACAGGGTTGTTTCAATTCCAAAGGAGATCAGAAGAGGTTTTAAATTCTCTGGTGGGAATTCCCGTGAAGCACTGCCAAAATCAGAGAAAAGCTTTGCATGAAAATTGTTAAAATAGATAGGGTAAGTGTGTATTCCTCTTTCGATCCGAAACAGTGGAAATGAATACTCGCAAGAACCGGTGAAAACAGTTTGACCAATATATACACTTGATTCATAGCCACGTAGTGAAAACGTTCCTGAGTTTCCTCCAATAGATATTGCGATATTTGGTGTATCTTGAAGTATAAAACCGAAAGATGATTTTATTGAAATAACATTATGTGAGAAAGGTCCTCTGATATAGTAACCTATCTTTGTTTTTAAATAATGAAATGAATCATCGCCACGAAGCCTTGTGGAATAGAGTCTGTATGTTGATATTAAATATCCCCCTCGTTCGTATTCAATTGAACGTGGAAATTTCAATCTGTTGCTGAAAGAATATCCCAGCATTATATCTGAATATCTATAACTTGAGTTTGCTGTCGAATGCACATCCCTTTCATAACCTGCAGTTATGGTATGGTGTGATGTTGTGTAAATTTTTGATAGAGAGAGATAAATATTCTTCTCTTTCTCCTTCACCCATCTGTTTCCGCTAAACTTGAAATCCTGTTTGATTTCAAGAGAAATTTGTGGTTGGAAGCAATTGTTGGTGTAAGTAAAATCGTACAGAAGGTCTTTTTCGGGTATAAAGTATGCTCCATATAGGAAAAATATGTGTTGATAGATGACATCCTGACCAAGTGTTACAAAGCCAGGAGATATACTTTTCTCCTTTATTACTGGGATGGGAAGCCAGCATCGTGGAAGGAGGTAGGGGAGGGGATTGTATGGATGAATTTTGTATTCAAATTTTCTCACGTCGAATGTTAGTTTACCAATTTCTAATTTCGTAATTTCCAATTCTTCAAATTGGCTTTCATCTATTGGCATTGTATGGATATTATATCCATTCGGAGTATAGAGGGAGAATACCATCTCATTTTCATCAAATGATAAATCAGGGCAAAATATACCTGATTCAACATTAGTAACAGTGTATGTTTTTCTATCATCAAACGAATAAAAGAAGGGTTCATATAAACCCCGCCTATCAGAGATGAAAAAGAGACCGTTGAGTTTGTCAGCCCATAAAGGTTTTGTATTGTTCCCATATGTGGTGATTTTCTCGCAAGAATTATCTTGAAGATTGAAGATATAAATCTGTTCCCCCTCATTCTTCTTCCAGATGGATAAGAGAATCCTTTTCCCATGAGTAGAAAACTGAGGATAGTGATACTGGGTATGGTCATTATTATGAAGGAGGATAACAAGGCTATCTTTCTCGGGATAAACAATGCATAGGTCGTTACTGCCGCAGTGCTCCTTCACAAAAAGGATTCCTTTACCATCAGGCGTATATTCAGGATATTTTCCCCTCTCTGTTTTTTTTATTTTTGTTGCCTTATTATTTAGGATATTGTACTCAAAGATATGTGAGAAGAGATAGTAATTCCTGTGAATATCCACCTTTGAAAAAAGTATTGTACTTCCGTCCTTTGACCAGGAGATGTTAGGGTTTATATAGCCTTCTATGACCTTTTTCCTTTCACCTGTTTCAAGATTCATTATTTCTATTCCTGGATATGCATCAAGAGACCTGCGAATAAAGGCAACTGATTTATCATCTGGAGAGAAAGAGGGGGAGAGATTCCATTCCCCGTCAACTGTTAAAGGCGTTGTTTCTATGTCAATTGTTTTATAATTATTATTCTGTAGTTCTTCTTGCCACTCTTGCCACAGCGTTGCAAAATCCTTACCAAACACCCTTTTTGCAGCGCTGTTTACTGCAAATGGGATTCCACGTGAGGTATGATTATTATATTCTACAATGCTTTTTTCGCTATAGTTTTCTGCTAACCAGTCAATAAACGAAGAGCCATATAGATACGGTGTAATGCTTCCAGGCCAGATGAGCGGAAAATTGCTTGCTCTGTCAATGGACTTAAAATTTTCACTTTTTAGATCTTCACGGAGCATCATAGCAAAACGGGGTGAATTCAACCTGCCTCCATTTGTAAACTTTGATTCTGCATAGACTGCAATTCCTTCAATGAACCAGATAGGCTGTGCTGCATTATTAATGATAACCCTTCCAAAAAGCCTTCTCAAGAATGCAGGAAAGCCTTCTGTCCTATCAAGTTGAACAATATGTGTTAATTCATGGGTTACTAATTCCCGTATCCAGTCCTCATAATGTTCACCTTCAGGAGACGGTTGAGCAGGATAGATCACAATAGTGTTTATTGGGAACGGGTTTGCGTAACCGTTTGCAAGGTCCTGGTTATCCACGATGACTATCTGGGTTTTCCCTTGCGGTTTCCACTCCAGAAACTCCGTTATCCTCTTATAAGCATCCTCAGATATTTCTGCTGTCTCAAGTGCAACAGCCTCCTCACCCTGGTGATAATGAATGGAAAAATGTTCGCTCTCTATAGTTCTCCAGGTTAACGATGGATCAAAAGGCTGGGAAAACAGATAAGTAAGAAGTAAAAAGTAAACCCCGTTAGAGATAGGAAACGCTCTATTAAAGCGTTTCCGTAAATAACACATATCTCTAACGGGGTAAAAAGTAAAAAGTATCAGGAATTGTGGTGCTCTACTTCGTTTAAAACGTTTCAATTGTTTAGAGCGTTTTGATTGTTTAATTTCGTAGGCTAAACCCTGTGTAATAACATATTACCTCAAAAGTTTTGTATTACACGGGGTAAAACCTGAGGCTACCTTACAACTTAAATCATACATCGTACATCCTGCATCCTACTAAATCGCGACAGGGATGTCGCTCCTACATTAATGGCAACACAGCAATATCAGGTGAGCCCTTTCTCCTACTCACCTTCGCGCTCTCTTTCACTGAAACCGGAAATGGTTATAGCCTATGGGGATTAGTGGCTTCGTTGTTCCATCAGGGAAGACAATCATGTTTTTTTGACTCTTTTCAAAAACCTTTCCAATTACAGTTATAGGAATTTCTATTTTAACGTTCTTTAACCGTTTGAAATCTGTTTCAGAAATAGTGAAGAGGAGTTCGTATTCCTCTCCGCTTTTCAATGATGCTTCAATCGGGTCTAATTTGAGAAGTGCTGCTGCTCTTTTTGTTTCCTCGTTAACGGGTATTTTGCTTGCTTCGATATGAACGCTAACCCTGCTCTCTTCTGCTATATGCAACAGATCAGTAGATAGACCATCAGATATGTCAATCATTGAATGGACAGTAACAGTCTCTAAAATCTTCCTTGACTCTTCTATCCTTGCCTCTGGTCTCAGGTGTTTTTCTATGATATTCTGAAAACCGTAAGCATTTATGTCTATTTCTTTTTCCAATAACAGGTGTCCTGTATAGGAACTACCAAGATTACCGGTAACACATATAATATCACCAGGTTTCGCACCTGACCGTAAAGTAATATTTGACTTGTCTATTTCTCCAACAATTGTAAAGACAATTGCTATTTCGTTTGCCTTTACTATATCACCACCAACTATATTTACCCAGTATTTCCTGGCTGCTGCCCTGATACCATTGTATAGTTTGTCTATGCTCTTCGCAGTAATCCATTCACGTAAAAAGAGAGAAAGCACAGCAACAGAGGGTGTTCCCCCAACAGCTGCAATATCGCTTAGTGCGGATGTCAGTGATTTAACACCGATATCATAAAAAGAGAAATGTTTTAGAGAAAAATGGATGTTCTCTACAAATGCATCTGTAGTAATGCAGGAATATTTTCCAGAAGGTATTTTATAAATGGCTGCATCGTCACCAAAACCAACAAGGACTCTTGCATCAGGACTTGGTAGTTTTTTCTTTATATAATTCAGAATAGATTCTTCTGTAAATTCTTTCATTTTAATCACTACGGATTGGAAACGAGCACTTCGTGCTGGAAGAAAGTGCTACGTGCTAGAATTAAGCGCTTGGCATTGGAGTTAAGTTTACTGTTACAGAAACAGTTAGATGTTTTACGAGAACATTTCATTGTAAGGAAATACTTCGTTGAAATAAACACTTCGCAAAATGGGAAATTAATTCACATTTGAATTTGTAAAATTACTTGTAACGACAGTTCTATCTACATAATTTACGTGTAATGAACTGCTAAAACGAATCTTTATGTTTTTTTAGGGTTATCTTCAGTTTTTCCAGTTCTTTTTTGTCCATGTGATACATTTGTTTATCATCCGGGAAGTTTCCATTTTTTACATCATTGATATATCTACTGAAGACATCTTCAAGTGTTTTACTAAGGTCTGTATATTTTTTTACAAACTTTGGGATAAAATCCTGAAAGAGTCCGAGAATGTCATGAACAACAAGTATTTGACCATCTACATAAGCTCCTGCACCTATTCCATAGACAGGAATGCTGACCGCATCTTTAATGAATGGTGTTAATTCACGGGGGATGGATTCAGCAATTATTGAAAATACGCCTGCATCCTCTAATTTTTTTGAATCATCAATTAATTTTAGTGCGCTTTCCTTTTTTGTTCCCTGAACTTTATATCCGCCAAGTACCCCAATTGATTGTGGTGTAAGTCCAATGTGTCCCATGACAGGAATTCCTGAATCAACAATTGCTTTAACCTTTGGAACTACGATTCCTGCACCTTCAAGTTTAACTGCATCTGCATTTCCTTCCTGGATGAACCTCCCGGCGTTTCTGATTGCAGTGTTTACATCAGTTTTATATGTAAGAAAAGGCATATCTGCGACAACAAACGCCCTCTCAACTCCTCTTGTGACTGCTTTCGTGAATATGAGCATCTCATCTATCGTTACAGGAATAGTACTATCATATCCGAGAACAGTCATTGCGAGCGAGTCACCCACAAGTATTATATCAATTCCTGCTCTATCCTCAATCAACGCTGTTGGATAATCGTACGCAGTCAGTAAGGCAATCTTTTCACCTTTTCGAGTCATCTCATGAAGCTCAGGAATTGTAAGTTTTTTTTTCATAGGAAAAGAAATTAAGTATTAGTAACCCATCAAAAAATCTTTATTTTTTTAATCGCATAGGGAACTATACATTAAACCGCACATAAACAAAGATAGACATGGATAGTAAAACAGTGAGTTTTGAGTTCGAAACTTTTTCCTTGATACACGTTAGAAATTTTTTGCAATCGCAAGGATATTTTTTAATTTGTTATCTGTTTCACGTAGTCTTTTCGAGAAGGTTTTAACGAGCCCCCAGAGAAGTTTGTATGCAAGCTTGCGATCATTCACCAGCAGATTCCTGAAATTTGCATCGGTTATCTTAAGAAGAACGGTATCTTCATTTGCAACAGCAGCAGCGGAGCGAGGAGCGTTATCAATAAGTGCCATTTCTCCAAAATAGTTTCCCTTCTTTAACACAGCAAGTGCCTCCTCTCCGACACCAGGAACGACAGTACTTATTCTAACAGAGCCTTTCAGTACAACATAGAATGCATCGCCCCTTTCACCCTCATTAAAAATAACCGCCTCTTCCTTATAAATCTTTGCACTTGCTATATTAAGGATATGTTCTAATTCGTTATCATCCAGATATTGAAAAAGATAAATTTTCTTCAGAATAGATGTTTTTGTTTCCAATAATTAAAACTCCGGTTCAATTATTCCTTCTTCTTCTTCCTCAATTTCTTCAAACTCCTCTTCTATTTCAAACTCTGTTACCTTGCCCGTTTCAACCCCTTTCCCTTTTAACCTAAGTAGCTCTCCCGGTTTAATATCCATATTTCCGTTTATCTCTGTAATATAACAGGTAGAAGTTTCACTGGAAGTTCTAAGGATCTGTAATCCTCCTGCAATTATTTCTGGTAGTTTAACCTTTTTCTTTGGACCAGGGTCAGATACAACCTTTCCCTTCCTCACTATCTCAAAATAATCACCCACTGAAACACCATCACGTTCACCAAGGTTTATGTAAACAATATCAAATGGTGTTATTGTTAGTCCTTCTATTTTTGCTGCAGCAAGACGACCTTCAATAGGACTTTCTGGTATTGTTAATTCGGTTCGCAAAGGAATATCTATAGGAACAAATGGCATTATCATATCATATTTTTTAATGATATCAAAAGATTGGATAATTTCAGCGGATGAAGAATTTTCTACAACCTTATTAACAACCAATTTTCCAAGAATGTTTACAATCTTCCCGAGGTATTTCCCTGTTTCCGGATCCTTAATTTTCCTCCCCCATCTGAATATAGTAAATATATCACCGTCTTGTACTCCATCATTTTCTCCTAAATCAATGTAAACTGTGTTGTTAGCAATAAGATTTTCTCTGTTTTTAGGTTCTGATTCAACAATATATCCCTCCTCTATTTTTTCCTTGGTTATATATCCACCTTTATAAGAAAGTTGAGCAGCAACAATTGGTACCGCTATGACAACAGCTTCTACTTTTTTCACCTTTTTCACTTTCTCTTTCTCTACAGGAATTCGCGTTATATAAACCTTTTCCTTCTTTGTAACATATGGTGGAATTAGAAACCTTTGACCCGGATAGATCCAGTGAGGATCCCTTATCTTTACTGTATTTGCCTGCCAGATAGAGGGCCAGAGGAAGGGATTATGTAAGTAGAATGCCGAGAGGTCCCATAATGTATCTCCCCTTCTTACTGTGTGTACTTTACCTTGTTCCTGTGAAAAGATTGAGACTGTGGTAAGTAGAATAATAATAACGGCTACAGAAAAAGCTATAGTTCTCATTTTCCCTCCTTCTTTTTAATTTCAACATATTTCATTTTCAGGTCACTTAGAATATTCAAAAAAAATCCTTCTTCTTCTTTTTCTAAATTTCCCTTTGTTTTCTTTTTCAATATATCAAGAAGATCGATTGTATTTTTTGCAAGAGCAAGGTCTTTCTTCGTTTTTTTTGTTAGAGGGTCTGGAACAAGTCCTAAATTGGTGTAGGTACCTGTTGCCAACATCAATACGAGATTTGAAAAAGAGACCTCAGGTACCTGTTGATGTTCAGTGCTCTGCTTTTCGGTATTTTTTTTCTTAAACATAGTAATCCAATCATCATCAATCCAGTAGAAGTCATGAATTTAATAATCCAGGGTCTGATTCATGTTCAGTACTGGATTTAATTTATTATAAAGGGAAGTTTTGTTCTTGTCAAGAAAAAAAACAACTGCAGATTCACACTGTTAGACAATTTCTTATCTAATGGGGAAAAACAGAGAACTCAGTTTTTTTAGATTTGACCAAAGGCATTGGCGGTGAGCCAACCTGTTTTTCCATCTTTTAGTTTTATCTTAACCCACTCTTTTGTCGATTCGAGGATAAATAATTCCGTACCCTCGTGAATAATAAATTCAAGCGTTGCATCGTCTGAAGGTGCACTTTTCACATCAACTACATCTACAAGGACAATTCCCATCTTTGGATCCACAGTCCTCAATTTTGAGAATAATAGAAAACCAGAGAAAAGAAGTATAACAACCAAAGAGATAGTCAGGTTTTTTATGAGTACAAAACTTTTCTTTAAGATAAAAAACATTGAGCAGATTATGGTTATTGAAAAGATTATTGATACAAAAACAGCTAACTCTTTAAGAGAAATATACTTAAGTAAAACATAGAGAATGAAAATGAGGAAAGGTGGTTTTTCCTCTTCTATTCTGTCTTGTGTATATGATCTTACAAACCGAAGGTTTTCGTTGAGTTCCCTGTCTCTTGGAAGAAATTTAAGAGCCTTTTCGTAATATAAAATAGCATATCCAATTTTCCCTTTTCTGAAATAAGCATTACCAAGATTGTAGAATAGATTACCGTTTAATATACCACCATCGATAATTTTTCTGTACTGTTCAATAGCATCTTCATACTTCCCCTCTTTATAGAGCGCATTGCCTTTCATGAAGAGTTCATCGTTTGAGAACTCCTGATTTAAAGGTGTATTTTGATTTAATAGAAGAAGCAGAAAGAATAAGTATATTCTCATAACATTTTGTATAACTTAAAATATTCTATAATTGTTCCACGATTTTTAATTGGAAAGAGAGTTAAGAAATGTGTTTATGGATAGACACTATCAAGCAATCTTGGAAAAGCTATACTCTCTCTTATATGATGGATACCACATATCCAGGTAATTACTCTTTCTATCCCTAATCCAAATCCTGCATGGGGAACAGAGCCATATCTACGGAGGTCGAGGTACCATTCAAAAGCTTTTCTTGGAAGGTTATCTTCCTTCAATCTCTTTTCAAGGATTTCTAAGTTCTCTTCCCTCTGACCGCCGCCAACAATCTCTCCGTAACCCTCAGGTGCAAGCACATCGACACCAAGAGCAAGTTTTTCGTCCTCTGGTGCCCTTTTCATATAGAAAGGCTTAACTTTGGTAGGAAAATGAGAAATATGAATAGGTTTATCAAAGGAGTTACTGATTAGTGTTTCCTGTGGTGCACCAAAGTCGCCGCCCCACTCAAAGTAACTTCCTTTTTCATTAATTAACTTAACTGCTTCTGAATAAGTGATTTTTGGAAACGGGGACTTAATATTTTCCAGTGGTTTTATATTACGCTCAATCGTAGTTAAATCGTCCTTCCTTTTTTCTAACACCCTTTCGACAATATAGACAATAACTTTTTCTGCATAGTCCATTATATCTTTAAGTTCTGCATAAGCAATCTCAGGTTCTACCTGCCAGAATTCTGTTATATGCCTTCTTGTTTTTGACTTTTCTGCCCTGAAGGTTGGTCCGAAGCAGTATACCTTCCCAAATGCCATACAGGTAGCTTCGTTATATAACTGGCCAGTTTGTGTGAGATATGCCTTTTCCCCAAAATATTCTGTTTCAAAAAGTGTTGTGGTTCCTTCACAAGCACATGGTGTCAATATGGGTGTATCGACGAGGATGAAACCTTCATTATTAAAGAAATCTCGTACTGCATTTATTACCTCTGCTCTTATTCTCAGGATTGCATGCTGTTTCTTTGACCTTAGCCAGAGATGTCTTTTGTTCATCAAAAAACTAACCCCATGTTCCTTTGGACTAATTGGATATGGTTCAGAAATTTGAACAATCTTGATGTGTTTCAAGGATAATTCATAACCCCCAGGTGCACGACTATCCTCTCCGATAACTCCACTGACAATGATGGATGATTCCTGTGTTATTTTATCGAAGAGTTTAAATTCTTCATCAGGGATTTCACTCCTTACTGCGACGGACTGTATTATACCTGTTCCATCACGGATAAGAAGAAAATTTATCTTTCCGCTTGAGCGTTTGTTATATAACCATCCTTTTACTGTAACCTCTTTCCCTACATATTTTGAAGCATCTTTTATATAGAAAGAATCCACAGATATACCTCCTTTTTTTTCATAATGAATAACATATTTTTATAAAAAACTCAAGCAATATTTTTATAACTGAATCAATAACCTCGATTACATCGATTTGCTCGTTTGCAGCATTTAAATTGTAGAAAAAATTCTATTGACAATGAGGATTTATTCTGTTATTACTTTTTTGATGCGGGCGTAGCTCAGTTGGTAGAGCACGAGCTTCCCAAGCTCGGGGTCGCGGGTCCGACTCCCGTCGCCCGCTCATTTTTTTATCAACAGGGATTGTAAGAGATTTCTCGGCTTTCTCTTTACACTTGACACAGTCACCATTTAATAGTAATATACTAAAAATTTTTAAGGAGGTGTTATGTTAAAGAGTTATATTGTTCTTTTCTTTATATTACTTACAATCTCACTTTTTGCTCAAACACAGGAGGATATTGAATATGCTCTTAACGAGATTGCAAAACCGCTCGGCGGTGTTGTTAACGATGCTGTTCTTCAAGACGCAAATACCCTTGGCGGTTTACCACATTTTCAAATCACTGGCGGCATTAACCTGAGAACCGTAACATTTAGAGACCCTAATAATCCAGAAAACACGGAAGAATGGACAGCAGGTGCAATAAGTTTTGAAGGAAGAGTTGGTCTATTTAAGGGGAAATCCATTGCACCGAATATAGGAGGATTTGGTTCTGCAGATCTCCTCCTGAGATTAGCGTTTTATCCAATGGGGGAGGAAAATGATAAGTATTTTGTTCCACTCTTTGGTCTCGGTTTGAAACTCGGGATATTAAGAGAATCTCTTATTACACCTGCAATTTCTATAACAGGACAGTATACAGGTTCTTCAAAGTTTGAACTCATTGATGAGGAGAGTGAAACATATGCTGAATTTACAATGAAGGTTTTTAGCCTTCGGGCTGATGTAAGTAAGAATTTGTTTATTGTCACTCCATATGTAGGATTTGGATTTAATATAAACTCCCTGGAAGCTGATATATGGTATTATGACCAGTTCTATTCTCCGGTTTACGATACTTATGAAGTCAGCCCATCAGCTACAAGGTTTTACGCAGGTCTCCATAAACAATTATTTTTTATAGGTATCAATTTAGAAGGTGGTTTATCAGGTGATACATTCTATTGGGCTCTCGGGCTTTCAGCAGGAATATAATAACATTTTAATTGTTAAAAAAGGAGCAAAAGTGCATAGAATATCTATTATTTTTCTTTTACTTATTTGCAGCTTTTCGCAAACATTAGGCCATCCAAGTCATATCCCAGTTACGAGACTAATTTCACCTGACAATTCAATACCATTGAGTTACAAAGAATGGAAGGAATTAACCTCAAATTCATTACCCGTCAGTATTGGTAATGTGGGTATAACAGGAGGGGATGGGGGAAAGGTTAATGTCATTGTTAATTCTTCACTATATCCCAAGCTTACTTATTTTCTTGATCCGTCGACAGGGCAGTTTATTACTGATTTAACAAACGATGGATGGACAGTATCGGTTGATACAATGACGGCGAGTTCTGATCCTTTTGCGCCAGAGACGTTGAGAAATTTTCTTATCAGCGAATATAACACAGGAAGTGTAGGGGCTATACTTGTAGGAGACCTTCCTATCGCCTGGTATCAAATGATGAATACTTTCTGGGGTTCACCACCCTCCTATACAGATTTTCCCATTGACCTTTTCTATATGGACCTCGACGGAATATGGCTCGACCAGTATAAAGAATCAGGTGGAAATCTTATTCCCGGCTCAGATTCTATCTATGATACCCATTTAGGAAATATGGAAGCAGATATATTTATAGGGAGACTCACTACCTCTACAGTTGGTGATGATAGTACATTGTTGTATGAGTATTTTCAAAGAAATCACAGTTACAGGGTAAATAATTTTGAACTTTCAAAAGAAGCTCTTTTCTATATCGATGATGACTGGGAATATTGGACCAGCGAATGGGCGGGACAACTTGGTATGGTTTACGATTCTATACTTGTTGTAAATGATCCAGAGACAACGATTGCAGATGATTACAGAACGAGGATAACAATTTCACATGAATGGATCTCGGTCTTTGCCCACTCCTGGCCTCAGGGTCACGGTTTTAAATACAATGGTGGTAACTTATGGAGCTGGTTCTATTCTTACGAGATACCTGGAATAAACCCTATTGCAAATTTTTACAATCTTTTTGCCTGTTCAAATGCTCGATATACAGAATCTGATAATTGTGGGGGAATGTATACATTCCGAACTTCCTATGGACTTGGTGCACTTGGTTCTGCTAAAACAGGTAGTATGCTTGAATTTCAATACTTTTATAGTCCGCTATCGCAAGGTAAATGTCTGGGGGATGCTTTCAAAGAGTGGTTTGCTATAATGGCTGAGGCATGGGGAGATACATCAAGGTCATGGTTTTATGGTATGACACTCATAGGTGATCCTACACTAACTGTTATAGATTCCTTAACCGCTATAGCTGAGGCACCTGAAATGAAGAAGAGCGAAATCAAACTTTATATCACGCCCAATCCTGCATCTCATTATGTAGAGTTTCAATTGAGTGATAATAAGAAAAAACTCGTAGAACTTATAATCTACGGGGTTGATGGTAGAATTGTTTGGAGAGAAAAGAAAGAATGCACTTCTCTCCTGAGGTGGGATTGTGGCAAGATTCCTGCGGGTATCTATTTTTCCAATATAATTACTCCTGATAAGAGATTTTCAAATAAATTGATTATCTTGAAATAGATTATCCACTAAGACACTGACAATTGACCGCTGACCTCAGACGCCAACAAGAATAGGAAGGATGAGATTGTTTTGTAGAAGTAAAACAAAGAGAGTCACTCACAATCACATAATGAACAAACAACCATACGATAAATCGTAAAGGAGAAGAAATGAAAAAAATATTGATTGTAACTGTTTGTTTACTCTTTTCAACTGTATTTCTTTTTGGACAGATAGAAATTCCAGATAGAAGTTTACTTCATAAAATCGAAGAAAGACGCTATCCCCATATATCACCTTACATATTGTATGAGGATTCTCTGCATCTTTTCGATGCAAAGAAGTATATCATAGATATGTGGGTGGACATACCTAATGACACTATTTGGGCAAATTTTAAGGGAATAGTAGAGAGTAAATCGGATACCCTTTCGAAACTGAAAGTGCATTTAGTAGGATTTACCATTGATAGCATCATTGTGAGAGGAAGTAAGACTACCTTTTCAAGACCTGACTCACAATTAGTAATAGACCTTCCTAATATAGTACCTACTGGTGATACTGTTGGTTACACTGTTTTGTATCATGGAGAGCCTGATGTCGGAGGTGGTTTATTTGGTGGGGGATTAACAATAAATGATACAATCACTTATGTTGATTGTGAACCATATGGTGCAAAGAGATGGATTCCTTTATATGATCTTCCATCAGATAAGGCATACCTTGAAACAATCATACATGTACCGAACGGCTACAAAGTCATCTCAAACGGTGTTCTTGTAGATTCAACGGTTTCCGGACCTTGGTGGATGTTCCATTGGCAAGAGAATCACACTATTGCTAACTACCTGATAGTTTTTGCTGCTTCAAATCAATTTGCGACACTCAGGGATACATTCAATTATTCGACCTACACAATGCCTATTTATCACTGGGTTTCAAGGGAGGACTCCGCTTTAATGGAGACAAAATTTGAACGTACTGCTGATATGCTTGAATGGTTTTCTGATACATATGGGCTCTATCCTTTCATTGATGAGAAATATAGCCATGTAAGTGCACCTATAGGTGGAGCAATGGAAGACCAGACGAATACATTCTTTAACACCGATGCAAACTGGGGTTCTGACTGGGATTGGGTTATTGCCCATGAACTTGCGCACCAGTGGTGGGGAGACTGGGTTACATGTGGTACTTGGAAGGATATCTGGCTGAACGAAGGGTTTGCAACATTTTCAGAAGCACACTACTACTGGCACAGGGAAGGACCACAAGCATACCACTATTATATGCTCAATTATATTATGAATTATTATATCAATTATGCACCGTATCCACCGTATCCAATTTATGATCCCTATTACTTATTCTCCGTTGTAACGTACGAGAAGGGAGGTTCTGTCTTACATATGCTCAGGCACATTATTGGTGACTCGCTCTTTTTCGAGTCATTAAGAGAGTACGGTACAACATACGGTGAGGGAAGTGCTGTTACCAGTGAATTCATAGCAAAGGTAGAAGAGGTAACAGGAATGGATCTCTTCTGGTTCTTTGATGAGTGGATTTATAAGCCCGGTCATCCTGAGTATGAGTATGGGTGGTGGGCAGATACACTTTCTGCAGACAGTTTTAGGATTAACCTGCAGGTTTCACAAGTGCAGAGCCATTCCTGGGGTGTCCCCACGTTTGTAATGCCTATTGATATTTACGTCCCAGAGTCAGATGGTGATACACTAAAGACTGTTATAGATGATAGTCTCGATTACCAGGAGTTCACATTCTATACAGATGCAGATCCAATTGATCTAATGTTTGATCCTGGAAATTGGGTTCTGAAGGAAGCAACAGAAGTTCCAGCAGGTGTAAAAGAGGAAATTGCATATGAGGAAAATATAAAGTTATCAATCTTTCCTAATCCCACAAGATGTTCAATTAGAATATTATTTAAGATGGAAAAAGATAAACCATATGACGTTCATATATTTGACATTGCAGGCAGGGAAGTTACTAAGTTTGTTAATAGAAACGGTAAAACTATCTGGGATCTAAAGGATAGAAGAGGGGAGAGGGTGAGAAAAGGTGTATATTTTATCCATTGTAAGAAGGGAAATACAAAACTCGCTTCGAGTAAAGTTATCCTATTCTAAGTATAGATGAGACTGAATATGGATAAATGATAAAATTAAGTTTACAATTCTTTTATTAAGCGGTTAGCTATTATAAGTCTCTGGATCTGGTTTGTGCCTTCAAATATCTGTGTAATCTTTGCATCGCGCATCATCTTCTCAACAGGATAGTCCTTCATGTAGCCGTATCCTCCGAAGATCTGAACTGCATCCGTTGTGACCCTCATTGCAACATCGGATGCATACATTTTTGCCATTGCGGATTCCTTGCTATAATTCTTTGCCCCAGAATCTATGTATCGTGCAACGGAGTAAACGAGTGCTTTTGCTGCTTCTATCTCTGTTGCCATATCAGCAAGCATTATCTGGACAGCCTGGAAACTTGCAATAGACTGACCGAACTGGAACCGTTCTTTTGCATACTTGACTGCTTCCTGAAGAGCCCCTTCAGCAATACCAACGGCGAGAGCACCAACACCGGTTCTTGTTAGGTCAAATGTCCTCATTGCAATAATGAAACCCATTCCTTCCTTTCCAATAAGATTCTCCTTTGGAATGCGTGCATTCTCAAAGACAAGTTCCGTTGTAGCGGATGCTCGTATACCGAGTTTGTTCTCCTTTTTTCCAAATGAGAAACCATCTGTTCCCTTCTCAACAATAAAAGCGGAAAGACCTCTTGGACCTCTTTTTGGGTTTGTCGCTGCAATAACAGAGTATATTTCTGCTTCTCCACCATTTGTAATCCACTGCTTTGTTCCGTTAAGAATATAGTAGTCTCCTTCCTTTATTGCAGTTGTTTTTATTCCTCCAACATCAGAACCCGCTCCTGATTCTGTGAGACCAAACGCTGCAAGTTTTTCTCCCGAAGCAATTGGAGGAAGATATTTCTTTTTCTGTTCATCACTTCCGGCAATCACTATTGGTTCAGTTCCGAGTGCACTTGAAGCATAAGAGGTTGCAACACCAGCACAGACTTTAGCAATCTCTTCTGTGACAATGCAAAGGTCAAAATTTGCCATTCCTGCTCCGTCATACTCTTCTGGAATGAATATTCTAAAAAGGTCTGCCTTTGCCATTTCCTTTATGATTTCCCAGGGGAATTCTTCCTTCTCATCCAGTTCCTGTCTTACAGGAAGTATTTTATCCTTTGCAATATCCTGAACAACCTTTAGTATCATCTTCTGTTCTTCATTCAAAAAATAGTCCATTCTTCCTCCTTATAGATTTATTCTTAATCATATAGTGTTTTTTTACCATAAAGGTTCTCTCAAAATCTTTATTTTATACCATAAAAAAAGAGGAATGTCAAGGTTGAAGAAATAATACACAGACCATAAACTAAATTAAAATTAAGAAGTTTAGAGTTTAATTATTGGGTGTGAACTTTTTTTCTTAACTTGACAAACTGGTTTCTTTCTGATATATAAGAGGGGATAAAGATGTTATGAAAGAGAGGAGGATATATGATTGATGGTGTGCGGATAAAAAAATTGAGGGTTATACCCGACGAAAGAGGAAGATTGATGGAAATACTTAGAAACGATGACGAGATATTTGAGAAATTTGGGCAGGTATACATCACTACCGCATATCCAGGTGTTGTTAAAGGATGGCATTACCATAAGATTCAATCGGATAATATGTGTGTTGTAAAGGGAATGATGAAGATTGTACTTTATGATTCAAGGGATAACTCGCCTACTAAAGGAGAGGTAAACGAATTCTTTGCTGGTGTTCACAACCCAATCCTCCTTCACATCCCTGTTTTTGTTCATCATGGATTTAAATGTATTGGAGAAGAGGAAGCAATTGTAGTTAATGTTCCTACCGAAAGGTATAATTATGATAATCCTGATGAATATCGTATAGACCCACATAGCGTCGAAATCCCTTATGATTGGGAATTAAAAGAGGGATAAATTAACAGCTCTCAATCTCTTGAAATCCCTGTTAATAATAAAATTTATTATTCCGTTATTTATGTTTTAATAATATATATTGAGAAGGAGAAGAAATGAGACTTCTTGTTACAGGAGGGGCAGGTTTCATAGGAAGTAATTTTGTGAGGTATATTCTTGAAAAAAGAAAGGATATAAGAGTAATAGTTCTTGATGCACTCACCTATGCAGGTAACCTTGATAACTTTTCTGATTGGATGTGGGAAGATGCAAACTTCTGTTTTTTTCACGGTGATATAAGGGATGAAAATCTTGTAAGGAACCTGATGAGAAATGTGGATAAGGTCATCCATTTCGCAGCAGAAACCCATGTTGATAGATCCATTGATAATTCCGACCCATTTATCTCAACAGATATAAAGGGGACCCAGGTGCTACTTGAGACAATAAGGAGAGCACCAGTGGAAAGGTTCATACATATTTCAACAAGTGAGGTATACGGAAGTGCTGAAAAGGTACCGATGGATGAAGAACATCCCCTGAAGCCACAGAGTCCTTATGCAGCTGCTAAAGCTGGTGCAGACAGGCTTGCATATTCCTATTTCCTTACTTATAACCTTCCTATTGTAATCATCAGACCCTTTAATAATTATGGTCCAAACCAATTTCCTGAGAAACTTATACCACTTTTTATAACAAATGCTATTGAGGATAAACCTTTACCTGTTTATGGAACGGGTAAGAATACAAGGGATTGGGTTTATGTTAAGGATTGTGTTAAGGCATTTGAGAAACTTGTTGATATAGAGATAGGAAAGATAAGAGGGGAAGTCATTAATATTGGAAGTGGAAAAGATACAAATGTTCTAACAATTACAGATGCAATTCTTAGTGAACTTGGTAAGGATAAGACACTTATCAAGTTCGTAGAGGATAGATTAGGGCATGTAAAAAGACATATCTCATCCACTGAGAAGGCGAAGAAGATTATTGGATGGAAAGCAGGGACAGATTTTCATGATGGTCTCATTTCCACTGTAGAGTGGTACATCAAAAATGAAGAATGGTGGCGAAAGATTAAGGAGGGGAAAAGGGAATATAAGGAATTTTATGAACGGTACTACCACTTTTAATTACTGTAAAAAAGCGCTCTAATGGTTAAACAAGAACAATTTTTTGTTAGTTTTATAAGATAATTATCTTTGCGAGGGTGAAGTAAATAAGCAGGGAAGTTACATCCATAATTGATGTAATTAAAGGTCCTGATATTACTGCAGGGTCGAAATTCATCCTTTTAACAATGAGCGGTAATACAGCACCGAGTGATGTGGCAATCGCTGTATTTATTATAAGGGTAAGCCCCACTGTTATTCCAAGTAGTGAGCTTTTTTGAAAAAAGAACGCTCTTAAGAGTCCGAGTAATCCCAGAATGAATCCCAGTATAATGCCTGTCAAAAACTCTTTTCTCACTGATTTCCAGAAATCATTGAATCTAACCTCTCCTTGATAAAGTGCCTGGATCATAACTGCTACCGCTTGTGTTCCAGCATTTCCAGCGGAACCATTTAATAAGGGAATAAAGACAGCAAGCGCTATTATCTGACTTAGAATGAGAGAATTCCTTGCGATGACAAAACCTGAAATTATTCCAACAAAGGCGAGTACAGAAAGCCAGATTATCCTTGAACGAGCGAGTAAAAAGGGGCTCTGTTTGAGATAGCTCATCTTGTGTTCTCCTGCTGCACCAAATTTGAGCATATCCTCTACGGTTTCTTCTTTTATTACATCAATAATATCATCAACAGTTATTATTCCTTTTATCTTTCCTCTTTCATCAACAACTGGAACAGTATTAATATCATACTTTGCCACCTGCTGGGCAACCTTCTCTTGGTCAAGTATAGTTGGAACAGAAACAGGACGCGGCTGCATAATATTCTTCACCTTTCTTCTCATATTTGATAGGACGAGATCCTTCAGTGTAATAACTCCAACGAGTATATCATTATCATCAACGACATAAATATCTGAGATTGTTTCAACATCCTCTGCATATTTTCTTATTCTATCGATAACCTGTTTAATAGTGAGATCTTTTTTCACCTTTATAAATTCAGTTGTCATCAAACCGCCAGCAGTTTCCTCAGGATAGACCATTAATTCTCTTGTTTCTCGTGCCTCTTTCTTTTCCATTATGGAAAGGAGTTGTTCTTTTAGATCCTTAGGAATCTCCTGGAGAAAATCTACCCTGTCATCTGGATGCAGTTCATCAAGCAGTTCTGCCTTACGGACTTTATTAATATCTTCTATTATCTCCATCTGTTCATCTGTTTCAAATTCTTCGAAGATTCTTGCAGAGAAGTCTACATCAAGGACGGAGAATATCGAAAGTTTTTGGGAAAGAGAAAGCGAACGTAGCAATTCCGAGACCTCAACAGGCTCGAATGTTTCAAGGAGTTCCTTTGTTTCCTCGATTTCCTTATTTTTAAGAAGATCCTCTATTTCAGGTTTAAGCAGACGCATTTTTTGAAATTATAAACCACAGAGTACACAGAGATTTTTCGAGTCTGTTATTTCTCTGTGCTATCTGTGGTTAGATTTTTTATGTCCCCAACGGGATTTGAACCCGTGTCACCACCTTGAAAGAGTGGTATCCTAACCGGTTAGACGATGGGGACTATTTCTCCTTTGAAGATTTACTCATTATATAGAGACGCCTGAACTGCTCGTTGTCAACAATCGCTTTGTTTATAAGAAAATAGGTCTCAAGATTATCATTGGTTTTTCCAATCCTATTACTCAAAACCTCTGCAAGAGTCTTGAAGATGTTTGCAGCAATCTTTGGATGAGAATCAATTAAGGAGAGTAGTCTGCTTCTTTTGAAAATAAGAAAACTGCAGGGCTCAAGAGTTATGACAGTTGCAGAGCGTTCTTTTTCTGTCAAAACAGCCATTTCACCAAAGAATGAATACTCTTCAAGTTCAGCAAGAACAAGGACAGATTCATCTCTTGTCAATGTTATCTCAACCTTTCCTTTTTTTATTATATAGAGTTCATCACCAGTGCTTTTCTCTTCAAATACTTTGACATTTGCACTAAAATCTCTTTCTTTCAGTTCCTTTGAGACAATTTTTATTTCATCATCACTCAGGTTCTTAAATAGTTGAACATTGTTTAGAGAAAAACTATTATCTTGCGCCATAATAACCTCCTGGTATAATTATATATTATACCTAATTAGACATCCTTATCTTTTTAGGATGTCTTTAACGCAATGCGCGACAAAAAAAGTGAGCCGTGTGCGATTCGAACGCACGACCCTCGGATTAAAAGTCCGATGCTCTACCGAGCTGAGCTAACGGCCCATTTTATTTATCATATCATTTTTTTATCACATTGTCAACAACTTTCAGAAAGATTTCTGAAAAAATAGCACACAGATTTATACAGATTCAAAAGATAGACACAGATTCTTTCCTTTGAAAAAAGTCTTATGTTGTTAATCTTATGTCTTAAATCTAAATTGGAGAGAAATTTATCAGTGAAAATCTGTTTTTTCTGTGGTTATCTGTGTGCATTTATGGTTAGAATTTTTTCTTGTCAGAAAAACATTGACAAAAGTTGGAAACTGGGTATAATTATTTTAATTTTAGTTAAGGAAGAAGATGAAAAATGTAGATAACGTCAGTATTTCAAAAAATCGGATTAGTTCCAATATCGTAAAACTTGGATTTGTTAGTTTCTTCACAGATACAAGCACAGACATGATATATCCTCTTCTCCCTCTTTTTTTGAGACAACTCGGAGCAGGTTCGATTTTAATCGGGTTGATAGAAGGTCTTGCCGAGAGTTCCTCATCCATCTTTAAGGTTTTTTCCGGCTGGTTATCTGACAGGATAAGAAAAAGAAAAATACTCGTAGTAATTGGATACAGTATTTCTTCAGTTATTAAACCACTCTTTGGATTTTCAAGAAATGTAATAGATGTACTGTTTCTTAGATTTACCGAAAGAATAGGGAAAGGGATCAGAACTGCACCAAGGGATGCTATCATTGCTGAATCGTCATTAAAGGAATCACGAGGAAGGGCATTTGGCTTTCACAGAGGAATGGATACTTTGGGTGCAGTGGCAGGTCCTACACTTGCCTTCTTGTTACTCCCTCTTTTCAAGTACAATTATAGAGCCATTTTTTTTATTTCTGTGATTCCAGCAGCAATTGCAGTTCTCTTGATATTCTTTGTAAAAGAAGGGAAAAAGATAAAGGAAAAAACAACCAGGGAATTATCATTTTCAGGCTATGGAAAAACTTTTATCTTTTTTATTATCATCATTGGATTTTTTTCTCTTGCAAATTCGAGTAATGCATTCTTGATACTGAGGGCTCAAGATATTGGTGTAAAACCCCTCTTCATTCCACTTCTCTGGGGTTTCTTCAATATTGTCTATGCACTTGTTTCCTTCCCAGGGGGCATACTTTCTGACAAGATTGGTAGAAAAGCTGTTATCATTACAGGGATGATTTTGTATGCGCTTGTTTATTTTGGTTTTGCCACAGCACTTTTACCTTCTCATGTCTGGTTTCTTTTTTTCTTTTATGGAGTATATTATGGTATTACCGAGTGCAATCTCAGGGCGTTTATAGTTGACCTCTCTCCAGAAGAGAAAAAGGCAACTGCTATTGGAATCTATCATACAACTGTCGGAGTCATAGTTTTCCCAGCGAGTCTCTTAATGGGTATCCTGTGGAGGTATATTAACCCGGCTTTTGCTTTTGGTTTCTGTGGAACAATTGCATTCATTTCAGCATTTTTATTATTTTTTGTTAAAGGAGAAAGATGATTAGAAGAAAGGAAACAAAAGAGATAGAAATTGGTAACAGAGTAATTGGTGGAGGAAATCCAATTCTTGTTCAATCAATGACAAATACCCACACGGGTGATTTGAAAAGGACACTCAAACAGATAAAAGAATTGGAGAAGGCGGATTGCGATATTGTGAGGGTTGCTGTTCCTGATGAAGAGTCTTGCAGAAATATAGGTTTCCTGAAAGAAAATGTAAAAATACCGCTTGTTGCAGATATTCACTATGATTATAGACTGGCTATTATGGCAATTGAGAGGGGAGCGGACAAGGTTAGAATAAATCCCGGTAATATTGGAAAAAGAAAAAACATAAAAAAGATTGTAAAGAAGGCAAAAGAGAGGGGAATACCAATAAGGATTGGTATCAATGCAGGTTCTCTTGAAAAAGACTTGTGGAAGAAATACGGGCGTCCTGTGCCAGAAGCACTTGTTGAGAGTACTTTGAGAAATATTGAGATTGTAGAATCATTTGGGTTTCATAATATTGTTATTTCTATAAAATCATCATCAGTTCTTGATACACTTGAGGCAAATAGAGTTATTTCTCAAAAGATAGATTATCCCATTCATCTTGGATTAACAGAAGCTGGACCAATTTTAAGAGGTACAGTAAGAACCACTTCGGGGCTCTCCATCCTTCTATATATGGGTATAGGTGACACCATAAGAGTTTCGTTAACAGGTCATCCTGTTGAAGAAGTGAAGATTGGATATCAAATATTACAATCGCTTGAACTGAGGGAACATGGTCCCATAATTATATCCTGTCCAACGTGTGGAAGAATGGAAATCGACCTCATATCAATTGTGAAAAAGGTTGAAAAGAGATTATCTAAGATAAAGCAAAATATAACGATAGCGATTATGGGTTGTGTTGTTAATGGACCAGGTGAAGCCAAGATGGCAGATGTTGGGATTGCCGGTGGAAAAGGAATGGGTGTGGTTTTTAGAAAAGGGAAAATTGTTAAAAGTGTCGTCGAGGGGAAGCTATTTGATGCCTTGCTAAGTGAAATTGAAAAGATGGTGAAGAGTAAAAAATAGGCAGAGGACAGAAAAACAGCGTAGGGAGTAGGGCGTAGGGCGTAAGGAGTAGAGAGTAAAGCGTAAGGCGTAGAGAGTAGGTAGTAAGGAATAAGGAGTAGAGAGTAAAGCGTAAGGCGTAGAGAGTAGGGAGTAGGCAGAAGGCTGAATAAATTGTTGAATTGGTTTGATTGATTAAACAATAAAAGATAAACAATGTTAACGTTCTAAGCGCATTAAAAGGAGATACGAATAACGAAGAAATGTTAAAAGAACGATGTAAAGAGTGTAAGCTTAACTTTGTTTTTTTTAAAAAACTTTTATATTTCAATAGACTGAAGTCAACAAACATAAAATTATATAATCTTATGGAGAAAGGCTCAGATTCACCTGATGTGGTCATAGCAGGCAAGCAAACAGAAGGAAGAGGCAGAAGAGATAATTACTGGTTTTCTCCGCTTGGTGGATTGTGGATGTCGGGAATTCTTCCTGACGTACTATCCAATAAAGATATTACAACCCTCAATATTTTCTGTGGACTGGCATGTGCAAAGGCTTGTGATGCGATTATAAGAGATACAGGAGTGTCAAATTGTCATATACTCTTGAGGTGGCCAAATGATATAATCCTTGAAAACAAAAAGTTAGGTGGTCTTCTTATAGAGGTTAAAACAGAGGGTCAAAGTAAGAAATCTATTATTCTTGGAATTGGTATAAATGTTAATCAAAAAGGATTTCCAAAAAATTTGGAGAAAAGTGCTGTTTCACTTTTTATGTTATTAAAAAAGAGGGTTTCAAGAAAAAGTTTGATGTTTTATATTCTTACAGAACTTGATAAAATGATGATGTATATAAAGGAAAAAGGAACAGATGGTCTTCTTCAGGAATGGAAGAATTACTCTTACGAAGTAGGAAAAAAAATTGAGATTAGTGTCGGAAATAATATAAAGAAAAGTGGTAAAGTCCTCGGAATCGGAAAGAGTGGTGAACTAATAATTGTTGATAGTAATAGCACTATAATAAAGATTTTTAATGGGTATAATTTAAAACTTCTTGACAAATAAGAGATTTTATTTTATTTTTATAATATTGTATGTCCTATAAATAAAGCTTATAAAAATCAATGTAATCAGGAATAGTTAATATTATACCAGGAGGGTAGAATGAGAGCAACGATTTATAATGATTCTGGAAACACAGTTGGATATGTAGAAGATAAAGAGATAAAAGATGTCTTGTATAAGACCATTGGATATATTGAAGGAGAGGAAATAAAGGATAAGTTTTACAATACAATTGCCTATATCAAAGATAATAAAATACTAAACAGTGAATATGGCACTCTTGGTATTATTGACGAAAATATGATAAAGGATACTAATTATGAAACACTTTGTTACTTTTTTAAGGATGAACTTAAGAGTGCATCTTATAATGATATAGGACATTTTGAGAATGTCCTTAATAAGAATCAAATAATAACAGTTGCTTTACTCATCTTTAAGATAATTGATTTACAATCAGAGAGTGGAAAGTAATGAGGGGAAATATAATATATAATATTTAATTGTAGAAGCAGATATGTAAAACTTCTAAAGGTATTTCGATACTTCTTACTTCCTACTTTCTGTTCGCTATTTCTATCTTATTCCCTGGGTTTTCCGATAGGGATGATGTAGAGTGGAACCTCTTCATCAGTGCAACCAATAACATTTTTAACTTTCTCGTCATAGAAGGCACCGATTGGAACCGAGCCGAGGCCGAGTGCAACTGCCTGAAGTTGAAGGTTTTCAGCTACATGTCCCGCTTCAATATGAACATATCTAGTTCCTCTTTCTCCATACTTAATCATAGTCCTTGCATATATGGCAGTAATGACAATATCGAGAGGTGCTGAATGGATGGCAGACTGGCTTAAACCTGCATTCGCAAGTTTTTTCCTGAAGTCTCCCTCTTTAACAAGAACAAGCTTATGTCCGGAAGGAATGTAGTGGTATATTCCTTGCTTTAGTACTGTATAAACTTCTAACGGATAGAGTGCTCCAGCAGATGGTGCTGCCCTGAAACTGAAACCTCGACGAGTATGTGTTATTCCCTGAGCAGCCCAGAGAAGTTGTGAAATCTCCTCAATGGATAGCGGTTCTTTTTTGAAAGATCTCACACTTTTCCTGTTTTTTATTGCTTCTTCTACAGAGACCTGACCTTTATGTTTTGGTAAAGGTAATAAAATCTCTTTCTCCGCACTCCCCATTAAAAGCAACATTATTAAAAAAGGTGCCATAATTACCCCCCAGTTACAAGGTTAAAGGATAAAGGAGATCACTTGTATGTCTCTATAAATTTTCGTATGGACCTATCGAATGTTTTTTCGACATCATCGGGGAAGAAGCAAGCTGGCAGTTCACCCATCCTCCAGTGATATTCAATGCAATCGCAGCACTTGCCCTTCCTTGAACAAGGTTCATAGGTACAGTTACATTTTTTCAGGTTCTCTTCAATATTACATTCCATTACTCCTCCTTTTTGAATAATGAATTTTGCGTGTGTTTGATTTGTTTCATAACAATCTCTTTTTCCATTCATTGAGGAGAGTGAGTGCATCTATTGGGGTCATTCCTGAAATATCGAGGTTTATTAATTCTTCATATATTATCCTTTCTGGCGGAGTGAAAAGTGAAAGTTGTTCCTCCTTCACAGCATATCCCTTTTGCGCAATGGCTTTTCTTTTCCTCGACAAGTCTTTTATTTCTTCTTCCTCAAGTTCAGCAAGGATTTCTTTTGCTCTATTGATAACCTCATTGGGAAGCCCAGCGAGTTTTGCCACATCTACACCGTAGCTTTCATCTGCACCTCCGGGAACCACCTTTCTTAAAAAGATGATTCTGTCTCCCCATCGTTTAACTGAAACATTATAATTCTTGACACCACTCAAAATTTCTTCCAATTCTGTGAGTTCATGGTAGTGGGTGGCGAAGAGTGTTTTGGGATGAACTTTAGGATTGTTGTGAAGGAATTCACAGACACTCCAGGCGATTGAGAGTCCATCAAATGTACTTGTTCCTCTTCCAACTTCATCCAGTATTACAAGACTTTTATCCGTCGCATTGTTGAGTATGATAGCTGTTTCTATCATTTCTGCAAGGAAGGTACTTACTCCTCTTGACAGGTCATCAGATGCCCCAATCCTTGTAAAAACCCTATCAACAACACCTATTCTTACCTCTTTTGCGGGAACAAAGCAACCCATTTGAGCCATTATGGCTATTAATCCAACCTGTCGAAGATACGTTGATTTACCTGACATATTTGGTCCTGTAATGATTAGTATTTGATTTCCGTTGTTGTCAAGATGGATATCATTAGGTATAAAGGACTCTTTTTCTATCATCTTTTCAACAACCGGATGTCTGCCCTCAGAGATAAATATCTCATCTGAATTACTTAGAATAGGTTTTGTGTATCTATTTCTTTTTGATAAAAAAGCGAAACATAAGAGTAAATCAAGGAGTGCTATTGCCTCTGCAGTCTTCTGAATCTCTTCTACCCTCTGTGAAGCCTTTGTTCTGATATCTACAAAGATATTATATTCTAAACTTTTTATCTTTTCCTCAGAACCCAAAACCGTGGTTTCATACTCCTTTAATGGTGGTGTAATAAATCGTTCACAATTTGTAAGGGTTTGCTTTCTTATATAGTCATCTGGAACATATTTTAGGTTGGGTTTTGTAATTTCAATATAGTAACCAAAAACTGAATTGTATTTTACTTTTAGGGATGAAATGCCTGTTTTTTTCCTCTCTTCTCTTTCAAGGTCCGCTATCCAGTCCTTACCCTGTGATACGATAGTCCTTGTCTTATCCAATTCATCGTTAAATCCGTCCTTGATTATCCCACCATCTGTAATTGTTAATGGTGGTTCATCTACTATTGCATCATCAATTAGTTTCACTACATCAGTAAAATCTGTCATTTCGCTTTCTATCTGTTTGAGTACCTTAGTTCCTAATCCTTTTATTTCTTCTTTTAAGAGTGGTATTTTCAAAAGGGAATCCTTTAGCTGAATAAGGTCTCTTGCGTTTGCTCTCTCTGTTGCTATGCGTCCCATCAACCTTTCTATATCAGAGATCGATTTCAGAATTTTCCTTACTGTTTTTACTGTAAGTTCCTTATTAAAAAGTTCATCGACTGCTTCAATCCTTTCCTGAATAGTTTTCAGTTTACAAAATGGTCTGAGAAGGGTCAGGCGTAGGATTCGAGTCCCCATTGGTGTTACGGTTTCGTTAAGTATGCTGAATAGAGTTCCTTCCGTTGAACCATCAAACCTTCTTATTAGTTCAAGGTTTCTTACTGTTGAGTTATCAAGGATAAGTTTGTCACCAAGATCGCTTCTCTTTAATTTCTTTATGTGTTTCAGCTTTCTCTTCTGTGTGGTATTCAGATAGTTTAGAACAGCCCCTGCTGCACCTACACCGAGATGAAGTTCCTCAACACCGAAGCCTGCAAGTGTTTCTACATCAAAATGTTTCTTGAGTTTTTCGGATGCATAACCATATTGAAAATCTATATCTGATACAGGGGTTAGAACAAACTCATCGAGGAAAGAATAATTCTCATTTTCACTAACGAGAACCTCACCGGGTTCTATTCTCTTTAGTTCATCAAGGATTTCTTTACTTGCTACCTCTTCTATATAGAAATCGCCTGTTGAGAGGTCACAATAGGAGAGCCCAAAATTTCCTTTGCCATCTGATTTTACAGCAGTAAGAAAGATGTTCTTTCCTGAATCAAGTATATTGGGGTTTGTAACTGTTCCCGGAGTTATTACCTCAACAACGTCCCTTTTTACAAGCCCTTTGGAAAGTGCGGAATCTTCCAATTGTTCACAGATTGCAACCTTTAACCCTGCTTTGATAAGTTTAGTAATATAGTTATCAGCTGCTTTTACAGGAATTCCAGCGAGCGGGACACGATTTCCTTTGCCGTGTGACCTTGAGGTAAGTGCAATGTTTAAAACCTTAGATGCTATTTCTGCATCCTTGAAAAAGGTTTCATAAAAATCTCCCATTCTGAAAAGCAGGATGCTATCTTCATAATCAGATTTTACCCTGAAATACTGCTTTAATATTGGAGTAATCTTTTGCATCAAAGTCTTGTCTCTTAATATACTAAAAAGGCATAAACAATAGAGAGAACAGAGGGTTAAATTTTTTTTATTTTGACTATCCAGAGGGGTATCTTTTCTTTTTCACTGAAAAGCTTTGAGAAACCCAACGCTGCATCCTTACTTTTAAATTCCCCAATGAGAACCTTATAATATGTAATTCCTTCCTTTTGAGTTATTGCCAACCAGGTATCGTATCCCTTTTCGCTAAATGAAGCAACAAGATTTTGTGCACTTTTTCTGTTTTTAAAAGAACCAATTTGAATGCTGTATATACTTTTCTTTGTGCTCAGTCTCGAGAGGGCTTCTTTTGCAATACTGAACATAACTGTATCACTCTTTCCTATCCTTTTATACCATTTTACTGCGTTAGTTATATCCTTCAATGCTTCATAGGATGAAGCAATCCACAAGCAAGAAGGTTTATAATATTTTGATTCAGGGAAGGATAGTATGATTCTTTTTAATGTTGATAGTGCCCTTTTATAGGAACCTTGCAAAAACTCATACTGAGAAATAGAATAAAGTGCATGATCACAATAATCACTTTGCGGATACTTAACCACGATTTCCTTAAAAAATGAGATGGATTTTTCTGCATCTTCTTCGAGTAAACCTCTATACAGGAGGATTTCATCAACATTTTCATCATTCCCATTTATTTTTACGAGTTTTACTTTTGCTTCTTTAAATCTACCCTCGTTGTATAATTCTTTTACATCTCCTATGTCAGGATTACCAGGTGCATTGAAGATGATAAGAAGTGAGAAGGACAAGAAAATATTCATCAAAAGTTCCTTTCTCCTGGTTCTGTCTGAAGCCACCAATTAAAATCTATAGTGATTCCGTTCTGGTCCCACTCAATTGTATGAATAAAAACCTTCGCATAGTGAGGAGCCATATCAGTAATCATATAGTAATAGGAATAACTACACTCCTCTGAATCTCTATATCCTGATTCAGGTGCAGTACTCAAATTTTCTGAACTCTTTTGAATACCGCTTCCCTGTGGTGTCATGAGTATTGCTGTTGCTGCATATGCTTTAAGTTGAAATGAACCATATGTCTCTCCATTTCCCAAGAAGATAAATATTGCATCGCCATTTTTTGGTGCAAAAAGACTATTAGAACCGGAGATGACATTTGGGGCAGGAGCAGGATTTAATCCACAGCCATTTACAAAGAAAAGGGTTAGGGGAATAACAACTATAAGGAAGATTATACTTATAATTTTACATGTTTGATGGAAACTATCTAAGAATGAGTGAAACGGTTTCATATTCACTTCTCCAACTCGTATGTTTCCCATTCCCCACATTCTGGACATCTGATTATGAAATCTTCTGAAATGAAACCACATTTTCTGCATTTGAATATCTCCTTTTTTTTGTAAACCTCAATAATATGACGGAGTATAGCAACTGCTTCACTTTTTCTAAGTTCCATCTCTGTCAAAAGAAGCAGAAGGTTCGTCTCAATGGAATCAGGATATGTCTCAACCTCGTTTTTAAGGAGTTCATGCGCTTCACTCAAACGTCCCATTTTCAGGTAGTAATCTGCAAGGGAAATGTTTGTTCTATTATCTTCTGGGAGCTTTTCGAGAACATTTTTGTAAGTCTCTTCTATCTTCTGAAATTCTCCTTTTTCATAGTATGACTTCATCAATCTTGGAAAAACAATTTGCCCACTTCTTGCATCTATATTGATTACCTTATTGTATAATTTGATTGCTTCTTCGATGTTTCCCTTTGAATACTCTATATCACCTAAATAGACGAGTGCAGGAATACTTTCAGGTTTCATCTTCAGAACGCGAGCTAAAATTTTTTCCGCCAATTCCTTATCACCTTTCTTGTTTACTTCGTATGCTGCGTAGATCTCATAATTAAAAAGATTTTCCTTGGGATAACTAAATTGCTTTGCCATTTTTCTAAATGTTTCTATGGCTTCATTCCACAAAGAAGATTTTTCATAGGAAAGAAGAAGAAGTTTATTGTACTGTTCATTCTGGGGCTCAGATTTAATCAGGTTTTTCAAGGTTTCAGTCACTTTTTCGTATGCTTCAAGTGCTATATAGTCCTTTGCAGTCTGAACAAGGATTCTATTTATTATTTTTTTAGGAAGTCTTCTTCTTGCAAATAGATACCTGTGTATCTGAAGTGCCTTTAATGGTTCATTCCTTTTTCTCAGGAGTTCTGCCAGACGTATATATGCTTCAACATTATCACTGTCCAAAAAAACCGCTTCTTGAAATTTTTTGAGGGCAAGTTCTTCTTCTTCATCTATTAAGGCAATTAGTGCTTCTTCATATGGTGAAATCCGCTCTTTCCTAATCCTCTTCATAAAGAACAGCAAGATTGAAAGACCTATGAGAAAAATGCCAAGGACGATCGGAATTATCCAGTAACCGCTCATTTTGACTCCTTCTTTTCTTCTTCTTCCTTTTCTTCTACTTCTTTACCCAATACTACCTCTTCTATAGGGAGATTTCTGAGTGATGTCAGCTCCTTTTTTAATTCCTTTAGCTCACTCTGAGTTCTCCATAGTCGGTTTTTTAGCCGTAGCTCATCTATGAAGGCAACAATAATTGTAAAGATAACACCGATAGCGAAGGTCTCTATAAGAACGAGAGTAAGAGGAATACTATGGAATGTCCACGTGAGGAGTGAAACATCAACAAGTGTATTACCGTTCTGTGTTCCGACAATAATTCCAAGTATTGTAATGATTGCTGCCCAGAGAAGTATAAATAAAACCATTTTGCCTCCTTTTGTTTTTTGATTATCAACCTACAAACTTCTATCCTGCGTCTTCTATCTTACATCCACGCAGGCAAGAGCTTGCGTTACTTTCTTCTTACTGTTTACTGCCTACCGTTTCTTTTAGTGGAACACCTATGGGTGTCCATCCCTTTACTTCTTCAACCCGTACTTTTACTATCGCTCCCTTTCGAAGTTTTTCTTTTACTACTACTCTTTTATTATACAATGTTATTCCATTAGATTCAAGAAGATTTTTCTCATTTTCGCCTGTAATCAGGACATCAAGAACCTTTCCTTTATATGATTCACTCTTCTTCCTGGTGATTTCAGACTGAACACGGATCAATTCATTCAATCTTTTCTTCTTAATCTCCTCCTTAACAGTATCAACAAAGGTGTTAGCAAGGGTAGATTTTCTTGGAGAATACTTAAACATATATGCAGAGTCGAAACCAATCCTTTTAACCATATTTATGGTATCTGTAAAATCTTTCTCTTCTTCATCTGGAAATCCGACAACAATGTCTGTAGAGAGAGTAATGTCTTCTATTGTATCTCTGATTTTATCAACGATTTTTATATATTCATCCTTTGTATAGTTTCGTTTCATCAGTTTGAGTATTCTTGAACTTCCTGATTGGAGAGGAAAGTGTAGAGATTTTTCTATCTTTGGCTCATCCTTCATGACATCGATTACTACGAGTGGAAAATAAGCTGGATGAGATGTAAGGAAACCTATCCTTTCTATACTTTTAATTTTTGCTATTACAGAGAGGAGGTAGGGGAGACCGTTCCCTCTGTCATTGTAGTTATTAACATTCTGTCCTAAAAGAATTACTCTCTTATATCCGCGTTTACTAAGTTTACTAACCTCATGAACAATATTCTCAATACTTCGGCTCTTTTCTTTACCTCTCGTATATGGAACTACACAGTACGAACAGAAATTGTTACATCCTCTCATTACAGAAACGAAAGCTTCAGGGAATTTTCCCCTTGCAGGTGAAACTTCAGAATAGAGAGCAGTATCAGTAAATTCAACAAATACTCCAGCCTTATCTTTAACAGAAGAAGTAATTCTCTTAAGATTGTCGGGTCCAAGCACAAAATCTATGACAGGTTTTTTTTCTAACAATGTTCCCTTGAGGTGCTGTGGAACGCATCCAGTTACACCAATTCTTATGTGAGGATATTTTTTTTTCAGACCCTTTAATGAATCTATCCTTGACAATACTCTGTTAACAGCATGTTCACGGACAGCACAGGTGTTAACTATAATAACATCAGCTTCTTCGATAGATTGAGCTTCTATATATCCATCTTCCTCCAGAAAGGATGCCATAAGGTTTGAATCATAGATATTCATCTGGCAGCCAAATGTAAGAATATAGTATTTTTTCACGTCATACTCACCTCAGACCATAGAACACGAAATTACGAAACTAGGAAATTGGAAATTGTTTCTTGTATATTTTGTACTGATTTTCGTAATTTCGATTTTCGCATTTTCGTCTGTTAAAAACATTTTTCTCTCTTTTAGTATATTCTGCTTAGATTTCATCCATTAGTAAGAATTCTTCCATATGTATCGTATCCTGTTATTCTTTCAATAAGAACATTCATGAATTTATTCTTACCATTTTCTGTTTCAGGAATAAGAACCCTGATGTAGTTTCCTGAGAATCCTACCATCATTTTTGTTAACCTGTCCCTTTTTGTCTCCATAAGAACTCTAAGGTCTTTATTGATGTATCTTTTTCTGAACTCGATGGACTTTTTAAGTCCAAGTTCTCTTAATAAAGCACTTCTTCTTTTTTTCTCTAATTCGTTAATCGTATCCGGAAAGATTGCAGCAAGGGTACGTTTTCTCGGTGAATATCTAAATACATGGAGGTAGGTGAATGGTAAGTCCTTTATGTAACTGTAAGTATTCTGGAATTCCAATTCTTGCTCACCGGGAAAGCCTGTAATTATATCAGCACCAATACCACAATCGTCTATTATTTTCTTTATTCCAATAAGTTTACAAGCAATATCAGATGGGTTATAGTTTCTTCCCATTGCTTGTAATATTTTTTCATCAGCACTTTGGAGTGAGATATGAAAATGGTGACATATTTTTGGCGATGTAGAAACAAGGTTGATAAGTTCATCGCATATCTCATCAGGGTTGAGTGAGCCAAGCCGTATCCTTTCAAGTCCTTTAATATTCTCTATTTCTATCAGGAGTTTTACAAAATTCTTCCCTCTGTAAATGTATCTTCCAATGTGAACACCGGTTAAAGTAATCTCTTTAAATCCATTTTTTACAAGAGCTGTAATCTCATTAAGGATATCTTCCATTGGTCTCGAATACTCCTTATCTCGTAAGTATGGAACGATACAATATGAACAGAAACTGTTGCATCCTGTCTGGATTTTTACAAATGCTCTCGTATGTTCGTCAAATTTACTAATGCTGTTTTTACGTAAGGAGAAGAAATTCTCAAAATATGAAGTTTTCTTAGAATTGGTCACATATATATCTGCCTCTGGAAGACGTCCACGTATCTCTTCTGGATAACATCCGGTAATGATGATCTTTGCATCCTTTGACCTTCGACGTGCCCTTCTTACAATATTCCTAGATTGCTGAACTGCATTCATAGTCACAGAACAGGTATTGATAACATAAATGTCAGCACTACCGTTGAAATCTGTAATTTCATATGATGCTCCTTCTGCCATTTCCCTCAAAAGTTGGGTATCATACTGATTAAGTTTACATCCGAGTGTTTTAAAAGCAATTTTCATAGTTTCTTTATCTGGTTTTTCGAATCTTTTCCCGTTTTATTTGTACTATTTACAATATATTATAAAACGATGTGACAGTCAAGGATTTTCTCCTTCACAAAATAAAAAAGGACAGTAGAGTAAGAAAATACTCTACTGTCCTCGTTTTCTTAGGTAACTATAGGCAACTATGGTTTCATATGATGTTCTGGACGGATGTGATCCCCTTTTTTGTGTTTGCTAACTTTTCTCATATGATGTTCTCTCTTAAACTCCTGGAATTTTTCCATCTGTTCTGGAGTAAGAGTCTTCTTAATGGATATCATCTGTTTTGTTTTAAGGATCCTTACATCGGTTTTTAACTTCATAATTTCTTTTATAAGTCCAACTGCCTTTCCTTCATCAGGTTTATCCGCGTCAAGCACCTCTCTTAAATCAATCTGTTTTAACTCGATCTCAGAACGGACCTTTATCATGTCCTTTTCTGTTTTGATCGAAAGTTCCTTTATCGTATTGACTTGTTTCTCAGAGAGTGCAACATCTTTAATAAGTTTTTTGTTTTTCCATAGGCAGCGAAATTCAGCAAAAGAGGACGATATAAAAAGGAATAAGAAGACTAAGGAAACCAAAATTATCAATATCTTTTTCATTTTTTCACCTCCCTCCAGTTATCTTCTATTCATATATTTAGAGGATGGAAAGCTTAAAAGGTTTAAAAAATACTATTACATTTGAAGGTATTTTACGCAAATAAAAGGAATTTGCCAACAATTATTTTGAAATTTCTGATTATTTACACAGTTAGATAATTTCATTTCTTAAAGGAAGAGGGTAAATCTGTGTAATCTGATTTTCGAATAAACTACTTGCTTTTTAAAAAATTTATGGTAAAATAAAATAAATGAAAGATATTATTTACTGTATTGCTGATGCTCACCTTGGAATAGGTGAAGAGGAGGAAGAGAGGAAAAAGGAAAGAAATCTTATAGCATTCCTTGATAAGGTAAAGAAAGAAAGAGCAGACCTTATTATTGCCGGGGATTTATTTGATTTCTATTTTGAATATAATTCAGTTATTCCCAGGAAATACTTTGATATTTTAGCAAAACTGAAAGAGATAATTAGAGCCGGTGTCGGGGTATGGTTTGTTCCCGGGAACCATGACTTCTGGGTTGGTCCCTTTTTTGAAAAAGATATAGGTGTGAGAATATTCAGGAAATCAATGAAATTCAAATTCTTCAATAAGAAAATCTTTTTAGCACATGGTGATGGGCTCGGAAGATTTGATCTTGGGCATCTACTTTTGCAACTCCTTTTAAGGCAGCCACTGAATATTTTTCTTTTTTCTCTTCTCCATCCTAACCTTGCGTATGCTCTGGGGAGATGGGTTTCCAAGATGAGCAGGCAAAAATCATCGAATAGAAATTTTATATTGAAGGGACATCCATTGAAGAATTTTGCAAGAAATATGTGGGAAAAGGGTTACGATACGGTAATACTTGGACATATTCACTATCCACACATAGAGAAAAAGAATGGGAAAGTTTTTGCAATAATTGGTGACTGGATAGACAATTTTTCTTACATCCGCATATCGAAAAACGGAATTTCACTACACTATTTCAAGAACTAAACAACAGACCAAAAGTACAAAATTTAGAAAATTAAAATTACTAACATTAAGACATAATTTCGTAATTTTACAGTTTTGGATTTGTTAATTTCCCAATTTCTAACCCTTCGGTCCCGAGCTCAGGGTCGAGGGATTTCTTAATTTTGACTTCTTTTCTTCTTTCTTATATCCTGTGGGATTATTTTCCTTTTGGGATTTCTGCGCCTATTGGGGCATGCAGGAATTTTTTAACAGAGATATGACTGCCAACATACCCAAGTAGTGTACCAAATACCAGGACAGTTATGAAAAGTTCTCTCGTTATCAATATAAAATCTCCCAGTCTTGCAGCAAAGAAATTATAGACGCCAAAGAGAAGACCGCATGCAACAGCACCTGCTAAAATACCCTCAATTATACCTTCTACAAGGAATGGACTAATGATAAATCTATGGGTAGCACCAACGAGTTCCATTATTTCAATCTGTTCTCTTCTTGCAAAAACAGTTAATTTTATCGTATTAGCAACTACAAAAATAGAGGAAAGGCTTATTATTATCCCAAGAATAAGATCAATACTTACCAGTATTTTTACAACCCTATCGAGAATTCTCACCCATTCTTCACCATATTTAATCTCTTCTATTCCCGGTATTGCTTCTACTTTCGCAGCGAGATTTTTAAGGTCTTTCGGGTTCTTGTAACTCTCATACAATTCAATGTCAAAAGAAGCAGGTAACGGATTTGTTTCAAGTGCTTCAAGCAGGTCTGAGTCTTTACCGAGTTCTTCTCTAAATTTTTCAAATGCTTCTTGTTTGGATACAAAAATAACCTCTTTTACACCCATAAAAGATGATATATCTCTTTTTAATGTTGCTATTTCATCCTCTGTTAAATAATCATCTAAAAAAGCAGTGATTCCGACTTTTTCCTCTGCTCTATGTATTAAAAGAAAAAGGTTTACAGTTGAGATGAGAAACAAACCAAATATGAAAAGTGAAAAGAACATAACACCAAAAGTCACAATTGCCATCAGTTTATTTTTTGATAATCCCCTGAATGCTTCTCTAAGAATAAACATTATACAACACCTAATGCATTATAATTTATCGAGAAATATCTCCTCTTTCAGGTTATCTTTCGTATCTTCGATAACCTCCCCCATTTTTACTGCTATCTTCCTAAAGGGGCTTTTCTGTACGAGGTGGATTTCATGAGTAGCCATTATAACTGCAGTTCCTGAAGCATTTATGTCTTTCAGCAATTCAAGAATCTCTTTTGTGCTTTCCGGGTCAACATTTCCTGTCGGTTCATCAGCCAGCAGGATAAACGGTTCTCTGACAAGTGCTCTTGCAATTGATACCTTTTGCTGTTCACCACCTGATAACTGAAATGGAAATGAATCTCTTTTATGACTCAGGTGAACATCAGCAAGTGTTTTCAAAACCTTTTCCTTAATTAATTTTCTTGCCGTCCCTGTTACCTGAAGAGCAAAGGCAATGTTGTCAAAAGCGTCCCTGTCCTGAAGAAGTTTAAAATCCTGAAAGATAACACCTATTTTTCTCCGTAGAAAGGGAATCTCTTTTGTTTTGATACTTGAGGAGTGAAAACCTGCAACTATGACTTCTCCTTTTGTAGGAAAGAGATCCATATACATGAGCCTTAAGAGGGTTGTTTTCCCACATCCGGAGGGTCCTGTGACAAAGATGAATTCACCCTTCTCGATTTTTAGATTTATATTTTTAAGTGCATACCACTCCTTATGAAAAACTACATCTGTATCATATATCTGTATCATTATGGTTCACACTATACTAATTTTTTTATTTTGTCAACAATTATTTACAACAAAATCTTTTAGTCACCATTCCTCACCGTAAAGCTTTTAATACAACATTTATCAACACTTTAATTTAGTCAATCAGGAACTGATGGGCAAATTACAATAAATTCTGTATCTGTGTATATCTATTTACCCTCGCTGTCATATAATTGATTTTACTTTCACATTGTGTTTAGATATGCACTATATAATGGATCGTAAATCTGCAACAAAATTTAATATCAAATAGACTTAATATTAACTTACGTTTTTTTAAATTTCCACCTAACATTGACTTCATATATTTCTCCAGGAGCAAGCTCGAGTTTCCAGAAGGGTAGGAAGCAGAGGCACTGTGTGGTTGTATCAAATCCCTTCTCTGACTGGGAAATTGTCTGGAGAGGGAAATAGAAAAGGTTACAATTGCGAGACAGGACTATCTCAAACCGCAGATTTTGCTTGTCATTAAAAACTACAATGGAACTTACATCATCAAGGGATATTTTTTTGAGGATATCAACAGTTTCGCCCTTAAGTACCATCCTTCCGCCCCCAGTTGCAAGAAATCCAAAGAATAGATTAAACTCAATACCAAACCGCGTCTTTATAGAATTTTCACCCGCATTGGTAATAATATAGTGACAGTTAATGTTCCCATCTGTAAGTGCAAATATTTTGGTAAGATATATAGTTGAAATTAACCTATTACTTTTATATATGCCACCGTTTCGAGAAAACACAATAGTCTCCCTATCCTGTTCAATTGTATATTCTTGATTGACAAAGTCTCCCATCTCAAGAAAATCGCATTTTTCATAATCCTCAAGCGTTGCGCTTTCACTGAAAAAATGGTCAATAAAGCTATTTCTTTCATACCAGTCATAGAAGATATGGGGAGGGACTTTTAATTCTTTATCAATAGCATGAATACTCGGTACCCCTTTCTGCTCATTGTTCGTTTCCGTATCTGTATTGCTCTTCTCTAAAACAGCATCTTTAATCTTTTTATGATATGCCTCAAACCTTCGTGTTAGTGTATTCTGATAGTTGTTACCGGAAGAGAAAAGAATGTGATGGATAAGGTGAGCACCGTAGGAAGGCTTAAAAATGGATGAAGATGATTCTGAATGAACCCAAACCTCTTCTTTTCCATCATAATCAAAATCAAGGATTTTCACTTCTGTTTTCTCCATATCTGAACTAAGAATATTCAGTGTCTCTGAAAGTCTTTTCCATATTTCATACCTGAGGTGGGGGAGATAAAGTCCACCAAAAACCCCATGCCAATAGGCATCATTACACTGAGATAAGAGGAGTGGCTTCTCTGCCTTTCTATTTTTTTCTTTTTTAACAATGCTGCTCAGGAGCAGCATAAACTTATGCATTCTGTTCGATTCAGGGTATTTTGTGAAGAAGTTCTTCCAGTGTCCACCTCTAATATAAGGGGAATCACCTACCTTCTTTTTTAATGATTCAAGTTCGATGATCTTTCTTGCGGGTAGTGCCCATTCCTCCATTTCCATATAGGATGCATTAGAAAGATACGCTATCCCTTGAGGTGAGCATTCTTCTAACACATGAGAGAATGTAGTAAATTGTACTTTATTGTAGTCATTAAGTCTTCCCATTGTTTCAATAAATTTATCAAGCCAACCATCCTTGTATACCCATGCATGGGTACCTGGCCATTCACCGAACTTTTCTCCATCATCTACATAGATTGACATAGGAAATCCATCTTTATTGAGGTTATTAAGATATTCTTCTATTTCCTCCGGTGGTCTGAAAGGGATGAGATAACGGAGTTTTGCATCAATGGGAAAGATGGCAATTCTTGTTTCATTGAATTCATTGATGTAGTATGAATGGAGTTCAGAAGGTTCAAATCCACTGACAATAAAATGTCTATCATCAACGACCACATATCTTAATCCTGCGCGTGCAATATCTTCTACCACATCAGGTTCCCAAATCCTTTCTGTAAGCCATATACCAGAGGGCTTATAACCAAACTGTTTTTTGATATATTGAGAAAGCATGGAAATCTGTTTTCTTCTATCCCTTTTGGAAATGGATGATAATATAGGTTCATAATATCCACCTGAAAGTATCTCTATTTGACCACTTTGAACGAGTTTTTTGACAAGTTTAAGATAGTGAGGGTTGTTTTGTTCAAACCAATCAATAAGCACACCACTTATATGCAGAACAAACTTGAAAAAAGGAAAGTTGCTAACCTTTTCAAGAAAAGGTATATAGCATTTCTCTGTTGTTTTTTTTATAACCCAGTCAAGATTACCAAGTGGTTGATGGATATGGATGCCAAAGATAAACCTAATCATTTTTGCTCCTTTTTCTTTATTTCGTTTTTGGGTAGCCACACCTTCTTGCCCCGTTAGAAATTTTTCTAATGGGGTTAAGGTGCGTAAACATCTACGCAACTAAAGTCTGCGGCTACTTTTTCAGAGACTTTGCACTTATATTAAGGATTTTTAGAAGAGCAATGATCCCATCCTCTCCTGCAGCCTCTATTATCTTTTTTCTTATCTCAGCATCTATTACTGCTTTATAGAACAAAATCTGGGCATCCCTTGTATCAAATCCAATTCCATTATGTGTAAGAATGCTAAATTTACGAATAATGCTATTTAGATATTTCTCTTGAGGGTTTTCAATAAAATCATTGACAATTTCAGTAAAATGTCTGGATAACCTCTTGAGAACCCTCTTCTCATCCAATTGAATATTCCACCTCTTTGCCTCTTTTTTCAATGAAACAATTTCATTTACAGCATCCTCATCTTCATCAAACATCAAAGATGCATCATCAAGTTTCGCATTTAAGCTGTATCGTGACGCTATTAAAAATCCATCAGGGAGTTTTCCTCCAATCTTTTTTATGTATTCCATCACTCCCTTATTCTCTTCGTAGACAGTGTTATAGGCATCTTTGAATCTTGTCATAATATCCTCTGAGAGGTATTGGAGGATCTCTTCCTTTACATCAGGCAATAGTGCTTCAAGTGTAAAATAACCCTCTCCAAAATTTCTGTCAAGCAGTCTGATTACCTCTGTCATATTTGGTTTTTCAAATTTTTTTGTGATTTCTTCCTTTATCTCTCCATAATAGTTTCCGTATTCTTTGATTGAGAAACGAAAATCAATGCCACCCATTCGGAGGGCAGCCATCACAAGCTCTTTTTTCTCTTCTGTTATCAAAGATTTCACAACTGAATGGGACATACATAAGGATGTATCTCCGAGGAATGATTCTTTTCTGTCCAGCTCATTAATAGTGAAAGAAAAGAATTCATTACGCGGTTTATTTATTAATTGAAAAACTCCAAAGTGACACATTGCTTTTTTATGGTCAAACATTAGAGGTTTTACATATCTATTGTATATAACCGCACCATTTTCTTCTTCCCGTTTATTACTTTCTACCTTTTCTAACTTCTTAAGAAATTCCTCTTCAATATTTCTATTGGTTAAATCATGTGCAAGTTCGAGTGCTCTTCCTGCATATTTGAGTATCTGTATACTTTCTATGCCTGATACATCAGAAAAAAACCAACCGCAACTTGTAAACATCAGGAGTCCGTTCCTCTCCATCTCCATCAATTTCAAGATAGTTACTGTACTATCGTGTTCTTTTTCAAGAGCATTTCTAACAATAAAATCATTTATACTCTCCTCTCTCCTTCTTATCACAACATCTATATAATGATCCCGTGCCCCCCAGACATCCTTGATAAACTTCTTTCCCTCGTTTACAAATATTTCATCGAGAAGACTTTTTAACCAGTTGACTGCTTCCCTGAGAGGTTTCCTCCATCCCTGATTCCATCCAGGTTCACCTCCAGTAGAACACCCACAGTCATTACGCCATCGCTCAATACCATGGATACAACTCCAGGATGAATTTTCCTCTATCTCTGTCTCATATTCAGGTTCATTCATTGCAAAATATTGCTCCAAATTCAAAATCTCTATATCCTTCCGCAACTCTATTGTACGTATACAATAAGCAAGAGCCATCTCTCCAAACCTGTGGTGATGTCCGTATGTTTCACCATCAGTCCCAATGATAAGAATATTTTTACCTGTCTCTTTATATCTTTTATCTATCTCTTCAAGGAAACTATCTCCGCTGTGGAGCAAACCTTCAAAAGATACCTTATGAGATATAATAGCATCGTAAGTAATAATCTTGATAGACGCTCCATTTTTTAATCTGACAAGAAACATACCTGATGTCTTTTCTTTTTCTTCTTTCTTCTCCCATTTTTTTTCATTTATTTTTTTTATTCTACCTATTTGATGAGGGGCAAGGATTGTGAATTCTATACCACATTCGGCAAGGACCTCAAGTGCTTCGTTTGAAACTGCTGTTTCAGGAAGCCACATCCCTTTTGGATTTCTTCCAAATCTGTGTTCAAAATCTTTTATCCCCCACAGAACCTCTGTTCTCATATCTCTTCTTGATGCAAGAGGCATAATGATATGATTATACACCTGAGCAATTGCATTATCCCTATCCGAACTCAAAATCCTTGAATATATTTCAGTTGCATTCTCCTCCATCCAGGAGAGAAGCGTTGGACCGAAGTTAAAACTTATTATCTGAAAGTTATTAATCACATCAAGAAGATTTTTCTCACTGTCGAGAACAATAGCATTGAGATTTGGACTATAGCATTCTGCTGTTATCCTTTCGTTCCAGTTATGATAGGGATAGGCGGGTAGTTCCTTCCCTACTTCTTCTATCCATGGATTTTCCCTTGGAGGCTGATAAAAATGTCCGTGAATAATAAGATATTTTTTCATTTCTAAGAAAACCACAGAGGTCACAGAGATATTTTTACTATTTTTACTTTAGGCACTCTGTGTTCTCTGTGGTTTATGGTGTTTGAGTGCAAGATAAGCTGCTCCTGTCGCTCCTGCCTTGTTTCCTAAGATTCCCTTGAGGATAGTAAAATCCTTTAAAAAGGGATAGAAAAGGTTTTTATTAACTTCCTCCCTTAAAAATGGAATAAAGAGGTCATAAGCATTACTTATTCCCCCGCTCAATATAATACTTCTAACTCCAAGCAGGTTTATTACGTTTGCTATTGCAATACCGAGATATCTGCTAATCTCACGATAGACATTAATAGCAACAACATCTCCCTTTTTTGCCGCTTTGTATACAATCTCTGGTGAAGTAGCTCTTGAAAGTGGATATTTCCTCAACAGGGTGTTTCTTCCCTTCTTCAGAGCCTTTTTTACGAGCCGTTCTATTGCTTGACTGGAAAAGTACATCTCAAGACATCCCTTTGCACCACATCCACATTTCAGACCACCAGGAACGATCTTAGTGTGCCCCATTTCAGCAGCGCTTCCATCCTCTCCAATCCACAGTTTCCTGTTTAATACAAGCCCGCTTCCAAGCCCTGTTCCAAGTGTTAACAGCATAAAATTTTTAAGACTCTTTCCCCCTCCTTTCCATAACTCACCGAGTGCAGCTCCATTTGCATCATTTTCTATAATAACATCTCTGCTGAGTCTCTCCTGTAATGCCTTTTTAATGTAGAAATTATCACATCCCCACAGATTGGGTGAATGAATAATATATTCCCTTTCTTTGTCAATAATTCCTGCAACGACAACGCCAACAACGGGGAAGATATCTACTCTATCTTTTTCAAATTTTTTAACGAGACCTGTAATTCTTTTAAGAAAGGGATCCCTTCCTTTTTCAATCAAGGAAGGGATTGTTCTCCATTCATTTATATCGCCATTCTTATTGAATAATCCTGCCTTGATATTTGTAGCACCGATGTCAATACCAATTATATATTCTTTTTTCATCTTTGCAGTTAATTGAGAATTAGAAATCGGGAATTAGGAAGCGGTCATATACATACTTCGGGCTTCGTCATTATTCTTTAGTTAGTAATCCTTTCCTTGGTCACGTTAAGTTAATGTTGAACAGTCCACCTGCTTTATAAATCTCCCACTGGATGTTAGAGAAAGGTTTACATTGCAGTATCTCTCCTGAAGCAATGTTATGTATTTCACCTTTTCGAGGGTCTATTGCTATATTATCGCCTGTTTTTAATTTCCGGGTAATATTCTGGCACTCAATTAGAGGAAATCCTGAATTTATTGCATTTCTTTTATAGATTGCCCCAAAGGATTCCCCCACTATTGCTTTTATACCGAGTGAACTAAAACAATCAACCGCTTGCTGTCTTGATGAACCAGCTCCGAAATTTTTCCCTACTACAAGAATATCTCCTTCCTTTGCCTTGGAAGGAAAATCTATCCATCCACTTAGGTTACTGAAAGCGTAATCCTTCATTTTTTCTTTATCAGTGATGGTTAGAAATTTATTGTGAAATATCTGGTCTGTATCGATACTATCAATGGCATTTCCCCTTTCATCCTTTATAACCCACACCCTTCCTTTAATTACATTATTGCCTTCCATAATATACTAAACTATACAAAACATATCAGAAAAAGTCAAGATATTTTAAGAGATCAGAGGAGCAGAGAGTAAAGCGTAAGGCGTAGAGAGTAAAGCGTAAGGCGTAGGGAGTAGGGCGTAGGGTGTTGTAGGGAGTAAGGAGTAGAGAGTAAAGCGTAAGGCGTAGAGAGTAGAGAGTAGAGAGTAGAGAGTAGGGAGAAGGCAGAGGACAGATTATCAGAAAATCAGAATATCAGAGTGGAAAGTAAACAGTAAATAGTAATTAGGAAAATAGAAAAATAAAATAAACTTTGCGGTCTTTGCGAACTTTGCGGTAATAATATTGTGTTTTACTTCCAGAAGAACCAGATGAATAGTGTTGCAACAAGGGTTGATATAATAGTAAAAGGAAGCCCGAGTTTTAAAAAGTCGAAAAATGTTACCTTATGTCCTTGTTTTTTGAGCATTCCAACAGCAACTACATTTGCTGATGCCCCAAATGGTGTAATATTTCCTCCGATGGAAGCACCGATAACAATACCAAAACAGAGTAGATAGGGTTCTATACCGAGACTCTTTGAAAGAATTATTCCTACTGGAAGCATCGCTGTCACATATGGAACATTATCAATAAAGGCGGAGAGAAAAACAGAAGTCCATACAAGGATAAGAAAAGCAAATAACTTGTTCGTTCCTGTGATTGCGAAGACAATATGAGCAATTCTTTCAATGATACCTCTCTCGCTCAGCATTCCGACAAGAATGAATATTGCAAAGAGGAAGAAGAGCGTTTCCCAATCAAATCTTAACAGTAATCCGAACCTTTTATCCTTTCCTTTGTGCAAAGTTTCATACCAGGTAATAGCAATAAAGCCAAAGAAAACGGAAACAATACCACCGAATTTGTTGAAATCAAGACCAAAGATGGAAATACTTATGAGCCCTAATGTCATTAGTATAAGAATAATTGTAGGTACCCAGGTTTTTACCTTTTGTGCTTCTACTTTTCTTGTTCTCTGGGTAAATTTCTTGAAAGCAAGGAAAAGAACGAAAAGAGATGCAATAGCCCCAAGTTCTACGGCAAAGAAAAGTCCTGGTTTAGCATTGAGGAAAAAGAAGTTATTGAAATTCATATTCAGAAATCCTGCAAGTATCATACTTGGCGGATCACCAATAAGTGTTGCTGCTCCCTGCAGGTTTGAACTGATTGCAATAGCAATTAAGAAGGGGACAGGAGAAACTTTCAATTTTTTGGAGATTTCAAAGGCTATGGGTGCGACAATCATTACTGTTGCAACATTCTCACAGAAAGCTGATATAAATCCTGAAAATGCAGAGACAAAAAGGATTGCTAAGCCGACAGTCTTTGTTTTCGAAACCAGTCTATTCGCAATTAATGCAGGAACACTTGATATAATAAAAACTTCTGCAACAATGGCAGTTCCCCAGAAAATTCCAATGACATTCCAGTTAATAGCGTCTACTGCACTGTGGAATGATATTAATCTGAAAACAAAGAGAAGAAGAACACCCGCCCAGAGGATTACAGTTTTTCTATTGTGATAAAATGAGATAAAAAGAAAGGAAAGAATGAAGATTGCAAGACCGAGTATATCATTGGTCTCCACATCTAATCCCCTTCCTCCTTATTTCCATAATCTGTCAACTCCCAGTTTTCATTATCTTCTGTTGACTTTACAAGACCAATATCAGGTGCATACCATTCATAATATGTATCTTCACTAATAGAATCACCTATTATAACAGAACTGATTTTTTCGAAAGTGTAAAATTTTATCCTGTAGCAATTTTTGAATGTACCTGCTTCTGTTTCTACAATTTCAACACCTTCAACAGATCCAGTTATTTTATCAATTCTATAAAGAGGCTGGTTAAAAAATATAAGTGTATCCTCCCATATGTCCTGCCAGGAGTTTCCTTTAACAAGGGGGATTTCAATGTAGTTTTGCCATCTATTTTCAACGGGGAAAAGTTCACCATTGAAATTTATCTCAATATCCCTGTACCTTGAGACATAACCTTCACCTTTATACCAGTATGTTTCTTCATAGTTCACTTCAAGAATGATAACTTCTTTGTTGTCCTTTTCTATGTTTGTTTCATTTTCCTTTACTTCCAAATATTTTACACTTCCGTCTGTGTTTTTATATATCCAGAAATTACCACTCTTATCTATTGGAATATAGTCACTTTTTATTCTTGCAGTGAAAGGATTTTCGTATGAACAAAACTGAAACAATAATATAACAAGAAAGAGTAATTTTTTCATTTCCTAAACTCCAGTCCAACAGCAAAGATCAATACATCTATTCCACCCGCAAAGTGCTTCTCACCGAAAGAAGAGGAAATAAGCCAATTTTCACTTATCTTCAACTCTGCACCTATAAGTGTTGAAATGCTAAAGTCCCTTCCTTTCTCAATGGCGTTCCGAAGCTTTTTTTCCATAAAACCATAAGAAAGTATGCTATTTATAAAAAGATTATGATTTTTCACAAAAAAGAAAGGATAGAATTTTATACCTGTTCCAAGAGAGAAAATCTGTAGATTATAATTGGTGTTAAGTTTTCCTGGAAATGAGGAAACATCAAAACCGATGCCGCAGGATAGATAGTCTTTTTTTATTAAATCTGTTCCAAATGATATGAAAGGAGCAGAATTATGATGGGTTGCCCAGTTCCCAATAGGGATAGAATAACCTGTGTTGCCTGTAAAATTGATACCAAAAAGAGGTGGAATCAAGAGGAGCAAGAAAGAAAAAACAATTAACAACCTCTTTAACAAGAAATTAAAATGATATTTATATAAGATATTTAACATCTTTCACATTTGAAGTACTTCCTAAATGAATACAGAATATTAGCTTTCTTTCTTTGGCTTCTCAGCAGCACTGAGATTATTCCCACACTCAGGGCAGAATTTTGTACCCTCTGGTATGTCTTTGGCGCATTTTTGACACTTTATGGTTTTGGGCGCAAGTGAAGTACCGCAGTTTGGACAGAATCTACTGCCTAACGGAACGGGTTGTTTGCATTTAGGGCAGCTGATTGTTGGCATTTCAAGCTTTGTCCCACAACCTGAACAGAATTTAGCATGAGCAGGGTTCATTGCCCCACATTTTGGACATCTAATCTGAGCACCCTGTTGTTGGTAAGCCTGACTTATCATTCCTGGCATCATCATACCCATTCCAAGTCCTGCACCAAGACCAAGTCCTGCACCTGCAGTTCCTGCTCCGCCATCTCCTGTTTGTCTTGCTGCGTCCCTCAGGGCTCTGGCTGTCGAAAATTGTGTAAACCTACCGAGGTCACCTACAGCACCCATGCCAGAACGTTCATCGATCATCTTCTGGACATCCTGAGGTGGTGTAATGGCGTTTATATAGAAATCAATCAACTCCAAGCCATACTTTGAGAAATCATCCTGAACCCTTGCCTTTGTTCCTGCTGCAACTTCATCGTAATGCTGTGGAAGGTCAAAAATACTTTTCAGGTTCTCACCAAGAAAATCCGTAAGACGGGCAATGATGATGGATCTCAGGAAATCTTCTATCTCATCTCTTCTATAAATCCCCTGTGTACCGACAACCTTATTTATGAAGAGTTGTGGTTCAATTACCCTCTCACTGTATGTTCCAAATGCCCGTAATCGAACCATATGCAGTTCTGTATCTCTGAATGGAATGGGTTCCTGTGTTCCCCATTTTGAATTTGTAAAGACCTTTCCATTTACAAAGTAAACCTCAACCCTGAAAGGGCTCTTACCATCGAATGCAGCACCAATTACCCGTCTTATACCTGGTAGATTGAGGGTTGTTAGGGAGTGTCTTCCGGGACCAAATACATCAAGTGCTTTTCCATCCCTGAAGAATACACCGTACTGGTTTTCTCTTACAACCAACTGGCTCCCAAGTTGTGTTTCTCCAGAACCTGTTTCAGGAATCCTGTGCACAATTTCTTCACCTGTTTCGTCAAAGAACTCAATTACTTCAAAAAATTTTGCCATTCTATTTTCCTCCGCTAATTGCTGTTATAACTTCATCCCTTGAAACCATCTTTTCATTAAATTCATCAATTGATTTCATAAATCCTTCGAGATGGGGAAGGAGGGTATCGGAATCAAGGGCTTTTGCTAACATATCAACCTTCTCTTTTATTGCTCCTATGTCTTCGTTCAAGGAGAGGTCGAAATTGTACAGTTTTTCAAGCTCGGGAAAGTCCACAGACACTACATCGAAGAAGCCTTTGTATCCATGATCTGCAAACCTAATTTTATCTGTTACCTTTTCCAATTTTTTATAAATCCTGTCAACAGGTTTAAGCAGATCAAGGTTTCCCATGTTTGTTATTTGATTTGCGACTTCATCAAAAATCCTTTTTATCTCTCTCATTTTCTCTACGAGATACATTCTGTAAAGATGATCTGTTTCCCTTCTTCTTTCCCTTTTTTGATAACCTGCATACCCGGGGATATGGTATGCTATCTTCTCAATAATATTTCTCAGACCCTTTCCTATGTCTCCCATTCGATCTCCTTCTTTTTTAATATTATTATCAGATTTTTATTATATTGTCAATAAAAAAGCAATATAAAATATTATTGACACTGATTTTCACAGATTATAACAGAAAAAATATTACATTCTGGTGTTTTTACATAAATAACTCAGTTTAATCTGTGGCGATCAGTGTAATCAGTGTCGGAGGAAGTAACTATTTAAGGAATTTTGATAGTCTTCTATCTTTAAAGACTTTCCCCTCTGTCTGGCAATGAGGGCAGTAGTAGATAGCATTCTTTTTTGAATAGACCCATTCAATTTTACTTCCGCAACGTCGGCAGGCCTCTCCCTTTTTATTATGGACCTTCATAAAATTCCTCGGTTCTTTCTTGAAAAATATTCCCTTCGCTGCTTTTTCAATCTCTTTTATACTATTTCTTAAAACCTCTATTATAGAATTAAAAAGGTTCTTTATCTCACTATCTGAAAGTAAATCAGAAGACTTAAAGGGAGATAGTTTTGCATCCCACAATATCTCATCAGCATAAGCGTTCCCGATTCCGGCAATCATACTCTGGTCTTTCAGAAAGATTTTCAGTTTCTTCCTTTCTTTAAAAAGTTGAGTCTTCAAGTATTCTTCTATGAAAGAAGGATCAAATGGGTCTATTCCTAAGTTGTTGAATCCTGGAATATTCACAGTATCCAGAACAAAATAGATCTTCGCCATCTTCTCTTTTCCGTATTCAACAATATCCAATTGCCTTCCATCATTGAGTCGGGCATAACATGCGGTAAACTTGTCTATCTTACCTTTTTCAGGTACTATTCTTATCCTGCCACTCTTCATTAGATGAATTACTATAAGGATGCTACTTTTCAGTTGGAAAAGTAGAAATTTTCCTCTTCTCCTAATTTTTTCTATTCGTGAAGGAAAGGATTTTTCATATCCAGGAAAAATCCCCTTAAGTATGTAAGGTTTTGCAAAAACGGGAACTTCAATTTCTTTCCCAATGATTTCTCTACTAAGAATCTTTTTTATTACCTCAAGTTCAGGAAGCTCTGGCATTGCCTGACAATAATATATCGCTGAGGAGAAGTCAAGGAAATTCAGCTACTGAGTAACACGGATGAAGTTATGATTCTTGTTGTTCAAGCATTTCAGAAACTGTTAGTGGAACGGCAGAAAAATCGGGCATTTGTTTACATGTTAAGATAGATTGTAGAAAATCGTAGGTAAGGAAAATAATAGCCTTGTTTCCCAAAACCAGAGCTGCTATTCCAAATTGTAATTCTGTAAAACTTCTATGTTTTTTTATTTGTACCATAACAATTCTTGAGACTTTTGTTTATAATGGATTTATTAGAAATCTGTGTAATTTCTCTTGTAATCTGTGCAATCATAAGATAATCTTAATTGAGTTTTTCCATTCCAAGAGATAATCTTAAAAAAAAGGGGGGCATTTTGCCCCCCTCTGTATTTATTTCTACGAAGTAGTATCAATTTTAAGTAGGTTTAGTTGTTTCAGCAGCAGTGCTTGCGAACCAGGCCTTACCCTGTTCACCAAAAATATTAATGAGGATTATTATTCCAAGAACAGTTCCTATTGGGATGCTAGGTAGCATCAGGATACCAAAGATGATAGCAAGTATCTTACCCCAGTTTCTTTTGTTAGCAACTCCTTTTGCTGTGATGAAGTAGAGAATAAATACGACAACACCCATAATAATAAAAAATACACCCATTCCAGCAGTAGTGCATGCCGCTACTGTACCCTCTTCAACAGTTGCTCCTATTGTTCTTGCTGCAATCATCATCCCAATTCCTCCGAGAACAAAACCAACAAGATATAACCATGCAAGGACTTGATAAATAATTTTTACGGCTTTTATTCCTCCTGGCATTATTTCACCTCCTCTCAATGGTTTAAGGTTATTTTAATATTGTAATCCTAATATCATGAATTTTACCTTTTGTCAAAGTATTTTTTTAGGATTTTTGAAAAAATCAAAAATCTTTGATTACACAGATTCAATAACTTTTAGACTTCTATGATTTCCAGGATGGAGGTTAAAATGAGAAAGACCCTCACATTATCTCTCTTAAAGAGTTTCCTTACAGCAAATCTATATGCCTCCATCTGCTTTTGATACCTTTTTTTCATATCTTCTATGAATTCCTCTTTTGTTATACCCTCAGTTGCATCTGTCTTAAAATCATATACATTAACTTCTTCCCCATCAAAGATGATTTTGTCCATAACTCCTGAAACAATTTCAGTTTCACCTCTCTCGTTCTTTTCTTCCAGTGAATAAGGAAACTCATTCAAACTATTCTCATTTGTAATTATCTCCATTATCTCTCTATTTTTAAGAACATTATGAAACTCTCTTTTTATCTCATCCACAAGATTATCGTCACAGAGAAATTGACCATCCACCTGACTCGCAATTTTTTCCACAATTTCCGAAATCATTTCTCTTTTTTCCTCTTTAATCCTTCCAGCACCGACTAATTCAAAAAGTTTATGTAAAATAGTTCCCTTGAGTTTTGCCTTCTCATTTCTAATATTATAGAGAGTAATTTCCTTCTCTATTTCACTCGGTCTGGTTTCCTTTTTCAACGGAACCGCTTTTTTCTTCTCAGTAAACCTGTATACAGCATTCTCTCTACCCGGGGATAAAATCCTTTCTTTCTCGGTTTTTATCTTCAATTCAAGTTTATCTGTTCTTGGGATATTTGAATCATAAACGATGTTCATCCAGACTCTTCTATCATTCATTTTTTCCTGTGATATAAAGAGGTATAACTCCTCTTGTGCTCTGGTAAGCGCTACATAAAATAGCCTTTTTAGCTCCTCCTCTTCTCTCTCAGCTTCACGTTCTTTATATTTCTTTAATAGTGGAGTTTCCATTTCCGTATACTTTTTCAAAAAAAGCAGTATCGAATTATCTCTATCAATGCGTATTCCCTCTCCTCTTCTTTTGATAACTGCTGAATCAACCTCTGGCAATATTACGACAGGAAATTCAAGCCCTTTTGCCTTGTGAATAGTCATTATATGAAGTGCACCAATATCCTCCTCGAATGAACGGGTTCCAATATCAATATCTGCGTTTTTCTCCCTTGCCTTTATAACCCTGTTTAACTTATCAAAAAAGAAAGAGAAATTCATCGTTTCCTGAGAAATATTCTCTATGAGGATTAAGAGTTTTTTTATGTTTACGTCCTTCTGTCCTCCCTTTCTGTCAACAAGAATACCATAGGCATTTGTATCCATTATAGCATTTTCAATCAAATGGACATACGAAATTCTGTCCCTTTTATTTAGCCAGTCTGTTGTTAAATCAAGAAAATCCTTGTACTCATCAGTGAAGTTTAACTTTAATTTATCGTACAGAGAAGATAGTTCTTCTGAATCTGCTTTCAGTGAGGAGTCACTCATAACAATTTTTAATAAGTCGCCAAGATCATGACTAAAAAGAGGGGAGAGGAATAGTCCAGAGAAGTTGATATCATCATAAGGATTCTCCAGAAAATTTAGTATTTTGATAATCTCCTTGACTTCTCGATTTTCAAAGAAGGATTTACCCCCTGAAGAGATATAAGGAATGGATTTTTTCTCAAATATCTCTTCATAGTAATGAAAATTTAATGAATCCCTGAAGAGCAGTGCTATATCACCCCAGGATTTGAATTTCTCTTTAAGTGAGAGTATGAGTCCTGCCACACTCTCTGCTAATTGAGGAATTCTTTCATTCTTATTCCCATCTATAACGCATTCAACTATTTTTACAGTACCTCCCCCTTCTTCATCATCTGGAATCATCTTTTCATATCCTACAGAGAATGGTTTTACTTTTAACCTCTGCATCTTATTTTTAAATAGAAGATTTACGGATTCGACAATCTCTTTCCTACTTCTATAGTTTTTAACAAGTGAAAATGTTTTTGTGAAGGGATCTGCCTCCTCCTTTATTCTATTCATGATTCTCACATCAGCATTTCTGAATCCATATATGGATTGCTTCTCATCACCTACGAGGAAAATTGTGGGAATAATGTTAAGTTCCTGCTTTGCAGTTTCACCTGAGAACCAATCCTCTGTTAGATTCCAGAATATATCCCATTGGGTAGGGTCAGTATCCTGAAATTCATCGACCAGATAGTGGTTTACCCTTGCATCCATATTGTAAAGGATGTTGAATCTTTCCCTGTGTTTGGTTAGAAGTTCGTATGTTACTGTCTTCAGATCTCCAATTCCAAGGACTCCGAGTTCTTTCTTCCTTCCCTTTACTCTTTCTATAATGGAGATAATCAACTCGACAAAGTTTGTAGAAAGATTTGCATTTTTAATATCAATGTTTAATAAAAAAGCCTCAACACATCTTTCGTATAAAAGAGGAATCTCTCCAAACAGATTCTGGGTAACCTTATCCTTAATCTTTATAATGGGTCTTATTCTAAGACGTTTAGCTTTTGTGTAGAAAAGGTCAATGTAAGTCATGAATTTATCCTCGTTCTTCTTTATCTCTTTTGTTGGGGTATTGGTAATAAACTCAATAAATTCTTTGAAAGCACTCGATTTTTCATCGTATACTGCTTTGAATTCTTTCACCTTTTTTATAAGCTCATTAAGACTCTTTTCAATATTCAGTTCTTCTCCAATGAATCTTTTTAGACCTTTAACAATAGATTCTGTAGTCGTGTGATGTAGTTTTGCTATCGTTTTACCATACATTTCCCAGTTTTTTATTATTTTCTTTACGCTACTTAAGAAACAAAATTGTCTGAATCCGCTGTCAGAATATCTGAAGTTGAAAAATCTCAAGAGATTGATAATCTTCTTATCTAATTCCATCCTTTCTTCGATTAGTCCGTCAATAACATCATCTATCAATTCCTCCTCTTCTATCTCATCTATTACTTCAAAATTTGGGTCTACCCCTGATTCCCCTGGAAAGAGTCTTATGATGCTTGAAAGAAATGAATCTATGGTTGAGATACGCATTCCGAGTATTAGTCTATTGAGTGCATCACGGTCTTTCAGGGATAATGAGACATCGCAGGAGAGATTCTTCTTTATGATTTCTTCCCTCAACCTGAAAAGGTAATTAACAATGCGTTCCTTCATCTCTCCAGCTGCTTTCCTTGTAAAGGTTATGGCTACTATATTTTCAGGTTTTTCTCCTTCAACCAATAGTTTCAGGTACCGTGAAGCAAGTACCCTTGTTTTTCCAGAACCTGCTGGAGCAGTAATCAGGAGCCTGTATGCAGTTTTGTCCATTTCTCTATCTCCCATTACTGCGTCGAACTGCTTCTCATCCAATTTTAACTCAGAAATAAGAAAATCTTCAAATAATTCTTTTATATTCATCTTTTTCTGATCATCTGATATTCTGATATTCTGTCATCTGCCCTCTCCTTACTCCTTACTCCTTACTCCTTACT